>Ga0207806_1000341_pt1 | contig 11891 bp, 10 predicted proteins | sample LuqExpMetageno72_FD_187829 | JGI IMG/M metagenome (GOLD analysis project Ga0207806, IMG submission 187829) | Tropical forest soil microbial communities from Luquillo Experimental Forest, Puerto Rico - Sample 72 (SPAdes) | ecosystem: Environmental > Terrestrial > Soil > Tropical forest ...
GGCGGACGGCTTCACGCATGTGAAGGGCGATGCTGCGCGCGAGGCGGGTGTCAGCCCAGGCGTGATCGACGGGTTGATCGACGAGGGCACGCTGGAATCGGTCGTGCTGCCGCCGGAGCCGCTGATGCGTGCGCCGGACCCGGATTTTAGAAAACCGGATTTTTCACTTGGCCAGCTCGCGGCGGCCGACGCACTGCGGCTCACGGTCAATCAAGGCGGCTATACGGTCACGCTGCTCGATGGCGTGACCGGCTCCGGCAAGACCGAAGTCTATTTTGAGGCCGTCGCCGAGAACATCCGGCGGGGGCATCAGACGCTGATCCTGATGCCCGAGATTGCACTCACCGCCGGATTCCTCGACCGCTTTGCGGCGCGGTTCGGCGTGCGCCCGGCGGAATGGCATTCGCAGCTTCCGCCGCGCCGGCGCGCGCGCACCTGGGAGGCGGTGGCGCAGAACGAGGTACAGGTCGTGGTTGGCGCGCGTTCGGCGCTGTTTCTACCTTATGCCGATCTCGGGCTCATCGTCGTCGACGAGGAGCACGACCCTGCCTACAAGCAGGAGGACGGCGCGCATTATCACGCGCGCGACATGGCCGTGGTGCGCGGCTCGATCGCCAAATTTCCGGTCGTACTCGCATCGGCGACGCCGTCCGTCGAGTCGGAGGTCAACGCGCGCCGCGGACGCTATCGCCGTCTTCATTTGCCCGAGCGTTTCGGCGGTGCGCATCTGCCGCAGATCGAAGCGATCGACATGCGCACCGAAGGCCCGCCGCGCGGCCGCTTCATTTCGCCGAAACTCGCCGAAGCCGTGCAGCACGTGCTGGAGCGGCGCGAGCAGGCGCTGCTGTTTCTCAATCGCCGTGGCTACGCGCCGCTCACTTTGTGCCGCGCCTGCGGCTTTCGCCTGCAGTGCCCGAACTGCGATGCCTGGCTCGTCGATCACCGCTTCAAGCGCCGCCTCGTCTGCCATCATTGCGGCTTCTCGACGCCGCCGCCGGCCGAGTGTCCCAAGTGTCACGCGACCGAAAGTTTTGCGCCGGTCGGGCCGGGCGTCGAGCGGCTTGAACAGGAAGCGGCCGAACTGTTCGCCGGGGCACGTATCCTCGTCCTGTCGAGCGATCTGGTCGAATCGATCGAGCGTCTGCGCGCTGAACTCGATGACGTCGCGCAAGGGCGCTTCGACATCGTCATCGGTACGCAGCTCGTCGCCAAGGGGCACCACTTCCCGAAATTGAATCTGGTCGGCATTGTCGATGCTGACCTTGGGTTAGGTAACGGCGACCCGCGCGCAGCCGAGCGCACGTTCCAATTGCTGCATCAGGTTGTCGGCCGCGCGGGCCGGGAGGAAGGACGCGGGCAAGGGTTTATGCAGACGCATCAGCCGGACCATCCGGTGATGAAGGCGCTGATCATGGGCGACCGCGAGGCGTTCTATAAGAACGAGATCGAGCTGCGCGAGCGCACTGGCTATCCGCCGTTCGGCCGACTTGCCAGCCTCATCGTCAGCGCGAACGAACGGCACGCGGCCGAAGGCTACGGCCGCGCGCTTGCCTCGCTCGCGCCGAAGGACGAAAATGTGCGTGTGCTCGGGCCCGCGGAAGCGCCGATCGCGGTGGTGCGCGGGCGGCACCGGTTCAGGCTGCTTGTCAAATCGCCGCGCGTGTTCGATCTGTCCAGCTACATGCGGGATTGGCTCTCCGGCGCCCCGAAGCCGAAGGGGAATTTGCAATTGGAAGTAGATATCGACCCAATGAGCTTTTATTGATTCTGCGCGTCCGCCGCACGCGCGGTGCGGCTGCCACGGGTACTGCCGCTCGATCCGTGTTTGGTGTATGTTCACTCGCCGCACACGAGGCACTCGCGCATTGGTCGGAGCCCGCTATGCCCGTAAAGGAACCGCAAACACGGCTCGACGGCGGCGCACGTGATACGGTGCTTGTTGATCTCGCGTTGCAGGGCGGCGGATCGCATGGCGCATTTACCTGGGGGGTACTCGATCGGCTCATGGATGAGCCATGGTTGCGCATCGACGGGATATCGGGCACGTCGGCGGGCGCAATGAACGCCGTCGTGCTGGCCGGCGGTTTTGTGGCCGACGGCCCCGCCGGCGCCAAGTCCGCATTGAGCGCCTTTTGGCGGCGAGTCGCCGATTCGGCGCGGTTCAGCCCCATTCGGCGAAGCCCTTTCGATGTTGTCCTCGGCCGCTGGACGCTTGATACGTCGCCCGTCTATCTCGCCTTCGATCTGGCGAGCCGCATGTTCTCGCCCTACGACCTGAAGTTTGCCGGTGCAAATCCTCTGCAACGCGTTCTTGCCGACTCTGTCGATTTTGCGCAGGTCGCTCGCTCTCCAATTCGCTTGTTCGTGACGGCGACCAATGTTCATACCGGCCGGGGGCGGGTTTTTCGCAACGCCGAACTTACACCCGACATCGTGCTCGCTTCCGCGTGCCTCCCGACCCTATTCCGCGCGATCGAGATCGATGGCCAGTCCTATTGGGACGGCGGCTACGCGGGGAATCCAACGATCACGCCGCTTGTTCGCGAGTCCGACTCGCACGACACGCTTCTCGTCGCCGTCAATCCAATTGAACGACCCGAGACGCCGCGCTCTGCGCGCGAAATCCTCGATCGGGTGAACGAGGTCTCGTTTAACGCCACGCTGCTCAAGGAATTGCGGATGATCGCGCTGTTGCGACAGGTCGTCGACGCCGGGACCTCCGAAGGACGCAAGTGGGCCGAGATGCGCATGCATCTTGTCACCAGCAAGGTCCTGGCCGATCTCGGTGCATCGTCGAAGTTCAACGCCGAATGGGATTTCCTTTGCATGCTGCGCGATGAAGGCCGACGTGCCGCCGAAGCCTTCCTTGCTGCCAACAGCCAGAACATCGGCAAGCGCTCGTCGATGGATCTGGATGTCCTCTTGCAGCAGGTCTGAAGCCATGGGCCTTGTCGGCATCCTTGTCGCCCTTGGCCTGCTGATCTGGCTGTCGTTCCGTGGATGGAGCGTGCTCCTGCTCGCGCCGGCGGTCGCGATCGTCGCTGCAGCTTTCGCAGGAGAGCCCCTGCTTGCCCATTGGACGCAGACCTTCATGGGCAGCGCTGCACAATTCGTCGCGCAATTCTTCCCGATATTTCTGCTCGGCGCCTTGTTCGGCAAGCTCATGGACGACAGCGGATCGGTCCGCGCCATCGCGCATTTCATGAGCGGCAAGCTCGGGCAGCGCCGCGCGATTCTCGCTGTCGTACTTGCCGGCGCGCTCGTTACCTACGGCGGGGTGAGCCTGTTCGTCGCCTTTTTCGTTCTGGCGCCGATGGCACGGGAATTGTTTCGCGCGGCGAACATCCCGCACCGGCTGATGCCAGCGGCGATCGCTCTGGGCACATCCACCTTTACGATGTCGGCAATGCCCGGAACGCCTGCCATTCAAAACACGATCCCGATGCCTTTCTTCGGTACGACGCCGTTCGCGGCGCCCGGGTTGGGTATCATCGCCTCGGCGATCATGTTCGCGTTCGGGCTGTGGTGGCTCAAGCGCGCCGAGGCATCGGCGCACAAATCAGGTGAAGGCTATGGCGAAGACGCGGAGTTCGGCGCCGGCGTCGCCTCCGACGATCAATTCATTCGCGAGCGCGCGACGTCGTCCCACGAATTCGATCCCGCCGAAATTGGGCATGGCAAGCGCAGCGACATGCCGCCGCCGATCGGCATAGCGATCATTCCGCTCCTCGTCGTCATGGGCGTGAATCTACTTATGTCGCTCGTGATCCTGCCGCGCCTCGACTTCACGTTCCTCGCGGAGGAGCGCTGGGGCGGAACATCGCTTGCAGGAGTTGCCGGGGTCTGGTCGGTCGCAGTTGCGCTGGCAGTCGCCACCGCCACGGTCGTCTTGCTCAACCGAGTCCGTCTGACGGATCTGCGCGCGAGCATGGATGCTGGTGCAAATGCCTCGGTGCTCCCGATTTTCAGCGTGGCAAGCCTGGTCGGCTTTGGCGCCGTCGTCGCCGCGCTGCCGGCTTTTGCTCTGGTGCGCGACTGGGTGCTGGCGATCTCCGGCGGTCCTCTCGTCTCTCTGGCCATAGCGACAAACGTCCTTGCCGCCATGACCGGCTCGGCGTCCGGCGGATTGACCATCGCGCTCGACGCCCTTGGCGACACTTTCCTGCAAATTGCCCAGACAACCCACATCGAGCCGGCACTCATGCACCGCATTGCCGTGATCGGCTCCGGCACGCTGGATAGTCTGCCGCACAACGGCGCTGTCGTGACGCTGCTTGCGGTTTGCGGCTCGACTCATCGCAAGAGCTACTTCGACATGGTCATGGCCAATATCGTCGGGCCGATCATCGCGCTGGCCGTCGTTATCGCTTTGGGTTCGGTCGTCGGGTCCTTTTAATTAACCCGCGTGGCGTGAGCCGCAGCTTTGAAAAAACGCGTTACTCCGATATCGCGGTAGGCTTCCCGTTCGGCGTGAGCAGCACACAGGCTGCCGCGAGGAAGATCAAAAGAAAACCGATGATGTCGTTTACCGTCGGTCTCTCGCCCAGCATCAATGCTGACCCGGTCACGCCGACGACCGGCACGAGCAGCGCGCCGATCGACGCGGTGATGGTCGGCAGGCGGCCGACGATCGCCCACCACAGATAATGCGCGAGGCCGACGCCCAGGGTGCCGGTATAGGCGATGGCCAAGATAGAGGACGCATGTAGTCCGAACAAACGTGGCATGCCCTCGAATGCGAACGTGCCGATCGCGATAAAGATAAAGCCGAACACCAATTGCCATGCCGCATTCGCGAGCGGCGCGACGGTGAGCTTCCTCCATTTGATGTAGACAGTGGCGAAGGCCCAACTGAACGCGCAGCCGAGCGACAGCAGGGCGGACACCGGAACGCCGGCTGTGAGCAGCGGCCAAACCAAGGTGCCGAGCCCGGCGACGCACAGGAAAAATGCAATTTTGCGTGCGCCGGTGAGCCGTTCGCCCAGCATCCAGCGGCTGAGCAGCGTCGACCAGATCGGCATCGAATAGGCGATAATGACCGCGCGCGACGTGGCGCCCGCAAGCTGCGCAAACGCCGAGAGGATCTGGAATGCGGCGACGTTGAAGAATCCTGCGACTGCGACGTGCAGGCGCTCGCCTTTTGGAACATAGAGCTTATGACCGCCGAGCGTTGCAACCGAAAACAAGGTGGCAGCACCGATCCCCGAGCCCGCAAGCCGCATACTCCATGGCGGCACCTCTCGCAGGGCGATGCCCGCGGAGACCCAGTTGAGGCCCCAGGCGAAGGCGAGCAACAGGACCAACAGGCGCGCGGTTCCGTTGACCTCGGACTTCGCTGACGCAGGCATGGGGAGTAGTCCGGCACGCAATTCGGGGATGCACACGCTAGCCTGCGCGCGTTGGCATTGCGAGGGATTGGGGGTCGCGTGTCTCGCCTTGTTGCACCACGGTTTCCGCTGTGTTAGCTAGCGCGCGACTTTCGCGAGGGGCCTCCGCGCAAGTCTTTGCGCGCCCCCTCCGGGCCGGAATTCCTCCTTGAATTCCAGAGTTTTGCGTCGTGGTTCTGCGGCGGCCTTCGGCCCGTGAATGAGTTGAAGAAAAGAGCGTCACGGTGGCAGGCGAAGACCCCCTCATTTCCGGCATGGCCGGGCGTTATGCCGGTGCGTTGTTCGAGCTCGCGCTCGAGAACAAGGCAGTGGATGCAGTCCGCTCCGATCTCGATCGCTTCGATGCGCTGATCGCCGAAAGTCCAGACCTGAACCGGCTGGTGCGGAGCCCCGTCTTCGGTGCCGACGAGCAGCTCAAGGCGCTGTCGGCCATTCTGGAAAAGGCCGGAATCGGCGGAATCGCTGGAAACTTCCTGCGCGTCGTCACCACCAATAGGCGGCTGTTCGCGGTCCGCGAGATGATCCGCGCCTACCGCGCGCTGGTGGCGCGCCACCGCGGCGAGGTGAGCGCCCAGATCACCGTCGCCGAGCCGCTCAACGACACCAATCTCGGCGCGGTCAAAGAGGCGCTGAAAAACGTCACCGGGGGCAAGGACATCGACCTCGACGTCAAGGTCGACCCGTCCATCATCGGCGGCCTGATCGTCAAGGTCGGCAGCCGTATGGTCGATAGCTCGCTCCGCACCAAGCTCAATGCGATCAAGTTTGCGATGAAAGAGGCCCGCTGATGGACATCCGCGCCGCAGAAATTTCCAACATCCTGAAAGAGCAGATCAAGAACTTCGGCCAGGAAGCCGAAGTCTCCGAGGTCGGCCAAGTCCTTTCGGTCGGTGACGGCATCGCCCGTGTCTACGGGCTGGACAACGTGCAGGCCGGCGAGATGGTCGAGTTCGAGGACGGCAGCCGCGGCATGACGCTGAACCTCGAAAACGACAACGTCGGCATCGTGATTTTCGGCTACGATCGTGAGATCAAGGAAGGCCAGACCGTCAAGCGCACCGGCGCCATCGTGGACGTGCCGGTTGGCAAGGGCCTGCTTGGCCGCGTGGTCGACGCGCTCGGCAATCCGATCGACGGCAAGGGTCCGATCCAGACGGCCGAGCGCCGCCGCGTCGACGTGAAGGCGCCGGGCATCATTCCGCGCAAGTCGGTGCACGAGCCGATGGCGACCGGCCTCAAGGCCGTCGACGCGCTGATCCCGATCGGCCGCGGCCAGCGCGAACTGATCATCGGCGACCGCCAGACCGGCAAGTCGGCGATCATTCTCGACACCATCCTCAACCAGAAGCCTCTCAACGCGCAGCCCGACGAGAAGATCAAGCTCTACTGCGTATACGTCGCGGTGGGTCAGAAGCGCTCGACGGTCGCGCAGTTCGTGAAGGTCCTGGAAGAGCAGGGCGCGCTCGAATACTCGATCATAGTCGCGGCGACCGCATCGGAACCCGCGCCGATGCAGTATCTGGCGCCGTTCTCCGGCTGCGCCATGGGCGAGTTCTTCCGCGATAACGGCATGCACGCGGTGATCTGCTACGACGACCTGTCGAAGCAGGCCGTCGCATACCGCCAGATGTCGCTCCTGCTGCGCCGTCCGCCGGGCCGTGAAGCCTATCCGGGCGACGTGTTCTATCTGCACTCGCGCCTCCTGGAACGCGCGGCGAAGATGAACGACGAAAACGGTGCCGGCTCGCTGACCGCACTCCCGGTCGTCGAGACGCAGGCGAACGACGTGTCGGCCTACATCCCGACCAACGTGATCTCGATCACCGACGGCCAGATCTTCCTCGAGACCGACCTTTTCTATCAGGGCATCCGTCCCGCGGTGAACGTCGGTCTTTCGGTGTCGCGCGTCGGCTCCGCGGCGCAGACGAAGGCGATGAAGAAGGTCGCCGGACGCATCAAAGGCGAACTCGCGCAGTACCGCGAAATGGCGGCCTTCGCGCAATTCGGCTCCGACCTCGACGCGACGACCCAGCGCCTGCTCGCGCGCGGCGCGCGTCTGACCGAGCTCCTGAAGCAGCCGCAGTTCTCACCGCTGAAGATGGAAGAGCAGGCCTGCGTGATCTTCGCCGGCGTCCAAGGCTATCTCGATCCGCTTTCGGTCGACCGCGTGCGCTCGTTCGAAAGCGGCCTGCTCGCGCTTCTGCGCACCAAGCACACCGATCTGCTCGACTCGATCCGCAAGAGCGGCGACCTGTCGGACGCAGACGCGGCGAAGCTGAAAGAGATCACCGAAAACTACGCGAAGACGTTTGCCTAATGCTTGTCGTCGCCGGGCTCGTCCCGGCGACCCTGACAAGGCCGGGCACTGAGCCTTTCTAAGCGAGATGGCCGGGACAAGCCCGGCCATGACAACGCAAGAGACGAACGAGCCGATCTAGAGCGACCGAAGAAATGGCCTCCCTCAAGGACATGCGCGTCCGCATCGCCGCGACCAAGGCGACGCAGAAGATCACGAAGGCGATGCAGATGGTCGCCGCCTCGAAGCTGCGCCGCGCGGAAGCGGTGGCGAAAGCGGCGCGTCCGTTCGCGGACCGCATGGACAGCGTGCTCGGCAACATCGCGGCCGGCATGGCGGGTCACGAAGGCGCGCCGAAGCTGCTCGCCGGCACCGGCTCCTCGCAGGTGCATCTGCTGATCGTGGCAACCGGCGAGCGCGGCCTCGCCGGCGCGTTCAACTCGGCAATCGTGCGGCTCGCGCGCGAGCACGCGTCGAAGCTGACCGCCGAGGGCAAGGACGTCAAAATTTTCACCGTCGGCCGCAAGGGCCACGAGCAGCTCCGCCGTCAGTTCGAGAAGCAGATCGTCGACCGCGTCGAACTGCGCGGCGTGCGCGTACTCGCCTTCGAACATGCTGAAAATATCGCGCGCAAAGTCCTGGCGATGTTTGAGGCCGGCCAGTTCGACGTCGCTACCCTGTTCTACTCGCGCTTCAGGTCGGTCGTGTCGCAAATCCCGACCGCGCAGCAGATCATTCCGGCGAAGCCGCAGGATAGCGGCGAGCGCTCGGCCGCAGCATACGAGTACGAGCCGGAGCAAGAAGAGATTCTGCAGGAGCTCCTGCCGCGCTACGTGTCGGTGCAGATCTTCCGCGCGCTGCTGGAGAATGCGGCGTCGTTCTACGGCGCGCAGATGAGCGCGATGGACAACGCCACGCGCAACGCAGGCGAGATGATCCGCAAGCAGACGTTGACCTACAACCGCACCCGTCAGGCGATGATCACGAAAGAACTGATCGAGATCATCTCCGGCGCCGAGGCGCTGTAAGCGAGGCTCGTAATGGCGTACACGACAGTCGCAACGACCAAAAGCGGCCGCAACGGACGGGCCATCCTCGACAATGGCGGCCTTGGCCTCGCGATGGGTCTGCCCAAGGAAATGGGCGGCGCCGGTGAAGGCCACAATCCGGAGCAGTTGTTCGCTCTCGGTTGGTCGTCCTGCTTCGGTCAGGCCATCCTCGCCCTTTCAAAAAAGCATGGAATTGACGGTCAGGATGCGCGCGTGACTTGTGCGATAACGATCGACAAGGACGACGTCAGCTTCGCGCTGAAAGCAGAAATCAAGGTTTCGATCCCCGGCGCCGACAAGGCGAAGGTGCAAGCGCTAGTCGATGACGCCCACAGGATTTGTCCCTATTCGCGAGCCACGCGCGGCAACGTGCCGGTCACGTTGACCGTCGTCTGAGCGCATCGAGAGTTTAAGGAGAACTGAAATGGCCACCCCGAACGCAGTCGGAAAGATCACCCAGGTCATCGGCGCCGTAGTCGACGTGGAATTCGTGGCGTATCTGCCGCCGATCCTGAACGCGCTGGAATGCAACAACGGCGGCCACCGGCTGGTGCTTGAGGTCGCGCAGCATCTCGGCGAGTCCACCGTACGGACGATCGCGATGGACACGAGCGACGGTCTCGTACGCGGGCAGGAAGTCACCGACACGGGCGCTCCGATCTCAGTCCCGGTCGGCGACGAGACGCTCGGTCGCATCATCAATGTCGTCGGCGAGCCCGTCGACGAAGCTGGTCCTGTGCCGACCACCGCACGCCGTGCGATCCATCAGCTCGCGCCGGAATATGTCGAGCAGTCGACCGAAGCGCAGATCCTGGTCACCGGCATCAAGGTCGTCGACCTGCTTGCACCGTATGCAAAGGGCGGCAAGATCGGCCTGTTCGGCGGCGCCGGCGTCGGCAAGACCGTGCTGATCATGGAATTGATCAACAACGTTGCGAAGGCGCACGGCGGTTACTCGGTGTTCGCCGGTGTCGGCGAGCGCACGCGTGAGGGCAACGACCTCTATCATGAGATGATCGAGTCCGGCGTCAACAAGGACCCGAAGAAGGGCGACGTGAAAGGCTCGAAGTGCGCGCTGGTGTACGGCCAGATGAACGAGCCGCCGGGTGCGCGCGCCCGCGTCGGCTTAACCGGCCTCACAGTCGCCGAGCACTTCCGCGACCAAGGCCAGGACGTGCTGTTCTTCGTCGACAACATTTTCCGCTTCACGCAGGCCGGCTCGGAAGTGTCGGCGCTGCTCGGCCGTATTCCTTCGGCCGTGGGTTATCAGCCGACGCTCGCGACCGACATGGGCGCGCTGCAGGAGCGCATCACCACCACGACCAAAGGCTCTGTCACCTCGGTGCAGGCGATCTACGTGCCTGCCGACGACCTGACCGATCCGGCGCCGGCGACCTCGTTCGCGCACCTTGACGCGACCACGGTGCTGTCGCGCGATATCGCGGCCAAGGGTATCTATCCGGCGGTGGACCCGCTCGACTCCACCTCGCGTATGCTCACTCCGCTGGTCGTGGGCGAGGAGCACTACGCGGTCGCGCGCCAGGTGCAACAGATCCTCCAGCGCTACAAGGCGCTGCAGGACATCATCGCGATCCTGGGCATGGACGAGTTGTCGGAAGAGGACAAGCTCACGGTCGCGCGCGCGCGCAAGATCGAGCGCTTCCTGTCGCAGCCGTTCCATGTCGCCGAGGTGTTCACGGGTTCGCCGGGCAAGCTCGTCGACCTGCAGGACACGATCAAGGGCTTCAAGGATCTCTGCGACGGCAAGTACGATCATTTGCCGGAATCCGCCTTCTACATGGTTGGCCCCATCGAAGAGGCTGTCGAGAAGGGCAAGAAGCTCGCGGAAGCGGCGTAAAGGATATTCAATGGCCCTGCATTTCGAACTTGTCTCGCCTGAGAAGCTCGTCTTTTCCGGCGATGTGCAGCAGGTGGATTTGCCCGGCGCCGAAGGTGAATTCGGCGTGCTGGAAAACCACGCGCCGGTCGTGGCCACGCTGCGGCCCGGTATTCTGACGGTGCACACGGCCGGCGGCGCCCAGCGAATCGTGGTGCTCGGCGGCTTTGCCGAAGTCTCGGCGAGCGGTCTGACGGTGCTGGCGGAAGTAGCCGAGACGGTTGCCGACATGGATCGTGCGGTGCTCGCGACGCGCATCACCGATCTCGAGCAGCGCATCTCGAAGATGGACGCCGGAGCCGAACTCGACAAAATGATCACGCGGCTCGATAACTACAAGGAAGTGGATCGCCACCTCACCGGCACAGCGATGCACTAACCTCTGCCATCCTGAGGTGCGAGCCATAAGCGCGTTGACGCGCGTCTTCGACGCTATGGCGAGTCTCGAAGGACGACAGCCCGGGCCGTGCATTCTTCGAGGCCTGCGCTTCGCGCGTGCGCCTCAGAATGACGGATCAAGGTTTCGCGTACTTCTCAAATTCCCGCACCACACGCTCGTAGGTCTGCCGCTTGAACTGCACGACGAGGTCGGGCAGGTCGCGCATCTCGACCCAGCGCCAGTCGATGAATTCCGGCTCGTGTCCGCCCGCGGGCGAGGTCACGTTGATCTCGCGGTCCTCACCGGTGAAACGCAGCGCGTACCACTTCTGCTTTTGTCCGCGGTATTTGCCGCCCCACGCCTGACCGATGATGTCGCGCGGGATGTCGTATTCGATCCAGCCTGCGATCTCGCCAAGCTTTTCAACTGACTGGATGTTGGTCTCTTCGTAGAGTTCGCGCAGCGCCGCCTTGTACGGGTCCTCGCCTTTGTCGATGCCGCCCTGCGGCATCTGCCAGACATGCGTGGCGTCGACGTGCTCCGGTCCGCCGGTTCGGCGGCCGATGAACACCAGACCTTGCCTGTTGATCACGGTCAGTCCGGCGCACGGACGATAGGGCAAAGCATTGTAATCGGACATGAGCAGCAACATTGAGAGCGGCGGAAGGCGGCAGAAACCCTATGCGCTCTCGCGCTTTTTCGCCACTCGCTGCGGGCGTAGGACTTCGTCTTCAGCGCCAGCATGCTGATCGGCACAAGCACGAAGCCGCGGCTCTCGACCCGCTTCGCCCATGCCGCGATACGTCGCGACGACCGGTGATTACTTCGTGGGCTCCAGCAGGTTCTGGTCGGCCGGTGCGAGCGAGGAGCGCTGCTCCGGCTG
>Ga0207806_1000343_pt1 | contig 11789 bp, 9 predicted proteins | sample LuqExpMetageno72_FD_187829 | JGI IMG/M metagenome (GOLD analysis project Ga0207806, IMG submission 187829) | Tropical forest soil microbial communities from Luquillo Experimental Forest, Puerto Rico - Sample 72 (SPAdes) | ecosystem: Environmental > Terrestrial > Soil > Tropical forest ...
CGGGCGGGGCTTTCCTCTTTCGAGCTGCTGGGCGGCATGGAACGCTGGATCGCCGATTTGTGGACGCGCGCGGCCAACCCCTGCCTTGATATCCGCATCTATCCCTTCGCGCCGGCCGGGCTGGCCGCGTTGCTGGCCGATGGCGCCGCCTGGGCCGGGCAGAAGCTGCGCGCGCGCGCCACAGGGCCAGGGCCCGGCTGATGCGCGATAGGGCAAGCCTGCGCGGCAGGGCCCGCCTCAGGGCCTGGGCGGTGGCGTGCCGGTATGGCCTGCCGGCGCGGCTGGGCGGCCTGTTGCCGGCGCCCACGGCGGCGGTGGCGGCGCGCTGGGCGGCGGCGCGGGTGGCGCTGGGGCAGCGGGTCACGCTGGGTTTCTTCCATCGGGCGGATATGCCGCCAGCGGCCATTGCCAGCGCCAATCTGGCCGCGGTGCGGGCGCTGGCGGGCGTTGGCGCCGCAGCGCCCCTGCTGGCGGTGAAGGCGCCGCCGCTGGGCTTTGATGCCGGCCTTCTGGCCGAACTGGCGGCGGAGGCGGGCGCTTGCGGGGTGGGGCTGGTGTTCGATGCCCATGCCGCCCACCATGCCGATGCCACGCTGGCGGCGATGGAGAAGCTGGCGGGCGGGCCTTCTGCAACCGGCGCCCCGGTGCCGCTGGGGCTGGCGCTGCCGGCGCGCTGGCGGCGCAGCCTGGCCGATGCTCGGCGCCTGCGCGACATGCCGGTGGCGATCCGCTTGGTGAAGGGCGAATGGGCTGATCCAGCCGGCGAGGATGGCCATGTCACGCGCCGTTTCATGGCGCTGGCGGGCTTTCTGGCGGGGCGGGCGGCGCCTGTGGCGGTGGCCAGCCATGATGCCGATCTGGCCGCCTGCGCGCTCGACCTGCTGCAGGAAGGCGCTACCCCTTGCGAGCTGGAGCAATTGCGCGGCCTGCCCATGCGGCAAACGGCGGGCGTGGCGCGCGCGCGCGGCGTGCCCTTGCGCACCTATCTGCCCTTTGGCCCGGGCTGGTGGCCCTATGCGCTGGAACGGGCGCTGGCGCGGCCGGGGCTGGGGCTGTGGTTCCTGAAGGACTGGCTGGCGGCCTGAACGCCCCGTTTGCGACAATTCGTTACTGTGCTTCGCTGCCCGGCGCTGGCAAACAGGCGGCCTTGGGGGAGAGGGCGCGCGACGGCCCTCGCGCAGCTTTCTGTCCTGGAGACACGCATGATACGACGAATTCTCAGCCTTGCGCTGGCCCTGCTGGCAGCCCTGCTGCTGCCGGCCGGCGCGGCCTTGGCCCAGCCCGGCGGGCCCGACGATGCTGGCGGCGAGCAGCGCGGCATCAGCCTGCCGCCGATGGCCGCGCCCGCCCCCCATGCGCCGCGCGCGGTGCCGGTGCATCCGATCGCCGATCTGGCGCCGCTGGCCCCGGCGGTGGGCTGCGCCAGCCTGGCCGCGCTCGACATCAGCCGGCAGGTGATGGCCAAAACCACCCTTGCCGCCGAGGAAGTGGCCGGCACCGACAGCGCGCAGGGTTATTGCAAGGTGTCGGGCACGATCTTCCCGCAAGTGCATTTCGAACTGCGCCTGCCGCTGAAGGGCTGGACGCAGCGCTATCTGCAAACCGGCTGCGGCGGCCTGTGCGGCATGCTGCGCATCGATGCGCCCCAGGCGGAAAGCTGCGCGCCGGTAACGGATGGCTCGGTGGCCATTGCCAGCACCGATATGGGCCATCAGGGCATGGATGCCGCCTGGGGCAAGTCATTGGCCCAGCGGCAGGATTTCGCCGATCGCTCGCTGCATGAAACGGCCGTGGCGGCCAAGGCGCTGATCCGCGCCTTCTATGGCAAATCGGTGCGCTATGCCTATTTTGCCGGCTGCAGCGATGGCGGGCGCGAGGCGCTGATCGAGGCGCAGCGCTTCCCCGGCGATTTCGATGGCATTCTGGCCGGCGCCCCGGCGCTGCATTTTGCCTATCAGAACAGCTTCCACCACGCCTGGCTGGCCGCGGCCAACACCGGCGCCGATGGCAAGCCGATCCTGCTGGCGGCCGATATGGCGCCGCTGCATGCCGCCGTGCTGAAGGCCTGCGACGGGCTCGACGGGCTGGAGGACGGGCAGATCACCGATCCGCGCGCCTGCCATTTCGATCCGGCCGTGGTGCAATGTGCCGGCGCCTATCAGGCGGGCCAATGCCTCACCGCGCAGCAGGTGGCCGCGGTGCGCAAGGTCTATGCCGGCGCCCACACCGCCGATGGCAAGGCGCTGGAAGCGGGCGCCCTGATGCCCGGCAGCGAGCTGAACTGGGTGGGCGTTTTTGTGCCGCGCAGTGCTGATCAGCCGGTGTTTTCCGGCATCATCGCGCTGTCCTCGATCAACCACCTGCTGTTCGCGCCCGATGCGGCGCCTGCCTACACCATCGCCAATTTCTCCTTCACCGAGGAGATGGCCCGCAAGCTGGAAGCGGCCCGCGCCTTCTACGATGCCGATAATGCTGATCTGTCGCTGTTCACTGGCCATGGCGGCAAGCTGATCCTCTATCACGGCTGGGCGGATCCGCATATCAGCCCGCTTTCCACGCTGGATTATTTCGAGCGGGTGGGCGCCAGGCTGGGCGCCGACAAGCGCGATGCCGCCCTGCGCCTGTTCCTGCTGCCGGGCATGGGCCATTGCTCGGGCGGCGATGGGCCGAGCGCGGCGCCGCTGCTGGAAGAGCTGATGGCGTGGGTGGAAAAGGGCTCCGCGCCGCAGGCGGTGGAAGCGCACCGGGCCAGCCAGGGCCGCGCCGGCCAGCCCGGCGGCATGCGGGGCATGGCCGGCGGCCGGCCGGGCGAGGGGCGCCACTGGGGGCCGCCGTCGGGCGCTGGCGGCCAGTTCGGCCCGCCTCCGGGCGCTGATGGTCAGATGCCGCCGCCGCCCGAAGGCGCGCGCCATGCCCAGGGTTTCGGCCCGGGTGGCCCCGGCGGCAAGCCCGGCGAAATGGGCCCGCCGCCCGGGCTGGAGCCGGATGCCGTGCAACTGCCGCCGCGCGCGCGGCCGGTCTATGCCTGGCCGCAAGTGGCGGTCTACAAGGGGCAGGGGCCGGTGGATGAGGCCACCAGCTTCACCGCTGGCGCGGCAGCGCCTGCAGGGCTGATCGATTGGCTGGGCGCGCGCTGAAGCCGCCAGCCTGACCGCAAGCGAAGGGGGCAGGGGCATCGGCTCTTTGCCCCCTTTTCTTGTGCGCTGCGGCAGATCGCTCTTTTTCCCGACCTTTCCCTTCCATGAACAGCCGGGCTTGGCAGGTGGCAAAAATTGCTTTGCGCTGCCCTGGCGCAGGATGCTTGCCTGCGCCGCGGATAAATGTCTATCTATGGAATTGAGATTAAGCCGCGCGATGTGGAACAGGGGTCTTTGGGCCCTTGGGCATCGGGCGGCTTTTCCTTCGCCTTATACTCAACTTTTTTGATTGAATTAATTCGGCCGTTCCAAGGGAGATCCAAGACATGAAGCGTCGTTCCATCCTCGCTGGCAGCCTTGCCGGCCTTGCGATTGCCGCTGCGGGCTTTGCCGCCGCGCCGGCGCTGGCTGGCCCGCCGCCCGCCCAGATCACCAATGTGTCTTACGATCCCACGCGTGAGCTGTATGAGGCGATCAACCCGGCCTTTGCCGAATGGTGGAAGAAGCGCACCGGCCAGGATGTCACCTTCCGCACCAGCCATGGCGGCTCTGGCGCGCAGAGCCGGGCCATCCTCGATGGGCTGGAGGCCGATGTGGCAACGCTGGGCCTGGCCTATGACATCGACGTGCTGGCCGACAAGCGCCAGCTGCTCAGCCCCGACTGGCAGAAGAAGCTGGCCTATAATTCGGCGCCCTACACCAGCACGATCGTCTTCCTGGTGCGCAAGGGCAACCCCAAGGGCATCCACGACTGGGCCGATCTGGTGAAGCCGGGCGTGCAGGTGATCACGCCCAATCCCAAGACCAGCTCGGGCGCGCGGTGGAACTTCCTGGCCGCCTGGACCTATGGCCGCAAGCATGGCGGCGATGGCGCGGCGCGCAGCTATGTGCAGCAGCTTTATGCCCATGTGCCGGTGCTGGACAGCGGCGCGCGCGGCTCCACCAACACCTTTGTGGAACGCGGCATTGGCGATGTGCTGATCGGCTGGGAAAACGAGGCCTTCCTTGCCACCAACAAGCTGGGCCGCGACAAGTTCGAGATCGTCGTGCCGTCCGTCTCGATCCTCGCCGAGCCGACCGTGGCGGTGCTGACGAAGAACACCGAGAAGCACCACACCACGGCCGTGGCCAATGCCTATCTCAACTTCCTCTACAGCCCCTGGGCGCAGGATATCATCGCCAAGAACTACTATCGCCCGCGCGATCCCAAGGTGGCCAAGCGCTGGGGCGTGCAGTTCCCGCAGCTGCAGCTCAGCCAGGTGGACCGCGATTATGGCGGCTGGCGCAAGGCCCAGAAGACCTATTTCGACGATGGCGGCATCTACGACCAGATCGCCTCGGCGCGCTGACATCCGCTTTGCTGACGGGCCGGCAGCAGCGCTTCCGGCCCCCCTTCCTATCGAGCAGGCCACTGCAGATGACACAGACCTCTCCTCCCTTGCCCGCGGGCCGGCGCCGTGCCCGCGCCCGCAAGGCCCGATCGGTGCTGCCGGGCTTCGGCCTTTCGCTGGGCCTCACCGTCGGCTGGCTGACGCTGATCGTGCTGATCCCGCTGTCCACCCTGTTCTGGAAGACCGCAGGGCTAGGCTTCGATCGCTTTCTTGAAGTGGGCTTTTCGCCCCGCGCGCTGGCCGCCTATCGCCTCAGCCTGACGACGGCGGCGCTGGCCGGCCTTGCCAATGCGGCGGCCGGTCTGCTGGTGGCCTGGGTGCTGGTGCGCTACAGTTTCCCCGCCAAGCGGCTGATCGGCGCGGCGGTGGATCTGCCCTTTGCCCTGCCCACGGCCGTGGCCGGCATTGCGCTGACAACGCTGTTCACTCCCAATGGCTGGGTGGGCCGCTATCTCGATCCCCTGGGCATCAAGGTGGCCTTCACGCCGCTGGGCATCACCATTGCGCTGGTGTTCATTGGCCTGCCCTTCGTGGTGCGGCAGGTGGAGCCGGTGCTGGCAGACCTGGGCCGCGATGTGGAAGAGGCCGCCGCAACGCTGGGCGCCAGCCGCTGGCAGACCTTTGTCCGCGTGATCCTGCCCAGCCTTGCCCCGGCGCTGCTCACCGGCTTTGCGCTGGCCTTTGCGCGGGGGGTGGGCGAATATGGCTCGGTCATCTTCATTTCCGGCAACATGCCCGGCAAGACGGAAATCGCCCCCCTGCTGATCGTCACCCAGCTGGAGCAATTCGCCTATGCCAGCGCCACGGCCATCGCCATGATCCTGATGGCTGCCTCCTTTGCCCTGCTGCTGCTGATCAACCTGCTGCAGGCCTATAGCCGGAGGCACGAGGCATGAGCGCCGCCGCATCACGCGCTACCACCGAGGCGCCCTTCATCCGCTGGCTGCTGATCGGCCTGGCGCTGGCCTGGCTGGTGCTGCTGCTGGGCCTGCCGCTGGCCGCCGTTTTCGCCGAGGCGCTGCGCGATGGCTGGGCGGCCTTCCGCGCGGCCATCGTCACCCCTGATGCGCTGGCGGCGATCCGCCTCACGCTGATCGTCGCGGCGATTTCGGTGCCGCTCAACACGCTGTTCGGGCTGGCGGCAAGCTGGGCCATCGCCAAGTTCGAATTTACCGGAAAAAGCCTGCTCATCACACTGATAGACCTGCCCTTTTCGGTGTCTCCGGTGGTTTCCGGCCTGATCTTCGTGCTGATCTTCGGGGCGCAGGGGGTGTTTGGCGAATGGTTCATCGACCATGACATCAAGGTCATCTTCGCGGTGCCGGGCATCGTGCTGGCCACCGTTTTCATCACCTTCCCCTTTGTCGCGCGTGAGCTGATCCCGCTGATGCAGGAGCAGGGCCGCAGCGATGAGGAAGCCGCTCTCTCGCTGGGCGCCAATGGCTGGCAGACCTTCTGGCATGTCACCCTGCCCAACATCCGCTGGGGGCTGCTTTATGGCGTGCTGCTGTGCAATGCGCGGGCGATGGGGGAATTTGGCGCGGTGTCGGTCGTCTCGGGCCATATCCGCGGCGAGACCAACACGATGCCGCTGCATGTCGAGATTCTCTACAATGAATATGATTTTGTCGGCGCCTTCGCGGTCGCCTCGCTGCTGGCGGGCCTGGCGCTCGTCACGCTGGCGTTGAAGACCGCGCTGGAATGGCGCTTCGACCTCGGCAACAAGGGAGCGAGGCATTGATCGAGCTGAACCATATCGCCAAGCGCTTTGGTGATTATCCGGCGCTGCATGGCGTTGACCTGGCGATCCGCCCGGGTGAATTCATCGCCCTGCTGGGCCCCTCCGGCTCTGGCAAGACGACGCTGCTGCGTATCATCGCCGGCCTTGAGCAGCAGGAGGAAGGCCGCGTGCTGTTCGATGGCGAGGACGTTTCGGCCCGGCCGGTGGCCGAGCGCGGGGTGGGCTTCGTCTTCCAGCATTATGCGCTGTTCCGCCATATGAGCGTGGCGGAAAACGTGGGCTTTGGCCTGTCCGTGCGCAAGGGCCGGCTGGGCCTCAACCGCCGGCAGATCCGCGAGAAGGCGGAGGAACTGCTGAAGCTGGTGCAGCTGGACGGGCTGGGCGATCGCTATCCTTCCCAGCTGTCGGGCGGGCAGCGCCAGCGTGTGGCGCTGGCGCGCGCGCTGGCCATCCAGCCGCGCCTGCTGCTGCTGGACGAGCCGTTTGGCGCGCTGGATGCGAGGGTGCGCAAGGATCTACGCCGGGCGCTGCGCGATCTGCACAATCGCGTGGGGCTCACCTCGGTCTTCGTCACGCATGATCAGGAAGAGGCGCTGGAACTGGCCGACCGCGTGGTGGTGATGAACAAGGGCCATATCGAGCAGGTGGGCACGCCCGAGGAGATCTACGCCCACCCGGCCACGCCCTTCGTCTCGGCCTTTGTGGGCGAGACGAACCTCTTGCCGGGCACGGCGGGCGATCTCCACGTGCGCCCGCACGAGCTGGCGATCGTGGCCGAAGGGCCGGGGGCCAGCGCGGTGCGGGTCAGCAATGTGTTCCGCAAGGGCGGGCTGTGGCGGATTGAAGGGGCGCTGGCCGATGGCACCCGGCTGGTGGAGATCGATGCCGCGGCCGATGCCGTGTTGCCGCAGCCGGGCGCGGTGATCCATGTGCGCGCCCAAACATCGCGCAGTTTCGAGGAAGAGGGAGCAACATCATGAACCAGCAGGAAAAGAATGCCGCTATCCCTGCCGCCGCATTGGATGCGCTGGGCCATCTGGAAGAGAGCCTGGCCAGCGTGCGGGCGGCCTTGCAGGATCTGCGCTATGGCAGCGTGGCGCTGACGGTGCACGAGGGCCGGGTGGTGCAGATCGACATTACCGAGAAGAAGCGCTTCCGGCCGAACTGACGGTGAGGGGCCGCCAGGGGGAATGTGCGCCCCCAGCGGCCCTCGGCCTTATTGCGCCGTCAGCCCGCCATCGACGACGAATTCCGCCCCGGTGATATAGCGCGCGCCATCGCCGGCCAGAAAGGTGATCATCTCGGCGATATCGTCGGGCTCGCCCATGCGGCCCATCGGGATGGCGGCGTTGATCGCGTCATATTGCGCGGGGTTGTCGCGGATGGCCACCTGCTGCATCTCGGTCCAGATCACGCCGGGGTGGACGGAATTGACGCGAACCCCTGTGCGCGCCACCTCGATCGCCAGCGATTTGCTGTAGAGCCGCACGCCGCCCTTGCTGGCCGCATAGGCCGAGGCGCCGGCAATCCCCACCAGCCCTGCCACCGACGACAGGTTGATGATCGCCCCGCCGCCGCGCGCCTGCAGCAGCGGCAGGGCCGCCCGGCAGCCCAGATAGACGCTGGTGAGGTTGACATCGATCTGGCGCTGCCAGTCCATCGGCGTCAGCTCTGGCGTGGCGTGCAGCACGGCGATGCCGGCATTGTTGACCAGCACATCCAGCCCGCCGCTCTCGGCGGTGATGGCGCCCAGCACCTCGGCCCAGCTGGCCTCGCTGGTCACATCATGGGGCAGGGCATGGGCGGCCAGGCCTTCGGCGCATAATGCGGCGGCGCGCTCGGTTGCAGCGGCCCCGGCAAGGTCGCTCAGCCACACCTGGGCGCCGGCGCGGGCCAGCTTGCGGGCAGTGGCAAAGCCCAGACCTGCCTGCGAGGCAGCACCGGTGACAAGCGCGATCTTGCCGGACAGCATATGCGGGAAACTCCTTGAAGAAAGGGCAGCAATCATCTGCCGGAAAAGAAAAAAACCGTGGCGGGGAGAAACGTGATGGCCCCGCCACGGCACAGGGAGGAAGGCAAAAGGTCAGAAGTGCACAGTGGCCATCAGCTGCACCGTGCGCGGCATGTTGACGAAGCCGATCGTGTCGGCCCCGCTATTGGGTGCATCCACCGCGCCGCCAACGATGAAGCGGTTGGTGATGTTCTTGGCGATGATGGCGAACTCATAGGCATCGTCCAGCGTCTTCAGGCGCAGGGTGGCATCCAGCGTCAGATATTGTTCCTGCAGCGAATTGGGCTTGCCGAAGGACGAGGCCAGATAGGAGCTGGAATAGCGCGCATCCATGTTGAAGCCCAGCTTGTGGCGGGCCGACACCGCCGCCTCGTAGCCAAAGCCGAAGGAGCCGGTCCAGTCGGGCGCGACGGCGGTGGGCTTGCCGGAGAGATCCTGCGCATCGGCGCCATGGAAGGTGAGGCCGTTGCCGCAGCCTTCGGCCGCCGTCTGCCCGCCGTAGCAGGGGGCGATATAGTTGCTGTAGCGCGCGTGATTATAGTTCAGCGAGCCATGCAGGTTCAGCCCCGGCATCGCGCGGGGGGCAAATTCGGCTTCCAGCTCCACGCCCTTGGTGCGCGCGCCGCCGGCATTGGTGGTGATGAAGGCAAAGGTGGTGGCGTTGAAGAAATCCACCTGCAGGTTCTTGTAGAGATAGCTGTAGATATCGACGTTGAAGCGCAGCTGGTGGTCGAACAGGGTGGTCTTCACGCCCAGTTCGAAGCCGGCGGCGGTTTCGGGGTTGAAGGCCAGATCGTTCACCGTGGTGCTGGCGCTGACAAAGCCGGAATTTGAGAAGCCGCCGGATTTATAGGCGGTCTTGTAGGCGCCATAGACGGTGATGTCGCGCACGGGCTTCCAGGTGAGGGTGGCCTCGGGCGACCAGTTGTTCCACATCTGGTGGGCCGGGATCAGCACATTCTGCAGGAACAGGCTCTGCAGCCCGGAATTGACATAGGGCTGCACCAGGAAGCTGTCCTTCGTCTCATGCGTGTAGCGCACGCCGCCGGCCGCTTCCACGCCCGGCACGATCTTCCAGTTCAGCTGGCTGTAGAGCGAGATCGTCTCGCCATTGGTTTCCGAATGCTTGTAATAGCCCAGATACTGGAAGGCGGCCGGCGCGCTGCTGTCTGATACGCCGCCGAAGGAGCCGGTCTGCGTGTGGTTGCGCTTGGTGCTCTGGTAGAGCACGCCCATCATCAGGTTGACCGGGCTGTCGAACTTGGTCTGCGCGCGCAGTTCGGACGAGAAGGCGTGATAGGAGGAATGTTCGGTGGAAGGCGCCAGCAGCGGATCGGGCGCCGACACAAAGGTGCAATCGCAGGCCCACTGGTTGACGTTCTTGTTGTAGTTGTTGACCCAGGTGAGGGCCAGATGGTCGAAATTGTAATCCATCGTGCCGGTCAGCGCCCAGCTGCGATAGGAATTGTAGAGATCGCCATTGGGATTGGAATAGGGGTTGGTGCCGGCCAGGTTGGCGGGGAAATAGTTCTGGTAGGTAGTGAAGCTGTGGGTGCATTTCAGCGCCGGATTGGTGCCGAAGGTGCCATTGGGGTTGGCGCAGCCATAGGCCACATAGTTCCAGCTGTTGTTGTCATCGTCATTGGCCGAGGCATTGGCCTTCAGCGTCATCGTCAGCCGGTCGGTGGGCTTGTATTTCAGCGTTACGCGGCCGAGGAATTCGCGCGTGCCCGGGTTGTTGCCCTTGAAGGCGGGGGCGGCATGGGCGGTGGTGGTGCCGGTGCTCATGTCGGTGGTGGAATAGGTTTCGTTGAGGCCGGCATTGCCGAAATAATAGCCGAACATCTTGGAGGCGCGCAGCGCCACGCGAATGCCCAGATCATCGCTCAAGGGGCCCGAACCGACGAATTCGCCAACCAGATCCTTGCCGTTCAGCTCATAGCCCAGCTTGGCGGTATATTCCGGGCGCGAGGTGGGATCGGCGGTCTTCAGCGAGATCACGCCGGCCGTGGCGTTCTTGCCGAAGAACAGCGCCTGCGGGCCTTTCAGCATTTCAACGCCGGCCAGATCGAGGAAGCCCTCGTTGATGACGCGGCCCTGGCCATAATAGACGCCATCGAGAATGACCGCGACCGACTGTTCAATGCCCACCGAGGTGGAGGAGGAGCCGATGCCGCGCAAGGTGAGCTGCGCGCCAGAGCCGTTCGAGGCGCGCCCGATGGTGAATTGCGGCGTCTGGGTGGAGATCTTCTCCAGGCTGGTCATGTCGTAGCGGGCGATTTGCTGGGCGCTGATCGCGGTGACGGAGACGGGCACATCCTGCAGGTTTTCCACCTTGCGGCGGGCGGTGACGATGATGTCCTCCAGGCCGCCGGTGGCGTGCGCGGGGGCGGGGGCGGGGGCCTCTGCGGTCTGCGCCTGGGCGGCGGTGCAGAGCGCCGGCAGCAGCGAGGCGCCCAGCGCCAGCCGCAGGGCCACAGGGCGCAGGCGGCGCTGCGCTGTGGGCGCAACGGTGGTGTCGATCGGTGACATGGTTTTCCTCTCCTCCTGGCAGGAGAGGTGACGGTGCTGCGCCAGCGGTGATGGCCGCCACGCCGCACGATCCGAGCCCCCCTCCCGACCTGTTGTTCTGGGCAGGAGAGAACCGCAGACGGGGCTTTGCGTCAAATATTTTTATAGCGTGCTGTAAAAAGTGAGAGGGTGCGCTCAGCCCTCCATCGCCGGCGCCGATGCCGCCAGATCGGCCAGCTGGCGCGTGGCCCCTTGCGCGCAGGCGATGATCGCCCCGCCGCCGGGCGCGGCATGGGGCAGCAGGCTTTCGGCCATGCGCAGCCGCAGATAGGCGCGCAGTTCCGCGTCAGACAGTTCGCCCCGCGCCCAGAACACCACCGTTGCCACCACCGCCAGCCGCACCACCCGCACCACCACCGCCAGCGGCATGGCCGGCGCCAGCATGCCACCGGCCATCATGGCCCTGAGGCTGGCGCCCACATAGGTCTCGTAGATCTGCCCCAGCCCCACCAGTTCGGCATGATCGGCCAGCACCAGCGCCAGCCCGCGCGAGAGGATTGGGGTTTCCTGCGTCCATTCGCTGGCCACATCGCAAAAGGCCAGCAGCAGATCCCAGCCGGGCTGGCCGGCGCGCCGGGCCGCCTCGGCAAAGGCGTTGCCGCTGCGATAGCGGGCCGCCTGCGCCACCAGCCGGTCCTTGGTGCCAAAGATGTTGTAGAGGGTTTTTTCGGCGGTGCCGCTGGCCGCGGCAATGCCGCGCATGGTCATCGCTTCATAGCCCAGTTCGGAGATCTGCGCCTGCGCCACGGCCAGGATGCGGCGGCGGCGTTCTTCCTGCCGGGGGGTGAGCTTGCGCGGCGGCCCGGCGGCGGCCGTATCGGCAAGGGGCGGCTGGGCCGGGCAAGGGGGGGCCAGGGAAGGATGGGCCAAAGAAGGATCTGCAGGGGCAGGCGGGTGATCGGGCATGGCGGCTGTGCATGCGCTGCCGGGCCGGGCTT
>Ga0207806_1000344_pt1 | contig 11770 bp, 11 predicted proteins | sample LuqExpMetageno72_FD_187829 | JGI IMG/M metagenome (GOLD analysis project Ga0207806, IMG submission 187829) | Tropical forest soil microbial communities from Luquillo Experimental Forest, Puerto Rico - Sample 72 (SPAdes) | ecosystem: Environmental > Terrestrial > Soil > Tropical forest ...
TGGCGAAAGCCCAAAGGACAGAAAACATCGCTGGTTATGATGCGACGATTCGATCTCAGCAGGCCAATCCCTGACCGGATGAAATTTTCGGAAAGGACACCAGGATTTCGGCTTGCAGCGCCACCCGTGACCGGACCAGGCCGACCACTGCGCACCAAATTAAGCTGCACCAGTCCCTCATCGCAACGATAGTCAGCCGATTCGCAGACGATCGTCACCAGGGTTGGGTTTGCGGTAGGGACAGGGGAGCGGCAGTGGCAGCTATATCGACACCTCCAGCGTCACGCCCGGCGTCAGCTTGCCCCTAGTGCCCGCGATCCGAATTTCCATCCCCTCGCCGTCCACCAACGTCGCCTGCGCGGTTTTGCCGGCGATGCGGATCGCCACGGAGCGACCCCTCCAGCCCACGCGGAATGACAAGCTGCGCCAATGGGGCGGGAGCCGCGGGTCGATTCCAAGCATATCGCTCCCTAGATCGAGGCCGGCGAAGCCGAGAATTATCGCCTGCCAGAGACCTCCCAGTCCGGCGATCCGTATGCCGCCGGCGCTGTTCGGGTCCAGTTCAAGGTCCGCGATCGCGGCCTGGCGTAGAAAACGAAGAGCGGTTTCGGTTTCGCCGAGCCGTGCCGCGACCAGCGCGTGGATACCCGCGCTCAACGAACTGCCATGGGCACAGCGTGGCTCGTAGTAGCGGAAATTGGCTTTCGCCGCCGCACCCGGGAACTCGTCCGGCAGCAGCGCGATCAGCGCCACCACATCGGCCTGCTTCACCACCTGCGACCGCTGCGTTCGCTCGGGGCCGATCACCACGTCGATCGGCATTTTGCGGTCGGCGTACAGCGACAGATCGAGCGGCTGCAGCTTGTAATAGCCGGCAAACTGCTCATAGATTCCGGTCGCAGCGTCGAGGCCGGTCACGATGCGCGCAATCGCGTCGCGCCAGTCCGCAAGCTCGTCGTCGCCAAGCGCCAGCTTCTCCCGCAATGCAGCGGCGTGGTTTGGCCAGCGCTCACGCAACAGGTCCATCGTCTCCAACCCGCGGCCGATGTTCCAGCGCGCCATCACATTGGTGAACGCGTTGTCGTCCACGTCCTCGTGGTACTCGTCCGGCCCGATCACGTGGCGAATGTGCCGCTTACCATCCGCCTCTGCCACGGCTCGGGATGCCCAGAACCGGGCTGTTTCCAACAGCATCTCCGCGCCGGCGCGAAGGAAGAAATCGTCGTCACGAGTGAAGCGCCAGTATTGCCACACCGCATAGGCAACATCGGCGCTGATGTGGTGCTCCATCCGACCGGTCAAGATTTCTACTGGCGTACCGTCGGCCCCTATCACGCGCTCGGGCGTGGTCTCCTCGCCGGTGTCGGCCGATTCCCAGGCGTAGAGCGCGCCCCTGAAACCAAAATGCGCTGCCTTGGCGCGCGCCCCGTGCAGAGTGTGATAGCGATACATGAGCAGCGCGCGCGCCGCCTCCGGCCAGACCCCGACGTAGAAGGGCAGCAGGTAGATCTCGGTATCCCAGAACACATGGCCGAAATACGCGTCCCCGGTCAGGCCGCGCGCGCCGACCGAGACACATTCGTCCTCCGGGTTAGCGGCGCTCGTGAGATGGTAAACGGCGAAGCGCACCGCCTCCTGCACCTTATCGTCACCCTCGATGATGACGTCGCTCGCGTCCCAATGCTGCCGCCACGCGGTCTCATGCGCTGCCAGCACCCCGCGCCAGCCGAGCGCACGGCCGCGCGCCATCGCATCGGCGGCAACCAGGGCCGGGTCGTCGGCCCACCTGTCCGAACGCGCCACCGTGACCAGACGGTCGAGTTCCAGCTCCTGTCCGGCAACCGAACGCCAGCGCCAGATCCAGCGCAGCGAGAACGACCGCTCCGGGACGAGCGGGCGGCCATCGGCTTGCAATGTGACGCTGCCCGCCATCGCCACGGCTTTGCCGGAGCCCTCCGTGCGCCAGGCACAGACATCGCGGTCCAGCTGTAACGGCTCCATGCCCATACCAGCCATGGCGAAGTTGGCCTCAAGCGTCACATCGATGCCGTCGCGGTCGAGCGAAAACCTCAGGAGCTGCAATGCCACCGCGCGGTCCGCCAGTGACACGAGGCGCAGTTCGCCGCTGCATATGGTAATGCCAGCGTGCGCCCTATAGCTCAGGTCCGACAGGAGGATGCCGCGGCGCATATCGAGCTGACGCACGCTGGCGAGGAACTCTCCGTCCAGCAGCAGTTGCGGGTTGCCGTCCAGCACAAGCGTCACGTGCGACCAGTCCGCGACGGGCACCAGCGCGGGCACCGGCGGCACGGTGTTTGGTCGGTCGAACAGGCCGGCGACATAACAGCGCGGCCACGACGCCCACCTGATATGGCCCAGCCAGCTGACCCATGTCGGGCCACGGCTGACCGGGCGCGAGGCCCGCATCCCTAGGAACCCGTTGCCGAGTGCAAAGCGGGATTCCACCGCATTCTCAGTCAGCACGTTGTAGCCTTCGTGGGTCAGAACCCAGCTGGAATCTTGCGTCGGTTGCAAGGCCTGCATCATGTGCTGTTCCTCACACGGTCAGTGCGTGGTCAGTAACCAGTTCGCTCAAGTCTTTTACCACCAGATGCGCGCCACGCCTTCAACGACGCCATGCTTTCCGGCCGGATGGAGCTCGCCAGGGAGATCGCAAATCTGTGACTTGGCCTCGCTAGCGGTACCCGCGGCTTCGGCTTTCCACAAGCGCATCAGATTTGCGCTGTGCACACGATAGCCGGGGACCGGCGTGTCGTAGGCGACGCCTTTCGCCGAACTTCGCAAATCAGGCGATTTCCGAGCGCGCGATTTCCCAGGGATTGCCGAATTGCAGTCACTTATCCGTGGCCTCGACCTGCCAGCCGTCGCGGATCGCCTGATCGAAGATTCCGAACTCGTAGCGGATGCCGTAGCCGATCGCAGGAACGTTCAGCTGTTCCCTCTGAGTAAGGAGTGTCGATCTGCACGCTTTATCTGCAGAGCGGCCCCGCTAACCTCAGCATCTGAGATTAAATCCTCACCTCCTGCTCACCGGCCGCACCGCTCGCGGACTTTCCCGCGTCAGTAGAATTTCCTCCGTTTCGTGGCGGATCACAAGACGTTCGCCCTCGCGTAACGCGTACTCCACTTTATCCAGACCGATTTCGATCTCCAACAGTTGACCGCGGTAGGTTAAGGGAAATCGCAGCTCAGCGTTCTCCTCGGGCGCACGACGTGGCCAGAATGACAATGTGCCGTCATTGTCACGCATCCCGCCGAACCCATAGGTGAGCATCATCCAGGTGCCGCCCATCGAGGCGATATGGCAGCCGTCCTTCACGTTGCCGCCCACGTCCGCCAGGTCCATCAAGAGTGCGGCCATTCCGTAACGAAACGCTTTGTCCATGTCGCCGATCTGTGCGGCGATAATCGCCTCGACGCATGATGACAACGAAGAGTCGCCTGTCGTCAATGGATCGTAAAAATCAAAGTTGCGCTTCTTTGTCTCCATGGGGAAACCATCGCCCAACAAGAACATGGCCAACACTACGTCCGCCTGCTTGATCACTTGCTTCCGGTAAATATTCAGCGGGTGGTAAAACAGCAGTAGGGGAAAGTGATCCGCCGGTGTGTTCTGGAAGTCCCAGGGCTCTCGATCCAGAAAGCTGTCATCCTGGGGAATGATGTCCAGCGTCTCGTCGTACGGCACATACATGTTCTCCGCCGCACGGATCCATTCCTTCACCTCAGAAGCTTCGAGCGCCGTTTTTTGCACAAGCGCGTCGTACGCATCCGGTTCTGTTGTTCGCAACGACTCGATGACTTGAGCCGCGTAGCGTAGGTTCTCGCGCGCCATCAAGTTCGTATATGCGTTATTGTTCACGACCGTCTTGTATTCGTCGGGACCGGTGACACCGTTGATGCAGAACTTTCCCCCTTTTGCGTCCGAGTAAAATCCTAAATCCAGCCACAGGCGTGCCGTCTCGATGAGCATCTCAGCACCGTAGTCTCGTAAGAACAGCTCATCGCCCGTTGCCTGCACATACTTGCGCAGCGCGTACATGATGTCCGCATTGATGTGGTACTGTGCGGTTCCGGCCGCGTAGTATGCCGATGCTTCTTCCCCGCTGATGGTGCGCCATGGAAACATGGCGCCTCGATGGCCTAACTCCTTGGCGCGTGCTCGTGCCTGAGGCAGCATAGTGTAGCGGAACGCGAGGAGATTCCTGGCGATCCGAGGGGAAGTGTACGTCAGAAATGGCAGCAGGTAGATCTCGGTGTCCCAGAAGTAGTGCCCCTCATAGGCTTGTCCGGTGAGGCCTTTCGCCGGCACGCCGGTACCTTCCGCGCGCGCCGAGGCCTGCAGGATGTGAAAAAGGTTGAAGCGGATGGCTTGTTGGATCTCCACGGTGCTGCGCTTTATTCGGTCCTCCATGATGTTCTTGATCCGCACATCGCTCCGGCGCCAGAAATCGTCCATATACTGCTCTTGAGAGGCGAGCAGCTGCTGGAATCCTTGGTTCACCACGCGATCCATTGTCCACTCAGCACGGCCACAGAGCTCTTCAGCGCAGGCCGTCTGCGAGGCGTGATAGACCATGTACTTGGTGAGTTGGATCGGACAGCCGGCCTGCGCCTCGATTGTGAAGGCGACTTGGCCGAAGTCAGCGGTATGGGCAACCTTGTAAGAGTGCGGGCAAGAGCTCTCCAGCGCATTGTCAGACGTACATGTGAGCGTTAAGCGACTCTTATCAGTCGCATGGCACAGCACGATGCGCCGGTCTTTGTAATAGCTGGTTCGCGGATGAAGTATCCGCCCCGAAAAAGGTTTCGCCAGTCGCGAATCATCCTCGTTGCTGCGAGCGCTGAGTTCATTCGTCGCAATCTCCGAAGAGATCACCACAAAGGCCTGCGCATTGAGGAGTGTCACACAATAGGAGATGGCGGCCACGTGCCTATTGACGAAGGAGACCAAACGCCGAGATCTGATCGATACCTGTTTGCCAGCCGGAGTCTCCCAGAGGATCTCCCGGTCGAGCGTTCCGGACTTCATATTGAGCCGCCGGTCGTATTTTAACAAATGCGCATTGGGCAACCAGAACGGCTCGTCATCAACGAAGAGCTTAATGATCTTGCTGTCGGTCACGTTGCAGATCGTCTGGCCAGTTCTTGCGAAACCGTAAGCTTCTTCTCCGTAGATGATCGGCCGCGTTTCATAGAACCCATTAATGAAAGTGCCGTTTTCAGCGTTGGGGCCGCCTTCCTCTGGGCACCCGCGCATTCCGAGGTACCCGTTGCCGAGCGCTAGCATCGTTTCGAGCTGGGCCAAGAATTCGGGGTGAAACGCTTTTTCGATGACGTTCCATTCGTCGGCCGGATAATCATGGGATGGCGGTCTGAGGCGTTCATGATGCAGCATCGGTTGTTTCCCTCAAGGCAGCGCGAGGCGTTGGTTAGTCCAGCAGTTCGGCCAAATCGTCGACTACCAAATGAGCGCCATGATGCTTCAGCTCTTCCGCATTCCCCTTGCGTGCGATACCGATCACAAGTCCGAAGCGTCCATTAGCGCCGGCCTGCACTCCGGAGATGGCATCCTCGATGACAACGGTCCGTATCGGTTCAGTCCCCAGCAGCTTTGCCGCCATCAAAAACGTGTCCGGGGCGGGCTTCCCGGCAAGACGTTGCACATGGATCGTATTGGCATCGACCTGCACCTCAAAGAAGTCGTCTAGCTTGGCGGCCTTCAGCACAGCCGTGCAATTCTGACTCGAAGTGACAACGGCGATTTTGAACCCATCGCGGCGGAGCTGATGGATGAATTGCACGGTTCCTTCGTAGGGCTCCACGCCCACGTCCGCTATGACATGGTTGACCAGATCATTCTTGCGATTGGCGAGCCCGCACACTGTCTCAACGTCTGCAGGGTCTTCAGGATTGCCTTCGGGGAGGCTGATACCGCGTGAGCTGAGGAAGTCGCGAGCTCCGTCGAAACGGGGCTTGCCATCCACATAGAGCCGGTAGTCCGTGGCGAGATCGAACGGGCGGAATGCCTCTCCTTTCTGTTCCGCATGCTCCAGAAGGTACTCGTCAAACATCTGCTTCCAACACGTCGCGTGGAGGGTGTCGGTGTTCGTTATTACACCATCGAGGTCAAAAAGGACGGCGTCGTAGTGGTCGCGGCTGACGCGCTTGCTATCAGACTGCCGCATAACTCGCTCTCCTGTCACAACAGCACATCTTTAATGAGCTGCACCGCCTGAACCGCTCATATGCCCTCAGCAGCTCACCGAAGGACTGTTTCACCGTGCCTGATCGCGAACACGTTCACGTTCGCCTCCCGCCAGCAGGGTCAGACGTTGTCGGCCTCCGTTGAGCGAACGGCGGCAGAAGCCGCCTCCTGCCCCCAGCTCCAGCCGGTGATCTCGGGCATATCGTCCCCGTACCGGGCGATGAACTGCTTGTGCTCGATGAGCTTGTCCCGGATCGCCTGCTTGGCGTAGGCGGCCCGCGGTCCGAGCTTTGGCACGCGGTCGATCACGTCGCTTACGAGATGAAAGCGATCGAGATCGTTGAGCACACACATGTCGAAAGGTGTCGAGGTGGTGCCCTCTTCCTTGTAGCCGCGCACATGGAGGTTGTGGTGTCCCGTGCGCCGGTAGGTCAGTCTGTGAATCAGCCACGGGTAGCCATGGAAGGCAAAGATGATCGGCTTGTCGGTCGTGAACAGCGCGTCGAAATCGTGATCCGAAAGGCCGTGCGGATGCTCGCTCGACGGCTGGAGCTTCATCAGATTGACGACATTGATCACGCGTACTTTTAGCTCGGGTGCGTGACGGCGCAGGAGGTCGACGGCGGCAAGCGTCTCCAGCGTCGGCACGTCACCGCAGCAGGCCATCACCACATCGGGCTCGCCGTCCCGGTCGTTACTGGCCCATTCCCAGATGCCGAGTCCAGCTTCGCAATGCTTGACCGCCTCTTCCATCGTCAGCCACTGAGGAGCAGGTTGCTTCCCCGCGACGACGACGTTGACGTAGTTTCGGCTGCGCAGACAATGGTCGGTGACCGAGAGCAAGCAGTTGGCGTCGGGCGGCAGATACACGCGGACGACCTCGGCTTTCTTGTTGACGACGTGGTCGATGAACCCCGGGTCTTGGTGGCTGAAGCCGTTGTGGTCCTGGCGCCAGACATGGCTCGACAAAAGGTAGTTCAGCGAGCCGATAGGCCGCCGCCACGGGATGTGATTGCACACCTTCAGCCACTTGGCGTGCTGATTGAACATCGAATCGATGATATGGATGAAGGCCTCATAGGAAGAGAAGAAGCCATGCCGGCCGGTCAGGAGGTAGCCTTCGAGCCAGCCCTGGCATTGATGCTCGCTGAGCATCTCCATTACCAGCCCGTCAGGCGCCAGATGATCATCCCAGGGATATGTTTCCGCAACCCAGGCACGATTGGTGACCTCGAGCGCATCCTGCCAACGGTTCGAGTTGTTCTCGTCCGGACTGAAAAGCCTGAAATTCCGTTCCTGCATGTTCAGCTTCATCACATCGCGTAGGAACCGACCCATGATCCGCGTGGATTCGGCCGTTACGGCGCCGGGTGCGGTCACGTCGACAGCGTAATCGCGGAAATTCGGCAGTCGCAGTTCGCGCAGGAGCAACCCGCCATTGGTGTGCGGGTTGGCACTCATGCGGCGGGTGCCTCGAGGGGCAAGGTCGGCCAACTCGGGTCGGAGCCGGCCGCTGCTGTCGAAAAGCTCCGCAGGTCGGTAGCTCTTCATCCATTCTTCCAGAATGCGAACATGGGCCGGGTTCTCGTGCATCTCGCCCATCGGCACTTGGTGCGAGCGCCAGTAGTCCTCGGTGCGCTTGCCATCGATCTCTTTCGGACAGGTCCAGCCCTTGGGTGTGCGGAGCACGATCATCGGCCAGCGGGGGCGTTCCCTAAAACCATCTCGACGCGCATCCGATTTGATGCGCTGAATTTCCCCGACCACCTTATCCAGGGTGGCGGCCATCAGCTCGTGCATTTTTTCCGGCTCATCCCCCTCGACGAAATACGGCGTGTAGCCGTAACCGCGGAACAAGTGATCCAGCTCTTCATGGCTGATGCGGGCGAGAATGCAGGGATTGGCAATCTTGTAGCCGTTCAAATGGAGTATTGGCAAAACCACACCGTCGGTCGCCGGGTTCAGAAACTTGTTGGAATGCCAGCTTGTTGCCAGCGGTCCAGTCTCCGCTTCGCCGTCGCCGACGACAGAGGCAACGATCAAATCGGGGTTGTCGAAGGCCGCTCCGTAGGCATGTGAGAGGGCGTAGCCGAGTTCGCCGCCTTCGTGAATTGAACCGGGCGTCTCAGGTGCAACGTGGCTCGGGATACCGCCCGGGAAGGAGAATTGGGTGAACAGGCGCTTCATACCCTCTTCATCGGGAGAAATGTTCGGATAGACCTCGCTGTAGGTCCCCTCGAGGTAAGCGTTCGCGACCAGACCGGGACCGCCATGACCGGGGCCGGTGATGTAGATCATGTCGAGGTCGTGCTTCTTGATCACCCGGTTGAGGTGAACGTAGATGAAGTTCAAGCCTGGCGTCGTTCCCCAGTGGCCGAGAAGCCGCGGCTTGATGTGATCCTTTGTGAGGGATTGCTTGAGCAGCGGGTTGTCGTAGAGATAAATCTGGCCGACCGAGAGGTAGTTGGCGGCCCGCCAGTACGCATCTATCAATGCCCGCTCCTTGTTGGATAGCGCGCTTGCCATCATTGCCTCCTCTGAATCCTGTCACATTGAGTGCGCATGTGCAGACGCTCAGTCGTCGCGCCAGTCGCGACGGTGCGGCGGATCATCAACGCTTGGCGATGCCTCCTCCATCTCATCCGTGTACTTCCCGACACTAGCCGCCCCGTTTAATCTTGCCCGCTGGTAAAGAGCCCGAGGGTGTCGAATCGCCTCGTCAACGTAGGGATGGTCTCGTCGGCCGCTAGGATCCCTTTTCCCTGCGCCACCAGCGTCTGTGCGACACTTTCCAGATCGCGGCTCGTCATCGGATTGTCCTCCCTGTGCAGTGGCGTGCGAAGGTCAGGTCGATCGCGATTCCCTCTTTCGGCTCACCCGAGCCAGACTCTAACGCGCGGTAGTCTGTGTTCGATGGCTTCACAGCTGCACTAGCGAACTCGTTTTGCACGTTCAGCATGGCTACCATTGGCTCCGGCCACCCGGTTGCGTCATGCAGGCCAAGCCGCCCGATTAGTTCGAGCGCGTCCTGGTCGCGCCGGCTTGTGACGTGGGACCCACAGGCCGCCTCAGTATGCCAGCGAGCGCGACGGATCATAACGCGCCGGGCCCGCTAGGTAGTAGCCATACGAATACGCTGGGTGGTACGCACGCGCATAGGCGGGACGAGCTAGACCGGCGCCTTCGAGCGCACTCTCGCTCAACACGTTGTAGCCTTCGTGGCTAAGGCCCCAACCAGGGTCTTGCGTCGGTTCCAGCACCTCAAGCATGCGGGTCGGTCTCCGTGTGTGGCTGCGGACGACCGGTTAACCGTTACCGACGGTCCATCAGTTCTTGCACCGCTCGAAGATCATCTCGCGATGCTGCTCAAAGGCGTGCAAGCACGTCTCCAGAGCATGAAGCATCGAGGTGGCGCAATCGGTCTCCTGCCCTGCCTGAACCAGTTTATCAATGATACCTTTCTGTCGAGCAATGCGTTCCTGCGCCTTCGCGATGTGTCGCTCGGCCTGAGCGAGGTAGTCCTGTTTATGGGTGTCGTGCATGGCGGAAAGCCCTAGATTAGCGCTAGCGGGACAGCGCCACCCGCGCGGCGGCGAGCTCTTTGTTCTTCGCTCCGTCTGCCTCGACGATCGCCGCGGCGACGAGGAGCCGGCTGAACCACTTGTTGTCGGCAGGTACGATGAACCACGGCGCGTGCTTCGATGCCGTTGCCCGGATCGCTTCCAGTGAAGAATTGAGAGATTTTTCCGTGCTCATAATCAAACGCGCCCGTTTGGCCGATGGTGAGCAGAAAAAGACTACCCCATCGTGTTACACACAAAGCTAGCATTTCCGATCTACGCAGCACTAGTTTTTCCAGTCATCTCAAACGATTGCCAAAGACCTGCCTGACGCGCCGTATCAGTAGGGGTGCGGCGTTCCAGACGCCTGAGCAGACACCCGACGATCCGCGACCGGTGCCCTGTCGGAAACTCAAACTCGAACATATTGGTGGTGTAGTCCGCCCAAAAGTGGCACCGGAATTACGCGGCCTGCGCTTTGGACGGCACGCGAGATAGGCGCATCCTTCTGCAGTGATAGGTGCGTGCGAACTTCGTTGTAGTACCGTTGATACGAATTGAGCAGATGGCGAAGATGCCGCTCGCCAAACACTACCATATGATCAAGGCATTCCCCTCGGATCGAGCCGATTAGCCTCTCACAATAGCCATTCTGCCACGGCGACCGCGGCGCGGTCGGCCGATCCCGAATGCCCATCGCCCGAACGCGCCGGGTGAAGACCTCGCCGTAGGCGCTGTCCCGATCGCGCACGAGATAACCGGGCCCCTCCTCCCAGCCATAAGCCTCCGTCAGTTGCTGACTTATCCATTCCGCACTGGGATGCGCAGTTGCCGAAAGGCGCAGGATTTCGCGGCGGCCGTGCTTCAGGATCAGTAACCCGTACAGCAGCCGAAACGAGATCGTCGGAACCACAAACAGGTCTATCGATGCAATCCCGTCTGCATGATTGCGCAGAAACGTCTTCCACCCTTGCGACGGCGGCCTCCTGTTCCTTGCCATATACTTGGCGACCGTCGTCTGGCCGACGTCGATGCCAAGCTTGAGCAACTCGCCATGGATCCTCGGCGCTCCCCAGAGCGGGTTGGCAAGGCTGATGTCACGGATCAATTTGCGGATGTCCGCCGACAGCTTCGGACGGCCGCCAGGCGATCTCGACTCCCATCGCCAGTAAAGGCGAAAACCCGCGCGGTGCCAGCCGATTACAGTTTCTGGCTTAACAATCGCCAAGGCGCTCAGCACGTTCGGTGCCAAACCATACAATCCGGCGAATATCAGCCGATCGAACTTGCTGAATGTCGACCGCTTCGGCGATTTACGTCGCAGGACGTTCAGCTGATGGCGCAGCACCAAGATCTCTGCTTGCAGCGAGACCCGCGGTTGGAAAAACCCGACCAGCGCACACCAGATCAGTCTGCAGAACTCGACCATCAGGCGGACGATTCACCCGATTCGCCGCCTCCAGCCAACCGGATTAGGTTTCCGACAGGGACAGCTATCGCGCGAACCAGGTGAAACGCCTCGGTCAGCTGGCGTGCAATCCATTCAGCCGTCGGATTTGAACGAAAAACCATCGATCATGGTTCATTAGCGAAATTCGGCCGCGCAATTGACGCTGCAACACGATCAATTGATGTCGGAGGACGGCATTTTCCGCCTCAAGCCGGATCTTCGACTTAAACGGCGAGGCCAAAGCAGCCAGGATGAAGCAGAACAGCCACAACATGATCCGCCGACGTTAGGCGATTCCCTCGGCTAATCAATGCGGATGAGGTTTTCGATACAGACAGTGGGGACAAGACGGCGCGATGATTGTTTTTACCGTGGATCTGCCGTGCGATGCTTCTCCTGCTCACCGACGCCAGACGCTCGCTAACCAAGGCTGTTTTTCGCGTGGCAGTCCTGCGGGCCGGTAATAGTGATCAAGCTCAGAGAATCCCGCAACTGACACATAGCCGCGCCAAGTATCGAGATCATGATACG
>Ga0207806_1000346_pt1 | contig 11714 bp, 9 predicted proteins | sample LuqExpMetageno72_FD_187829 | JGI IMG/M metagenome (GOLD analysis project Ga0207806, IMG submission 187829) | Tropical forest soil microbial communities from Luquillo Experimental Forest, Puerto Rico - Sample 72 (SPAdes) | ecosystem: Environmental > Terrestrial > Soil > Tropical forest ...
CCCGCCGCTCTCGATCGCGGCCAGCATGCCGGGCAGCAGGTTCGGATCGTGCTGGTGGTCGGCGTCCATCACCGCGACGATGGGGGCGGCAGTGGCGCACATCCCCTCGATCGCCGCGCTGGCAAGGCCCCGCCGGCCAATCCGCTGAATGCAGCGCACCCGCGGATCTTCCAGATTGATCGCCCGCGCCTCATCGGCCGTGCCATCCCGGCTGTTGTCGTCCACGATAATCGCCTCCCAGCGAATATCGCCCAGCGCCTTCGCCAGCCTCTCGACCAGCGGGCGCAAATTCTTGCGCTCATTCAGCGTGGGCAGCACCACAGCCAGTTGCAGGGCTTTTCCGAGTGTCAAAACGGGCACTCCAATATTTGCCGGCAATCCGTGCTGAAAGAACCGGCCAAGGGATATAACGTAGCGGCGTTCATGCCGCAATTGCGAATAGCAGCCTACCGCATTGCGATAAAATTTCGAAAAAACCGGCCCAGTCTCTGTTTCATTCCATCCAGCGGAGGCGGTTTCGGCTGGGTGCAGGCAAAGGCCAGCCAATCATCAAGTGCGGTTGACTGGAACGGCGAGCCCGCTGCGGCAATCGCGGCCTTGTTGTCGCAATCTGACCTGTACCACGTCGTATCGTCGTAGATCAGTGTACGCGGCCGGGCGACATCGGTCAGGACGAAAGCCCTGTAGGGCATCACCCATTCCACCCGCAGGCCATCATGCACGGCGCGCTCCTCAGCGCTCCAATAAGGGCGCACATCGCGGATCGAGAGAATCCGCGTGCCATGCGCCATGCTCAACCGCTGTTCCACGGCCAGTTCGGCGCGCATCGCCTGGCGCCAGTGGTTGAGAAACACACCAGCCATCACAATATGCAGGACCAACGCCCCGCACAGAGCCGTGCCCCAACCGGCGCGCACCTGGCCCGCGGCCGGCAATGGTGGAGGCAGGCCGGCCCACATCAGCCTTGCGAAAACCACCGCCAAGCCTGTCATTACCAGCGCCATCCAAGTGCGGGCATCATAACGGCAGGCATCAAATTGCCACCATTGATGATTCACCGTCAACACCGCGGCGCATAGCGCCGCCACCAAACCGGCCTTGCTGCCCGCCATCACGCCTGCAAGCCCCAGGGTTTGCCCGCTGCACCAACGCTGCACAGCCAAGCCGGCCAGCCCTACCAGACAGAGCAGAAACAGGGTGGGGTTGGCCAACACGTAAAGCGGGTTCAGCGAATGCAGCGCATTACCCTGACTGCCCACCGCCCCGCCCAGAGCGCGCACCACCAGCATGACCTGCACCGGCACTGCCAATGCCGCAAGCCACAGCCACCATGCCGCCCCCCGCCCGTGCCGGACGGCGACAAAATGCAGTGCCACAGCCGCGCAGATCAGCGCTGCCGGCAACGCCAGCTCGTGGGTGAACACCAACGCTACATAGGCCAGCCAGAAGCCAATGCCTGGCCGCTGTTTTCCTGCCAGCAGCAGCAGCGCCACCCACAGCAAGCCGGAACCCAGCAGCAATTCCGACGGAAAGCCCCATGCCAGAAAATCGCCCAGAAGGCACTGGATCAAAGGAAATATCATCAGACGGCGATCAGCCATCCAGGCCAGGCGGCACGCAAGGCAAAACAACGCCATTGGCACGCCATAGAAACTGACCGCGTTCATCACAGCCAGTTGATGCGGGACGAAATGCCACCAGTTCTGGGCCTGTTCAACAGGCCACACCGTCAATACATAAACAGTCGCGCGTGCCGCGATCGCACGCCATTTGAGCATCCATGGAGAGCCGGTTGCCAGTGCAAAAACAAAATAGGCGCCATCGGCATAGAGCATAACGTCATTGTGGACGAACAACACAACCAGCGCCGCCTCGAATAAACCCACCGCCACTGCGGCAGGCAGCAAAAACTGCGCCGGCACGCGCAACAGCGCCGCGGAAAAGGCATCCAATATGCGTACGAGCCATGACACACTGAAATTTCCCGATTTCATATCGCCTTTCCTCGCGCTGTAATGATTAGAAACGAACCACCGCGACAATTCAGCCTGTCAATAACACCTCGATCACGCTTGCATGTCTTTACCACGGCCAGGCATGTGCTTCAGCTTGCGCCCTGCCTTTCCAGCGCGGCCAGATAATTCGCCTTGTATTGCGCGGCCACCACGGCCCAGTCATAGGCCTGCGCCTGGCTGGCGGCAGCGGCCGCCATCTGCGCGCGCGGCGGGCCGGCCAGATCGAGCAGGGCGAACAGGCGGGCAAAATCGGCCGATGTCCTGTCGAAGGCGAGGAACCAGCCGGACTGGCCATCGGCGATGAAGCTGTTGATCGGGGCGATGTCGCGGCACACGACGATCATGCCGGCGGCCTGCGCCTCGACGATGGCCAGGCCAAAGCCCTCATGCTCGGTCGCGGTGATCGCCACGCCCCGCCCGCTCAGCTCGGCCAGCAGCTCTTCCTGCGACAGGCGGCTGACGAAACGCACCGCATCGCCCAGTTGCAGCCGCTCGGCCTGGCGCGCCAGCCCTTCGGCCAGCCCTTCGAAATCGCGCCCGCACACCAGCAGATCCACCGGATAGCCCTGCCGCCGCGCCGCCGCTGCATATTCCAGCACCAGATCGACCCGCTTGTTGCGCGACAGGCGCCCCCAATAGATCCACCGGCACACATCGCGTGCCTGGCTGGTCTGGCAGATGTTGAAGGAGGCCGCCTCTATGCCATTGCCGCAATTGAGCACGCGCGGGTGATAGGCGGCGAAGAAGGCGGTGTCGGCCGGGCTGCTGCCCAGCACCGCGCGATAGCCGGCCAGCATCGGCCGCAGCGCCGCTGCCTGCCACAACCGCTTGAAGGCGCCGAACTGGGGCGTGTGCCAGAAGCCGCCATGCGTGCTGAGCACGGCCGGCACACCGCGGCCAAACAGGCGGGCATTGGCAGTGATTGCCATCAGTTGGCCATCATGCACATGCAGCAGGTCGTAATCGCCGGTGATCCGCCTGAGATCGGGCGCCAGCCCCACCAACCGGTGCCCCTTCAGCGGCACCCGCCACACCTTCAGCCCGTCCAGCTCCTCGCAGGAGAAGGCCTTGTGCTCGGTGGCGACATGGGCAATGTCCATCTGCACGCCCAGCGGCGCCAGATGGCTGGCCAGCGAACGCACCACCTGTTCCATCCCGCCCATATGCGGAAAATAGGTGGGCGTGATCGACAAGACCCTCATCGCGCAGTCCGTCATCGGCCGGCCTCGCTGTCGCCATGGCCATGGAGGATGGCCCTTGCCCGCGCGCGCAGCGGCCGGCACGGATTACCGACATAAACCGTCCACGGCTCCAGCCGCCCATGGGCCACCGCCGCGCCCCCCACCACCGCGCCTTCGCCCACCACCGTGCCGGGGGCGATGAAGGCATCGGCGGCAATCCAGGCATGATCGCCGATCTCGATCGGCCGGGCGACGAGCTGGAAAGTCTCGCTGTCGATATCATGCGTGCCCGAGCACAGATGCACCCCTTGCGAGATCAGCGCATGGCGCCCCAGCCGGATCGGCGCCTGGTTGTAGCAATTGCAATCCGGGCCGATCAGCGCGCCATCGGCCATATCGAGATGCGCCGGATACCACACGCGTGACGAGCCGCGCACATCGGCGCGATGGCCCATCCGCGCGCCAAACAGGCGCAGCAGAAAGCGGCGCCAGGGGTGCAGCGGGCGCGGCGTCCACGAGGCCCCCACGGCCCACACCACGCCCCAGGCCATGCGCACCAGCCGCGATTTCAGCGAAAAGCTGGAACCACCGGCAAGGGGGTTGGTCTTGCTGTAATCCAATACGTTCATTGCGCGCCCCCAGTGCCGCTTTAACGTGCCGCTTTAACGGTGCCGCTTCAGGCTTGCCCGGCCGCGGCCAGCGGCAGCCCGGTCAATTGCGCAAGCCGCGCAAGCCGCGCGGCATTATCCGGGCAGCCAGCCAGCTCGCGCTCGAATTCCACCGTTTTGGCGCCCACCAGGAAGCGATACCAGAAGCCTTGCAGCACATGGTAGATCACCCCCTGATAGCCATCCAGAAAGCCCAGCTGCACCGTCAGCCGGAACAATACATAGGCCAGCGGCCCCAGCCAGAACGGCAGGCGGTTGTAGATCGTCTGCTTCACCCAGCGCTTGATCTGCGCCTGGCGCGGCAGATCGGCCGGCGCTTCCTCATGCGGGCGGGCGAACAGGCCGAATTTGGCATTCAGCCGCTCGATCGCCTCGCGGGTGGCGTATTTGTTGTGCTTGTCGGTGAAGAAGGTGAGATCGTTGAGGTTCCAGTCGGCAAAGCGCCCCTTCAGGGTCAGCGTGCGCCCGCCGCTGATCACCACATGCTCATCCATCCAGCGGTCTTCCACCCGGCCGTGCCCCAGCCGCCAGATGCGCAGCAGCCGCAAGGGAAAGCGCCCGCCATGGCGGATCCAGCGGCCCATGAAGATGTGCTTGCGATCGATGTTGAGGCCCACCACATCGGCCGGCAGCGCCGGCAGCGTGGCGCGCAGTTCGGCGATCAGTTCCGGCTCCAGCACTTCGTCGGCATCCAGCCGCATCACCCAGCCGGTGGTGATGCCGGCATTGTCGAGGCCCCAGTTGAACTGGCGCGCATGGCTGACGAAGGGGTTTTGCAGCACGCGCGCGCCGGCGGCCCGGGCGCGCTCCACGGTATCGTCGGTGGAGAAGCTGTCCACCACCACCACCTCGCGGGCGATGGGGCGCACATTGGCGATGGCGCGCTCGATATGGCGCGCCTCGTTATGGGTGATGAGCAGCAAGGTCAGGTCGAGCGTGTCGGCCTTGGCAGTATCGGTCATCTGTACTCTTTCGATCCGCGCGTCGCAGCCCCCACCGCCACGCCTGGTGCCCGTTGCCCGCAGCAGCAACGGGGCATGGCCAGCAAACAACCTGCCACGGACAGGAGGCGCCGGCCAAGTATAATTACATATTTTTATTTGATGAACCTATGACGACACCGCCACCGGTTCGACGATCGCGCGATGGCGGGCCTCGTCCTCGGCGGTGAAGCGGCGGCGGATTTCGCGCGCAGGCACGCCTGCCACCACCGTGTAGGGCGCCACATCTTTCGTCACCACCGCGCCCGAGCCGATCACCGCGCCCCGCCCGATCCGCAAGCCCTCGATCACCGTCACCCGCTGGCCGGTGAACACATCGGCCTCGAACACGGTAATTGGCCGCGGCACATCGGGAAAGGCCAGGCGCGACGGATTGCCCACCTCGTCATAGAGATGATCGGCGCCGACGATCTTCATGCCGGCCGAGATCATGCACAGATCGCCCACCACCACCTGCCCATGCGCCTCGAAGCCCGCGCCCAGATAGGCATAGCGGCCAATGCGGCTGCCCGGTGCCAGCCCCATGTCGCCCTTGCGCGGCCACTGGAACCCCTCGCCCACCTCGGCCAGCTTGTGGCGGCGGCGCACAAACGGCAGCAGCAGCCGGCGCAGGCGCTGCTTCAGCCCGCTTTCGATCTCGGCCCGGCAGCGCGCGATCACCGCCTCGCTGGCACGATCGGGCGCGGGCACGGGGGCGCTGGCGGGCGGGCGTCTCGACACCTGTCAAACCTCCTGAATGGCGGCCACGATCTGGCGCACCTGCACATCGGGGGTCCAGTGCCGGCGGATTTCCTCGCGGCACAGGGCGCGGGTTTCGGCGCGGCTTGCCGGCCGGGCAAACCACGCCTCGATCTTGTCGGCCAGATCGCCCGGCACCTCCAGGCTGAACAGCGCGCCCACGCCATCGGCCATCAGCGCTTCCACCTCGGGCATCTGCTGGTCGAAATTGTCATGCGTCAGCGCAGGCGTGCCATACATCAGCGTGTGCATCGCCGTCAGGCCGATCTTGCCGGGCGAAACGGTGAGATCGGCCTTGTAGAGCAATTGCCCCAGCACATCCTCATCATAACAGGCGCCATAGAAATGCACATCCACGCCCAGCGCCTTGGCCTGGGCTTCCAGCGCCGCGCGCTCGGGCCCATTGCCCACCAGCAGCACGTTGACCGGGCGCCCGCGCCGGGCCAGCTGCGCTGCGGCATCGATCAGCAGGTCGAAACGGCACAGATCGATCAGCCGCGCCGTGCAGATCACCACCGGCCGATCCGGATGGGCAAACAGCGCCGCCGGTTCCACCCCCTGCAGGCTGCCATCCTCGATCCGCGCGATCACCGCATCGGCCTTGGCCACATCCAGGCTGTTGTAAACCACCTTGATCCGCTCTGCCGGATAGCCCGCCCGCGCCCCCAGCTTCACCGCCCGCGGGGCATAGACCAGCATCTTGTTGGCCAGGGCGAAATAGGTGCGGCGCAGCCAAGCCTTGCCGGGCGGCTCTGCATGCAGCCAGCCATGCCCCCAGAACAGCACGCGAATGCCGCGCAGCCGCGCCAGCGCCGCCCCCACCCAGGTGGACAGGAAATAGGGGCTGGCGAGATAGACGATCGCATCATAGCCCGGCCGCTCCAGCGCCACCTTCACGGCATTGGGCTGCCATATCAGGTGCCGCCAATAGCGACAGGCCGAAGGCACGAAGCGCTTCAACAGCCCCGAATCAAGCGCAACGATGCCGTCGATCGGATCGGGGTCTGCGTAAAAAGTAAAATCCACATCCGCAGATGCATCCAGAGCGCACATCACCGCACGTCGATAATGCGGAAGGAAATGGTAAACGATGGCAACCCGCATAGGCATCTCTATTCGTGACGTAAGCCTCTCATAAGAGAAAGCTTTTTGGTCTTTTTACATTACTATGAAGGCTGCCAATGATTTGCAATAGATAATCTGCGCCCACATCTCCTGTCAGATGTGACAGCGCCCATTGCTGGCGCAGATTGCGAAATTCCTGCGAAAAAGCGCCGCCGGCGGCCATATCGCCGATGGCATCGGCAAGCGCCTGCGGGCGGCGCGGCGGCACAATCCGCCCACGCACGGGGTCTGCCAGGCAGGCAGAGGCCCCCACCCGCGCGCTGGCCACAACCGCCACGCCATTCAGCAACGCCTCGCTGACCACCACGCCCCAGCCATCGTCCACCGTGCGCGAGGGCTGCACAAGCACATCCAGCGTGGACATGAATTGCTGCACCTGCTCGACCGGCAGCACCCCCAGATAGCGCACGCGCGAATCGCGACTGGCCAGTTCCTCGCAGGCCGGCGCCCACGTGCCGCCCCCCACGATCAGCAATTCGAACGGCCCTTGCACAAGCGCCGCCATTTCCAGCACCTCGGGCAGGCCCTTGGCATCCTCCAGCCGGCCGACATAGCCGATCCGCACCGGCCCACCCTGCCCGCGCGGCGCCGCCGCCACAGGCGCATGGGACGCGATAAAATACGCAAAAGGAAAGATTTGTTTCGGCCGATAGCCCGTGCGCAAAAACCATTTCGGGCCATGCGCGCCAATCGCCAGCACAATGCCATGCCGGCGGATGCGCCCTTCCGTTAACCAACTCTGCACATAGCGCGCCAGCCCCGCCAGCCCCTCGCTCACGCGGGTTTCATGCATGATGGCAAAGCGGCGGCCATGGCGGATACAGGCCGATATCCCCTCGGTCACGCAGCGCAGATGCCGCATGCCGACAAAGATATGGAAGGAATCCTCCCCCGAAGCGGCCACGAACGCCTCCACTTCGGCAGCGGTTGGCGCCTCGATCTGGCTATACGCCCCGACGATCTCGCCCTTCCAGCCCAGCTTCAGGCGATCCTCGCCCACCGCGGCCTCGGTGATCAGCGTGACCGCCCCCACCTGCGGTCGCCCCGCCAGCGCATCGAGCAGATCGCATACGTGATGCGAAGCGCCATTGGCATACAAGGCGATATCAAAGCGGGCAGACATTATTGACCCCTATACCAATAACTATTGAGAGCGCCTACTAGCCATCAATCATTTTTGTATTGATATTGGTATTGGTAGTAATTGTAGCCGTAGTAGTATGAGTATTGGTTGCCTCTGCGGAGGGGGTCGAACTTGGTGAGGACGCCGCCGACGACATTGGAGTTGTGGGCGCGCAGGCGGCGCATGGCGGCCTTGAGGGATCCATGGCGGGAGCGGTCGGCCTCGACGACGAAGACGACGGCCTCGACGATGGTGGCCATGGTGGGGGCATCAGCGAGGCCGAGGATGGGCGGCGAATCGATGATGACGATATCGTAGAGGGTGCAGGCCTCCTGGACGACATCGCGCATGCGCGGGCTGGAGAGCATTTCGGTGGGGCTGGGCGGCACGGGCCCTGAGGGGACGACGAAGAAGCCCGGGACATCGGTGGGGCGCACGATGGTCTCGAGCGGGGTTTGCGAGGAGAGCAGGGTGGAGAGACCCTGTTCGTTATCGCAATCGATGCGCCGGTGCATGGAGGGCCGGCGCAAGTCGCCATCGATCAGCAGGACCTTTTTGCCCATGCGGGCCAGCGAGAGGGCGATGGCATAGCAGGTGGTGCTTTTGCCTTCTGCGGGCTGGGCGCTGGTGATCAGCAGGGTGCGGGGCAGGCCGTGGCTGGTGGCGTGGAGGAGCACGCTGCGCAGCGAGTTGTAGGCTTCCGAGAGGGGCGACTTGGGGTCGTCGAGGCCGGCCTCGGGGTTGCCGTCGACGACCTGGGGGATGGCGCCGAGCAGGTTGAGGCTGAGCTTGGTCTCGATATCCTCGGGGATGCGGATGGAGTCGTCGAACTGGTCCTTGATGACCAGGGTGAGCGTGCACAGCAGCAGCGCCAGGGCGAGCGAGACGCCCAGGTTCTTGCCGAGGTTGGGCGAGCTGGGCAGCAGCGGCACATCGGCCGGATCGACGATGGAGATATTGGAGATGGTGATGCCGGCCGAGGCGTTGAGTTCCTTCAGGCGCTGGAGCAGGCTGTCGTAGATCTGGCGGTTGGAATCGACATCGCGGGCGAGCAGATTGTACTGCACGTCGCGGTCCTGTTCGCTCAGCGTGGCGGTTTTGAGCTGGTTGACCTGGGCGTTGAGCTCGGCCTCGGCATCGACGCTGGCCTTGTATTCGGCCTGGATGGCATTGCGGATGCTGGTGGCCACGGCCATGATCTGGCGGTTGATGCTGGCCAGCTGGGCCTGTTTGGCGCGCACGGTGGGATAATCGTCGAGATGGCGGGCGCGGTCGTCCTCGAGGGCGACTTCGAGCTGGGCTTTCTGGCCGAGCAGGTTGTTGATGCCCATGTTGCTGACCACTTCGCTGGCGCTGAGCAGCGGCACGGCGCGAATGGCATCCCAGCGGGCCTCGGCGGCGATGCGGCGGGCCTTGGCCTCGTTGGCGGCCTGGTTGACCTGCATCAGGCTGGAGACGGTGACCGAGCCGCCTTGCGCGGCGCTCTTGTTGTCGCCGCCGCTGGCCGCGGCCATGTGGATAAGGCCGGCCTGGCGCGAATAGGTGTTGAGGCCGCGTTCGGATTCTTCCAGCTTGCCCTTCATCTCGGCCAGCTGGCTGGCGATGAAGTCGCGGGCATAGCTGGAGCTGTCGAAGCGGCGCTTCAGGTTGGACTGGATGTATTCGCTGGCATAGGCATTGGCGATATCGGCCGAGAGGTGCGGATCGGTGCTTTCCACGGTGATCGACACCACGCGGGAATCGCGCGGCAGATCGACGGTGGTGTGGCCGCGCAGCAGGCCGATCACCCTGTCGTTGAGGGCATCGGGCGAGAGGTCGGGGGTGGGCAGGCTGGCGCCTTCGGCCTTGAACAGGCGGGTGTCGTGCAGCAGGTTCAGCTTCTGCGCCACGCGCAGCGCCAGCGCCCGGCTCTTGATGATGTCGACCTGGGTCTTGAGGAAGCGGTCGGTGTCGGTCGAGGTCGCCCCTTCCTCATCGTCCTGCTTGTCATCGCTCTGGTTCTTGAGCACGCGGCTGGAGGCGTTGTTGATCTGCACCGTCGTCTTGGCGGTGTAGCGCGGCGTCTGCACCAGCGTGACCACCACGGCCAGCGCCATTACCACCGCGAAGATGAAGGCGATGACCCGCAGGTTGGCGCGCACCACCGCGGCGACATAGCGGAAGTTGAGCCCGCCGGCACTGGCCATGGGCGTGGTTTCTTCGGCAGCTGGCGCCGGCGCCAGCACGACAAAGCGCGAACCCGGCTCTTCCGGCAGGGAGATGTTCGGCGAGGCCATGTCTGTTCCGTCAGCCTTTTACTTGAGCCAATAGTAAACCGAGAAGGCAGGCGCGGCCTGCAGGAAGTCGTGCCACACGCTCTTGATTGCCGAGCGGCCCACCACCACCACATCGCCTGCCAGCACCTGCGGGTCGGCAGCCTTGCCCACCCGGATCTCGGCGATGTTGAAACGCGCGGCCATCCGCCGCCCTTCCACCGTGCGGAAGATCACCACTTCGTCGAGGGCGGCATCGCGCGTGGTGCTGTGCGCCAGCGCCAGCGCGCCCAGCAGCGTCAGCCCCGGCGGCGCCTCGAACAGGCCTGCCTGCTGCACCTCGCCTTCCACCGTGATCGCCTGCTTGGCGTGTTCGATGATCGTCACCGCCACTTGCGGGTTGCGCACATAGCGCGCGCTCAGCCGCCGGGCGATCTCGTCGCGTACCACTTCGGGGGTCAGCCCGCCGGCCTGCATCTCGCCGGCCAGCGGCAGCTGGATGCGGCCATTGCCATCCACCCATACCTGGTCCGAGGTGAGATCGGGCTCGCCCAGCACGCGCACGGCCAGGCGGTCGCCGGCCTGCACGGCGCTGCGCGCCTGCCCGTCTTCAACGCTGGGCGCCACCTGATAGGCCGCCGGCCCGTGCGGCAGCGCGCTGTTGTGCGTGCCATAGCAGCCCGACAGCAGGCTCAGCCCCAGCAGCCCCACAGCAGAGCGCGCCCAGCGCGCGTGCCAGCCACAGTGCCGGCCATAAGGGCCTGTGCGCTGATCTGTCCTGAAAGAAGTATTCCGGATGGCCAAAAGATCTTCAGCATTCATTCGGTCTGATCCGCCCATGCCATCGCCGCAGCGCATGCCCGCTTCATCCTTTACAGGACAGCCCCGTTAGAGCAACCCGCAAACTATCCTTTATGGTACATCAACCACCGATTTTGCAGAACCAATCCGGCACAAGAACGCCGCTGCAAAAACAGCCCCGCGCACAGGCCAAAAGAAAGACCTCCCTCACGCAGAAGGAGGCCTTTGCCTTGTCGTTCGCCTTGCCGTTCCGGCCAAGCTGTCCGTCAGATCTGCGGCGTCTGCCCACCAGAAGTGGCCGCCACCGCAGCGCCAGCGGCAACGCCCGCCGCCGCAACGCCGCCGGCAATCGCGCCAGCGCCAATCCCGGCGCCACCGGCCGCAGCACCGCCCGCCGCGCCACCAGCGCCTGCACCCGCGCCGCCGGCACCACCAGCGCCCGCGCCAGCACCACCCGCCGCCGGATCAGCCAGCATCGCCGCAGACAGCGGCTTGGCGCAGGAACCGCTCGCCCGCGCCGCGCGAATCTGCGCCAGCTTCGGCATCCGGCCCTTCGCCACAGGCACAAAGCAGCCCACTTCACGCGCCGCCGCAGGCGCCAGATGCGCCTTCGTCAGCGGCAGCGCATCACCAGAACGACCCGTCGACGCCAGGCCCCCGCCCAGCGCCAAACCAGACGCCGCCAACACGGCAATCAGAGGATAGCCCATGTCTTCTACTCCCAGCGACAGTACATAACTGCCAATCCACACCCACATATCATACGTATATTCACTAGGCCAGTCGTTTCGCAGTCGCAGCAAGCAACTC
>Ga0207806_1000350_pt1 | contig 11656 bp, 10 predicted proteins | sample LuqExpMetageno72_FD_187829 | JGI IMG/M metagenome (GOLD analysis project Ga0207806, IMG submission 187829) | Tropical forest soil microbial communities from Luquillo Experimental Forest, Puerto Rico - Sample 72 (SPAdes) | ecosystem: Environmental > Terrestrial > Soil > Tropical forest ...
AAGCCCCGGAACCGGGCAGACAGTTCACGCCGGGCAATGCGCCAGGCCGCCGCCCAGGAGAGGCTCACGCCAGCTCGTCCGCGGCGATGCGGCCATCGGCAATGCGGATGATCCGCTGCGCGCGCGCGGCCAGCGCCTCGTCATGGGTGATGATGAGCAGGGTGGCGCCGGTTTGCGCCCGCCGGGCCAGGATCAGCTCGATGATCGCAGCGCCCGTGGCGGCATCCAGGTTGCCGGTGGGCTCGTCGGCGAACAGCAGCGCCGGGCGCGGGGCCAGCGCGCGGGCAATCGCCACGCGTTGCTGCTCGCCGCCGGAAAGCTGGGCGGGATAGTGGTGCAGCCGGTGGCCAAGGCCCACCGCCTGCAATTCCACGGCGGCGCGCGCTTCGGCATCGGGGGTGCCGGCCAGTTCCAGCGCGGTCATCACATTTTCCAGCGCGGTCATCGTCGGCAGCAGGTGGAAGGCCTGCAGCACCACGCCGATGCGCCCGCGCCGGGCCCGCGCCAGCCCATCCTCATCCAGCGCCGCAAAATCCGCGCCGGCGACGGCAAGGCTGCCGCCGCTCGCCCGCTCCAGCCCGGTGAGCACGGCCATCAGCGAGGATTTGCCGCTGCCCGACGGGCCCAGCAGCGCCACCGTCTGCCCCTGGGGCACTTCAAGGTCGAGGCCCCGCAGGATCTCGGTGGCCTCCCCCCCGCTGCCCAGCGTGAGGGTGAGGTTGCGGGCGAGGATGGCGCTCTTGCCAGAAGGGGGGTGGGTCACGATATCGGTTATGGGTATGCTGCAATGCGGTGGCAAGATGGGCCGCCAGAGAAAAAGGGTGTGCGATGCGAAGCTTGGGCAAGGGCATTATGGCGGGCATGCTGCTGCTGGCGCTGGCCGGGTGCCAGCGGCAGGAAGCGGCGATGCCCGAAAGCCGCGCCAGCAGCGCTGCGCAGGCGGCCGCGCCACAGGGCCCTGCGGTGCATATCGTTGCGCTGGGCGACAGTTTGCTGGCCGGCTATGGCCTGCGCACCGAGGAGGCCTATCCGCCGCGCCTGGAGGCCGCCTTGCGCGCGCGCGGCATCAACGCGCAGGTGGTCAACGCCGGTGTCTCGGGCGATACCACCGCCGATGGCCTTGCCCGCCTCGATTTCACCCTTGCCAGCCAGAACCCGCCGCCTGATCTGGTGCTGCTCTCGCTGGGCGGCAACGACATGTTGCGCGGCCTGCCGGTGGCGCAGGCAAAGGCCAATCTCGATGCGATCCTGACCAGGCTGGAGGACAGGCACATCCGCGTGGTGGTGCTGGGCATGCTGGCCGCGCCCAACATGGGGCCCGATTATGCCGGCCCCTTCAACGCCATGTTCGCCCAGCTGGCGCGCAAGCATCACGCCGCGCTGGTGCCCTTTTTCCTGAAGGCGGTGTATCAGCGGCCGGGCCTGCAGCTGCCCGATCACATCCACCCCACCGCCCCCGGCGTGGAAGCGATGGTGGCCGATACGATCGGCGTGGTGACAGGCGCGCTGGGCTGCGGGCAGAAGGCGGCGGCCTGCCCCTGAGCAGGGCCATTAAGGCGGACCTTGCCAGTTGCCGGGCGGCGGGCTAGATCGTTGCCATGTCAACAATGTCGGAGAGGGGCGCGCCCGGCGATGCCCGGCTGTATGCCCTGACCAACGCCATCCAGCCGGCGCGGCGGGCCTGGCAGCAGGTGGCCGCGGCCGCGCTGGCACAATCGGGCGTTTCGGTGGCGGTGGCAACGCCGGTGCTGTTCGTCTCGCGGCTGGGCGATGGCGTGTTGCAGGCGCGCCTGGCAGAAGAGATCGGCGTGCATCCGGCCGCCCTGGCCCGCGCCCTGGCCAGCGCCGAACAGGGCGGGCTGATCGAGCGGCGCGCCGTGCCGGCCGACCGGCGCGCGCGCGGCGTGTGCCTCACCCCGCGCGGGCGCAAGCTGGCCGCCCATATGGAAGCCCGGCTGACCGAGCGCCGCCGCGCCATGCTGGGCGATCTGCCGGCAGAGGATATCGCCACCACGCTGCGCGTGCTGCGCCTGCTGGAAGAGCGGGTGCGCGCAGGCAAGGGGCGTTGAGCATGCCGCGCATCGGCCGCCCGGAAATCACCTTCTCGCTCACCACCTTTGCGGCGGCCATGCTGGCGCTGGGCATTTCCTTCCTGATCGGGCTGGACCGGCCCTATTGGGCGATGCTCACCGTTTATATCAGCAGCCAGCCGCTGGCGGCGGCGGCGCTGTCCAAGGGGGTGTTCCGCATTGGCGGCACGCTGATCGGGGCGGCGGCATCGGTGCTGTTCGTGCCCCTGTTCGTGCAGGAGCCGATCCTGCTGTCGCTGGTGATGGCGCTGTGGGTGGGCTGCTGCCTGTTCGCCTCGCTGCTTGATCGCACGCCGCGCGCCTATCTGTTCATGCTGGCCGGCTACACCGCTGCGCTCATCACCTTCCCGGCGGTGGACACGCCCGAGCGGATCTTCGACCTGGCGGTGCTGCGCGGGCAGGAGATCTCGATTGGCGTGGCCTGTTCCAGCCTGCTGCACACGCTGATCCCCGCGCATGATTTCGAGCAGGCGATTGCCGCCAGCATCCGCGGTGTGCGTGGCGGGATGAACCGCTGGATTGCCGATGTGCTGCGCCGGCCGGAGGAAAGCGCCCCGCCCGATCCGCCCGGCACCATGGCCGCAGCGATGACCGAGCTGCGCCTGCTGGCCACGCACTTGCGCTTCCATCCGGACAATGGCGTGCTGGGCCGCGATGCGATCATGGCGATGTGGGATCATCTGGTGCTGCTGCTGCCGCTGGTTGACGCCATCGAGGACCGCATTGCCCAGATCCACCGGCTGGGCGGCCTGTCACCGGCGCTGGCGGAGCTGCTGAGGGCGCTGGGCGATTGGGCCAGCCAGGCCCCGGCAGACCTTTCCGCCTCGCGGGCGGATATCGAAGCGGCGCTGGCCACCTGGCACGCCGGTCTGCACCCGCAGGGCTGGGAAGGCCTGCTGGAGCTGAACCTCCACGCGCGCCTGGCCGAGCTGGTGCAGCGGATCGAGGCGGCGAAATGGCTGGTGGAGCACACGCTGCACCCGGCCACCCCGCTGCCCGCCGCGCTGCGCCCGCTGCTGGCCCAGCGCACGCGCCGGCGCTGGCACCGCGATGGCGGGCTGGCGCTGCGCTCGGCGGTGGCGGCGGGGATTGGCGTCTTTGGCTCCTGCCTGTTCTGGATCTACACCGCCTGGCCCGAAGGCGGGGTGATGGCGATGATCTGCGCTGTGGTGTGCAGCTTCTTCGCCACGCTCGACAATCCCCGCCCGGCGCAGACCAGCTGGCTGGTGTGGACCGCGCTCAGCCTGCCGATCGCCGCGCTCTATCTCTTTGCCATCCTGCCCCGGCTGGATACGTTCGAGATGCTGATGGCGGCGCTGGCGCCCACGCTGGTGGGGCTGGGGGTGTTTCTGGGCGTGCCTGCGCTCTATGCGCGGATGATGACGCTGGTGGTGGGCTTTTGCGGCGCGATTGCCCTGACAGACACGCTGAACGCCGATTTCGCCGCTTTCCTCAACAACAACATCGCCCAGCTGGCAGGGGCGGCGGCGGCCATCCTCACCACCGCCATGCTGCGGGTAATCGGCGTGGAGCGGGCGGTGGGGCGCATCCTGCGGCGCAACTGGCGCGATCTGGCGCGGCTGGCCAGCCCGCGTTCCAGCGTAACGCGTGAGGAATGGAACAGCCTGATGGTGGACCGCGCCGCGCTGCTGGCGCCGCGCCTGGCCCAGCTGGAAGCGGTGCCGGGCCATGCGCTGGCGCTCAGCAATGGCCTGCGTGAGGTGCGCATTGGCCTCAACCTCATCCAGATCGGGACGATGTCGCATGAGCTGGGTTCCGCCGGCCGCGCCGCCCTGGCCCAGGTGCAGCTGCGGGCGGGCGCGCTATGCGCCGCGCAAGGGCGCGCCCGGCCGGCAAACCTGCACCAGTGCCGCGCCGATGCACTGCGCGCGCTGCAGGATCTGGTGGCCCTGTGCCGCCTGCCCACCGCCAATGCGGTGGAGCGCGAGCTGCTCAACATCCTTGTCGGCATGACCCGCGCCCTGCTGCCCGACAGCCAGCTTTAGATCAGGGATGGGCGCGGGCCCATTGCGCGGCCTCGGCCACTTGCGCGGGCGATGGCGTCACGCCGGTGTAGAGCGCGAATTGCTGGAGGGCTTGCAAGGTGGCCACTTCGGTGCCGGTGATGCAGCGCTTGCCCATCTGCGCCGCTGCCTGCAGGAAAGGCGTTTGCGGCGGATATTGCACCACATCGAACGCCACCTCGCAGGCCGCGATCATCGCCTCGGGGAAAGCCAGCGCATCGGCATCGGCGCCCACCATGCCCAGCGGCGTAACGTTGATCAGCAGCGCTGCCGTGCCTGCGGGCGCGGCCTGCCAGCGATAGCCATAAAGATCCGCCAGCGCCTGCCCGGCCGCGGCATTGCGCGCCACGATCGTGCCATCGCGAAAGCCGCTGTCGCTGAGGGCGGCAGCCACCGCCTTGCCCATGCCGCCCGCGCCCCGCAGCACGAAGGGCAGCGCCCTGTCGAGCCCGGCCACCAGATCGACGACAGCGCCATAATCGGTGTTGTGCCCGGTGAGCACGCCGGCATCGTTGACGATGGTGTTGACGCTGTCGATCGCGCTGGCCGAGGGGGCAAGCGCGTCGAGCAGGGCGATCACGTCCTCCTTGAACGGCATCGAGATGGCGCAGCCGCGGATATCCAGCGCGCGGATGCCGCCGATCGCGCCGGCCAGATCCGTGGTGGTGAAGGATTTGTAGACATAATCGAGCCCGCACAGCTCGTAGAGCCGGTTATGGAAGCGCGAGCCGAAATTGCCCGGCCTTGCCGCCAGCGACATGCACAGGCGGGTGTCGCGTCCGATCAGCGGCTTCATCGCAATCTCCTTCTTCGGGCCGGCCCGGATGGGGGAAGGGCGGGCCGATAACCACCTGAATAGGGCGGCAAAGATGCCGTGCCTAGGCCCAGGCCTCAATTGATCCTGGCCAGGATGGGCGTGCGGCGTTTGCATCGACATTGCCCGCCCTCAACGCCGATCGATCACGCGAGCGGGCGGCGTGCTTTCTGCTGATGTGGCCGGGTTTTGCGGTTGGTGCTGAGGGTATCTGCTTATGCGAAAGCGGGGCAACTTCGAAAAAAATGAAACAATCTTGACACTAATGATTCGATTCTGTTTTATGTGGAGCAGGCCATTTTGGCGGTTGGACGGACTCGAACCCTTCGGGGCCAGGGCCGCAAAAGCGACGGCGGAGGCGGGCGGGGGAAGGTCTTTTCCCGATCGCCATCCGATCCGGGCAGGCAGATTTTTTATTGTTCCCGGGATGACTTGGAAAGGAAAGACCCGTGTCGAATGCGCCGCTGAATATCCTTCACGTGAGTTCCAGTCCGCAGCCGAATCGATCCGATCAACAGTTTGCCGGTTCCCATTCGCGTGAACTTACCGGATATTTTCTTGATCGCTGGCGCGAAACCCGGCCGAACGACGTGATTGTCGAGCGCGATGTTGGCGTGAATCCGCCGGCCGCGATCACTGTCGACTGGTTGAGGGGGTCGTTTTCCGATCCGGCCGCGCATGATGATGCCATTCGCGCCGCATTGGCGGAAAGCGATGTGCTGGCGCAGGAACTGCTGAACGCCGATGTGATCGTGATCGGGGTCGCGGTCTACAATTTCGGCGTGCCGGCCCAGCTCAAGGCGTGGATCGACAATGTCGTGCGCGTGGGCCTCACCTTTTCCGTCACCGGCGGGGAAAAGGGCCTGCTGGCGCCGGGCAAGCGCCTGGTGATCGCCACTTCGGCAGGATCCCGGGAAAGCGGGGATGTGGAGAGCGGCGCCGGTGCTGCCATCGCCGCTTTGCGCGAGCCCTTATCTCACCTTGGTGTGGCGCATATCGATGCTGTATCGCTCTATGGGGCCCTCTCGAAGAAGGACTATTTCGAGGAATCCCTCGCTGCAGCGCGGGCGCAGATCAGCGCGCTGGTGGCGGATATCCAAAAATCCTTCGCTTGATAGCAATATATTGCTTTGAAAATATATTTCTCTCGGAATGTATCTGTCAGCGTGTGTTTTCAGATGGATGCATTCCGATGCTTCTCCTGTTTTCCTTGTATTGTGACGTATTGTGACGATGCGTTGCCGTGCGGGAGTGAATTTCTGTAAATTATCCGCACTGGTTTCGGTGGAATATTTGGAGGAAGCCGAAAAACTTATCTGCGATGCGCATTTTGTCGGAGCTGTAGCCGTCCGGCGATTTGGCATGTCGCGTCCCAGCGTTCTCAAAATATATGTAATGCAGAGAATTAATGGCATTTATTTGGATGCGTAAACCGTGTCGCTGCGAAAGTGATCTGTAAACGCGCTGGATGCTGTATCGATCGTGCGAATGGGCAGAATAATAAAAAGCGATGTTCTCACGCCCATCTCCCTGATGTAATGATGTTTGTGGAGGATCGGACGTGAATTTCGGGCAAATACCCTTGTAAATAAGGGTCCGTATTGCGTCCGAAGAGACTTATGTGCTCGAGGGTTGGAGTCGCCGAACACACTGCATCTTCAATAAAACAAAATATGAGGGAAGAATGAAAAACATTACGCGATCTTCGCTGTCGGATGGAGTCTCTGTCGCGGCGGTGCTTGTAGCTACCATGCTCGTTTCCTGGTCCTCATCTGCCATTGCCGAGACTGCGGTTGCCGAGACTGCCGCGACGTCGACCGCCGAGGCGGCGCCTGCCGTGGGCGAGATTACCGTGACGGCCCAGCGCCGCAGCGAAAATCTCCAGAAAGTGCCGATTTCGGTGACCGCGGCCACGGCCGAAACGCTCGAGAAATCGAATGTTTCCAGCGTTGCGGATCTGAATATGCTGGCGCCCAGCCTCACGTTTGCCGAGGAAGGCGGCTGGTCTCAGCCGCATCTGCGCGGGATCGGCACAACGGCGACCGGGCCTGGCATCGAAAGCGCGGTCGCGGTTTATATCGATGGCGTTTACCAGGCCTCGATGGTGGGCGGTGCTGCCGATTTCGGCAATGTGAAGGCGGTCGAGGTCATCAACGGGCCGCAAGGCACGTTGTTCGGGCGCAATGCCACAGGCGGCCTGATCCAGATCCGCACCCTCGATCCCTCGCACACGGCCAGCGGCAATGCCACCCTGGGGTATGGCTCCTATGAAACGCTGACCGCCAGTGCCTACCTGACCGGGGAAGTGACGAAAAACCTCGCGGCGAATGTCGCGGTGGATTTCAGCGATCAGGCCTCCGGCTACGGCCGCAACGAGGCGACCGGCAAAGACATCGACAAGACGCGCAAGATCTTCATCCGTTCGAAACTGCTCTGGGAACCGGGCAGCAATCTGAAGTTCACGCTTGCCGGCAACTACGGCTATGTCCGGTATGACCCGGTTCTGGCCTCGGCGCCGGGCACCGTTTCGCTTGGCGGCACGGGCACGAATCTTCGGCCGCATGATCTCAATGGCTATTACGATCCCTATGGCTACATTCGCAGCTATGGCGTGTCGTTGACGAGCGAATGGGATCTCGAAAAGGTTCATATCGAGAGCATCACCGCCTTCCAGAGAACCGAATCCCTTACGGTGGAAGATGGAGCGCTCACGCCCAATCCGTCTTATGCGGAGAATATTTCTCTGAACGAGCCGCATGAGCAATTCAGCCAGGAGTTGCAGTTCTCGTCGCCATCCGGTGGAGCTGTGACATGGACTGCCGGCCTGTATTATTTCCACGAAACCGCAAAATACGATCCGGTCCATCTCTACGGGGGGCTTTACTATCCGGTCACGGATCTGATCGACTATGCGACGATCAAGACGGATTCCTTTGCTGCCTATGGGCAGGCCACTTGGGCGATCACGCCCGAAACCCACCTGACCGGCGGTATCCGCTTTACGACGGAGCGGCGGTCGGCTTTTCTCGACTCCCAGACGCTTGAGGTCGGCTCCACCGTTCCTGACGTGACGGCCAGCGGGCACAAGTGGTTTCATGCGCCAACCTGGCGGGTGTCGCTCGATCACAGCTTTAGCCCGCAGATTCTGGCATATGCTTCCTATAACCGTGGCTATAAAAGTGGCGGGTTTAACCCCGGCATCACGAATTATAATGCCGTAACGGGCAAATATGAGGTGGTGCCATATGAACCGGAAAAGCTCGACGCCTATGAAATCGGCGTGAAGGCTCAGACAAGGGATAAGCGGTTTCGGTTGAATGTCGCGGGGTTTCTCTACAATTACAGCAATATCCAGGTGCAAAGCTTCCAGACCGGAATCCTGGATATCAGCAATGGGGCAAGGGCCCGCTTCTATGGTGCCGACATCGCCGCCGATGCGGTTTTGACGCCCCGCTTCAGCCTGCATGCGGGGGCAAGCCTGCTGCATGCGACCTTCACCTATTACCCGAATGCCGATTACACCACATCGATCCCCCTGTCAGAAGGAGGGGGTACGGCATATTCGACCGGCGATGCGACAGGAAACCGGGTTCCGTTTGCACCGAAACTTACCATTACGGCTTCGGCGACGTATACCATTCCAAGCCAAGTGGGCGATTTCCAGATCAACACCACCTACAATTACAACAGCGGTTGGAATGCCGAGCCTGATGGCCGCCTGAAGCAGGCTGCCTATAGCTTGCTGGGGGCGCAAGTGGGCTGGACGTCGAAGGGCGGAAAATTCGGCATCACTCTCTGGGGCAAGAACCTGCTGAACACCGATTATGCGGTTGCGCTGTTCTCGCAGTATCAGGGCGATGTCATCCAGTGGGCGCCGCCACGCACCTTCGGCGCGACTGGCAAGGTGAAGTTCTAGGAGAGCTCTGGCTTCCCGAACCGTTGGCATAATTCTTGAGAGAAGGATGTAAGATGAAAAATCTTTACATGTTCTTCGTGGGAGGTACGGCGCCCGGCGCGAATATCGAAATTCACGATGTTCAGTTCGCTGTCGTCGAAAAACCGGAAGAAGCCTTTGCGGGAATAGCAAATCGTTGGTTTGCGGACCAGGAGCTTTTGCACATCGATGTCATCCGTCGCGTCAACTGGGTGGATGGCTATGATGTGACCATCGGTTCGGGGCCTTCGCAAGGCGAGGCCAGGCTGTTTTTCGTCAATATGGGTGGGTATTTCCGGGAGGAAAGCTTCGAGCGCCATGCGTTTGAAGTGATCGCGGCGAAGAGCGAAGTGGAAGCCAAGGCCATCGCCAAATCCCGCTTCTTCAACGACCATGAAATACCGCACCGCGATTTCCTGATGGATATCGACGGATTTCTGGCGCTGGACAAGGTTGGGGAGGAGCACATTCACTTGATTGCCAACCAGTATGGCGCCGCAGAGCTGCCTTCTTTTCAGGGGTATTTGAAAATCGGCGGCAACAAGTTCGTTTACGACGAAACGATCGACGATCTTGTCCATGAGGATGAAGCCAGGTTGCGAGTGGAAGGAATAGGCAATGAGTGACGAACGTGGCGCGATCGAGACGGTCGTATTCAAATACATCAATGGCATTCGCGACTCCGATCCCGATCTGGTCGCCAGCGCCTTTCACGCGCAAGCGGTGATGACGGGGCATTTCGGCGGCCAGTTCATGGTGATCCCCAATGCGGGCGCCTTTGTGGCCGATTACATGCGCAAGGCTCCGCCGACGCATGAGAGCAGCCCCGATTTCGAGGGCAGGATCGTCCGGGTCGATCAGTATGGCACGCTTGCCAATGTCGCGATCGAGGAAAACGGGCTGGAGGGGCATGACATGCGCAGCGTCTTCATCCTCCACAAGATCGATGGTGCATGGCTGATCGTTCAGAAGGGCACCTGGAGCCCGGGTGGCGGCAGCTGACAGAGGCGAGGTGATATCGATGGCAAGTATAGCGATGGAATCTCCCCGGACCTTTGGGTCGAGTTGGGCCGCCTATATCCTTTGTCCGCTGTTGTTGACGATCGGGGCCTGCGGATTGTTCGTGGCGCCGTTCGTGATCGAGGTGGCGTCGCGCATCTATCGGCTGTCGGAAGCTGCCGCTGGTGGCATCGTCACGGCCGAGGTGATTTTCTCGGCCTTCACCGCTCTGGGGCTGGCCAATGTTTTCAGCCGCATCGACGTGGCGCGCCTGTGCTTCTGGGCTCTGGTGATCACCGTTGCCGGCAATATCCTGTCTTGCCTTTCTTATGGTGTGGCCTGGTTCGTTGTCTGCCGGATCGTGGCGGGCCTCAGCAGCGGCGTTCTCTATGCTTCGGCGGCTTATTGGGCTGCGCAGCATCATGCCGGTGTGCGGGTGATGAGCGCGTCCTTTATCGTTGCCAGCGTTGTTTATGGCCTTGGCTTTGTGGTCTGGCCATCGGCTGTGCTCAAATACGGCTTTGTGCCGATCTATGGGCTGCTGGTTGCGCTGTGCCTGGCGGCGGCGGCGGCGCTTGCGGTCTTTGGCTGTCCCAGGCCTTCGCTCACGGCCGAGTTCGAGCAGCATGAGCTGGAGCCCAAACCGGCTTACGCGCTGTGGGTGCTGTTGCTGATGTGTGCGCTGGCCAACGGCGGCCTGCAGATGTTGTGGAGTTTCTCGCTCAGTGTCGCGGCGATCAGGAAGTTCGATGTCGATACCGTCGGGATCGTGCTTGGCCTGTCCGGTGTCTTCAACATCATCGGTTCGCTGTTGGCCGGTTTTCTCGATCGCAGGTTCGGAGTGGCGTTGCCGCTCGCGCTTGGCATTTTGCTGGGCTGCCTGGCGGGGCTGTCGATCGGCGCGAGCGGCGCGATGGTCTGGTTCGCGACGGGCATCTTCCTTTACGGCATGTCGGCCTTCTTCGTGATGCCCTATCTGTTCAGCGCCGGGGCCGCGCTCGACAATCAGGGGCGCGCGGTAACGCTGTCGGGCTTTGCGGTTTATTTCGCCGGTGCGCTCAGCCCGCTGCTGGGCGGGGTGATCGCGGACCGGATCTCCCTGGCGGCCGTGGGCTGGGTAAGCGCAGCCGCCTGCTTCGGCGCCGCGATCTGCGCGCTTGTATTGCGCTCCAGCCTGGATTGAGCCGATGCCTTCGCTGACCGATGGCGCCGACTGGATCCAGGCCGTTGAAAGCCGGGTCCGTGATGGCCATGCACCCGGGATGGTCGCGCTTGTCGAGCGTTCCGGGCAAGTGCGGATCCATGCCGCCGGCTGCAAGGATCTGGCAAGCGGCGCGCCGATGCAGCCTGATACGCTGTTTCGCATCGCCTCGGTCAGCAAGCCTGTGACGGCGGTTGCGGCGCTGATGCTGGTGGACGATGGCCTGCTGGCGCTTGACGAGGACCTGGGGCGGTGGCTGCCCGAACTGGCCGATCGCAGGGTGCTGCGAACGGCCGCTGCCCCGCTTGCCGATACGGTGCCCGCGAAAGGGCCAGTCACCTTGCGCGGGCTGCTGAGCCAGACCTTCGGCCTGGGGTTCGATTATGCCGGGTGGTCCAGCGTGTCGTCCCGCTTGCAGGCGCTGCACATTTCGGCGTTCAATTTCGCAGGAGACGGTGATGAATATATGCGCCGCATCGGCTCGCTGCCTCTCCTCAGCCAGCCGGGCGAGCGCTGGCTCTATCATATCGGCATCGATGTCGCCGGTATCCTGATCGAGCGGGTTGCGGGGGAGCGCCTGGGATCGTTCATGGC
>Ga0207806_1000352_pt1 | contig 11586 bp, 10 predicted proteins | sample LuqExpMetageno72_FD_187829 | JGI IMG/M metagenome (GOLD analysis project Ga0207806, IMG submission 187829) | Tropical forest soil microbial communities from Luquillo Experimental Forest, Puerto Rico - Sample 72 (SPAdes) | ecosystem: Environmental > Terrestrial > Soil > Tropical forest ...
GGCCGCCACTTCGGCAGCGAAGTCCGAAGCTTCCTTCTCGATGCCCTCGCCCAGCTGGAAGCGGACATAGTCCACCAGCGCGATCTTGGCACCGGCGGCCTTGCCGGCGGCGTCCACCACCTGCTGCACGGTGTTCTTGTTGTCCATCACGAACAGCTGCGACAGGAGAGCGTTCTCCTTGGCATACTTGGCCACGGCGCCATCCACCATCTTGGCCTGCACTTCGGCGGGCTTGCCGCTTTCGGCGGCCTTTTCGGCGGCGATCTTGCGCTCGCGCTCGATCAGCTCGGCGTCGAGGTCGTCAGCGTTCAGCGCCAGCGGGAAAGCGGCGGCAATGTGCATGGCGATCTGCTTGCCCAGCGGCTCCAGCACGTCGGCGCCGGCTTCCGATTCCAGCGCGACCAGCACGCCGATCTTGCCGAGGTTGGGGGCAGCGGCATTGTGCATGTAGGGCACGACCACGCCGGCCTTGACCTGCACCGCCTTGATGCGGCGGATCTGCTGGTTCTCGCCAATGGTGGCAACGTTGCTGGTCAGCTTCTCGCCCACCGTGCCGCCATCGGGATAGGCCGCCGCCTTCAGCGCTTCCACATCGCTGATCGGGCCGCCCAGGGCCACTTCGGTGGCCTTGCGCACGAAATCCTGGAACTGGTCATTCTTGGCGACGAAATCCGTCTCCGAGTTCACTTCCACAGCGATGCCCGCCGTGCCGGCCACAGCCACGCCCACCAGACCTTCAGCGGCGGTGCGGCTCGACTTCTTGGCGGCAGCAGCCAGACCCTTGGCGCGCAGGGCGTCGACGGCGGCCTCGAAGTCGCCACCGGTCTCGTCCAGCGCCTTCTTGCAGTCCATCATGCCGGCGCCAGTGCGCTCGCGCAGGTTCTTCACGTCGGCGGCAGTGTAAGCCATGTCCGATTTCCCTTTAGTAAGTAGGCGGTTTCTACGTGCTGACGCCGGGCCACGTGGACCCGGCGCCTTGCATTTTTATGACGATCCCTCTGGACGCCCCCTCAGGGCGCGCCCCGGGGGAACGCGCAGGAAGGCTCAGCCCTCGATGGCTTCTTCAGCCAGCGGGTTCTCGAAGGCACCGATGTCTGCGCCCGAATCCACCACCGCATCGCGGCCACCCTTGGTGGCAGCAGAGGCCACGGCCTCGCAGTAGAGGCGGATGGCGCGGCTGGCGTCGTCGTTGGCGGGGATCGGGAAAGCGATGCCCTCGGGGCTCACGTTCGAATCGAGGATGGCGACGACCGGGATACCCAGCACGTTGGCTTCCTTGATCGCCAGCTCTTCCTTGTTGGCGTCGATCACGAACATCACGTCGGGGATGCCGCCCATGTCGCGGATGCCGCCCAGCGACAGCTCGAGCTTGTCGCGCTCGCGGGTCATCTGGAGGACTTCCTTCTTGGTGAGGCCGGCAGTGTCACCCGACAGCTTCTCTTCCAGCGCCTTGAAGCGCTTGATCGACTGGCTGATGGTCTTCCAGTTGGTGAGCATGCCGCCCAGCCAGCGGTGGTTGACGAAGTGCTGGCCGCAAGCGCGGGCGGCCTGGGCGATCGGCTCCTGGGCCTGGCGCTTGGTGCCCACGAACAGCACCTTGCCGCCCGCCTGCACGGTGGCCGACACGAAATCGAGCGCGCGCGCGAACAGCGGCACGGTCTGCGACAGGTCGAGGATGTGCACACCGTTGCGGGCGCCGAAGATATACGGCTTCATCCGCGGGTTCCAGCGGTGGGTCTGGTGGCCGAAGTGCGCGCCGGCCTCGATGAGCTGCTGCATGGAGACGACAGGAGCCGCCATAGAAAATTCCTTTCCGGTTACGCCTCTGGGAAGCAGGAACCCGCTCTTCGCGAGGGGGCACCGGTCTATGTCGCTTCCCATGTGGGGTTTGGTCACATGATGCCGGGGGCGGCGCGCGGGTTCCCGCGTTCCGATTCCGACGCGGCGGCGCTTACGCGCATTGCCCGGCAAAATCCAGCCCCGAAATGCGCAGGGCGGCCGGCATGCGGCAAAACCTCCACGGACGAGCAATCGCCGCTTGACATGAGCGAACGTTATGAGAACATATAGGGGCCAAATGGAACAGACCGGAACATAGGCCGGCCTTTCCCCGGATACGGATATCGAGCCTGCCGAGTGCCTGTTGAAACGCCCGCTGCCCGCGCAGCCGTTGAGGAAGGAACAGACATGCCCATCTCGCCTGCCGCCGCCATGCACAGCCTGTCCGTCCCTGGCCTTGCGGCCGATGATCTGCGCACATGGGTAGCGCCCATGCTGGCGATGGTGGCACTGCTGGCGATCAGCGTGCTGGGGGCCAGCCTGATGAAGGCGGCGCGGCTGTTCGCTGTGCTGCGGGAAGAAGCGCTGGCGGCCGGGGCCGAACGGCCGATCGCCCTGGCCTTGCGGCCGGCGGCGATGCCTGCTGCCTGGCAGGACAGCGAGATGCCGGCTGTCTGGCAGGCCAGCCAGATGGCCGCTGCCTGGCAGGCGGGCCCTGTGGCCGCCTGCCGCGAGGAATGGGTCAATCGGCCGATGCGCCAGGCGCTGCGCCCTGCACCGCAGCAGACTGGCGCGATGCCCGCTGCCGCTTGACCCGGCCATAAACGACAAGGCCAATGGGCAGCAGCGCGATATAGGCAATGCACAGGCCCGCCAGCGTCAGCCAGGGTTCGCTAAACAGTGCGGCGAAGACGAGGCCGAACAAGGCGATCAGTTCCAGCCGCACGGCCCGGCGCGGGCGCAGCGCCCCCCAGCCAAAAGTGGCAAGGCTGGAGATCATCAGAAAAGCGATCACCACCAGCCAGATGCCCACCACTTGCGGCTGGCGGAACAGCGGATTGTCGCTGGAGATCCAGAGATAGAGCGGCAGCATACCCAGGGCAGCGCCCATCGGCGCCGGCACGCCGGTGAGGAAACCGGCGGATTTGTGGGGCTGCTCGGGCATGTCGATGCGGGCGTTGAAGCGCGCAAGGCGCAGCACGCAGCACAGCGCGAAGGCCAGAGCGGCAAACCAGCCAAGGCGCGGCGCCTGCTGCAACGACCACAGGAAGAGGATGAGCGCCGGCGCCACGCCGAAGGAAATGGCATCCGACAGGCTGTCCATCTCGGCGCCGAAGCGGGATTGCGCTTTCAGCAGGCGGGCGATGCGGCCGTCGATCCCGTCGAGCACGCCGGCGAGGATTACCGCCAATACGGATTTTTCCCAATCGCCCTGAATGGCAAAGCGGATGGCCGTGAGCCCGCAGCACAGCGCCGAGGAAGTGATCGCGTTGGGGATCAGCGCGCGCAGGGTCAATCCGCCGGGGAAGCGGCCCGCCGCCCCCTCGCGCGAGAAGCCCGCACGCGAAGGCCGGCTCATTGCGAGATGCCCTCGATCAGCGGCTGGCTGCCCATGGTGGCAAGGATCGTCTCGCCGGCCACGATGCGCTGGCCAAGGATGATCGCCGGTTCCGTCCCCTCGGGCAGGTAGACATCGACGCGGCTGCCGAAGCGGATCAGCCCCACGCGCTGGCCGGAGGCGATGATGTCGCCCGGCTTCACGAAAGGCACGATGCGCCGCGCCACCAGGCCGGCGATCTGCGTGAAGCCGATCAGCACGCCCTGCCCGCGATCGATCAGAATGTGCTGGCGCTCGTTTTCCTCGCTCGCCTTGTCGAGATCGGCGTTGAGGAAGCGGCCCGGAATATAGACCACGCGGCGCACCGTGCCGCCAATGGGCGCGCGGTTGATGTGCACATCGAACACGCTCATGAAGATGGAAATGCGCGTGACCGGCTGGGTGCCAAGGCACGGCAGGCCGCTGCCATCATCGGTCGACAGTTCGCGCGGGGGCGGCACTTTCTGGATCAGCGTGACCAGCCCATCGGCCGGCGCGACGATGAAGCCCTCGCCGCGCGGGGTGACCCGCTGCGGATCGCGGAAGAAGGCGCAGATGCAATAGGTCAGGATCCCCAGCGGCCAGGCCAGCAGGGAGAGGCCGAAGATCGCCGCCAACAGGCAGCCGATCGCGGCGACAGCGGCAAACTTGCGCGCTTCGGGATGGACGGAGGGCCAATGCCAACTGGCAGCACCATGGCCCCGGTTATCAAGAATTTCACCAGGCATGTGCGCTCTCTAGGGCCTGCCCTGCCGGTGGGCAAGGCGTGATCGTTGGCAGGAAGGAGGCCGCGACCGCCTTCCCCTTGCGGGATATTGTTGATCCTGGAAGGAGAAAGCGGTGGTGGACAGGGCTAGATTCGAACTAGCGTACGCTTGCGCGGGCAGATTTACAGTCTGCTGCCTTTAACCACTCGGCCACCTGTCCACACCGTGCTTGCCAGTGCCGGAACGGTGAAAGCCGTTCCATTTGAAGAACCTGATTGCTCAGGTCCGTTCGGCCGAGGAGCGCGCTAATGGCCAAAGCGGCCTTGCCTGTCAATGGGGCTTTGTGCATGGGGCGCAAGAAATTTTCGAGAAAGGCAAAAGCATGGGCAAAAATGGCGAAGAAGGCGGTGGCCGCCGCGAGGGCAGGTTGCTGCGCGGGCGCGCGGGCCGCATGCAGGGCGGGCGCGGCTCTGGCCGGGGCAGCAAGGGCGCGGTGCGCCTGTGGGGCCGCCACGCGGTGGAAGCGGCGCTGAAGAACCCCGAGCGGCGCCACCGCAAGCTGTGGGCCACGCGGGAGGGCATTGCCAGCCTGGATGGCGAATTGCCGGCTGATTTCCCGCTGGAATATGCGCAGGCGGCCGATCTGGGCCGGCTGGTGGCCAAGGATGCGCCGCATCAGGGGCTGGTGCTGGATTGCGAGCCGCTGGAGGATATCTATCTCGACGACGTGCTCTCGGGCGATCCGGCGCGGCCGCTGGTGGTGCTCGACCAGGTGACCGATCCGCATAATGTCGGCGCCATCCTGCGCTCGGCAGCCGCGTTCGATGCCTGCGCCATCGTCACGCAGGATCGCCATTCGCCGCCCGAATCGGGCACGGTGGCCAAGTCTGCCTCGGGCGCGCTGGAAATCGTGCCGTGGGTGCGCGTGGTGAACCTGGCCCGCGCGCTGGAGGAGATTGCCGAGGCCGGCTATTGGCGAATCGGCCTTGCCGGCGAAGCGCGCTCCACCCTGGCAGCCGCCCTGCCCGCAGGCCCCGTGGCACTGGTGCTGGGCGCCGAGGGCGAAGGCATGCGCCACAACATCACCCAGCATTGCGACGCGCTGGCCCGCCTGCCGATCAGTTCAGCAATGGAAAGCCTCAACGTCTCCAATGCGGCGGCAATTGCGCTTTATGCGGCGGCCTCGCGCGCCGATATTGCTGAGGAGGACTGAACCGGCACGGCAGGGGGCAGCCAGGCGCCCCCTGCCCCGGCGCCGCAGTGCGCACGCCAAAACAAAACCGCGCCCCACCCCAAGCCGGGGCAGAGCGCGGTTTTCTGTCAGGAAGCGGCGGCGGCAGGGGCCAGCCGGCAACCCGTCAACCAATCAGTTGACGGCGTCCTTCAGGCCCTTGCCGGCCTTGAACTTGGGCTGGGCCGAAGCAGCAATCGGCATCGGCTCACCGGTGCGGGGGTTGCGCCCGGTCGACGCCTTGCGCTTGGCGACCGAGAAAGTGCCAAAACCAACCAGGCGCACTTCATCGCCATTCTTCAGCGCCGACGTGATCGCATCGAACACGCCTTCCACCGCCTTGGTGGCGTCATTGCGGGTGAGGCCACTGGCTTCCGCAACCGCGCCGATCAGATCGTTCTTGTTCATTCGGGAACCCCCTACCTTTCAATGGACCGGGTAACTTTCTGAATCACCCGGGGAAGAGGCGCGGAATTGAGCGGTTTTCGATGGTTCTGTCAAAGCCAAAAGCGCGCTTTTGCGCCCCATTTACCCTAATCCAGGCTTAATTTCAGGGCTGACAAAGCCGGAAAACGGCAAAATCATGCCTGCGTTAACGGTGCCGCGCGGGGCCCACCCCGATTCGCGGCACCGCAGCAGAATCGCCTTGTTCAGTGCGCCGTGGCCGCCGGGCTGCCGGGCGCCGGCAACGCACCAGGCTGGCTCGCCAGATCATCGGCCTCGGTCCATTCGATCGGCGCCACCGGCTGGGCCAGCGCGCGCGCCAGCACCTCGTCCACATGGGCCACCGCGATGATCTCCAGCCCGGCCTTGATATTGGCCGGGATCTCGGCGAGATCCTTCTGGTTCTCCTCGGGGATCAGCACCGTCTTGATGCCGCCGCGCAGGGCCGCCAGCAGCTTTTCCTTCAGCCCGCCGATCGCCAGCACCCGGCCGCGCAGCGTCACCTCGCCGGTCATCGCCACATCGGCGCGCACGGGAATGCCGCTCAGCGTCGAGACCATCGCCGTCACCATGCCGATGCCGGCGCTGGGGCCATCCTTGGGCACCGCGCCCTCGGGCAGGTGGATGTGGATGTCCTTGCGGTTAAAGATCGAGGGCTTGATGCCATAGGCCGGCGCGCGCGCCTTCACGAAGCTGAAGGCCGCCTGCACGCTCTCGGTCATCACCTCGCCCAGCTTGCCGGTGGTCTTGATCGCGCCCTTGCCGGGCACGGTCACGCTTTCGATGGTCAGCAGTTCGCCGCCCACTTCGGTCCAGGCGAGGCCCGTCACCGCACCGATCTGGTTCTCATCATCCGACATGCCATGGCGGAACTTGCGCACCCCGGCAAAGTCGGCCAGATTTTCCGGCGTGATAACCACACCGGTTTCCTTGCCTTCCAGAATGCGGCGCAGGCTCTTGCGCGCCAGCCGGGCAATCTCGCGGTCCAGCGTGCGCACGCCCGCCTCGCGGGTGTAGTAGCGGATCAGATCGCGCAAGGCAGCAGAGGTCAGCTCGAACTCGCCCTTCTTCAGCCCATGCTGCTGCACCTGGCGCGGGATCAGATGGCGCTCGGCGATCTCCAGCTTCTCATCCTCGGTATAGCCCTCCAGCCGGATGATCTCCATCCGGTCCAGCAGCGGCTGGGGCAGGTTGAGGCTGTTGGCCGTGCACACGAACATCACGTCCGACAGGTCGATGTCCAGCTCCAGATAATGATCCTGGAACTTGGCGTTCTGTTCCGGATCCAGCACCTCCAGCAGCGCCGAGGCCGGATCGCCGCGGAAATCCTGGCCCAGCTTGTCGATCTCATCCAGCAGGAACAGCGGATTGGACGTGCCCGCCTTCTTCAGGTTCGAGACGATCTTGCCCGGCATCGAGCCGATATAGGTGCGCCGGTGGCCGCGGATCTCGGCCTCGTCGCGCACGCCGCCCAGCGACTGGCGGATGAACTCGCGCCCCGTCGCCCGCGCGATCGATTTGCCAAGCGAGGTCTTGCCCACGCCCGGCGGGCCGACGAGGCACAGGATCGGCCCCTTCAGCTTGTTCGTGCGCGCCTGCACCGCCAGATATTCAACGATGCGGTCCTTCACCTTGTCCAGCGCGTAATGGTCGGCATCAAGGATCGCCTGCGCCGCGCCAATGTCCTTCTTCAGCTTGCTCTTCTTGCCCCAGGGCAGGCCCAGCAGCACATCGAGATAGTTGCGCACAACGGTCGCCTCGGCGCTCATCGGCTGCATCGTCTTCAGCTTCTTCACCTCGGCCTCGGCCTTGGCCCGCGCTTCCTTGGAGAGCTTGAGCTTGGCGATCTTCTCGGTCAGCTCGGCAATCTCGTTCGCCTCGCCATCATCGCCGCCGCCCAGCTCGCTCTGGATCGCCTTCAACTGCTCGTTGAGGTAATATTCGCGCTGGGTCTTTTCCATCTGGCGCTTCACGCGGCCACGGATGCGCCGCTCCACCTGCAGCACGCCCAGCTCGCCTTCCATCAGGCCATAGACCATCTCCAGCCGCTTCAGCGGATCGATCTCGGAGAGCAGCGCCTGCTTGTCCGAGACCTTGGCGCTGATATGGGCGGCCACCGCATCGGCCAGCTTCGAGGCTTCCTCGATATCGCCCAGCTGATCGCCGGCTTCCTGGCTGAGCTTCTTGTTCAGCTTGGCATATTCGTGGAACTGATCGACCACGCTGCGCATCATCGCGGCCACTTCCGGGCCTTCGGCGGTTTCCGGCTCGATATCGGCGACATCGGCCATCAGCAGCGTGGGCTCTTCCTTCAGCCCGGCCAGCTTGGCGCGGCTCTGCCCTTCCACCAGCACGCGCACGGTGCCATCGGGCAGCTTCAGCAGCTGCAACACGCTGGCCACCACGCCCACGTCATAGAGGTCGTCGGCCTGGGGGTCGTCGCAGCCGGGATCAAGCTGGGCGAGGAGGAAGATCGTCTTGTTGCCGGCCATCGCCGCTTCCAGCGCCGCCACCGATTTCTCGCGGCCAACGAACAGCGGCACCACCATGCCCGGAAAGACGACAATGTCGCGCAGCGGCAACAGGGGAAGAGAGGTCACGTCCATATCCATCCATCATAGCGCGCAAAGCGCATTTCCGGCCATGGCGGGGCATTTAAAAGCCCATGCCGCTACCGGCGTCTGAAGGGAATATGGGGGGCGCCCGGCTCGGTTGCAATGGGCGCAAATAGCAGGCTTGTGGATTGGCGCTGCCCGCAGCGGCCGGTGCCGCCGCAGGCAGGCGCCCGCAAGCCACGTTCAGAACGGCAGCTTGAAGCCCGGCGGCAGGCCCATGCCCGCCTGCGCCTTGGCCAGCTCGGCGCCGGCCACTTCATCAGCCTTGGCGCGCGCATCGTTGAAGGCGGCGGCCACCAGATCTTCCAGAATGCCCTTTTCCGAGGGCGCCAGCAGGCTGTCGTCGATGGCAACGCCGATCACCCGGCCCTTGGCACTGGCGCGGATCCTGACCAGGCCGCCACCGGCCACGCCTTCCACTTCCAGCGAATCCAGCCGCCCCTGCGCCTCGTTCATCTGCTTGCTGATCGTCTCGGCGGCCTGCTGGGCCGCAGCGATCATCTCTTCCATGGATTTCATCTAGTTTCTCCAATTGGCCTGACGTGGGCGCTGGGGGGCGCCCGGCTCGTCACGGATAATCTCGGCAGCGGGAAAGGCGGCCAGGGCGGCGGCCACCAGCGGCGCGGCGCGCTCGGCCTCGCCGCGGGCGCGCACATCGGCGCGATGGGCCTCATCCAGCGTGGGCGCGCCGCCTTCGGCCTGGCGCTCCACATGCCACAGCTGCCCGCTCACCTTCTGCAGCATGGCGCGCATCTCGGGGCCAAGGTCGTCGCGAAATTCCGGCGGCTGGGCAAACACGAGGCGCCCTTGCGCCAGCTCGATCACCCGCACCTGCACGCGCATCATGCTGGCCATGGTCATGCCGCCGGGCAGGCCCGATTCCTCCACCTGCTCCACCAGCGCGTCCCAGCTCAGCGCGGGCGCCAGCGCCTCGGCGCCGCCGCCGGGCAGGGCGTCGGGCCCGGGCCCGCCTGCCGCCGCCAGCACCGCGCCCGATGCCGCCATCTGCTCGATCCGCCGGGCCAGCTGGCCAGGATCGGGCAGATCCGCCGCATGCAGGCAGCGCAACAGCGCCATTTCGGCCGCCACCAGCGGGTCTGGCGCGCCCTTCACTTCCTCGTGCCCCTTCAGCAGCAATTGCCACAGCCGGTGCACCTGCCCGGCCGACAGGCGCTTGCCCCAATCCTCGATCGCGGCGCGTTCCTCGTCAGACACGGCGCGCACATCGCCCCGGCCCAGCTGCGCCACCGCCACCCGGTGCGCCAGCTCCATGGCGCCGCGCATCAGCGCCAGCGGCTCCACCCCCAGCGCATATTGGTTGGCCACCAGATCGAGCAGATCCGCCCCCTCGCCCGCCAGCAGCGCGGCAAACAGGCGCCTTTGCGCGCCCTTGTCGGCCAGGCCCAGCATGTCGCGCACCTGCTCGGCCGTCACCAGCGTGGCAGCGCCGGCGGCGGCCATATCGGCATGGGCAATCGCCTGATCGAGGATCGACAGCCCATCGCGCACGGAGCCTTCGGCGGCCTGTGCCACCATCGCCAGCGCCGGCGCTTCTGCCTCCACCCCTTCGGCCGCGCAAATGCCGGCGAAATGCGTCGCCAGCAGCGGCGCCGGGATGCGCTTCAGATCGAAACGCTGGCAGCGCGAAAGCACGGTGATCGGCAGCTTGTCCACCTCGGTGGTGGCAAACAGGAATTTCACATGCGCCGGCGGCTCTTCCAGCGTCTTCAGCAGCGCGTTGAAAGCATTGCGGCTGAGCATGTGCACTTCGTCGATGATATAGATCTTGTAGCGCGCCGACACCGCCGCATAGCGCACCGCCTCGATGATCTCGCGCACATCATCGACGCCGGTGTGGCTGGCCGCGTCCATCTCGATCACGTCGATATGGCGGCCCTCGGCAATCGCCCGGCAAGGCTCGCACTGGCCGCAAGGGTCGATCGTCGGCCCGCCCTGGCCATCGGCGCCCACACAGTTCAGCGCCTTGGCGATAAGCCGCGCGGTGCTGGTCTTGCCCACGCCGCGCACGCCGGTCATCAAAAAGGCATGGGCCAGCCGGTCGCGCTTGATGGCATTGGCCAGCGTCTGCACCATGGCATCCTGGCCGATCAGCGCGGAAAAGGTTTGCGGGCGATATTTGCGCGCCAGCACGCGATAGGGCTGGCTGGCCGCCGGTTTGGCCACAACCGGGGGCGCGGCCTGTGCGGCAGGCGCCGGCCCGCCAAACAGCGCGGATTGCCCCGCCGCTTCCAGTTCGGCTGCGGTGGGCAGTGCCTCTTGCGCCTGCCCTGCCTCGGTGGAGGCTGTATGTTGTGGTGAATCGCCCATCATCGGCCCGAGTGGTAAGGGCAGATGCCCGAAATGTCGAAGGGCTTTACGCCGCCGGCGCGATTATCAACCATCGCGCCCGCTGGCGTTTGAAGGAGCCGGGCGACCCGCCGCAACTCGTTGTGGCTGCTTCCTTCCGGACCTGACCAGGTTGGCGAACGCTAACGTCCACCCGACTCCCGGCCCGGCATATGGCGGGGCTTGGCCGTCAGCGCAAGCCCCTGCGGCAAGAAAGATCAGCGAAAATTGTCGGCATAGGCCTGCAGCTTCAGCCGGCGCGGCGGCGTGGCGTGCACGGCAGCGGCAATGCCATACTTGTCGGCATAGGCCTGGGCCTCGCCCTGGGTGTGAAACTTCAGCTGCACCTGGCTTTGCGTGTCGCCGCTGCCCGCCCAACCCATCAACGGGTCGGCATGGCGCGCTTCGGCGGGCGCAAATTCGAGGATCCACTGGCCAAGCAGCGCCTTACCGGACTGCATGGCATTTTTCGGGCGCTGGTAGATGCGTGCGGTCATGCCATTGCCCTTGCCAGCGAATCGCCGCCAAAATCAAGTGCGACGTTGGGCTGAAAAGGCGTTTTTCGTCTTCAGGCTCGGGTCTTCGGCCCAGGGCTCGTCGGGCCAGCGGTGGCGGGGATAGCGGCCCTTCATTTCCTTCACCACATCGCGCCAGCTGCCGCGCCAGAAACCGGGCAGATCGCGCGTGGTCTGGATGGGCTTGCCGCCGGGCGAAGTGAGCTTCAGCAGCAGCGGCTGGGCGGGCTGGCCAAAGCCCGGGTGCCGCTCCAGCCCGAACAGGGCCTGCACCCGCACTTCCACGCTGGGCCCGCCGGGATCGTCGTAATCGATGGAGTGGCTGGTGCCGGCGGGCGAGCGGAATTCGGCC
>Ga0207806_1000353_pt1 | contig 11586 bp, 9 predicted proteins | sample LuqExpMetageno72_FD_187829 | JGI IMG/M metagenome (GOLD analysis project Ga0207806, IMG submission 187829) | Tropical forest soil microbial communities from Luquillo Experimental Forest, Puerto Rico - Sample 72 (SPAdes) | ecosystem: Environmental > Terrestrial > Soil > Tropical forest ...
GGCCCGGCCATGCCGACGATCTCCACCGCCATGCGCCTGCTGCCCAAAGGCTTCGTCTCGGCGCCCTATCGCTCGACGGCGGGCACGGTGTTCAGCGTGGTGGAAGGCACCGGCGTTGCCCGTGTGGGCGAGCAGGTCTTTTCCCTCGCGCCCAGGGATATCTTCGTCGTGCCCAGCTGGTTCCCCGTCACCTTCGAGGCCGCCGAGGATCTCGTCCTCTTCACCTACTCAGACCAGATCGTACAGGAAAAACTCGATTTCTTCCGGGAGAAGCGTGGCAATGACTGAGTTCGTATTCGCGCCTGCGCCCGTGATGGCCGTGCCCGTTGAGGGCAGCGACAAGGCCTTTCCGGTGCGCCGCATCTATTGCGTGGGCCGCAACTATCTCGATCATATCCGCGAGATGGGGCAAGACGAGCGCCAGCCGCCCTTCTTCTTCCAGAAGCCGACCGATGCCATCGTGCTCGATGGCGCTGCCATTGCCTATCCGGTCGAGACGAGGGATTTCCAGTTCGAGATCGAGCTGGTGCTGGCCATCGGCAAAGGCGGGGCCAACATCGCGGTCGAGGATGCGGCTGCCCATGTCTTTGGCACCGCGGTCGGCATCGATTTCACCCGGCGCGATCTTCAGCTCAGGGCGCGCGAGAGCGGCCGCCCGTGGGAGCCGGGCAAATCCTTCGATGCCTCGGCCCCCATCGGCGCCATCGTGCCGCTGGGCGCGGGCGGGCTGCCTGCGCAGGGCGACATCACTCTCGATGTCAATGGCGAGCAGCGCCAGAAGGGCGATCTGGCCCAGCTGATCTGGAATTGCGCCGAGATCGTCGCCCAGCTGTCGCGGCAATATCGTCTCGAGCCGGGCGATCTGATCTACACCGGCACGCCGGCCGGTGTCGGCCCGGTGGTGGCAGGAGACAGGATCACCGGCAAGGTGGCAGGCCTGCCCGACCTGTCGGTCGCCATTATGGGGTGAATGGTGGGGTGAGCGGGGCGGCCCGCTGCCCAAAGCTGATCCGCATCGGCCTCAACCGCTTCCACGCTGGTGCGGGCCGATGCACTGCGAAGGAATATCCGATGACGAACAAGATCCACATGGGTCTGGCCCTGCTGGGCCTGGCCGCCGCGCAGCCCGCGCTGGCCCAGAACGGGGCCCAGAACGGGGCCCACGGCAAGGCGCTCTTCGCCCAGTGCAGGGCCTGCCACACCGATGTGAAGGGCGCCCGCTCGACGGTTGGCCCCAACCTTTCCGGCGTGGTTGGCCGCAAGGCTGGCAGCCTTGCCGGTTTTGCCTATTCCCCGGCCATGAAGGCGGCCGGCATCGTCTGGACGCCGGCCAGGATCGCGGCCTATCTGGCAGCGCCCGCCAGGGCCGTGCCGGGCAACCGCATGGGCTATGCCGGCATGGCCAGCCCCGGCGATCGGGCCGATCTTGTGGCCTATCTGGAAAGCCTGCGCTGATCGGCAGGGGGCCCCGGGCGTTTTCTGCCAGCCATTGCGGTGATCGCCAGGGTGGCAAGGGCTGCCAGCAGAAATCCGCTCGCCAGCGGCACGATGGTGCCATCGAAGGCATGGCCGACCAGCGCGCCCAGCGCAGCGCCGAAGGTGAGCGCGATGAAGCCCTGCAGCCCGGATGCGGTGCCCGCCACAGCCCCCATCGGCTCCATGGCAATCGCCGCGAAATTGGCGCTGGAGAGGGAAAAGCTCGCCAGCATCAGCGCTTGCAGCAGGGTGAAGAGCACAAGCGTTTCCAGCCCCTGCAGCGCAAGCAGCAGTTGCAGGCTGGCGGCCGCGGTCATGATGGCGATGGCCGCGGTGCTCAACCGCCTGGCGCCCAGCCGCATCACCAGCCGCGCGTTGAGCAGATTGGCCGCCATCATGACACCGGCGCTGGTGGCAAACACCGGCAGCAGCAGGTCCGCCCGTTTGAAGCATTGTGCCATGATCGGCTGGATCGAGCCCAGATAGCCGTAAAAGGCCCCGGTCAGGCACATCGTTGCAAGCGTGTAGCCCAGCGACAGCCGATGGCCCAGCGTGGCCTGCCAGCCACGCAGGATGGCGCCCATGCGGATCGGCCGCCGGTGTTCTGGCAACAGCGTTTCGGGCAGGCGCAGGGCCACCCAGCCGAAAATGGCCAGCGAAAGCACGGCCAGGCACCAGAAGATGCTGCGCCAGTTGCCGATCAGCAGGATGCCGGCGCCAAAGGCCGGGGCCAGGATCGGAAAGATCATGAACACCATGAAGGCCAGCGACAGCATCCGCGCCATGGCCTGCCCGGCGTGGCAATCGCGCAGGATCGCCAGCGCTGCCACCCGCACGCCCGATACCGCGCTGCCGGAGAGAAAGCGGATGGCAAGCAGGAAGCCGAAGCGCATCGACAGGGCGGCCACCGCATTGAGCAGCGCATAGGCCACCAGCGCCCACAGCAGCACGCGGCGCCGGCCGAAACGGTCGATCAGCGGGCCGTGGCAGATCTGGCTGGCGCCAAAGCCGGCGCCAAACAGGGTGATGATGAATTGCTGCTGCCCGGCCCCGGGCGCCTGCAGCGCCTGGCCGATATCGGGCAGGGCGGGCAGCATCATGTCGACCCCCAGGGCCGACATGGCCATCAGCATGGCGATCAGCGCGACGAATTCCACCGGGCCGATGGCCGGTTGGGCGGGCATCGCCGGCATGGGCGCCGATGCAGGGGCGGGGGGCATCGCCGCCCGCCGGCTCAGCACAGCACCTTGGGGATGGCCCCGCCCAGCAGCAGCCCGCCCAGGTTCTGCAGCATCGGATCGAGGTTCATGGCAATGTGGTTGGCCCCGCCCAGCACGTTGCGCAAGATCGCCTGCATGCGGTTGTCGAGCGACAGGCCGCGGCCTCCGGTGGTCTTGTAAAGCGTCAGCATGGCTTCCTCGCAATCGCGGCCGCATTGCGCGAATTCGGCGATGTAGTGCATGCGCGATGCCACCGGAATCGGCTCGCCCCGGGCGATGTGCTCGTCCATTTCGGCGAAGATGGCGGCATAGCGGGCCTGGGCGCTGCGCACGATCAGCCGGGCGCGGGCGATGCGGGCACGCACGAAGGGATCGTCGCTGGCTTTCTGCTTGCCTTCGCCATTGTCGGCCGAACCCAGCCTGTCGCGCAGTTGCTCCTGCGCCTCGTCGACACCGCCCATCGTGCCGCCGATGATCGCGGCGCCCAGCACTGCGTTGAACACCACCCAGAAGGGATAGCGGTTGCTGGCTGGCAGCGCCTCCTGGCCGATCATGTCGTGGGCATCGATCAGGCTGAAGGTCATGTGCTCGGGCACGAAGGCGCCATCCACGTCGAAATCCTTGCTGCCGGTGCCGGCCAGGGCGAAAGGGCGCCACGAGGCATGATCGATCCGCACCGCGCCAACCGGCAGCAGCGACATGCGGAAATCCTTGCCGGGGCGGCCGGGCACTTCCACCAGCCCGCCAACGCCCACCCACTGGGCATGATCGATGCCGCTGGAAAAGCGCCAGCGCCCGCTCAGCCGATAGCCCCCCTCGACCCTCTCCAGCCGGCCGAACGGGGCCACCGAGGAGGCCACCAGCGCATCGGCGGCGCTGCCCCAGATGTCCTGCTGCGCGCGCGCGTCCATCAGGCTCACCTCATACTGGTGGAGCGCCAGCACGAACAGCACCCAGGCCGCCGACATGTCGCCGCGCCCGGCCTCGAAGACAACCTTGCACAGCACATGGGGCGAAAGGCCATAGCCGCCGGCCGAACGGGGCTGGAGGATCCGGAACAGGCCCGCCTCGCGAAAATCGGCAACGGTTTCGGCGGCCAGCGAACAGGCCGCCTCGCTGGCCCTGGCGCGGGCCTGCAGAACCGGGATCAGGGCGCGGGTGCGTTCGATCAGCCGGGTTTCAAGCTCGGCATTGCTGGCGGTGTGGATATTCATCATGCGTTTCTCTCCATGCCCGGCATGGGCCGTGCGGGTGAACCGGGCAAAGGCTAGGCGGGAAGGGGCGGGCCGGGCTTCATCGGTTCGGATGAAGGCTGGCGCAATTTCGCCCGGGCGAGGGGGCGGCTATCGGCCCTGCAGCTTGTAGGCGATCACGTAATCGCCCCGATCGGGAGACTGGCGCGCGCCGCCGGCGGTGATCAGCACATATTGGGTGCCCGTGCGCGGCGACACATAGGTCATCGGCCCGCCCTGGCTGCCCACCGGCAGGCGCTGCTTCCACAATTCCCGCCCGCTGGCGCTGTCGAGCGCGCGCAGATAATAGTCCTGCGTGCCGGCGAAGAACACAAGGCCGCCGCCGGTGGAAAGCGAGCCGCCAATGGTGGGCATGCCGATCGGCAGGGGCAGGCCGGTTCTGATGCCCAGCGGCCCTGTATCCTCGATCGTGCCGAGCGGGATCTGCCAGCGGATCTTGCGGGTGGCCAGATCGATGGCGGTCATCGTGCCATAGGGGGGCTTCTGGCAGGGCACGCCAAAGACCGAGAAGAACCGCCCCTTTTCCAGCGACACCGGGGCGCCGCTCATCGGGAAGGGCAGGGTGTCGTCGGCAACGCCGGGCCGGCGGGGAAACAGCTGATACCATTGCGCCAGCCGCAAATCGTTGACGAAAAGGGTGTGGCTGCGCGGATCAACGGAGACGCCGCCCCAGTTCATGCCGCCCAGCGCGCCGGGGAAGGTCAGCGATCTGTCGAGGCCGGGGGGATCGAACAGGCCGGTATAGCGCATGCCCCTGAAGGCGATGCGGCACAGCAGCTGGTCGAACGGGGTCATCCCCCACATGTCGGCCTCGCGCAGGGTTTGCGTGCCGATGGCGGGCATGCCGGTCGACAGGGGCTGGCGCGGCGCATAGCGTTCCCCGCTTATCGTGCCTGCCGGCACCGGGCGCTCCTCCACCCGGGTCAACGGGCGGCCGGTGGCGCGATCGAGCACATAGATCTGGCCCAGCTTGGTGCCGAACACCACGGCCGGCACCAGCCGCCCGCCGGCCGCGGGAAAGGCGGTGAGGGTGGGCTGCATCGGCACGTCATAATCCCACAGGTCGTGGTGCACGGTCTGGAAGGACCAGCGCAGGCGGCCCGTGGCGGCATCGAGCGCAACGACGGACGAGCTGAAGCGGTCTTCGGCCGGGGTACGATTGCCGCCCCAGATATCGGGCGAGGCATTGCCGGTGGGCAGAAACACCAGATTGGTGGCCGGATCATACGACATGGGCGCCCAGACATTGGGCGAGCCGCGCGTATAGGTCGTTCCCGGGCGGGGCGGGCCGTGATCCTCCGGGCGGCCGGTGTCGAAGGCCCAGACGAGCCGGCCATCGCGCACATCATAGGCCCGCACCACGCCCGAGGGCATGTCGGTGGAGACGTTGTCGTTGACATAGCTGCCGACCACCACCACCCGGCCGGCCACGGTGGGGCCGGATGTGGGTTTGTAGAGGTCTGCCGGCACCTTGCCGATCCCTGCTGTCAGATCGACCGTGCCGCCCTCGCCGAAATCCGCGCAGGGCCTGCCGGTTTGCGCATCAAGGGCAAGCAGCCGGGCCCTTGCGGTGTTGACGAAGATCCGCCGGGGGCAATCCGCATGGCCAGGCGCGGGGCCGGCGGCCCTTGCCGCGGCGGGAAGCGCGGCGCTGTCGGCATAGCCCAGCCCGCGGCAGCGCACCCATTTCTTGGGGTCGCCCACGTCGATCCGGTACTTCCAGCGCTCGGCCCCGGTGTCGCCATCCAGCGCGATGACGGTGTTGTGCGGGGTGCAGACATAGACCGTGCCGGCCACGAACAGCGGGGTGTTCTGGTCCTCGCTGCCGGTGCCGCTGTAATCGCGGGGGATATCGCCGGTGTGATAGACCCATGCCTGCCGCAGGCTGGCGACATTGGCGCGGGTGATCTGGTCGGCATCGGCGTGGCGCTCGCCCTCGGGGGTGTTGCCGTAATGGGCCCAGTCTTGCGTGTGGATGGCGCCGGAAGGGGCCGGCTGGGCAAGGGGCGGCAGCGCCGGATCAGGCCGGATCGCATCATGAGGCTGGAACATTGCCAGCAACATGGCCAGGGCGCCCAGCCCTTCGATGCCGGCGATCAGCAGGCCGCCAAGCCGCCGGCGCGGGGCCCGCCCGCCAGCCAGCCCGGCCAGCAGCAGGCCGGCAGGAATGCCCATCACCAGAAAGAGGAAGGTGCGGGCATAGAACGGCCAGAAATCAGCGCCGGTTTCCCACAGCGCCCAGCCGATCGTGCCGGCAAGGAATGCCTGATAGAGCCAGCCGCCCCAGGCCTTGCCACGCAGGCAGCCAAGGGCAACCCCCAGCAGGATCAACCCCGCCAGCAGATAATAGGCACTGCCCCCACGGGCCAGCAACTGCGCCCCGTTCCCCACCAGAAACAGGCCCGCCAGCCCCTGCAGCAGGCCGAACAGGCGCCCGCCCGCCACGATCAGCCGCGTCACCGGCCACTCTCGTTGTGCTGTGCCTCATTGTGCCGGGCCTCGTTGCGGCCAGCCCTGTCCAGCAGCGCGTTGGCGCGGGCAAGCAGCCTGCCTGCCTCCAGCCCCCTGGCCTGCATCGCCGTGCGCCAGGCGGCGATCACCGGCTGTGCCGCCTGCCGCCAGCGCGCGGTTTCTGCAGGGCCAAGCGTGATCAGGCGATCGCCATGGGCCAGCGCTGCCGTGCGGCCCAGGCGATCACTCTCGTCCATCGCCTGGCCGAACAGGCGGGCGGCGGCAAGGCCGGAATGGCGATCGATCACTGCGCGCAAGGGGGCGGGCAGCCGGCGATAGGCCGCCTGGTTCATCACCAGCGCGAAGGTTTGCGTGTAGAGCCCGCGCGGGCCGCCGGCCGCGGTGTGAAAATGCAGGATATCGCTGGCAGGCTTGCTGGTGTTCACTTCGGAGGACCAGGGGATGGTGGTTGCATCGATCTGGCCCGATCGCAGCGCCTCATAGACCTGGGTGGCGGGCATCGCCAGGGTGGTGGCGCCGGCGGCCGCGAGGAACTGGCCGATGGCGGCCGAACCGGGGCGCAGCCGCAGCCCGCGCAGATCATCGAGGCTGGCGATGGGGCGGCTGGCGTGGATCAGCGCGGGGCCATGCGTGTGCCAGGCGATGACGTGAACATCGCCAAAAGCGCTGGCGCAGTAAAGCGTGCAGAAGCTCTGGAAGGCCTGCGAGGTGGCGCGGGCCGAGCGGACCATGAACGGCAGCTCGAAGGTCGTCGTCGCGGGAAAGCGGCCGGGCGTGTAGCCCAGCACCACCCACGACAGATCGACCGTGCCATCGCGCGCCTGATCGTAGAGGTCGGCGGGCTTGCCGCCCAGTTCCATGCCGCTGTGGATCTCGATCCTCAGCCTGCCGCCGGCATCCTGCTCCACCGCGCGGGCCCATGCCTGCAGCCCCAGACGGGTGAAGGCCGCATCGGCCGGCAGCATCTGGTGCAGGCGCAGGGTGGTCACGCCGGAGGCCGGGCCGGGCGTCTCGGCGCTGGCGGGCTGCCGCACCGCCAGCGCGGCCAGCGCCAGCAGGATGGCTCGCCGTTTCATCATGCCATGAGATCCTTCTGTCGTGTTCATCTGCCCTGTGGCGATAGGGGGATGGGCGGGCGCTGCGCCTCATCTGATCGGATGAGGCCCCTGAAGGGCTGTGGTGCGAAGGCTGCGGGCAAGCGGGAAAGCCCCGCCAGATCCAAGGGAGAGCATGATGGCGATCACGACAACCGCGCCAGACACCACAAGCCAAAGCCTGCTGGAACAGATCGACACGGGGGTGCTGCTGAGAATTCACGCCGGCGCGTTTTTCGGGCCGCAGATCTACTACAAGATCTGGAGCTTCCGGGGCATTACCCAGTTTCTCGAGATGGCCGGCTTCTATCCGGCCCCGGTGTGGGTGGTGCTGGCGGGGGTGGTGGAAACGCTGGTGGCCATCGGGCTGGTGTTCAACATCGGCGCAAAATATGCGGCGCTGGCGGCGATTGGCGTGCTGGCGGTGGCGGCGGGCGCGGTGGTCAGGGTGCGTGGCCTTGGCTGGCTGTTCAACCACGGCGGCATCGAATATCATGTGTTCTGGCTGCTGATCTGTTTCTATGTCTTTGTGAATGAATGGCAAAAGCGCCCCGGCCTGCTGCCTCGGGCCAGCTAGTCGGGGCATGGCTTGCGCCCTTGTGCCGGCTGGCGCAAGGGCGCAAGGGGGGACGGTTTTCCGCTTCAGGCGGGCCTAGAACGGATAATGCGCGGCCGGTTCCGTGCGCAGCGTGGTCAGGCAGGTGTCGGTGAATTCGGCGATGGCCTCGGGCCCGTTGAAGCGCCCGTAGCCGCTGTCTTTCAGCCCGCCGAAGGGCATGTGCGGCTGATCGTGCACCGTGGCCATGTTGATGTGGCGATTGCCGGCATCAAGCTGGCTGGCCAGCGCCAGCGCCCGCCCGATATCACGCCCGAACACCGAGGCGGCCAGGCCATAGGGGCTGTCGTTGGCCATGGCGATGGCTTGTTCGACAGTGGTGAAGCGGCTGATCGGGGCGATCGGGCCGAAGCTTTCCTCGTGATAGATGCGCATTGCCGGTGTCACGCGGTCGAGGATGACGGGGCCGAATATCTGGCCATCGCGCGGTGCTTGCAGAACGCATTGCGCCCCCAGCGCCACAGCTTCGGCCACCAGATCCGCCAGCCTGTCTGCCGCGCCGGCCATGGCCAGCGGGCCCAGCTGGGCATGGCGGCCATCGCCCACCGAGAGGGCCGCCGCGCGCTGGCGGAGGCTGGCCACGAAGCGGTCGGCCACGCGCTCGTCCACCAGAATGCGGTCTGTCGCCATGCAGACCTGCCCGCTGTTGATGAAGGCGCCGAAGCAGGCAGCGTGCGCCGCTTCCTCGATATCGGCATCCTCCAGCACGATCAGCGGCGATTTGCCGCCCAGTTCCAGCAGGCAGGGCTTCAGGTGGCGCCCGGCCTGCTCGGCGATGATCCGCCCGACATGGCTCGACCCGGTGAAATTGACGCGCCGCACCGCCGGATGGGCAATAAGCGTGACGACCACCGCTGCGGCATCTTCCGGCGCGTTGACGACATAGTTGAGCACGCCGGCCGGCAGCCCTGCGTCGATGAAGCAATCGACCACCAGGCGGTGCGTCTGCGGGCACAGTTCCGATCCCTTGAGCACGACCGTGTTGCCGCAGGCCAGCGGCATGGCGATGGCGCGCGCGGCCAGGATCACCGGGCCATTCCACGGCGCGATGCTGAGGATCACGCCGCAGGGGCGGCGATGGGTCATCGCCGTGAGGCCGGGAATGTCGGAGGGCAGGGTGCGCCCGGTGATGGCCGTTGTCAGCGCCGCGCATTCGCGCAGGATGCCGGTGGCGACATGGATGTTGAACCGGGCCCAGCCGATGGCCGCGCCCAGTTCCGCCTGCATGGCCGCCACGATCGCCTCCTCGCGCGCATGCATCAGCTGCTCGGCGCGCAGCAGCAGGTCGCGCCGCATGCCGGGCCCCGTGCGGGACCATGGCGCGAAGGCGGCGGCGGCGGCATCGGCAGCAGCGCTCGCATCTGCCGGCGAGGCGCCGGTCAGCCGGTTGACCGGCTTGCCGCTGGCAGGGTTCGCGCGTTCGAAGGCGGGGCCATGCATGGGGGCCGGCTGGCCGGCGATGAGCATTTGCGTGGAATACATCCTCGTCCCTCCCGCTCAGACGGTGTAGCGCGCATGCAGGGCGGCAAAGGCCTTGCCCGAGCGTGCGGCCCCGGCGAGATATTCTTCGGGAATGACATGATAGGGCGGGCGAGGGGGGCCGGCGCGCATCCATCCGGCGGCGTCCATCCGGCCCTTTTCCAGCCCCACGTTGAATTTCGAGAATTCCGAGAACTCGCCGCGGGGAAACAGGCCCAGATCCGCCTGGCGCATGGCATCGGCCACTTCCTTGGCGGCTGTCCAGTCGCCGCTCTGCCTGGCGGCGGCCACCCGGTCGCGCAGGGCGATCTGCGGCGCCGGGCCGCACAGCGCCGCAGATGACCAGAAGGCGGTCATCCGCTCGGGCGCCATGCGCGCGGCGGCATAATAATCGCATTCGGTGGGCAGGAAGCGCAGGTTCGGGGCCAGTTCCAGATCCGCGGCCAGCAGGCCGATGCCCAGATATTTGCACGACACCGCTTGCGGCAACTGCCCCATCGCCGCCCAGAACGGGCGCGAGAACTCGAATTTGAACGCCTCGCTGTTGGCATAGATTGACAGGGCGGTGTCGGGGCAGGCTTCGGTCACATCGTGGAAGAACTGCACGGCCGTGGGCAGATCGGCGCGGCACCACATCGGCACGCCCAGCATGGTGCCGGAGGCGCCCATGTCGTGCACCGCGCGGGTCTGTTCCACCACCTCCCGGGTGTTGAGCGCGGTGGTGCCGGCAAAGAAGGGAATGCGGCCGGCGACCGTTTCGATCACGCAGCCCAGGAAGGCCTTTTTCTCCGCCCACAGCAGGCTGTGCGCCTCGCCATAGGTGCCAAGGCTCATCAGCCCGTTCACGCCCGCAGCGATCAGCGCTTCCACCACGCGGGCGGTTTCGTCGAGATCGACAGTATCCTGCGCGCGCCAGTCGGAGGCGTCCGGTTTCGATGGCGTGGGCAGGATCGGCCAGACGCCGTGAATGCCGCTGGCATCGATACGCAGTTTGGGTGGGTTTGCCATGTCCTCTCCTGTGGGTGCCGGGCAGGCGGATCGGCCCGCCGGGGGAATGTGGCGGCCAGACTAGGAGGCAGGCGCGCGCCGGCCTTCATCCGATCAGATGATGCGTGGCGCAGGGCAGGGCCCTAACCATCCGGGGCATCGGCCTGTGATGCGCAAGGCTATCGGCAAAAAGCCGCAGATATGGGAAAAGGGCATGAAATTTCTGAGCTTTGAGCATGAAGGCCAGGCGCGCTGGGGGGCGCTGGCCGGAAACGGGCGGATCGTGGATCTGACGGAGCGCTATCCGGGCCTGCGGGCGGCTTTGGCGGCCGGCCCCCTTGCCGGGCTGCGCGTGGAGGCGGCCGAGGCGACCCTTGATGTCGAGGCGGTGCGGCTGCTGCCGGTCATTCCCGATCCGGCCAGGATCCTGTGCATCGGCGTCAATTACCACAGCCACCGGGAGGAAATGCAACGGGCGCACAGCGCCCAGCCCACCGTTTTCCTCCGCCTGGCCGATACGCAGGTTGGCCATGGGCAAGCGCTGCTGCGCCCGCGCGAATCCGAACAGCTTGATTACGAAGGCGAGATCGCGGTGGTGATCGGCAAGGCCGGGCGCCGCATCGCGCCCGAGAATGCGTGGGACCATGTCGCCGGCTATGCCCCCTATTGCGATGCCACCATCCGCGACTGGCAGCGCCATGGCACCGCCCAGCAGTGGACGCCCGGCAAGAACTTCCCCGGCACCGGCGGCTTTGGCCCGTGGCTGGTGACGCGCGACGAGATCCCCGATGGCAGCGACCTGACGCTGGAAACGCGCCTCAACGGCCAGATCGTGCAGCAGACCAGCATGGGGCTGCTCATCTTCAGCATCCCTGAACTGATCGCCTATTGCTCGACCTTCACGCGGCTGGAGCCGGGCGATGTCATCGCCACCGGCACGCCGGGCGGGGTGGGCGGCAAGCGCCAGCCGCCCTTGTGGATGAAGCCGG
>Ga0207806_1000354_pt1 | contig 11583 bp, 8 predicted proteins | sample LuqExpMetageno72_FD_187829 | JGI IMG/M metagenome (GOLD analysis project Ga0207806, IMG submission 187829) | Tropical forest soil microbial communities from Luquillo Experimental Forest, Puerto Rico - Sample 72 (SPAdes) | ecosystem: Environmental > Terrestrial > Soil > Tropical forest ...
AGTCTGTTTGCAGGAAAGGATACTGCCCATCCTTCCGGATAGCGCGGCTCTATGCGACTGTAAGGCGCTAAAGACGGCTGCCTTCCAGATTCACGTAGCGTGCTACACGCAACCGGGAGCATCGGTGTGCGATTTGGGTTTAAGCGATTGGGTTACGATTTATCAAATAATCGATAATCACGATCTTTTCAGCGATCCGGACGGCAAGGGCCAACTCCTTGCGGTGGCGCGCATCTGCGTTAACAATCGCTCGGATGGACCTATCAAAGTCATTCTGAATGAAATTATCGACTCCCTTCAATAAAGATCGAAAGATTTAGCGGTCTTGGCGAAAAACCCCCGGCCGACCTTGAATCCAAGCCGCCGTTGACTGACAGCAAGCTCATGCTCAGCATCAGACCACTGCCTTATCATGACGGACCTCACACCAAGACGGCATCAATATTCGACGTTGAGATCCCTTTTTGGTTGTGGGTAACACGTTAGCTGGTTGGCTTCACATTGACCGACACGTCGATACGCTGCTTGCCGGACGCCAAGATTACACCGTCCATCGGGGCGACGTCGGCGTAATCGCGGCCGATGGCGAGCACAACGTGTTGGTCGGATGCGAGCATGTTGTTGGTCGGGTCGAATCCGATCCAGCCTGTATCCGACCCGCACCACAGCATAACCCAGGCATGCATGGCGTCGGTGCCTTGCAGTCGTGTTTCTCCCTGTCGCGGCACGCTGCGCAAATAGCCGCTCACATAAGCAGCGGGCAGACCGATGCCACGGAGACCGGAAATCATGATATGTGCAAAATCCTGGCAGACGCCGCGGCGCAGAGCAAACGACATTGGCGCCGTTGTGGTGACAGTGGTGGCGCCGATTTCGTAGTGGAGATCGGCTTTTATCCTTCGCATCAACTCAATTCCGCCATCGAGCACGGCGCGCCCAGGCGCAAAACTCGCCTGGGTGTAGTCGCGGATATCAGGATCGAGCGATACCATACGGCTGGGGTACAAAAACTGCGCCGGTGACATCGGCGTGATATCGCTCGTGCTGAAGGCGTTATCGCGGACAGTTTCCCACGCTGGTGTTGCAAATGCAGCAGGCTGAATCAACGCCTCCACTCCGACGCGAGCCGAGACCCGCACGGTCAGCCGATCGTGGGGACTTTCCAGTACGATCCAAGTTAGCCGGTTGCCGAAAAAATCAGCGCCGTCGCGTCGCCCCACCGGCTCTGGCTCTATGTGCAGCGAGAACACTTGTACGCGCTGGCCGTGGCGGTTGATTGGGGTTAGCCGCAGCACATGGCGCGCATGGGTGACCTTGGTCGCATAATGACATATCGTCGTTTGCGAAATGTCGTAAATCATGCGAGCGCCTCAACGACAGTTCCAAATTGCTCCTGGGTCGTGAGATAGGACGAGGCGATCATTTCTGACAATTGCATGAGGGTCTCCTCGATATTGAGGATCGCCGGTACGTCGAGCCTGGCCGCATCGGCGGTGCGCAGGCGGGAGGCGATCGATGTGGCAACCCGCTGTACTTGCGACAATCGACCGTCAGCATTGGGTTTTGGCAAGGCTGCCAGATGGGTTTCTATCCGGTCGAGTTGATAGCCCACTGAGCGCGGATTATTGGAGGAGAGCATGATTAGGTCGATCACCGGCGCGAGCGCCGCCACCATCAAATAGCGTTGCCGATAAGTGATTTGGCTGTCAGTTAATTCGAGCAGAAGGTCGAGCCCGCCGGCTGATCTTTGGCCGGCAAACTGGCGGACAAACCGACACGTGAGAATGGCACGCTCGATTCGGCGGCCAAGCTCGAGAAATCGCCATCCTGCGAGTTGGGTCATGTTTTCCTGCGCCAACCCCGAAAACGAAGACATAATGCGCAACGCAGCATCCACGCGCTCAATCAATGCGCCTTCGGCCGCGCCGATGACCAGCGGCGCGTTGATGATCGCGGCAAGATCATTCAGCGCCCGCCATGCGTCGGGCGAAAAGCGATCGCGGATCACGGACGCGGATGTGCGCGCGGCGCCAACAAGTGCCGGCAGCGATCCATGCCATTCCGCCTGTGTGAAGACCGCTCGCGCAACGGAGGTCGGCGAGATTTGATGGTCAGTTGGTGCGGCATTCCAGGCGCCAAGCAATGAGGTGATGCCGCCAATCACCGATGCGACAGCATTTTCATCGTCAGCCATGCGAAAAAGCAAGGCGCGGACGACCCGCAACGTCGCTTCTAGGCGCTCAACATAACGCCCGACCCAAAGCAGATTATCGGCAGCCCGACTCGGCAGTAGGCCGGTCGTGCGTTGGATGGTCATCAATTCTGGCCTTGGTAGCAGCGTTGTCTCTGCTACCGGGCCTTCCGCTAGCACCCAAGCATCCGTGGTCGAGCTGCCCGTTTGCAGACTTACCGCGCGCGCATCGGCGTGCTCGGCGATGCGCACGAAACCTCCTGGCATGACCTTCCAGTTCCCTCCCACCTTGGAAAGGAAAAGCCGTAGCGTGAAGGGATGTGGCTGCAGAACGCCGTTCCGCCAGACTGGCATTGTTGATAGCGTTACCGCCTCCTGCACCACAAAATCCGCGGCGCGATATTGGATGTCTTGCAGCAGCTTTTTCCGGAGCGGCTCCTCAAGCTTAGAACCGAGCATTCCGTCGCCTAATGATAGATGAGCCAGAGAGTCGGTCAGCGCCGGTGCAACGACCATGTCGTCGAGGCAGCCTAGCATTTCGTCGCGCACCCCGGCATGGCCGAGCCACCATGTGGCGACGTTGGGAACGGCGAGATTGGTCCCAAGCACGGCCGTTGCTAGCGCCGGCAGGAACGCAAGCATTGCACGGGCCTCGATTAAACCTGCGCCGAGTGCATTAACGATCACAACCCTGCCATCGCGCACCGCCTGTACGAGCCCGGGGACACCAAGCCGTGAGGAGGCGTTTAGTTCGAGCGGATCGGCAAAATCGGCGTCTAGCCTGCGCAGCAATACAGCCGCCCGTTGAGGACCAGCAATCGTGCGTATAAAGATGCCATCATCGTTCGCCGTCAGATCCTCGCCTTCGACCAATAACAGGCCGAGATAACGAGCAAGATAAGCGTGCTCAAAATACGTTTCGTTCAGTGGGCCGGGCGTCAACAGGCAGACGCGTGAACGATCCAGACGACTGAAGGAGAACATCTCGGCCTGAAACGTCTGAAAAAACGGCGCAATGCGTTGCACTCGGGTTGTGCGGTAAATGTCGGGCATGGCGCGCGCGAGGGCGAGACGATTTTCGATGGCGTAGCCGGCGCCCGAGGGCGCCTGGGCGCGGTCGCTCAAGACCCACCAGCGTCCATCAGGACCGCGGCCAACGTCCACGGCATAGAAGCGCAAGTGCGTGCCGCCGGGCGGCGGGACGCCCACCAGCGGTCGCAGGAATTCAGAATTTCCGGCAATCACCGCAGCGGGTAAGCGGCCGTCACGGACCAGCTGCCCCGGGCCGTAAGCGTCGGCCAAGATTGCTTCGAGCAAAGCCGCGCGCTGGCACAGTCCGGCCTCGAGCTGTTTCCATTCCGTGGGTTCGATCAACAGCGGGATATGGCTTAACGGCCAAGGCCGTTCCACACCGGCCGGATCTTCATAGATGCGATAGAAGACGCCGGAGTCATGTAAGTAACGGTCGGCGACCGCGAAGCGACGATTGATTTCTTCAGCGCCGAGGTTCGCGAGCATTGAGAGGAACGGCTGCCAATGCGGGCGCACTTGGCCGCTTTCGTCCAACATCTCATCATAAATACCTGGCAACGAATGATAGTTGGCGACGAATTGACCCAGCCTGCCGTCCTGCCTTGCTTGAGTGTTGTCGAGTTGTGCGGCCATCGACTGACCCTAGGCGTTGCGCCTGAGATCGAGAGTGGTTGGATATTCAGTCGTCGGTTCGATAGGCGGAATGTCGACAAGACCAGCGGTGTGACCATAATCCTGGAAACGCGCCCTCCGCCGCGCCTCCGCCTCATAGAAATTGACCGGAAAGGTTTCATAACTACGACCACCTGGATGAGCGACATGATAAACGCAGCCGCCCAGCGAACGCCGGCTCCAGGCGTCAACGATATCAAACGTTAGCGGCGCGTGAACTCCGATCGTTGGGTGCAGGGATGATGGGGGATTCCAAGCTTTGAAACGCACGCCGGCGACATATTCGCCCGGACGGCCGGTTGAACGAAGCGGGATACGGCGTCGGTTGCAGGTCACGTAATGCCGGCTTTCATTCAAACCTTCGACCTTCACTTGCAAGCGCTCGACCGACGAGTCGACACCACGCGTGGTGCCTGACGTTGATACTTCCTCACCGAGCACATACCAGGGCTCTAGCGCCCGCCGCAGCTCAAGCCTCACGCCGCCATGCTGCACGGTCCCGTACACAGGGAAGCGGAATTGCCGTTGCGCATCGAACCAGACCGAATCAAATTCATAACCCGCCCGCGTAAGGTCGGCTAGGACTTCGAGAAAATCTTCCCAAACATAATGTTCCAACATGAAGCGATCATGCAGCGCCGTGCCCCAGCGCACGGGCGCTGCGTCAAGCGGCTCGCGCCAAAACCAAGCGATCAGCGCGCGCAGCAAGACTTGTTGTGCCAAGCTCATCCGCGCATCGGGGGGCATTTCGAAACAGCGGAATTCGACCAGTCCAAGTCGGCCAGTCGGCCCGTCTGGCGAGAATAATTTGTCGATGCAAATTTCGGCACGGTGCGTGTTACCGGTAACATCCACGAGGATGTTGCGGAATAGCCGATCGACTAGCCACGGCGGTGACGCAGTACTCTCCGGTCGCGGCACCTGGGCAAGCGCGATTTCTAGTTCGTACAGAAGGTCCTGCCGCGCCTCGTCGATACGCGGGGCCTGACTGGTCGGTCCAATGAATAGCCCAGAGAACAAATAGGATAATGACGGCCGCCGCTGCCAGTAAAGCACAAGGCTCTTGAGCAGATCGGGCCGTCGCAGGAACGGACTGTCGGCCGCGTTGAGGCCGCCCAGGACAACATGATTGCCGCCCCCGGTGCCGGTATGCCGACCGTCAATCATAAACTTTTCCGTGCCCAGGCGCGACAAGTGCGCTTCATCGTAAAGGCTGCGTGTGATGTCGACAGCTTCGCGCCAATTTGTGGCCGGATGAATATTGACCTCGATCACTCCCGGGTCGGGTGTGACCTTGATGACGCTGAGGCGCGGATCGTGCGGGGGCGGATAGCCTTCAACGTGTATCCGCAAGTCGAGTCGCTCGGCGGTCGCCTCTACCGCGGCGAGGAGCTCAAGGTATTCTTCAAGCCATACGGCCGGGGGCATGAACACGCACAGTCGGCCGTCACGCACTTCAACGGTCAATGCTGTCCGCACCGGTTGCGCGGTATCTTTTCCGCCGACGGGATTTGGATCAGACGGCGAGACGGAGATTTCACGCGCAACTTGCGACGTTTCACTAGCAGCGCTCTGAGAGAGGGCCCGCGTCTGCTGGTGCGGATAGAGCAAGGACGGCCGTTCGGCGAACGGGTCCGTCGGCACTAACTGCGGATAGTTGATAGGTGGGATATAGGGCAGCGATTGCAAACGCAGCCGGAAGCCTAGCGGCGATTCACCAGGGATCAGGTACAACCGACCGCGGCGTGTGCGCCACACTTCGCTCAGCCAGGTTTGCCCAGCCTGTGCATTCAAACGCTGCACCGGCAGCACGAATCCCGCTGGTTCACCCAGATGCCGTTCGAACTCGCGCATAATGCGCGCTCGTTCGAGCGGATCTTCTATCTGGGGATTGTTGGGATCGATGTTGTCCGGCAGCGCACCTTCCTTGATCATATGCTCGGCCGGATCCTCGAATGCTGGCTGTATATAGTCGGGCAGAAGTCCGAGCCGTTCGGCGATTCCCTCAATCAGACGCCGGGCATCATCAAGTCCCAGCTTACGCTGAGCAGTCTCACGCTCGATCAAGTCAGCACTACGCCAGATTGGCACACCGTCGCGGCGCCAGATTAGAGAAAACGCCCAGCGCGGCAGCAGCTCGCCCGGATACCACTTACCCTGTCCGTAGTGCAGCAGACCGCCCTGCGCAAAGCGGCGGTGAAGGCGACGGATCAGATCGTCGGCGCGTACGCGCTTAGTCGGACCGAGCGCCTCCGTCTTCCACTCCGGCGACTGATAGTCGTCAACTGACACGAATGTCGGCTCACCACCCATGGTGAGACGGACGTCGCCGGCTGCGAGCGCGGAATCGATTTTTTCGCCAAGCGCATCCAGGGCAGCCCAATCTTCGTCGGAGAACGGTGACGTTACACGCGGTTTCTCGGCGATCCGCTGCATGCTCATATCGTAGGAGAAACTGACATTGCATGGCTCAACCCCTCCGCTGATTGGGGCTGCTGAACGGTAGTGAGGCGTTGCGGCGACTGGCAGATGGCCTTCCGCGCACAACAGGCCTGACGTCGGGTCGAGGCCGATCCAGCCCGCACCCGGAATGTAAACTTCGGCCCACGCATGCAGGTCCGTGAAATCTTGCGCGGCGCCAACAGGACCTTCCAGCGGCCTTACGTCGGACTTGAGTTGGACGAGGTAACCGGAAACGAATCGTGCCGGCAATCCAAGGTGGCGCAACGTTTGCACCAGCAGCCAAGCTGTGTCGCGGCAGGAGCCGCTGCCCTGTTTGAGCGTCTCCTCCAGCGTCTGCACGCCCGGGTTCATGCGAACGACGTAACGGATCATCTGCTGCAGACGTTGATTGAGCTCGACCAGAAAATCGACGGTATTGCGAGTCGTACGCGGGATCGAAGCGACGAACTCTTTCATTCGCCGCCCAGCCTGGTCTTTGCCGAAATAGGCAACAAGGTCATCACCTAAATCAGGCACGAATTGAAATGGCCACTTCTCTGCGTAAGGTTCGATGAAGAAATCGAATGGATTGATGACTTCCAGATCCGCGCGCAGATCGACCGTGACTGAAAATTCGCTTGTTTTTTCTGGGAATACAAAACGGGCGAGCCAATTGCCGTGCGGATCCTGTTGCCAGTTCACAAAGTGCTGAACCGGCGTCACAGTCACTGAATAGTTGAGGACGCGGGTACGACAATGCGCACCTGGACGAAGGCGAACGATTTGCGGTCCAAGTTGGACTGGCCGGTCATAGTTGTATTGGTTCACATGGTGGAGACCGACGAGGATGGACATGATCTGTAACTACCGGTTGCGACGCCTGTGTCGAATTATATTGACCTTTTGAAAGCAGGGACCTAGTGCGTATTGCAATCTTTTAAGTCCGTAACGAGAAACCGGTCGATTGTTCGGTGCCACTCGACCAGCCAAATAGCTAATCAAGTACTCCGAATCAAATATCGTGGATGACTTTCTCAATCCGACGATCTGGAACAAGCCAGATTACGGCGACCAGGACATAAATCGCGATTGCCAGCCACGGGTTGACAAATGCCAAAGCGATTCCAGCGATGTAGAAAATTGGCGATATCTTGCCCTTAATGTCTTTGCCAAGCGCATTGGCAAGCACCGAATGCGTGCCGTGCTTGCGGATGATCGCTTTTTGTAGCAGGTAGTATGCGATGGCTGGCATCAGTAAAATTATCCCATATACCGCTGTCGGTGTCGAAGCTAGAAAGTTTTCGCCCATCCATGCTGTTGCGGCCGGTATGAGAGAGAGCCAAAACAACAAATGAGAGTTGGCCCAAAGAATGAGTCCATCGACGCGTGCAACAGTGTGGAGCAGATGGTGATGGTTGTTCCAATAAATTGCTAAGTAGATAAAGCTCAAAATATAACTCAGAAAACTTGGCACCACTGTCATGAGAACAGACCAAGTGGAACCATGTGGCACTTTCAACTCCAACACCATAATCGTGATAATGATCGCAATAACGCCATCACTGAATGCGGCCAAGCGCTCTTTTCCCATGGTTACCGTCCCGCCCCACGGTTGGAAGCCTGTCCCGGGTTTGATTTATAACCACATTATTCCAGCAAAGGCCAAGAGTCTGACTGGTATAGCGTTTGTTCAGGATGTCCAAAACCTACGTTCGTATAGGCGTGGGCAGCCTTCCAATAGAAGAATAAACCAGCGCCGTTACCTAGACAGTTCCCGCGAAACTAGGAGGGACCGATGCCGGCCGAAAAGTTTGACTTTCTAACCGCTGAGGGACATAGGCTTGCGGCACTCCTCGACCGCCCGGCAGGTCCGACTCGGGCGGTGGCATTATTTGCGCATTGCTTTACCTGCGGTAAGGACAACAGGACTGCGCGGCGCATTGCCGAAGGATTGCAACTCCACGGTATCGCCGTGCTGCGTTTTGATTTCACTGGTCTGGGTGCCAGCGAAGGCGAGTTTGCCAACACAACATTCTCCTCGAACGTTGATGACTTAGTTGCCGCAGCCGACCATCTGCGACAAACACTCGCCGCGCCCGCGATCCTTATCGGTCACAGTCTCGGCGGCGCCGCAGTCCTAGCCGCAGCGCATCGGATTGCTGAGGCGCGGGCAGTTGTTACTCTCAACGCACCTTACGACCCGGCGCACGTTGTAGGCCTCTTTAGCGAACACATCGACGAAATCAAAAACAAAGGCGAAGTTGAAGTGATCCTGGCGGGCCGACACTTCCGCATTCGGCGCACCTTGCTTGACGATATCGGCGAACAAAAGCTCACCGCACAGATCGCTAACTTGCGCAAGGCATTGCTAATCTTGCACGCGCCGACAGATGCCACAGTTGGAATCGACAACGCCAGCAAGATTTTTACCACGGCGAAGCATCCCAAGAGCTTCATCTCTCTTCCGGGAGCCGACCATCTTATCAGCCGCAAGGATGACGCTCAGTACATTGCCACTATTATTGCAGCTTGGGCCGAGCGTTATCTCGACGTGACCAGCGTGGTTCAAAGGTCAAGCGGTGTCGAACCCAGCGGCATTCCCGGCACCGTGTTCGTACGTGAAACAGGTCACGGGCAATTTCAGCAAGAAATCGTTGCTGGCGCGCATCACCTGCTAGCCGATGAGCCAGTGAACGCGGGCGGACTCGACAGTGGCCTCAGCCCATACGACTTACTACTTGCGGCTCTTGGAGCCTGCACATCAATGACGCTAAGGCTCTATGCCGGCCGTAAAAACATTCCGCTACTGCGAACGCAAGTCCGACTTCAGCACAGTAGGATTTATGCTGCAGATTGCGCCGATTGCGAGACTAAGGATGGAATGATCGATCGTATCGAACGCACGATCACTCTGTCGGGCAATCTTAACGACGAACAGCGCTCCCGGCTTCTTGAAATAGCTGACAAGTGTCCCGTGCATCGGACCCTGCGATCTGAGATTGATATTCAGACCACTGAAGAGCCCGCTCGCTAGGCGGCCAAGCAGAACTGTGGTTAGCGGTATAGTTGGAGAGACACTGTTACGCAGCAATCCATCGCACAGTCAATTTCTATGCTTATGTTTCCACCTTGACGTTTCTACGAACCGCTATAGCGGTCACTATCTCGGCTGGATAGAAGCGTGTTGGACTGACATAATTTTGACGCGGTAAAATTAGCAAAAAGATACGTTTCAGAGTTCGGAAAAGCAGAGATCAACAACGAGATATTAGTACGCTCGGCCATAACCAGACATTGGCGTTTTGCGCCGAAACATATCCCGGTCCATTATACTGTCCAATAACACCGAGGGCGGGAGACCTCGATGACGGCAACGAGCGCGCAACGCTGGCCCGAACTGCCATATGCGGTTTGGAAGGACACGTGCGATACGCTGCACTTGTGGACGCAAGTGGTCGGTAAGATTCGGCTCACCCTGACGCCGTGGCTGAACCACTCCTGGCACGTCGCGCTCTACGTCACCGCGCGTGGTCTGACGACCTCGCCGATTTTCGACGGTGCGCGCAGCTTTCAGATTGATTTTGACTTTATCGACCATGTGCTGTGGGTGACGACGAGCGATGGTCACTCTCGTAAGATCATGTTGAGGCCCATGGCGGTGGCCGAATTCTATGCCCAGACAATGGCCGCGCTCGAGCAGCTCGGGATCGTGGTGCACCTGCGCACCATGCCATGTGAGATCGCCGATTGCATTCCCTTCGAGCTGGATACCATCCATGCGGCCTATGAGACCGATTACGCTAACCGTTTCTGGCGAGTGCTACTGGCGGCGAGTGAGGTGTTCGGCCATTTCCGCACCGGCTTCCTCGGTAAAACGAGCCCCGTGCATTTCTTCTGGGGTAGCTTCGATCTGGCGGTGACGCGCTTTTCCGGGCGCAGCGCACCACGCCATCCCGGCGGCGTGCCCCATCTACCGAATGCGGTGGCACGAGAAGCTTATTCGCATGAGGTGTCGAGTGCCGGCTTCTGGCCGGGCGGCGGTGGGCTCGTCGATTACGGGGCATTCTATTCTTACGCTTATCCGGCGCCAGAGGGGTTTGCTGTGGCCAAAGTGAAGCCGGGGGTGGCGTTTTTCAGCAAGGAATTGGGCGAGTTCTTGTTGCCCTATGACGCCATGCGCAGCGCACGCGATCCGGACGCGGCGCTAATGGAGTTTTTGCAGAGCACCTATGAGGCGGCGGCGGATTTGGGACGGTGGGATCGCGCGATGTTGGAATGCCCATTAGGTGAGCCAAACAAAGTGAGGGCGGTATAGCGGTCCGCCTTGAGTCAAAAGCTGACTCGTCGGCAGCTCTGTGTCGGGTCCACTTCATCCCCGAAAGCGAACATTTAGAGCTATCCGTTGTGTTGCTGATAGTGCCGCCCGTTCGGCGTTCCGCCGGATAGTGACGCTTTTGCCGGTCTGACCGCGACAGAGGTTCTTCGCCCGGAAATTTAGTAGGGAACATGGCTGTTATAGGTTACGCAAAATGTTGCCTGGCGGTGCGCTCAATAAGTACTGGCGAGCTCGCGGCCTGTCATTTCGAAGATTTGGAATCGTCCAATTTGTTCTTGGCCGCGTCCTCCGGCGCGATCCTAGCCAGATGATCGCGAATTTCCGTCAGCAGCCCGATCATTCGTTCCGTGCGTCCCGCTGCCTCATGCCACAGGGCGGCGGTCTGTTGCTTGGTCTGCTCAAAGCGCTCTTCGTTCCTAGCGGCAAGGGCATTTAAGCGGCGGTGCACACGTAGGCGATGGTAAAGTACACCGGCAATGATCGCGAGTGGCAGGAGGCTGCCTATCAGCAGCACAGGATCGGCTAGGAGCATGTGCGTCAGGCTGAGGTCTGGCAGTTGGTCAGGTTTCATGTTCCATCGCCCCGTCGCGTTAACGCTGGCAACCGCCGGTCCTGGTCGGCCTTTTTAGGTTGGCCCCGCGGTGAGGGCCAGCGGCTTTTTCCCGAACGCGCTGCAACGGCCAGATGACCACTGATTGAAATTCGGGTTGTCAGCGCGGACGACCGACACCCAAATGGCTATCGAGATTCTGTAGACCGTCTCTTTTGCGGCCTTTTTCATTTTTGTCTTCCCCCCTGCCAGCCGTTTCGCCTGTCGTTTGCGCCAGTAGCCTTCGTACAACAAACACAAAGCCGCCAGGCCGGGATGGGGTTCCTGACGGCTTCGCACTGGGAGTTCGGACAATCGGGG
>Ga0207806_1000356_pt1 | contig 11564 bp, 10 predicted proteins | sample LuqExpMetageno72_FD_187829 | JGI IMG/M metagenome (GOLD analysis project Ga0207806, IMG submission 187829) | Tropical forest soil microbial communities from Luquillo Experimental Forest, Puerto Rico - Sample 72 (SPAdes) | ecosystem: Environmental > Terrestrial > Soil > Tropical forest ...
TGACCCAGCCCTCCAGACCTTGAACCCGGACGTAAAGCTGCCAAATGCCGAAATCACCGTCGTCCATCGCACCGACGGTTCGGGCACCACATTTAATTGGGCGAACTACCTCTCAAAGGCGAGTCCAGAGTGGCGAGATAAAGTCGGCGAGGGCACCTCTGTCGATTGGCCGATCGGCAGCGGCGGAAAGGGCAATGAAGGTGTCGCGGTGTTTGTTGGCCAGATTAAAAACTCAATCGGTTATGTCGAATACGCTTACGCCCTTCATTACAAAATGACGTTCGCGCTGGTTAAAAACAAAGCAGGACAGTTTGTGAGCCCGAACGCCCAAAGCTTCCAGGCCGCGGCCGAAGGCTTCGATTGGTCTAAGACCAGCGACTTCTATCTCGTCATGACGGATGCGGCGGGTGAGAATTCCTATCCGATCACTGCGACGACCTTTATCCTCATGTACAAGAAGCCGAAGGACCCGGCGCGGTCGAAGGTCGCTCTCGATTTCTTCAAATGGGCCCTGGAGCAGGGCCGGAGTGAAGCGGAACGACTTGACTATGTTCCGCTACCCTCCTCGCTGGTCAGCCAGATTAAGGCGTACTGGAAGGCGAATGTCGACGCGGGGATGTGACAAAACCAATGCGTTCATGATGACATCCGCGCTCACAGCTTCATCCTGCTCGCGTCCCGACATCACCTTAAGTAGGCCCGACACGGAATGGCCGCGCCAAGGAACGCATTGCGGCGCTGCGACGCCCCGCTAATTGCAGCACGCTGGCGCGCAGCATGAGCGCTCAGCCATTTGCGGCTTGGTTGCTCGAACAAAGGCACTCATGAATTTGCCATCGACAGACCCGGCAATGGTGTTGACATCGAGGCCTTTGCCGCTGAGGAACTCCCGCGCATCTTCGACGCGATAGACTCGGGTAGGATCAATGCCGATGGCCTCGAAGCCTGCAGCCTTCAGTTTCGTCCGATACTCGTCCTCTTCAAGCGCGCCAGCGATGCATCCGACCCACAGCAGCATGTCGCGACGTACCTGCTCGGGCACCGCGCCCCGCGTCACCACGTCTGACACGGCAAACCGACCGCCGGGCTTCAAGACCCGGAAGGCCTCGCGCAGCACCCGGTCCTTGTCGCCTGAAAGATTGATGACGCAGTTGGAAATGATTACGTCGACCGAGTTGTCGGGCAACGGGATCGCCTCGATCTCACCTTTGAGGAATTCGACGTTGTCAGCCCCGGCCTTGCGCTGGTTCTCGCGCGCAAGCGCCAGCATCTCGTCGGTCATGTCGAGTCCATAAGCCTTTCCCGTGGGCCCAACGCGACGGGCTGACAGCAGGACGTCGATGCCACCACCCGAGCCGAGATCGAGCACGGTCTCCCCCGGCTTCAGTTCAGCCAGCGCAGTTGGATTGCCGCAGCCGAGTGACGCCAAGACCGCGCTTTCGGGCAGGTCGCCGGTTTCACGGTCAGAGTAGAGGTTCGAGGTGATCGGATCGTTGCATGCGACTGAGCTCTCTCCGCAGCAGGAGCTGCCCACCCGAAGCGCAGCCGCGTCTTTGAGGGTGGCATCAGTCATGACGTTCTCCTGGCAATCTCGTAGTCACACCGCAGGCAAGGGCTGATAACCAATGCGGCTCATCATCGTCTCAAAATAATCGCGGACCTTGCGAGGAAACCGCAGCCCTTTGACGACTGCGGCAGATCGAAGCAATGGAAGGACGCGAATGTCGTCCATCGACAGCGTGCCGTTCACCGCTGATGGACTTTCAATCAAACGGTCGAGCGCATCGAGGCTGGGTGCTAATTCCTCGAGGTATTGCTGAGTCTTGGCGCGACGTTCGACAAAGTCGCCAAGCGTGTTGCGCTTGCGCATCGTGTAATGATCGAGCGCGGCTACAGTGGCGAACTCCGGGAGGCCGAGCAGCGGATAGCGGGGCCACGTCAAAGGGGCGGTTTTTTGAGCTGCCCGGTCGGCCCAATCAGCGACTTCCGGGCGCTCGGGACCGATCAATGCAGGTTCGCCAATCGCGTCAATATATTTGACCATATCCATGCTTTCGAGCATGGGTTGACCGTCGTCTTTCACCAGGACAGGGATTTGACGTTTGCCAACGAGACGTATGAGTGTCTCGCTGTCGTCGTCGAGCACCACGGTTTTCCTGCAGGTGCCTTTGCTTTAGAGCGGCCGTCATCCGCACTCGGAAACACAACGAGCAATGCTCAAACATATAAAGGCGCATCACCGCACCAATTCTGGTTTTTTGCGCTCGCCGGTGCGTCGCTTCGGCTTGCAAAGCTCAGCATGTCCCTGACAGCAGTGATCTGTGAGATAGGCAATGAGCGCATTCATGGCCTCAAACCGGGCCGTATAGATCATCGAGCGGCCGTCGCGCCGAACCGTTACGAGTCCTGCCTCGCGCAGTCGGTCCAGGTGGAATGTGAGCGCGTTGGGCGGCAATCGAAGGCTACTGGCGATATGGCCTGCCGGCATTCCATCCGGCCCGGCCTCGACCAGCAGACGAAATACGTCGAGGCGGTTGTCCTGCGCCAGCGCGGCGAGGATTGTGACGGCGTCCTGCTTTCTCATAGTTCAATATTTATTGAAATGATGGAAGGCTGTCAATACCCATTTCAATATTTTTTGAAGTATTTTTGATTTAGCTCAAAGCGTTTCTGTGCCGCCCACGAGGCCTTCGCTCGCGGTGAGATCACCGAAACACAATATCGTAATCTGAAACAGATACTCGAAAGCTGATCGACAACGCCCGATCAAATAAGGACATGCTCAAATCGAGGGGTTTACGCCCGAATACGACCCGGTTAGGGCGCCAACAAAGCCGACCTGTGCTCCTTTCGAGTGAATCTTCAACCCAGCGAATCTTCAGCTCTATGAGAGTTTTGACGATTTCACATTTTGCGCTAATTTTCTGGTTCCTGATAATGTGAACGTCAACCAATGGTGCTTCGCGGCGTAGCGAGCGATGGATGAACATATGGAAAGTGCCAGCAAACTGGTGCAGACCGAAGAAGAGGTATTCGCAGGCGACGTCTCCGACGAGGAGCTAGAGGCTGCCGCCTCTCGCACGACCGAGGAGATTACCTTTACCTTCTCTTATAATATTATGTACTGCCGATTTTGCTGACCGGCGTGCGTTGACAAGGAACACGCATAGGAATGCTCAGGTGTGCGAGCAATTCAACCGTCCAAGTTGCCCAGATTTGTAAATGAGAAACAGGTCACCGGTATAGTGAAAAAATTCTCCAACAAACTCCGACGTCGTAAACTTAAGTTGGATTTTGTTGTTGCTGGTTATGCGGCTGGCGAGCGTTTTGTCATCACTTGTCTTAAGTGACATTTTGCCATTACCATCAAGACTCAGGTTGATATCGACAGAGGTCTTCTGCTCGCCCGATGGCTCGATAATCCCCCCCTTGCAAGAAAACCGTTGTTCCGCTGCACGGCTCGTTCCAACTAAAGTCACTAGCAAGAAACCGCCCGCAGCGAACGCAGTTGCTTTAATCATTGCTAATCCTCCAACGCTTAATCGCACGTAACTGACTTCGTTCATTCAGATCAAAGAGCGGGCCTTAGGCTAGCTGAAAAGCTGATGAACTCAAATGACTCTTTGGGTCGGTCCACTCGACGCATCTGCTGCCTTTAAAGTAATTGGCCTCCTGCGCGTAGGTGCGGGAGGCCATTTACAAGAGGCGTGAGGTATTGGCGCGATGCGTTATATCGAGTTCCTGGGCTTACATTGGCGCAAGAGCTTTGCGCACCGGAATGTCTGAAATCATCATCAGACCGTTGAACGGATCGTTCAGTTCTAAAATCAAATAGATTGCACATGATGCCGATAAGCCAAAGACGCACAGAAAAGCCAAAGCTGTTGCATTTAGATCCGAAAATAAACTGAAGCTCAAAAATATGATGAAAAGCCAGAACACAAGAATGGCGAGAAAAGGTATTGGTATTTGATTGCCTGTCTCTACAAACAGCAAGAGGCGAGTTTGCACCAAATCATTGGCGACCTGTACCGCCCGAGCTTGGAGGGAGCGCTGAATTTCATTTTGCGGCGATAGCGCAAGAATAGCTAAGTAGAGTTTTTCGCCTTCGCTGGTGGGCGTATACGGCTCCGTCGTTATTTTCTCGTGCCACAGGCGGTCGACGATAGGGTTTATTGCGCCCCTCAACAGTTTGCGTAGGGGCGCGGTCTCGGGGCCGTACACTGCCAACAAATTGTCGAGCAGAATAACGTTGGCTGTAAGCTGCTTGACTTGATTGCTCCTTGTGTCGAATGAGGCTTTTGCGGCTCCAATTAATAAACCTAGCACTAGTGCGGCTATCGTTGCAGTGAGGCCTGCACCAAGACGCACTACGTCCTGTGTTTCTTTGCTGAGATGATGGTCCGGTAATGCGCGGCGAAATGCGGTACCAATAAAGATACCGCCCAGCACCAACAAAAATATCACGAAAGAAAATGTTAAGGAGCTCATGTGTTGGCTATCTGGGCCGATAAACGTGCCTGACGTTAGACATGGCTGATCTATTTAGCAATTCCCCGAAGGGGTCTGTCCTTTGCAGTGCGGTTGCTGCCTTGGAGACGCAATTGAAAAAGGCAAGCTCCAAAAGCGGCCCTACTACAAAAATCGGCAACACGTATTTCATATTACTAGAGGCGTGATGAATTGGCGCGATGTGTTGCTTTTGATAATCGGCGTTGTTATGCCGATCACTGTGTTAATTTCAGCGCGCTGGTTTTACTGACGAACGCGTGCGGGTAGGGAGCGTAAAGGTATCAACAAAAATTTTTGAGCCCTTTTTTCCCGCCACCGGTCTCCAGATTCGCTTCGTGGGGCCCGATTGAACAGAGACGGACAATCCAGAAGAAGCAGTCCGGCCAAAGTCTCAGCAGACACGGTAAGCCTGTATCGCAAATCCCAGCCCCGAATCACGGCGGCAGAGGTTGCCGTTGATCCGGGGCCCAGACCGTCGCCCCCGCTGGGGTGATTCGCGCGGCTGGAGAGGTCGGGTAGTTGATTAAAATAAGCTCGAAGTGACGCATTCCAGCTGGCCCCAGCAAAGGATGCTGCGAAAGAACTGCCGAAATGATACAAGAATGACGAAGCGCGCGTTTGTTGGCAACAACAGATCTGTTTCCGAATCCATATTGCTCGACCGAAAGAAAACCGCGGATAACGGAGCAAGAGGCCGTGCATCGCGAGACCAATGAGCGCTTTACTCAGCTGGAACGTGAATTGCGCGTGAATGAGGAGCGGTGGCGCGCGGTAATGGCAAACCCATTTATGGGTATTACGGTTCTTGATGAAAATCAGTACTTCGTAATGGCCAATTCTACTTATCAGGCCATGGTCGGCTATACTGAAGATGAGCTCCAAAAGATCACGCCTCTAGATATTACCCCTGCCAGCGAGCGCGAGATTAACAGAGCTCTTTTTAGAGAGTTACAGCAGGGTAAGCGTCAACACTTCGAGCTGGTCAAACGGCTGCAGAGGAAAGACGGCGAGCTGATCTGGGTACAGCTTTACGTTTTTAAAGTTCCGGGTCAGGAATCAGGTGGCCAGCACACGTTTGGCATGACGTTTGACATCACGGAAAAAATGCGGGCACAGGATGCACTGCAGACTGCCCGTGCGGAGCTTGCACGTTATGCACACGTAAGCCGCATGGGCGCCATGACCGCTTCAATCGCCCACGAGATCAATCAGCCTCTTGGCGCCATAATCGCTAATGCCCGTGCTGGGTTGCGCTGGATGACACGAACTCCTCCTAACCTTGCTGAGGCGAGGGAGCGCTTTGAGTCGATTGCCGATGCCAGCCAGCGCGCCGCTGAGGTAATCCAAAGCGTGCGTGCCATGTTTGAAACCAAAGAACTGGCACGTGTTTCTGTTGATTTGAACCAGCTCATCCAAGAGGTGCTCTCGTTGGCGCAGGGCGCTCTCCAGCGGCAGGGCATTATCGTGCATACGCAATTGGATGAAATGCTTATTCCTGTGACAGCCAATCGGGTGCAGCTGCAACAGGTACTCTTCAACCTCGTGACTAATGCGATCGAAGCCATGGAGTCAGTCGCCGACCGCACAATGCTCATCAAATCTAAATCGGGAAGCAATGGAGAGGCGCAAATCACGGTTGAAGATTCCGGCAGCGGCATCGACCCAAACGATATCGGTAAGATTTTCGACAGTTTCTTCACAACCAAGGTCGATGGTATGGGGATGGGCCTGTCAATTTGTCGATCGATCATTGAGTCGCATGGCGGGCGTTTGTGGGTTTCTCCGGCTAGCCCCCACGGAGCAATCTTTCGGATGACTTTACCGGCTAGCACATCCGGAAAAGAAACTGGTGACAGGGTAGAGCAATAGCGAGTACTCAAGCGAAAAAACGAGATTGCAAAAATCCTTGCCAGCTTGCCGGTCCAAGCTGCAGCGAACCGAGAATCCGCGGGAAAAAATACTTGTGTTTGTGCTCGCGGGGAACAGCAGTGACGAGTGTCTAGCTTATCTTGCAAAACCGCTCGCTCCGCTTTCCAGATTTCTGCCATCATCAGACCGGCAATGGTCTTCCTGCGGTCTCAGGCAGCAACGGTACCAGTATGAAGCCCAGGATGTATATGAATGAAAATGCCACCGCCACGTTGCTAAAGCCACCGAGCTGGGCGATGAGCGCGCCAGCGAACATCGGTCCCAAAAATGCGATGAAGCGCGGGCTATTGAAGGTGAACGCCATGCCGGTTGCACGCATGCGTGTTGGGAATAGTTCCGGCAGCCACACTGACATCCACGAATATTGCCCAAGCGTGAAGAAGCCGTTGATCCCCGCAACGACCAACAGCAGATGCAGATCGGTCGTCCATAGATAAAGTAAAGGTGTCAGTAGTAATGAGGCTGCAAAGAAGATCATCACCACCGGCTTGCGACCGAAATTGTCGGCAAAAAAACCCAAGCCGATGTAGCCGCAGATTGCGCCAATGTTGTAACTCATGCCGGCATAACTGGCCCACGTCTGCGCCGGTAGCCCTGCCTTGCTGGCTGCCGTTGCTATGAACGGCGGCACCCAGGTGGAGATGCCCCACCACGCAACCGTCGTCGTCAGAGACATCAGGAATACGATGATCGTACGTTTGCGGATCTCGGGATCGGCAAAGAGATCTGCGAAGGTGAAACGCGTAAGTGCGTGTTCTTCTGCGTTTAACGCAGTGCCACTTTTCTTTCGCGCACGCGCGGACTTCCGTTTTTCATTACTGCGCTCCCATTTCCAGGACTCTGGTACGCCGGTGCGCAGCCACAGCGCGAATAGTGCGGGTATGACGCCAATGAAAAACATGATTCTCCAGGCGTGCGGTCCGTAGCCACTGACAAACAGCCAAGTGAAGGAGGCTAAGAAGAAACCAATACCAAGGCCGCACTGCATCAGTCCCGCACCGCGGCCGCGTGCATTATCTGGCCACACTTCCGCGGTCATCGAAGCGCCTGTCGACCATTCCGATCCGATCGCGATGCCAACCACGAAACGCAGCAGCGCAAACGACACCCAGTCCCAAGCGAATCCGGACAGGCCCGTGGTTATCGAATATGCAAGGATCGCAAAGATCATGGTGCGGCGGCGACCGATATAGTCGGCGAGAACGCCACCGATCACCCCGCCAATGCCCCAGCCCAGCAGGGTGATGCCGATGACCGTACCGGCGTAACCCGGAATCTGGCCGAATTGCGATGGGTCGAGCAGATCGCGAAGCGCGACGGCCACCACCAGGATCAGAGAAAACGTTTCATAGCCATCAAACGTCCAGCCAAGATTCGATGCAAATACGGTTTTCCATTGAGTTGCGTTGAGGCTGCGATACCACGGTTGCGCAACAGCCACAGATGCCGTCTTCATTGGGTCAATCCCTCCCTCAAGGTTCGTCCTTAACGATCAGCCGGTTGATCCAGCCTTGGACTTACGAGCGGCCAATTTGACCGCGTTTACGATCTCTGGATAAGCGCCACAGCGGCACAAATTACCGGACAGGTGGTCGCGGATTTGCTCATCATCGGGGTCGGACGTCTGTTCAAGCAGCGCCTTGGTCATCAACACGAAGCCCGGTGTGCAATAGCCGCATTGGAAAGCGCCGCATTCGATGAATGCTTGCTGGACCGGATCGAGCTTCCCCGTCGGGGCGAGGCTTTCGACGGTAACAACTTCGGTCCCGTCGAGAAACACTGCGAGATAAAGGCAGCCCGACAGGGGCCTTCCATCTACCAGAACCGTGCAGCAGCCGCACAGCCCCTGCCCGCAACTCTCGCGCGCGCCGAATAACGCAAACTGCGCCTGCAGCACTTCCACCACATTGTGGTGCGGCTGCACGTTGACACTAACCGATCGACCGTTGAGAGTAAAATTGATGGTCCGCGCCGAACGCATCAATCGTCTCCAAGCGGCCTGTTGTCCTTGACGTACAAGCCGCGCAACACTGCCTCGGCAGTCATCGGCAACTCGGTAAGGCGCACGCCAATCGCATCATCGATCGCATTGGCGATAGCCGGCGAGACCCCGAACGTCGCGAGCTCTCCGACCCCCTTGGCGCCGAAAGGCCCGTTGTCCTGGACAGCGTCCACGGTCATGTTCTCCATCACCGGCGGGACGTCGTGGATGGCTGGGATCTTGTAATCGGCCAGCGACGCGTTGGTGATCTGACCACCGTCGACATGCATCTTTTCGAACATGCTGAACCCAAGCTGCATCAACGAGGCACCGGATAACTGCGTCTCGACGATCTTCGGATTGATCGGCTTACCGACGTCGGCAACATTGATAAGCCTGGTAATGCGCACATGCCCGGTCTCGGTATCGACTTCGAGCTCGACGCCGCTGCCAGCCACCATCCAGAACGGCGTGGCGTTGGTGGTGAGACCTGAGCTATCCGGCGGGATGTAATCAGGCTTGTAGATACCGGTGCCTACGATATTGCCGGCCTGCATGCCATATTTCTTGCGGAACAAGTCACCAAGCGGAGCATTGCTACCTTCGGGCTCGCCCAACTCACGCCGTAGCGCCGCAATCTTGTCGCGCGCCTCCTCGGCGGCCAGCCGCACGGCATGACCCATGTGGAACAGCGAACGCGAACCAAGCGTGCCCATATCATATGGCGTGACGTCGGTGTCGCGCGGCACCACTCGTACCGATTCCGCTGGCATGTCTAGGACCTCGCCAACCATCTGCGCCATGGCCGTGTCGGAACCTTGTCCCATGTCGACAGTGCTGCAATAGAGCGTGGCGCTACCATCGGCCGCAATATTGACGACCGCCACCGAGGTTGTAGGCGAGATCACTGCCTTTAACGCGACCGCGAGCCCGCGACCGCGTCGCACCACTCCTTGTCCCCGGTCAAAAGGCTTTTTCCAGTTGAGCCGCTCGGCGATGCGGTCGAGCACCTTTTCGATCGCGGCGTTTTTTAGGATCGTGCCGGTAGCCTGCGGGCGACCATCGTGCAGTAGATTCTGTTTACGGAAGTCGACCGGATCACGTTTGAGCGCACGCGCGATCATGTCGGTGTGGCTTTCGTAGGCCCACACCAATTGCGGAATGCCAAAGCCGCGCAATGCGCCGGCCGGCGTTAAATTGGTATAGAGTGCGTAAGAATCGATCGAAACATTGTCGATGTCATAAGGACCAGATGCCGTGAAGCCGGATTTCTGGGTCAGCCGCGGGCCGACATCGGCATAAGCACCACCATTCCACCAAACTTCGCATTTGCGCGCGATTATCTTGCCATCTTTGTCGATGCCGCTTTTGATGCGAAACGTGCTCGGATGCTTAGTGATGGTATAGAACTGCTCTTCCATCGTGAGCGCAACTTTGACCGGCCTGCGCGCCAGCATCGAGAGCGCGACTGCGAGCGCTTCCATCTTGATATAGAGCTTGCCGCCGTAGCCACCCCCGAGATACGGCACCTTCACGCGCACGCGATTTTCAGGCCAGCTGAGCAATCGCGCAATCTCGGTACGCACAAAGGAGGGACTTTGCGCGCCGGAATAAATGGTGACGCCGTCTTCGCGGTAGTCCGCGATCGAGGCATATGGCTCCAGCGCTAGGTGCAGCACTTTCTGGGTGCGGAAGGTGTGCTCGAAGACATGCGCGGCCGAGGCAAATCCCTTATCCACGTCGCCGCGCCGCAGTCGAAAATCGAGTGCAATATTGGTGCCCTTTCGACCCTTGAGATGTTTGAGATCAGCAAAGGTGCCAGCTGGTTTTAGCTCCTCGTGCACTAATACTTTGTTTTCGGCAGCCTCGACCTCATCGAATATGGCGGGTAGCTCTTCATATTCGGCGATAATCCGCTGTGTTGCTTGCTCCGCGATATGCGGATCGGCTGCCAACACAGCCGCAACCGGCTCACCGACAAAATGCACTTTGCCGATAGCAAGGATTGGCTGATCGTGAAACGCTGGCCCATAGTATGGATCCGGGATGACAGTCTGGATGTCGTCGCTAGTGTAGACGCCAAAAACGCCGGGGATCTTCTTTGCGTCAGTGGTGTCGATCGACTTTATACGGCCATGCGCCACAGTGCTTCGTAAAACCTTGACCTGCAGCATGCCCGGAAGTTGCATCAAGTGAGTGTATTCGGCGCGGCCGGTCACTTTTTCGCGTGCTTCGAGGCGAGGCAGCGAACGGCCGACCTGATGGCCGACTTGCGGTTTAATTGCTTTCATCAGTGTGGCGCTCCGCGCGGCTCCATCGCTGCGCGTACAGCCCGCGCGGTGAAGACGCGTAGCAATTCGCGCTTGTAAGAGGCAGAGCCGCGTATGTCGGCTATAATGTCGGCTTCCTCGGCGGCGATATCCGCAACCTTCTTCACATTCACTTCATTCGCAATTCGACCGTTCAAAGCCGCTTCCGCCGCTGTCAGACGCACCGGCTTGCTCGTCGCTGCACTTACAACGAGCCGCACAGATCTCACGGTACCGCCCTCGCCAACAATCGCCGCCGCAAGGCCGAGCGCCGGCCAATCGTCAACTGAGCCGGCGGTGACTTTAAAATAGACCGCCTGACTGTTGCCTTGTGCCGGAATGCGCAGTTCAGTGATCAGCTCGTTCTTGGCTAGCGCCGTTTCGTAATAACCGGTCAGCAGATCCTCGACCGTCATACTGCGTTCGCTGGAAATGCCGGCAATTGAGACGGAGGCGCCGAGCGCGATCAGCACCGGCGGTAGGTCCATATGCGGGTCGGCATGTGCCAGCGCGCCGCCGATCGTCGCGACGTTGCGTACGCGCACATTTGCCAGCCGCCGCATCGTGCGCGCGATCACTGGCGCCGCGCGCTTCACTTCGGACGAATGCTCGATTGCTGTAAGCGGCGTCATTGCACCGATCTTAAGCTCGCCGTCCATGGTGGACGTTATTTGGCTGAGCCCGTTGCGCAATCTTCGCAAGCTCACCAGCCGGGTCGGCCGAAACACTCCGGCCTTCATCATCAGCATCAGCGCGGTGCCACCGGCAATTGGCCGTACATCGGGATCGTCTGGGTCGATCAACGCTATCGCTTCCTTGAGAGATGCCGGCTC
>Ga0207806_1000366_pt1 | contig 11414 bp, 9 predicted proteins | sample LuqExpMetageno72_FD_187829 | JGI IMG/M metagenome (GOLD analysis project Ga0207806, IMG submission 187829) | Tropical forest soil microbial communities from Luquillo Experimental Forest, Puerto Rico - Sample 72 (SPAdes) | ecosystem: Environmental > Terrestrial > Soil > Tropical forest ...
CATTTCGCCAGCTGGGCAGCCGCGCCGGCCGCCGCCCAGCCCGCCGCCGGCCCCGTGGCCCCGGCCGATGCCGGGCGCAGCGCGGTCTATCTCGATCCGGCGCTGTCGGAGCGGCTGGTGATCACTCGCCGCGCCGCCTGGCGGCCAGAGCCCGACACCCAGGCCCAGCGGCGCGAGGATCTGCTCCGCCGCATCGGCTATGCCATCGTCAACCGCCGGCTGCAGCATATCGCCCGCCAGCCCAACCTGCCCTTCCGCGAGGCGGTGTTCGGCAGCGGCGACCTGTTCCGCGCCGGCCGCGCCACCAGCCTGGTGATCGATGCGGTGGATGGCCAGTGGCGCCGGGCGATGGCGGTGGCCGCGCAAACCTACCGGCAGGTGCTGGACCAGGGCATCACCCGCGCCGAGCTGGACGAGCAGATCGCCAATATCCACACCGCTGCCGAACATGCCGCCGCCGGCGCTGCCACGCGCGGCTCTGGCGAGCTGCTGGGCGCGGTCTTCGCGCTGCTGCGCGACGAGGCCGTGCCCAGCGACCCGGTGGCCGACGCCGCGCGCATCGAGGGCTGGCTGGGCGCGATCACGCCCGAGGCGGTGCTGGCCGCGCTGAAGGCCGATGTCGTGCCGCTGGACAATCCGCTGATCCGCTTTCAGGGCAGGAAAGCGCCCGATGGCAACACAGAAGGCCTGCGCACCGCCTGGAACGAGGCCATGCGCAGCCCGCTGCCCGCCCGCACTGCTGCCACCGCCAGCGGCTTTGCCTATGCCGATTTCGGCGCCCCCGGCCGCGTGGTGGCAGACCGGCGCGAGCCTGGCCTTGGCATCCGCGAGATCCGCTTTGCCAATGGCGTGAAGCTGAACCTCAAGCACACCGACATCGAGAAGGACAAGGTGCTGATCGCCGTCAACATCGATGGCGGGCAGATGCTGGAGACGCGCGCCGATCCGCTGGCCACCGAAATGGTGCAGATGCTGACGACCGGCGGCCTTGGCAAGCACAGCCTCGATGATCTGCAAACCGTGCTGGCCGGCCATGAGGTGAGCACCAGCCTGGCCAACGGGCCCGACAGTTTCGTGGGCAGCGCGCGCACCACCCCGGCCGATCTGGCGCTGCAGCTGCGGGTGCTGGCCGCGCTGATCACCGATCCGGGCTACCGCATCGAGGGCGAGCAGCAATATCGGCTGGCGGTGAACACCTATTTCACCCAGCTCAACGCAACGCCCGCCGCTGCCCTCACCAACAGCATCGGCGGCATCCTCTCGGATCAGGATCCGCGCTTCAGCGTGCAGAAGGTGGAGGCCTATCGCGCGCTCACCTTCGCCCGGCTGAAAGCGGCGATTGCCGACCGGCTGGCCCATGGCGCGCTGGAAGTGGGGCTGGTGGGCGATGTGGACGAGGCCCGGGCGATCGCGCTGGTGGGGGCAACGCTGGGCGCCCTGCCGGTGCGCGAGGCGGATTTCCGCCCCTATGCCGAGCAGCGCCAGCGCCCCTTTACCGCCGAGCGGACAGAGCGCGTGGTGCGCCACACGGGGCCTGCCAACCAGGCCATGCTGCGCCTCACCTGGCCCACGCGCGATGACAGCGATCCGCAGGCCAAGCAGGTGCTCAACATGCTGGGCCGGGTGGCGCAGGTGGAGCTGACCGAGAATTTGCGCCAGCGCCTGGGCAAGGCCTATGCGCCATCGGCCAGCAGCGATCCCTCGCGCGTGTGGCGCGGCTATGGCACCTTTGCCATCACCGCTTCTGTCGATGTGGCCGATCTGGCGGTGATGCGGGCGGCCATGCTCGACACGGTGGCGGCCCTGCGCGCGCGGCCGGTGAGCGCCGACATCATGCTGCGCGCCCGCCAGCCGCTGGTGGAAAGCTTCCAGAACGCGCTGAAAAGCAATGGCGGCTGGCTGGCGCTGGTGGCCCGCGCGCAAAGCCAGCCGGATCGCATCGCCCGCCATCTGAAGGCGGAAGCACGGCTGGCCGCGGTCAGCGCCGGCGATGTGCAGGCGGCGGCGCGGCGCTATCTGGGCGCGGGCGCGGCGGTGGAAGTGGCGGTGCTGCCCGAAGGCGCCGCCCTGCCCGCCCCGCTGCAACCGGCGCCGGCCCTGCTGGCGGGCGGCGATCATCAGGCCGGCAAGGCCGGCGCCAATCCGGCCGGCGGGCCCAGCGCCGGCGCCAGCCCGGCCGCGCCCGATCCCGCCCCCCAGGCAGAACCCGCCCAGCTCTCGCCGCGCGCTTCCATCGCCAGCGAATAGGCCCTGCCGCCCGCCCCTTTGCGCACGGGGCTTCCCTTTTGGCCGCAAGGCCGCCATAGGCAGCGCTTGATTCCGTTTATGCAGCCAGAAAGGCCCACCGCGATGTCCGGCATCCCTTCCAGCACCAGCAAGGTGCGCGTGTATGTCAGCCTGAAGAATGGCGTGCTCGATCCGCAGGGCCGCGCCATCCAGCATGCGATCGAGGGGCTGGGCTTCTCGGGCGTGGAAGATGTGCGCGCCGGCCGGCTGATCGAGCTGGAAGTGGACGCCAGCGTGACCGATGCGGCGCTGGATGAGATCGCCAACAAGCTGCTCGCCAATATGGTGATCGAAAACTACCGCATCGAGAGGGTGTAAGCATCATGGCGCTGCGTTCGGCGGTTATCACCTTCCCCGGCTCCAACTGCGACCGCGACATGGCGGTGGCGATCGAAGAGGTGTGCGGCGGCGAGGTGTTCCGGGTGTGGCATGGCGATGCCGGCCTGCCCGATGACCTTGATTTCATCGCCCTGCCCGGCGGCTTTTCCTATGGCGACTATCTGCGCTCGGGCGCGATGGCGGCGCGCAGCCCGGTGATGCGGGCGGTGGCCGAAGCGGCCGCGCGCGGCGTTGCCGTGCTGGGCGTGTGCAACGGCTTCCAGGTGCTGACCGAGGCCGGCCTGCTGCCCGGCGCGCTGATGCGCAATGCCGGCCTGCGCTTCGTCTGCCGCGAAGTGGCGCTGAGCGTGGCGAACGACAGCTCGATCTTCACCAGCCGCTATGCCAAGGGCCAGCGCATCACCATTCCGGTGGCCCATCACGATGGCAATTTCTTTGCCGATGACGCGACGCTGGACCGGCTGGAAGGCGAAGGCCGCGTGGCCTTCCGCTATGCCGAAAGCGTGAACGGTTCGGCCCGGAATATCGCCGGCGTGCTGAACGAGAAGGGCAATGTGCTGGGCATGATGCCCCACCCCGAGCGCCATATCGAGCAGGCCCAGGGCGGCATCGATGGCCGCGCGCTGTTTGCCGGGCTGGTCAGCCGGCTGGTGAACGCCTGAGATCGCACCAGGCGGGGGCGGCCAGCGGCCCTCCCGCCTGCCATCAGCCAGCCAGGCGGGCTTCCACGCCGCTCAGCAGCACGCCGGCCACCTCTGCCGCCGGCATCGGCCGGCCAAACAGATAGCCCTGGATCTTGGTGCAGCCCAGTTCGCGCACCATCGCCAGCTGATCGGCGGTTTCCACGCCCTCGGCCGTTGTCACCATGCCCAGCGAGCCAGCCAGCGCCACCACCGCGCGGATGATCGCCACGCTTTCGGCATTGCCCGCAGAAGCGCCCACCACAAAGCTGCGATCCACCTTGATGGCGGAAAAGCGCAATTTGTGCAGATAGCCCAGCGCCGAATAGCCCACGCCAAAATCATCCAGCGCCACCCGGCAGCCCAGCGCCATCACCGCTTCCAGCGCCGCGCGGGCGGTATCGGCCTCGGAGAGGAAGACGCTTTCGGTCACTTCCAGATCCAGCCGCTGGGCCGGCAGACCGCTGGCCGTCAGCGCCCCCACCACCGTTTCGAGAAAGCCCGGATCAAGCAACTGCACGCCCGAGACATTCACCGCCACGCGCGCCGGCACCGGCCAGCCGGCCGCCTGCCGGCAGGCCTCTGCCAGCACCCAGGCGCCGATCGGCAGGATCAGCCGCGTCTCTTCGGCAAGGGCAATGAACTGATCGGGCCGCACCTGGCCCAGCTGCGGATTGTGCCAGCGCAGCAGCGCCTCGAAGCTGACGATCTCGGTATCGTTGGCGCGCACCACCGGCTGGAAATGCAGGCTCAGCTCGCGCCGGTCCAGCGCGCGGCGCAGGGCCTTTTCCATCTGGTGGCGCTCTTCCACCTGGGCGTGGAGCGCGGGCACGAAGGCATGGTGCTGCTGGCGCCCCTGCTCCTTGGCGCGATAGAGCGCCAGATCGGCGTTGCGCATCAGCTCGGCCACGCTGGCGCCATCACGCGGGCCCACCGCGGAGCCCACGCTGGCGCCCACCTGCAGCAGCTGCCCGTCGATGCAGAAGGGCTCCGACAGGTGGTGGATCACCGCTTCGGCCAGCTGCGCCACGCGCGCCTCGTCCACGCCTTCTTCCAGCACCACGGCAAATTCATCGCCGCCCAGCCGGCCGCACAGATCCTGCCGCTCCATCAGTGCTTCCAGCCGCCGCGCCACCTGGGCCAGCAGCCGGTCGCCCATATGGTGGCCTTGCGTGTCGTTCACCGTCTTGAAGCGGTCGAGGTCGATCATCAGGAAGCCGCAACTGCGCTCCTGCCGGCCGGCTTCGGCCAGCGCCACATCCAGGCTGGCGGTTACCAGCATGCGGTTGGGCAGGCCGGTCAGCGTGTCATAGCGGGCAAGCCAGGCGATGCGGTCGGAATGTTCGCGCTGGCGGGTGACATCGGAAGCAACGCCGCGGAAGCCCTCGAACACGCCATTATCACCATGGCGCGGCGTGCCCGAAAGCGACCACCAGCGCACTTCCTCGCCCAGCCGCACCTGCACTTCCACTTCGGAAAAGCTTTCCCGCGCGCGCAGGCGCTGGGCCAGCAGGCCCATGCCCGCCTCGGCCAGCGCCGCCGGCCAGGCAGCGCCCGCCAGCAGCGGCAGCAGCAATGCGTCTTCCACCGCCTCCACCGGGCGGCCCAGCGCGGTGGCAAAGCGCCGGTTGGCATGGCACACCCGCCCGCGCCGGTCGATCTGCCACAGCCAGTCGGCCTCGGTCTCCTCATATTCGCGCAGCAGCAGGCTGACGACCTCGTTGCGCTCGGCCATGCCATCCATCGCCAGGCGCGATTCGACCAGATGGCGGCCCATTTCCACCGCCCCCAGCACCACGCACAGCACGAAAAGCCCGGCAAGCCCGGCCATCCCCACATCGCCATGCAGCGCCAGCCCCAGCACCGTGGAACTGCCCAGAATGGCGCAGAACAGCACCGTGGAAAGCGGCACCGCCGGCACGATCACCGCCGTGCCGGTCATCAGCAGGGCGGCCACCGCCCATTGTTCCACCCGCAGCATCTCGTCGGCATGGGCCATGAACAGCAGCGGCGGCACCGACCACAACAGCCCGTTCACCACCATGCCCAGCACATGGCGCCGCGCATCGCCCCGGCGCAGCGCATGGGGCGCCAGGGTAGACAGCGCCTGATCCGATCGGGTCATGAACATGGCGCAGCCGGCCAGCGCCCCCAGCCAGGCCGACAGCACCGCCGGCCCCACCAGGCCAATGCACAGCCGCAAGGTGAGCAGCGCGGCCAGCGCCTGCACAAACAGCCGCGCGGCCGCCACCTGCCCCAGCCGGGCATATTGCAGCCCCAGCATGCGCGCAGCATCCACCCGCCCCTGCCGGGACAAGCCCAGCAGCGCCCAGGCCGTGAGGGGCCTGGATACGGCCTCGGAAGAAGAAGCGGACGTCATCGCCTGACAGCGATGCACGGGATCCGCTAATTTTAGGTAAATTTACTTAGGCATTTGCCCGTGATTTGTCCAAATCGGTGCTCATTCCACCGTCACCGATTTGGCGAGATTGCGCGGCTGATCGACATCCGTGCCCTTCACGCAGGCCACGTGATAGGCCAGCAGCTGCACCGGCACCGCATAGACCAGCGGCGCGATCAGCGGGTGCACCTTGGGCATCTCGATCGTGGCCATGCAGCCCTCGCCGGCCTCGGCCAGCCCCTCGGCATCGGAGATCAGCACGATCTTGCCGCCGCGCGCGCGCACTTCCTGCATGTTGCTCACCGTCTTCTCGAACAGCGGGCCGGAAGGCGCCAGCACGATCACCGGCACGTTCTCGTCGATCAGCGCGATGGGGCCATGCTTCATCTCGCCGCTGGCATAGCCTTCGGCGTGGATATAGCTGATTTCCTTGAGCTTCAGCGCGCCTTCCAGGGCCAGCGGATAATCCTGCCCGCGGCCCAGATAGAGCACGTCGCGCGCCGGCGCGATGAGGTGGGCCATGCCGGCAATCTCGTCATCATGCGCCAGCGCCGCATTCAGCGCGGCCGGCGTCTCGATCAGCTGCTGCACCACAGAGCGCTCTTCCTCGCGGCTCATGCGGCCGCGCTTCACCGCCAGATGCGCGGCCAGCGCCGCCAGCACCGCCAGCTGGCAAGTGAAGGCCTTGGTGGAAGCCACGCCGATTTCCGGCCCGGCATGGGTGGGCAGCAGCAGATCGGCCTCGCGCGCCATGCTGCTGGTGGGCACGTTCACCACCACGGCGATCGTCTGCCCGTTGGCCTTGCAGTGGCGCAGGGCCGCCAGCGTGTCGGCGGTCTCGCCGCTCTGGCTGATGAAGATGGCCAGCCCCCCCTGCTCCAGCACCGGATCGCGGTAGCGGAATTCGGAAGCCACATCGATATCCACCGGCAGGCGGGCGAAAGCCTCGAACCAGTATTTTGCCACAAGGCCCGCATAGAAGGAAGTGCCGCAAGCCACGATCGTCACGCGCTTGATGGCGGAAAGGTCGAAATCGATCTGCGGCAGGGCCACGGTGTCGTCCACCTGGCGGATGTAGCTGCGCAGGGTCTGCGCCACCACGGTCGGCTGCTCGTAGATCTCCTTCTGCATGAAGTGGCGGAAATTGCCCTTTTCCACTGCCGCCGCAGACGCGCCAGAAGCCACCACCGGCCGCGCCACCGGCACATTGTCCTTGTCGAAGATCTGCACGCTGTTGGCGCGCACCACCACCCAGTCGCCCTCTTCCAGATAGGTGATGCGCTGGGTCAGCGGCGCCAGCGCCAGCGCGTCGGAGCCGAGATAGGTCTCGCCCTCGCCAAAGCCCAGCACCAGCGGCGAGCCCAGCCGCGCGCCGATCAGCATGTCGGGGTGGCTGCGAAAGGCAATGGCCAGCGCAAAGGCCCCGCGCAGGCGCGGCAACGCCGCCCGCACCGCTTCCTCCGGCGAGCGCCCCGCCTCCACCGCTTCCGACACCAGATGCGCCACCACCTCGGTATCGGTGTCGCTTTCAAACACGCGGCCGCGCGCGGTCAGCTCTTCCTTCAGCGGGCGGAAATTCTCGATGATGCCATTGTGCACCAGCGCCACCTCGCCAGTGGCATGGGGGTGGGCGTTGTTGGCGGTGGGCGCGCCATGAGTGGCCCAGCGGGTGTGGGCAATGCCGGTGGTGCCGGGCGCGGGGTTCACCGCCAGCTCCTTCACCAGCCCGTTAAGCTTGCCCGGCGCGCGCCGGCGGATCAGCTGGCCATCATGCACCGTGCACACGCCGGCCGAATCATAGCCGCGATATTCCATCCGCCTGAGGCCATCGACCAGACGATCCGCTACCTCTTCCTTGCCGACGATACCGATGATGCCGCACATAGATCTGCTGCCCTACCCCTGAAACGTTTGCGCCGCAGGCCGCGCCCTTCAAACAGCGCGCCCGCCTGTGCCCCATGCACATTAGGCGATGAATGCGATATTGCCAGCCGCGAGCGGCGGCCGATCAGCCTTTCTTTTCGGCCTTTTTCCTGCGCATGGCATCGTGGAACTGGTCTGCCCAGCCCGGTTTCACCAATTGCTCGGCGCGCACCAGCCGCAGCTCGCCCGCCGCCACATCGCGGCTGACGGCACTGCCCGCCGCCACGATCGCATCCGCGCCGATCTTCACAGGGGCGATCAGCGCCGAATTGGAGCCGATGAAAGCCCGCTCGCCGATCACCGTCTTGTGCTTAAAATAGCCGTCGTAGTTGCAGGTGATGGTGCCGGCGCCAATATTGGCATGGGCCCCCACTTCCGCATCGCCGATATAGGAGAGGTGGTTGGCCTTGGCGCCCTCGCCCATCGTGGCGTTCTTGATCTCGACGAAATTGCCCACCTTGGCCTTGCCGCCAATCACCGCGCCGGGGCGCAGGCGGGCATAGGGGCCCACTTCGGCGCCCGGCGCAATGCGCGCGCCCTCGATATGGCAGAAAGCGTGGATCGTCACCCCGTCGGCCACCACGGCGCCCGGGCCAAACCACACATTGGGCTCCACCAGCACATCGCGGCCCAGCACCGTATCCCAGCTGAACCACACCGTTTCGGGCGCCACCAGCGTGGCGCCATCGGCCATGGCGGCGGCGCGGCGGCGCTGCTGCCAGCGCGCCTCGGCAATCGCCAGCTCGCCGCGGCTGTTGATGCCCATCACCTCATGCTCGTCGGCGGTGACGACCACCGCGCAGGCCCGCCCATCGGCATTGGCAATGTTGACGATATCGGTGAGGTAATATTCGCCCTGGGCGTTATCATTGCCCACCCGCGCCAGCAGGGCAAACAGATCGCCCGCGCGCGCGGCCATCAGGCCCGAATTGCACAGGCCGCAGGCGCGCTCCGCCTCGCTGGCATCCTTGTGCTCCACCATCTTCAGCACCCGGCCGCCCTCGGCGATCACCCGGCCATATTGCAGCGTGTCCTGCGGGGTAAAGCCCAGCACCACTACCGCCGGCGCGTCCTCGGCCAGCAGGCGGGCCACCATCGCGCGCATCGTATCGGGCGCCACGAAGGGCACATCGCCATAGAGAATCAGCACCGGCGTCGCCGGATCCAGCCCCGCCAGCGCCCCTTGCGCCATCTGCACGGCATGGCCGGTGCCCAGCTGCGGATCCTGCACGGCGATGGCCGCGCGCCCTGCCAGCGCCTTTTCCAGCTGCTCGCGCCCGTGGCCGGCCACCACCACCTGGGCGCCGGGCGCCAGTTCGGCAGCGCTTGCCAGCAGATGCTCCAGCATCGGCCGCCCGGCGATGGGGTGCAGCACCTTGTGGGTGGCACTTTTCATGCGGGTGCCCTTGCCGGCGGCCAGGACGACGATGGCGAGCGATGCGATCTCAGCGGTCATGCGCTTCCCTTGCCAGCAAATTCTTGCAAGTTCCATACGGGCAGGGCATCGCAGCGGCCGATGGCAAAAATTCCTTTCGATGTGGTCGGCTTCGACCTCGATGGCACCCTGCTCGACACCTCGGGCGATCTGGGCGTGGCGCTCAACCACACGCTGGGGCTGGCCGGGCGGCCGGCCGTGGCGATGGAGAAGGTGCGCGATCTGGTGGGCGGCGGCACCCGCATGATGCTGGAACGCGCCCTGGCCATCACCGGCGGCCCGCTGCCGGCCGACGAGCTGCGCGCGCTGAGCGCCACGCTGGTGGCCCATTACGAGGCGCATATCGCCGATCACAGCCGCCTGTTCCCCGGCGGCGAGGCGATGCTGGATGCGCTGGCCGCCACCGGCGCGAAGCTGGCGGTGGTGACCAACAAGCTGGAGCATCTGGCGGTGAAGCTGCTGGCCGAGCTGGGCCTGGCGGAGCGCTTCTACACCATCATCGGCGGCGACACGCTGGGCCCCGGCCGTGCCAAGCCGCGGCCCGATCTGCTGCAGGAAATGGTGGCCCGCGCGGGCCTGCCTGCGCGCCCGCGCGCCGCCTATGTGGGCGACACCAGCTTCGATACGGGCGCGGCGCAAGCGGCCGGCCTGCCCTGCGTGGTGGTGCGCTTCGGCTTCAACGACCGGCCCGCCGAGGAACTGGGCGGCAGCGCCATCATCGATCATTACGACGAGCTGGTGCCGGCGCTGGCAAGGCTGGGCGCAGACGCCGACTGAACACGGGCGGCTGAACACGGGCGGGCCTTGCGTCCAAAATTTGGCCAAACTGCCTCAAACCCGTACAAAACTGCGCAAAAGGCGGTTGCACCCGGCCTTGGCCAGAGGCATCCTTCTGAGTCTGCAAAAACAGAATCGCCAAAAAAAGCAGACTTAATGTTGGGAGGCCTGGGAGCCATGTTTCTTGATCTGCGTCAGGAAGGTATTCCGCCGGAACCGTGGCAGCCGCCGCGTCGGCGTCGTTCGCTCAGCCATCGCGAGAAACAGGCGGTGGCCGGCATTGCGGGGTTCAACCTGCTGTTGTTGCTGCTGGCGCCGGTGGGCGGCGTGGGGCTGGTGGAAGCGCTGGCCTATCTACTGCACCCGCTGTTGCGATAACGCGCAAGAAAAGCGCCTCAGCCATCCACCGCCTTGAGCAGGCGGCGCTCGATGGGGAACAGCACGCCGGCCAGATCGCGCCCGCGCTTCAGCACCTGCCCGCCCTCGCCAAACAGGGTCCACATGCCCTGTTTGCTGCGCAGGGCCGGGCGCTTCTCGATGCGCGCCTGGGGCCGTTCGGCCGTGCGGCAAAAGGCGCTGAAGCTGGCCGCTTCCCTGTCGAAATTCATCGCATAATCGCGCCACAGGCCGGCCGCCACCATGCGGCCATAAAGATCGAGGATGCGCGTCAGCTCCAGCCGGTCGAACCCCACCTGGGGGGCGCCGCCGCGCGGAAAGGCGATGATATTGGCAGCGCCTGAGCCCTGACCTCCTGCGCCCTGGCCTCCTGCGCCATGCCCGGGCGTGGCGGAAGCGGATGCCCCCTTGCCCTCGCCCGGCTTGCGCTCCATCGGCAGGGCCTAGCCCTTCGTCCCGTCGCGCGGGGCGGGCTCCAGCATGGCTTCCAGCTTGGCGCTCAGCTCTGCCACCTGCGCTTCCAGCGTGGCGATGCGCTGGCTGGCCGGCTCTGCATCGGCGCAAGGCTCGCGGCAGGGGGTGCCATAGGGCACGAAATCCTTCGCCCAGCTTTCCGCCGCCACCAGCGTGGAGCGCGCCTTCACGCCCACCATCGTCGCGCCTTCGGGCACGTCTTCCGTCACCACCGCATTGGCGCCCACGCGCGCGCGCCGGCCCACGGTGATGGGCCCCAGGATCTGCGCGCCCGAGCCGATGATGCAATCATCCGACAGAGTGGGGTGGCGCTTGCCGCCAATGCCATTGGCCGGATTGGTGCCGCCCAGCGTAACGCACTGATAGATGGTGACGTTATCGCCGATATGGGCCGTCTCGCCGATCACGGTGAAGCCATGGTCGATAAACAGGTGGCGGCCCACGGTGGCGCCGGGGTGAATATCGATGGCGGTGAGAAAGCGCGCCAGATGGTTGACCGCGCGCGCCAGGAAAAACAGCCGCGCACCAAACAGGGCATGGGCCACGCGATGAAAACCCACCGCCCAGAAGCCCGGATACAGCAGCACTTCCCAACGCGAACGCGGCGCCGGATCGCGCGCGACAACGGAATCCAGATAGGCAATCAATCGGCTGAACATCGCCTTTTATCCCATGAGAGCCCGCTTATGGCAAGCGCGGCTGG
>Ga0207806_1000368_pt1 | contig 11339 bp, 8 predicted proteins | sample LuqExpMetageno72_FD_187829 | JGI IMG/M metagenome (GOLD analysis project Ga0207806, IMG submission 187829) | Tropical forest soil microbial communities from Luquillo Experimental Forest, Puerto Rico - Sample 72 (SPAdes) | ecosystem: Environmental > Terrestrial > Soil > Tropical forest ...
CTGATGCGCCTCGCGCGCCAGTTGCGCGGCATCGATGCCGCCGGGCAGCCGCGCCCATAGCGACATGCCTGCATCGGGCACGCACCACGGCGCAAGGCCGAGGGCGCGCAACCGGGCCAGTACTTTCGTGCGCGCCTGCGCCAGTCGGCGGCGCAAGGTTTCCATGTGGTGCCGGTACGAACCGTCGGTCAGCATGGTGACCAGCAGTTCAGCGCCCAGCGGATTGCCGAAATAGGCGGTAACGATGCGCAGGTCGGCCATGGCCTCGACCCAGTCGGGGCGCAGGGCGATGTGGCCGCAGCGGATGGCGGTCGAGGCGGTTTTCGAGAAGCTGCCGATGCGGATCACCCGGTCCAGCCCGTCGAAGGCGGCATAACGGGGCGAAGGCTCCTGCTCGAAATCGACGAAGATGTCGTCCTCGACGATGAGCATGTCAGCCTCGGCGGCGATCTTGAGCGCGCGGTGGACATGGGCGGCCGAGAGCGTGGCGCCGGTGGGGTTATGCACCGCCGAATTGGTGATGTAGAGGCGGGGCCGCTCGCGCCTAACCACTTCGGCAAAGGCTTCCAGGTCTGGCCCCTGCGGCGTCATCGGCACGCTGACCACGCGGGCGCGATGCGCGCGCAAGGTGGCCAGGAAGTTGAAAAAGCACGGATCGTCGAGCAGCACCGTATCGCCCGGCTGCAACAGGAAACGGCAGACCAGATCGAGCGCCTGCGTGCCGCTGTCGGTCAGGATGATCTGGTCGGGGCTGGCCTCGACGCCTTGTTCGGCCATGCGGCGGCTAAGCAGCATGCGCATGGGCGCGTGGCCCAACAGGCTGCCATAGGCGCAGGGCATTTCCTGCCCGCGGGCCGCCGCGCGCAGGGCCTTGCGCATGGATTCATCGGCCAGCCAGCCCGGTGGTAGCGTGCCCGACCCGGCGCGGATCTGCCCGTCAAACGCCTCGCTCGACTGGCGCAGCATCCACACCGGGTCGATGTCGCGGGTAGGCCGCGCCTCCATTTCGCCCAGCGCCAGCGGGGCCAGCGGCGCGGCCACATAAAAGCCCGAGCCGGCGCGCGCGCGGATCACCCCCTCGGCGGCCAGGCGGTCATAGGCCTCGACGATGGTGGATTTGGAAAAGCCGGTGCTTTCGGCCATGGCCCGCACCGAGGGCAGGCGCGTGCCGGGCAGCAACATGCGCCGGTCGATGCGCTGGTGGACAAGCTGCATGACCTGTTCTGTGCGCGTGCCGGTATTGCTGTCGCGCGTGGCGTCTGGTGGAACGGTCGACATTGTACCCTAAACCCTATCCGTACAGTTCGCCAAAATTGTAACGAACTGTTCCTGTCCGCACCAGCGCTTTGTGCCCTATCCCGCTGCCAACCAAGCAGGAGACGCACAATGACCACGCCCGCCCAATTCAGTCGCAACCTGACGCTGCTGGCCTTTGCGCCGATCGCGTTCGGCCTGCTGCTGATTGCGGCAACAAGCCTGATGGCGTGGGTTTCGCCGGCCCCTGCCGATGCCGGGCTATCGCCGCAGGCGCGACTTGACCGGGCCATGGCGGTGCGCACGGCCTTGGCCGAACCTGCCGATGCACGCCTTGCGAGTGATGCGCCGGGCTTTCGCGCAGGGCGTTGAGCGGGTATGAGCCTGTCGCTGCTTGCCGGCGGCAGGTGCCCTGTTGGCCCCGTCAGCGCCGATCATGTGACGCGATCTTTCGGGCAGCATCGGGTAAACCAACAATACTTCAGATTCCAGATGGCCGCTTAAACCTGGTTTAACCATACTGCCTTCAGAATAGCCTGATGGTGCAGACAACAATTCGACAGACTCACTCTCGTATCCCGGGCCTTGCCCTGGATACGCTGCTGTCGGCTGTCGGCTATTTCCTGCTGGCGGCAGCAACGATCCACCTGACCACCGACGGGCGCAGTCACGCAACCGTATGGCCGGCCGATGCGCTGGTGCTGGCCTTGCTGCTCAAGGCGCCGCGGGGGCATTGGAAATGGATTTTGCTGGCCGGCTGGCTGGGCAATCTGGTGGCCAATGGCCTCACGCGCGGGTGGATTATCGGGCTGCTGCCCTATGGCGCGATCAACATGGCGCAAAGCTGGATTGCCGCGGTGCTGCTCGAACGGGCGCGGGCGGGGCGCGATTTGCTGGGCGATGCGCGCTCGGTCACCTGGTTTCTGGTGATTGCCGGCATTCTGGCGCCGGCTTGCGGGGCGTTGGCCGGTTCGCTCATGTCGATGGCCAATTATGGCCAGCCTTTCTTCACCTCTTTCGTGCTGTGGTTTGCCAGCAATGCGCTGGGGCTGATGGTGTGCACGCCTTTCCTCAAGGCGGTGCTTGATGGCAGCTATGTGCGCTGTTTCCGCGAGCGTACGCCGACGCAGCGCCTCGAAACGTTCTCGCTTATTCTGGGGCATGCGGTGCTGGCCGGTTTCGTGTTTGGCCAGAACGCGCTGCCCTTGCTGTTCCTGCCCATGTCCTCGCTGCTGGTGCTGGCCTTCAGGCTGGGGCGCTGGGGCACGCTGGCGGGAGTGATGATCGTGGCTGTGGCCGGCGCCATTGCGGCCTATTGCAATGCCGGGCCCATGGCGCTCATCCATCGCGGGCCGGTGTTTGCGGCCATCTTTTTCCAGATATATCTGGCTGTTATCCTGTGCACGGCCCTGCCGGTGGCAGCGGTGGTGGCGGCGCGGGGCGAGGCGCTGAACCGGCTGGCCCAGCGCGAAAGGGCGCTGCGCCAGATCATGAGCCATTCGCCAGATGCCATACTGGGCTTTGACGAAAGCGGCACCTGCCACTGGGCCGACGGGCGCATCGAGGAACATCTGGCCCTGACCCGCGAGCAACTGTTGGGCGCGCGGCTGACCGACATCACCAGCCAGATTGGCTCCTCCTTCTCGCAATTTGTCGAGGCGGGTCTTGTCGAGGGCGATATGCAGGTTGCGCCTGACCAGCGCGCAACGCTCGACTTTTCGCCTGTGTGCAGCGCTGACAAGACGCTGGAGGCTACCTTGGGCGCGGTGACGCAGGACGGCCATCAGGCCGGCGTGGTGGTCATGCTGCGCGACGTGTCTGCCCGCCGCTCGCGCGAGGCGGCGATTTTCCGACTGGCCGAAACCGACGACCTGACCGGCGTTTTCAACCGCAAGGGCTTTCGCGCGCGCCTGTCGCGGGCGGTCGACGAGCACCGGGAGCCGCTCTCGCTGGCGCTCATCGACGTCGACCATTTCAAGGCGATCAACGACAGTTACGGGCATGCCGTGGGCGACAGGGTGCTGCGCCGGCTGGCCGACATGCTGGGTGCGGGGGTACGGCGCACCGACCTCATCGGCCGTCTGGGCGGCGATGAATTCGCCATCCTGTTCCATTGCGACCTGGAAACCGCAAGGCAAGCCTGCCAGCGCATTGGCGAGATGCTTGCCGCCCGCCCGCTCATTGAGGAGGAGGACCTGATGGTGGCCGTCTCGATCAGCTGTGGCATCGCCCAGTACCGGGCGGGCATGACGCGCGGCGCCCTGTTCGATCAGGCCGACACCGCCCTTTATGAGGTCAAGCGGGCAGGGCGCAACAACGTGCGCGCCTCGGCCTGAGGGCCTGTCCTACCAGCGATACAGCATGGCCACGTCGCAGCGCGCATAGCGGCTGCCGTAGCGGGCCATGATCTGCGCGCTGTGTTCAAAGCCCAGCTTCTCGTACAGATGGATGGCCGCCGCGCATTTACGGTTGGTCAGCAGATAGAGCGTTTCGATGCCTATTTCGCGCGCGCGCTCGAGCGTTGCTGCCAGCAGGAATTCGCCCGCCTTGCGCCCGCGCGCCGCTTCGCTCACCCCCATCTTGGTCAGTTCGAACACGCCCTCCTCCATGCGGATCAGCGCGCAGGTGCCCACGATGCCGGCCTCGGGCGTTTCGACGAACAGGATCTCGCCGCCCTTCTCGATGATCTGCGCGTGCGGGTGGCTGAGCAGTTCGATGTCCTTTTCCTCGAGGGTGAACATGGCCTGCACCCATTGGGCGTTGATGCGATAGAAGGCTTCGTCGAGCTCGCGGGGGGCGTGATCGCCGCGATAGGGGCGCAATGTCAGGGCCGGGACCACCGCCTGCACCCGCGCCTCGAGCGATTGCCGGTCGAGGGCGGCCTCGATCTGGCCGATCTGGTCGAGAAACCCCCCCGCAAGCGGCTCGCACAATGCCTTTACCGCCGCATCCACGCGGGGCCACACCACAGGCTTGGCCCGCGCCATCAGCGTTTGGCCGGCGCTGGTCAGGCGAATGGTCTTTTGGCGCAGGTCGGCCTCGCCGCGCGTGGTTTCCAGCAGTCCCATCTCGATCAGGCCGTTGAGCGTGCGGGTGACGACCGGCTGGCTCACGCCCAGCACCTCGACCGCGCGGGTAACGGTGATGGGGCCATAGCGGTCGACCGCGGCCAGCAGCGGAAACTGCGCCGGCGCTATGGCCAGCCCGGCGGCGCGGATGATGCGCGCGGCGTCGGCCTGCAGGCGCTCGGCCAGGCGTTTGAGGCGGCTGCCCAGAAACAGATCGCCCATATCCTGCAACACGTCCTGAACTGGCTGGGTCATCACTCGCTCCGAATCAACATAGCGTGATATATATCTCGCTATGTTGATGGGCAAGCCACCCGCCGCTCACCACTTGAGCAGTGCCAGCACGATCTCGAAGGCAATGAGCGCGATGATCGCCAGCTCCAGCCGGAAGGCGCGCTTGTCCTGGATGATGTTGAGCAACACCTCGGCAAAATCACCCAGCGCCACGAATTTGCGCTCGAGCACGCCCGCGCGCTCGTCCAGCTCGTATTCGGTCTCGAGGCGGGCATACAGGCGGTCCAGCTCGGGGTTGTCCCATAGCATGTCGGGGCGCTCGTTGGCTTGCACGCTGGCCATCACGCGGTGGCGCGCGGCCAGCACGGCGCCCACCAGCCGCATCGCCTCGCGGATGGGAAAGCGGGTGCGGCCGGTCTCGTGCATGTCAGCCACCAGCGGGGCGATGCGGTCAAACGCCTGCGCGACCAGCACTTCGTCGCGCGAGAGCACTTCGCTGCGCGCCAGCACGATGGCCACCAGCGTGAGGCGCTCGATACTGTTGTCGGCCAGCAGGAGCTGGCCCTCATCGCCAATCCGGTCGGCGCCCTGTTTGACAAAGCCGATGTCGGCCGATTCGACCTCGATGACCGTTTCGGCCTCGCGCAAATAGGGGCGCAGCGCCGCGTCGATCCGCGCGGTCGATGCCTCGGCGTCGAGAAAGCTGACCACTGCGCCGTAGCGGAACACGAAAGTCAGCCCCGGCCCCGCCAGTGTGAGCGAGGCGCGCCCTTCCTCGACCAGCGCGCGCGTATCGATACGCCCGGCCAGCAGGCGCGCGCGTGCTGTCAGGCCCGCGCCCGGCAGCGCGTCGCCCTCGGTCAAAGAGCCGAGCATCACCACGTCGGGATGGCCCAGAAATCCGGCTGCCGATTGTGGCAGCGGCACAGCGCTGTCGGCCATGAAATGGCGCCTCCTCTCGATCAACAGCCCTTGCCTAGCATGGGGCCAATGCGGGGTCATGCGCCAAGCGGGCAACATTTGCGGACAAAACGTCCTATCCCTTTTGCTTGGATGACAAGTGCCGGGTCGGGCGTGTAGGAGGACAACTCCGATGACATCGCTGCGCGCCTTTTTCCTGCACCATCGCCGCCTGGCAGCTCTGCTGCTCGTCCTGGCGCTGTGCGCGCGCGCTTTGGTGCCGGCGGGCTATATGCCTGCGGGCGGTGCGCGCATTCTCACGGTGCGCATCTGCGCCGACACGCTGGGCCAGACCATCGTGCGCCAGATGGTCATTCCCGGCCAAGCCGGCCAGCACGGCGACCAGCATGGGGAAAAGGGCCGGGCCGACACGCCCTGCCATTTTGCCGCCATGGGCCATGCCATGCTGGGCGCGACCGATCCGGTGCTGCTGGCGCTGGCGCTGCTTTTCGCCTTCGCGCTGGCGTTCCTGCCGCTGCATGCGCCTATTCCGGCGCGCGTGGCCTGGTTGCGGCCGCCATTGCGCGGGCCACCTTCGCGGCGATTGGGCGCGCGCTTCTAGCCTTTGCCTGCGGTTTGCCGGGCCAAGGCGTAGCGTTGCGTGCCTTCCATGTGCGCCTGCCGCCCAACCGGGCCTGTGCGGCGCGTCATACCCAATACGCACGAAGGTATAAGCCATGAACACGTCTCTTGCGGCGCTGGCCGCTGCGCTGGTGCTATGCGCGCCGGCCGCTGCCGTTGCTGCTGAAACCGCCGCCGAAACCGCCCCTTCCGATGTCGCTGCCGACAGCCCGGACACCATCACCGTCAGCGCCGCGCGCGGCACCCCGCTGGCCGACATGGACGTAAGCGCCAGCGTGATGGATGCCCGCGCCATCACCGCATCGCCCGCTACCTCCACCGATCAGTTGGTCAACCGCATCCCCGGCATCTTCACGCTGAACCAGCCGGCGGCCATGCTGCACCCCACCGGGGACACATTCTCCATCCGCGGCTTTGGCACGACCACCAACGTCAACACGCTGGTCATGCTCGACGGCATGCCCATGAACGACCCCTATTTCCGCGTGGTCGACTGGAACCAGGCCGCCAAGGGCCAGATCGAGAGCATCGAGGTGATCCGCGGCGGCGGGGCGACCAGCCTGTGGGGCAACATGGCGATGGGCGGCATCGTCAACCTCGTCTCGAAGGCGCCGCAGCCAGGCCACATGGACATCGACGTGAGCGGGGGCAGCTATCGCACCTTCTCGGCCACGGCCACGGCCGGCTTTGCGCTGGGGCGCGATGTTGTGGCGGGCATCAGCCTGTCGGACACCACATCGGGCGGCTATAACAAGACGCCCGAGGCCTATCGCAACCCCTATATGACCGCCACCTCGTCGAACAACACCAATGTCTCGGCCAGCATCCGCGCGACGCCTTCGGCCGACAGCAGCCTGTTCGTCTCGGCCATGTGGCACAGCCTGAAGCTGCGCGATCTGGTCTGGGCCGGCACGCAGAACCGGTGGGAGACATACCGCATCGCCTTTGGCGGCGAGAAGGGGCTGGGCACGGGCCGCCTTTCGCTCAGCGGCTGGTTTGGCGGGGGCACGATGAACACCACCAACGTCAGCCAGACGCCCTCCTTCTCGATCCTGAACCCGCAGGCGGGCGTGCCCTATGTCTCGCAAACCGAGAATGCGACCTACAGCAACATCGGCGGCTCGCTGGTATATCAGGCCAGCCTGGGCGCGCTGCACGACATCAAGCTGGGCGTCGATGGCCGTTCGATTACGGCCAACGATCCGCTGAACCTGTTCAACACGGCCGGCGCCACGGGCAATATCCTGGCCCATGCGCGCCATGCCTTCGAGGGCGTTTTTGCCCAGGCAACGCTGGCCCCCGCCACCCTGCCCATCGAGGTGACGCTAGGCCTGCGCGGCGATTTTTGGCAGGCCACCAACGGCAGCCTTTCGGGCAATTACCTCGGCTCGGCCTTTGCCAATGGCATAGCGGGGCAAAGCTATGCCCGCTTCGACCCGCGCATCGGCGCCAAACTGCGCCTTGGCGGCGGCTTTGCCCTGCGCGGTGCGGCCTACAGCAACTTTGCCGCGCCCGGCATGAACCAGATGTACCGCGCCTTCATTGGCGGGTCATCCTACACCACGTCAAACCCCACGCTGCGCCCGCAAACCAACACCGGCGGCGAGGTGGGCTTTGACTACACCGCGCGCGGTGCCTTGTCGGGCCTGACGCTGTCGGCCTCGGTCTATGCCAACAAGCTCAAGAACTTCATCGATTATGCCACGGTGCAGTCGGGGTGTGCTGCGGCCAACAATTATTGCGGCACGGGCATCAGCGGCATCAACAACGGCACGCTCAGCCAGTATGTGAATGCGGGCGATGCCGTGCTGCGCGGCTTCGAGGTGCTGGGCGGGTGGAGCCGGGGGCGGCTCTCGCTCTCGGGTGGCTTTACCTATACCGACGCGCATCTCACCTCTTCGCGCTACACCACGGCCTCGGCGGGCGTGATCCCCGACCCTGTGGGGCAGCAGCTGGGGCAGGTGCCGGAATGGACGGCCACCGCCAGCGCCAACTGGCGCGCCACCGACCGGCTGCAACTGTCCGCCTCGGTCAAGAGCTTCCCCTCTTACTGGAACACCACCTCGCATACGCAGCGCAATGATGGCGCGACCATCGTCGACCTTGGCGCCTCGTGGCGGGTGTGGCGCTCGCTCGAGGTCTATACCTCGCTGCAGAACGTGGGCAACGTGCACTATCTTGACCAGGGTTATGGCTATACCACCACCAATGGCTCGACCGTAAAGGGCAGCACGGTGCCGGCGCTGGGCATGCCGTTCTGGGCCACCTTTGGCCTGCGGGCGCATATCTGATGAAAGGCGGCAGCATCTTGCAGGAAAAGGCACCGGGCGCTTCGGCAACGGCATTGTATCGCACGGTGTGGCGCTGGCATTTTTATGCCGGGCTGCTGGTGCTGCCGCTCATGGTTGTTCTTTCGATCTCGGGGGCGCTGTTCCTGTTCAAGCCGCAGGTCGAGCGGTGGGAGGAGCGCGCCTTTCAGAACCTGCCGCTGGCCGGCGCTGTAGCGCCATCGGCGCAGGTAAGGGCGGTGCAGGCCGCCTTTGCCGGCGCGCGCGCGGCCTATTACCGCCTGCCAGAGCGCGCGGGCGATGCCGCCATGGTGCATGTGGCGCTGCCTGGCGGGGCCATGACCGATGTTTTCGTCAGCCCGCAGGGGCGCGTGCTGGGTGCGCTCTCGCCCGAGGCGCGGCTTATCGCCATCGACCGGCGCATTCATGGCCAGTTGCTGATGGGGCGTCAGGGCAGCTGGATTGTCGAACTGGCGGCGAGCTGGGCGATCGTGCTGATCGTAACGGGCCTGTATCTGTGGTGGCCGCGCGGGCGGGGGGCCGCTGGCGTAGTGTGGCCGCGCCTGACACGCGGCGGGCGGCTGTTCTGGCGCGACCTGCATGCGGTCACGGGGTTCTGGGTGTCGGGGCTGGCGCTGGTGCTGCTGTTCACCGGCCTGCCCTGGGCCGATGCATGGGGCAGCGCGTTCAAGGCCGTGCGCGAGGAGATGGGCTGGACGCAGGGGCCGCAGGACTGGACCATTGGCGGCCGGCCTGCGGGCGGCGAGGCGGAACACGCCGCGCACGACCACGCCGCCATGATGGCGAACATGCCCGGCATGGCGAATATGCACGCCGATGCCGCCCGGCCCGATCCGGCCATGCTCGACCGCATGGTGGCGCAGGCCGAGCGCGCGGGGCTGGCCTTTCCGGTGCTGGTGGTGCCGCCCGGCATGCCTTCGGGCGAGGGGGGCAGCGGGCGGCCATCGCATGACTGGGTGGTGCGATCGGACGCGCAGAACCGGCCCCTGCGCGTGACGCTGCATTACGATGCCGCCACCGGCGCGCCCCTTTCGCGCGAGGATATCGCCACGCGCCACCCCATCGACCGGGTGGTGGCCTATGGCGTGGCCTGGCACGAGGGGCAGCTGCTGGGGGTGGTCAACCAGATCATCGGCGTGATGACGGCGATCATGCTGGTCACGCTGGCGGTGAGCGGCGGCGTGATGTGGTGGCGCAGGCGCCCTGTGGGCCAGTTGGGCGCGCCGGCGGCCTTTCCGCAGGCCGCGCGGCTGCGGGGCGTGGGGCCGTGGCTGATCATGGTCTTCCTGCTGGTGTGGCTGCCGCTGTTCACGGCCTCGCTGGTGGTGCTGGCGCTGCTGGAACGGCTGGTGTGGCCGCATGTACCGGGGGTGGCGCGCTGGCTGGGCCTGCGCGGGGGGCTGCGCGCCGCCGGGTAAGCCAATTTATGCGACGGCTCGTGCGATTCATTGCGCTGGACGCGCGCGGGCTGTCCCTTTCACAAGCGCCTCGCACCTATGCGTGGAGGGCGGGATGAAACTGTTGCGGGGCCTGTGTCTGGCGATCTTTGCGTGGAGCGTTGCGGCCGCTCAGCCGGCTGCTGCCGCGCCGCCGCACGAAAAGCGCAAGGTCATCATCGATCAGGACGCCTTCGAGGGGCCGGGCCTGCAACCCATACTGATGCTGTTGCAGGACCCCGATGTCGAGGTGCTGGGCATCACCATCGTGAGCGGCGACGGCTGGGCGCCCGAGGAAACCGCCGCGACGCTGCGGATGCTCGAACTGGTGCAGCGCACCGACATTCCGGTGGCGCAGGGGGCGATCTATCCGCTGGTCAACACGCAGGCGCGCAGCAAATTGCGCGAGGGCGCCTATGGCGCGCTGCCCTACAAGGGGGCGTGGATGGAAAGCTGGCCCTCGTACAACACGCTCAACCGCCGCCTGCCGCACGACGCCAACGTGGTGCCGCCCTTGCCCGAAGGGATGCCCACCACCCGGCCCGACCCGCGCAATGCCGCCCAGTTCCTGATCGACATGACGCGCAAATATCCGGGCGAGGTGACGATCATCGCCATGGGGCCGCTCTCGAACCTGGCGCTGGCGCAGCGGCTGGACGATGGCTTTGCGTCCCGCGTCAAAGAGCTGATCACCGAGGGCGGCAACCTGCTCTCGCCCGATCTGGACAAGGCGCAGGACGAGTTCGGCATGCAGGTGGCCTATTCGCCGCGCATGTCGATCAACCACTTCTGGGACCCCGAGGCGAGCCGCATCGTGTTCACCTCGCCCTGGCGCGAACTGACGCTGGTTACCAATGACGCCAGTCGCCGCGTGATCGGCACGAAAGAGGTGTTTGCCCGCGCGACCACCTCGGGCCGGCCGGTGGCGCGCTATGTGGCGCAGACCGCGCAGCCCGGCTTCCCCCTGTGGGACGAGCTGGAGGCGGCGATCTGGATGGACGCTTCTCTGGTCACGCGGCGCGTGCGGCTGGCCATGGATGTCGACCTGATGCCAGGCCCCAATTACGGCGCGCTGCTGACCTGGCCGGCGGGCAAGGGGCCGGGGCTGGGCGAGCGCGACGTGAATATCGTGCTGGGCGTGGAGGAGGGGCGCATGGTCGACCTGTTCGTGCGCCAGATGAACCGCTAGCCCACCGCCACTGGCGCCGGCATGGCCCCGCGCCCCTGCGCCACCAGTTGTTCCCAAACGGCGCGCTCAGCGGCCAGCAGGGCCTGCGCATCGGCGGGCGGGCCATCGCCAAACGGCATGCGCGGCCAGGCCGGAATGCTGCCTTGCGCCTCGTGGATCGACGGCTGGATCTGGGCCATGAAATTGGCCGCCGGGGCGCAGCGTGCCACCCGCAGCGCCTCGATGTCGATGGTTGCGGGGGTGAACTCGATGTCCTCCTCGCCGGGCTGCGTGACAGGCGCGCCGTTGTAATCCCACACCTGCGGGC
>Ga0207806_1000370_pt1 | contig 11318 bp, 9 predicted proteins | sample LuqExpMetageno72_FD_187829 | JGI IMG/M metagenome (GOLD analysis project Ga0207806, IMG submission 187829) | Tropical forest soil microbial communities from Luquillo Experimental Forest, Puerto Rico - Sample 72 (SPAdes) | ecosystem: Environmental > Terrestrial > Soil > Tropical forest ...
AGCCGCCCGGTTCGGGATCAATATTTGCCCGATTGCCCGCCATCGATGGCGATCACCTCGCCATTGATGAACAGGGCCTCGCCCGACAGCAGGAAGGCGACCAGCGCGGCCACTTCCTCCACCCGGCCAAAGCGCTTCATCGGGTTGGCCGAGACGAACTGGCGGCCCACTTCCTCCCAATCGTCGCCGCCGATCTGGCGCAGCGATCCTTCCACCATCGCGGTCATGATGGCGCCGGGGGCGATGGCGTTGATCTGCACGCCGAACTGGCCATATTCCACCGCGCTGTTGCGCGTCAGGCCCACCACGCCATGCTTGCTGGCGGCATAGCCGCTCTGATTGCCAACGCCGCGGATGCCGCCGACAGAGGCGGTGTTGACGATGGCGCCATGCCCTTGCGCGCGCATCACCTTCAGCACCGCCATCATGCCGAAGAACACGCCATCGAGGTTGATCGAGACGACCCGGTGGAATTCCTCGGCGCCGAAATTCTCGGTGAGGTTCTGGCGGCCCTCGATGCCGGCATTGTTGAAGAAACCGTCGATCCGGCCCCACAGCTCCATGGCGCGGGCGACATAGGCTTCCACCTCTTCCTGGCGGGCCACATCGGCGATATGCGCCGCCGCCTCGCTGCCGGCCGGCAGGGTGGCGATGGCCGCTTCCAGCGCGGCCGCGTTCCTGTCCACCAGCAGCAGGCGGGCGCCTTCTGCCGCCAGCCTGTGCGCCGCGGCCAGCCCCAGCCCCGAGGCGGCGCCGGTGATGATGACGGTCTTGTCGGTAAAACGTGGCATATGCTCTCTCCCGCGGCGGGCCGGGGGATGCCGGCGCCGCTTGCGGGGCGGCAGGATAAAGGGCGCCGCCGGTTTGTGACCTGATCTTTGTCGGATGTTGGGGCCGCCTCCTTAGCGCAGCTCGATCAGCAATGTGTCGATGGTGAACGAGCCATCTGCCTCGATGGCGAAATGGCCGGCGACATCGTGGCTGGCCGCGCCCTGCAGGCTGCGGATGGCGGCGATGTGGGGGGCAGGCGTTGCCATCCGCGCGGTCCAGCTGGCAAAATCCATGCGCAGGCGCGCGGGCGTCTCGGCGGTTATGGCAAAGCCGGCCTCGGCCACCATCGCCCGCCATTCGCTGCGGCGATAATCGCGCACATGGGAAGGATCGCGCAGCAGTTCCACCGCTTGCAGATGGGTGTCGGCGGCCGGTGCTTCGGGCGCGATCACATCGACGAAGACCGCCGGCGCGCCCGGCCGCAGCACGCGCCGCGCCTCGGCCAGGCCCTGGCGCACATCGGCCCAGTGGTGGGCGGAAAAACGGCAGGCGAGGAAGTCGAATGCGCCATCGGCAAAGGGCAGCGCCTCGGCCGCGGCGGCATGGGTGGCGATATGGTGGGCGCCGCGCGCCTGCGCTTCGGCCGCCACGGCCGCCAGCATCTGCGGCGCCAGATCGCAGGCGGCCACCGCCCGCGCATAAGGGGCGATGGCATAGCTGACATGGCCGCCCCCGCAGCCCAGATCCAGCGCATGGGCCGGGGCATGGGCGGCCGCGATGGCGGCCATGCGCGCCAGATCGGCGCCGCTGGCATGCACGGCGCTGGCGACATAGGCGGCGGCACGCGCGCCGAATTGCTGATCGACCAGGGTTTCATGGGTGCGGGTCATGGCTGTCTCCTTGCCGGGGTGCCGGCGCTTTTTTCGGGCAAGGGCGGTGTGGCGCTGGATAAAGCCTGTTACAATGGACAAAGTTATCCTGTTATAAGAACCCCCATGCCAGATGAGGAACAACGCCGCCTGCTGGGCGCCTTCGTGCGGGCCCGCAGGGAAAGCATCGCCCCCGATCAGCCCGCAGGGCGCCGCCGCACGCCCGGCCTGCGGCGCGAGGAGCTGGCCGCGCGGGCCGGCATCGGCAGCACCTGGGTGGCGTGGATAGAGCAGGGCCGGGCGGTGCGCGCCTCGGCCGAGACGCTGGCGCGGCTGGCCGATGGCCTGTGCCTGACAGCGGCCGAGCGGGCCTATCTGTTCACCCTGGCCGGCAGGGGCGATCCGGCCGATCCCTTTGCCGCCGCCCGCCATGCCGCGCCCCCGGCGATTGCCGCGGCGGTGGCGGCGCTGGCCTGGCCGGCCTATGGGCTTGATCGGGCGTGGACGGTGTGCGCGGCCAATGCGGCGGCGCGGCGGCTGTTCGTGGGCCTGTTCGAGGGGGAGGAGGCGCCCAACCTGCTGCGCTATATCTTCACCCATCCGGCCGCCCGCGCGCTGCTGCCCGATTGGCCCGGCCGCAGCGCCCGGGTGCTGGCCGAGTTTCGCCGCGATTATGGCCGGGCCCCGGGCGATCCGCAGGTGCGCGGCGTGGTGGCCTGGCTGCGCCTGCACAGCGAGGCGTTCCGCGCCGGCTGGGAGCGCCAGAGCGTGATCGCCCGCGAGGGCGGCGAGCGCAGCTTCTGCCACCCGGTGGATGGGCCGCTGGCCTTCACCCAGCACACGCTGGCCGAAGTGGAACGCGGCGATTTCCGGCTGGTGTTCCTACAGCCGGGCAGCGCTTCAGCGGGCGCCGGCGTGTAGCCGGGGAGCGGTGTCTGGCGCCATCTCCACGGGCGCCATCTCCACGGGCGCCAGGCCGGCCTCTGTGCGCAGGCGCTTCTGCAGCTCGCCGATGGGCATCGGAAAGGCGAAATAATAGCCCTGCGCCAGATCCACCTGCAGCGTCTTCAGCCGCTCGATCTGGCCGCGCGTTTCCACGCCCTCGGCAATGATTTCCAGCTTGAGGTCGCGGGCCATCTCGATCACCCGCTCGGCCACCTGGCTGGCCGCAGAGCCGGTGCCCAGCGCCTGCACGAACAGGCGGTCGATCTTCAGCATGTCGATTTCCAGCTGGGCCAGATAGCCAAGGCTGGAATAGCCGGTGCCGAAATCGTCGATGGCGATGCGCACGCCCATGGCGCGCAGCCGGCGGATGGCCTGGCTCGACAGCTCGATGTCGATCAGGCTGCGCTCGGTTGCCTCGATCACGATATTGGCCATGGCGATGCCCGCCTGGCGCGAGAAGGCGAGGATATTTTCCACCATGTCGGGCGATTGCATGTCGTCGGCCGAGAAATTGACCGACAGGTGCGACAGTTCGGCCGTGGGGATATGCGCGCCGATATCGCGCGCCACCAGATCCAGCACATGGGCGGTGAGATGGCGGATGCTGCCGGCCTGCTCGGCCACGGGAATGAACAGATCCGGCGCGATCACCTCGCCATTGGGGCGGCGCCAGCGGATCAGCGCCTCGGCGCCCACCGTGCGGCCGCTCTCCAGCGCCACGATCGGCTGATAGGTGATGAAGAATTCGCCGCGCTTCATGGCGCCGGCAATCATGGCGGGCAGCGATGCCTTGGCCTCGGCGATGCGGGTGATGGCCATGGTCAGCAGCAGGCCGGCCAATATGTCGATCGGCAGCAGCAGGGCGGCGGTGTGCAGCGGCAGGCGAGGCACGGCATTTAGCGGGGCTGCTGCCACCACGCCCAGATCATAGCGCTGCGAACGGGCCACCGCCAGCACGAAGCCATGCACGCGCCAGCTGCTGCCGCCGGCCAGATCCGCGCGCAGCCAGGCCGGGGCAAAGGGCCCGCGCGCGGCCAGCATCACCTTGTGCGACCAGTTGAAACTGCTGACCGCCGCCCCCGGCATCAGCTCCACCATGCTGAGCGCCAGATCCTTGTGGATGATGCCCACCAGCGCCCCGCTGCCAATCGCCAGATAGCTGCGCTGGCCGCCCATGGGCCGCACATTGAGCCACACCCGGGCCCCTGCGCGCGATACCAGATCGGGCGGGCCCAGATCGATGCGGCGCTGCCCGGCGATGGAGGAGCACAGGATCGTGTTGCCCTCTATCCGCCCCACCGCCTGCAGCAGCGGCGAGGCCAGATCGATGCCGCGCATGGTCTCGATATCGGCATCGGAGCAGGCCTTGCGGGCGCCGGTGCGGGCGCTGGTGGCAGCGATCAGCGGCCTGGCCTGGGCCAGCTCGTCGGCGGTTCTTTCGGAACTGGCCAGCGCCTGGCGGGCCAGCTGCTGCGCATAGGCCTGGCGCGCCTCTATCGCCTGGCGATGGGCCAGGGCCGCTGCCACCACGATCGAGATGACCACCATCAGCCCCACGCAGGCAATGATGCAGGCGGCCGAAAAGCGTCTGATCCTGGCTGCCGCCTTGGTTACCACCTTTGTTGCCACCCTGCTGCCCCTGTGGCGCATATAGGAGAGCAAAATGGTAAACTTTGTGTATCATTTGCTCGGCTTTTTGCGACGCATTTTCAATTTTTTCCGTAGCATGCGTGTGCGCCTGCCCGCCGCCTGCGCCGCCGGCACAAAGCCGATCCACTTTGCTTTGACGGCCCGGCCTCTGGCGGTGATAACAGGGGCCCCGCCTGCCCCGGAGCTGTTGACACAATGACAGGAAAGCCGATTGCCCCCTTGTCCGAGGCCCCCCTGTTCGAGGCTGGCGCCGGCGCGGGAGAGGAATGGTGGCGCGGCGCGGTGATCTACCAGATCTATCCGCGCAGCTTTGTCGACAGCAACGGCGATGGCATCGGCGATCTGGCCGGCATTGCCGCCCGGCTCGACCATGCCGCCCGGCTGGGGGTGGATGCGGTGTGGATCAGCCCCTTCTTCCGCAGCCCGATGGCCGATTTCGGCTATGACGTGGCCGATTATTGCGATGTCGATCCGATCTTCGGCACGCTGGCGGATTTCGACGCGCTGGTGGCCCGCGCCCATGAGCTGGGGCTGAAGGTGATGATCGACATGGTCTTCGCCCACACCTCGGACCAGCACCCCTGGTTCACCGCCAGCCGCCACGATGCCACAGGCGCGCAGGCGGACTGGTATGTCTGGGCCAACCCCCGGGCCGATGGCACGCCGCCCAACAACTGGCAATCGGTGTTCGGCGGCCCCGCCTGGACATGGGACGCGCGCCGCCGCCAATATTACATGCACCAGTTCCTGAAGGAGCAGCCCCAGCTGAACCTGCACAATCCGGCAGTGCAGGAGGCCCTGCTGGATGCCCTGCGCTTCTGGCTGGAGCGGGGGGTGGATGGCTTGCGGCTCGATGCGCTCAACCATTCCATGTTCGACCCGGACCTGCGCGACAATCCGGTGGCGGTTGACGACGGCCGGCTGCGCACCCGCTCGTATGACTTTCAGGAGCACAGCCGCTCGATGTCGCATCCCGGCGTGGTCGGCTTTGTCGAGAAGATCCGCGCGCTGTGCGATGGCTACCGGGCGATCTTCACCATGGCCGAAGTGGGCGGCGATCGCGCCGAGGAGGAGATGAAGGCCTATACCGCCGGCGATCACCGGCTGAACAGCGCCTATGGCTTCAATTTCCTCTATGCCCGGCAACTGGATGCAGCGGTGGTGGCAGAGGCGCTGACGTCCTGGCCTGGCGCTGCAAGGGGCGGGCATGGCCCGGCCGAGGGCTGGCCGAGCTGGGCTTTCGAGAACCATGATTCCAGTCGGGCCAGCTGGCGCTGGCTGGCGGGCGATGCCGATGAGGGGGCCGTGGCCGCCTTCCTCCGGGTGAAGATGGCGCTGCTGCTGGCGCTGCGCGGCAATGTCATCCTGTTCCAGGGCGAGGAGCTGGGGCTGACGCAGGACGAGATCCCCTTCGCCCTGCTGAAAGACCCCGAGGCGATCGCCAACTGGCCGCTGACGCTGACGCGCGACGGCGTGCGCACGCCCATGCCCTGGGATGCCGCCCTGCCGCAGGCGGGCTTCACCACCGGCGCGCCGTGGCTGCCGCTGTCGCCCGCCAATGTGGCCCGCGCGGTGGCGGGCCAAGAGGCCGATGCCGGATCGCTGCTGCATCACACCCGTGCGCTGCTCGCCTTGCGCAAAAGCTTTCCGGCGCTGGCGCAGGGGGGCTTGCGGCTGCTGCGGGCAGAAGGCGCGCTGCTGGTGTTCGAGCGGGCGCTGGCCGGCGAGGTGCTGTGCTGTGCCTTCAACCTGGGCGGCCCCCCGCTGGCCCCGCCTTTGCCCGAGGGCGAGATCCTCCATGCCGCAGGTGGCGCCGGGCGGGCAGGGCTGCCGGCCTGGTCGTGCCTGATCATCCGCGTCTGACCGGCGCCCTCGCCATAGCGGCAGGCTGACAGGGGCGCCGCAGTGGGCCTATGCCGGGGTTTTGCCGGGGCTGGGGAGAGCGTGGGATGAGTGGCAAGCGCATCATGATCACCGGCGCGTCGAGCGGGCTGGGCGCCCATTTCGCCCAGCTGCTGGCGGCAGACGGGCATCAGGTGGTGCTGGCCGCCCGGCGGGTAGAAGCGCTGGCCAGGCTTGCCGCCGGGATCCGTGCGGCAGGCGGCGCGGCCGAGGTGGCGGCGCTGGATGTGGCGGATCCGGCCTCGGTGGCGGCGGCTTTTGCCGGCCTGTCGGGCCCGCTGGATGTGCTGGTCAATAATGCCGGTATCGCGGCTGAAGGCCCCGCGCTGGAAATGGCGGCCGATGCTTTTTCCGCCGTGCTCGACACCAATCTCAAGGGGGTGTTCCTGTGCGCGCAGGCCGCCGCCCGGGCGATGGCAGGGCGCGGCGGGGCGATTGTCAACATCGGCTCGGTGCTGGGCCTCAGGGTGGCGGGCGGGGTGGCCGCCTATGCCGCCGCCAAAGCCGGCGTGGTGCAGCTGACCAAGGCGCTGGCGCTGGAATGGGCGCGCCATGGCATCCGGGTGAACGCCCTGTGCCCGGGCTATATCGCCACGCCCCTCAACGCCGCCTTTTTCGCCAGCCCGGCCGGCCAGCGGCTGATCGCGCGCATTCCCATGCGGCGGCTGGGGGCGCTGGGTGATCTGGATGCGCCCTTGCGCCTGCTGTGTTCGGATGGCGCGGCCTATATGACCGGCAGCATCATCGCGGTGGATGGCGGCCATCTGGTCTCGGGGCTGTAGCGGCGACGGGGTTGCGTAATATAAAATACCGTATACTATGCTTCCGGATTGGAGGCGCAAACGTCCTCCGCGCGCATTTTATCGAGGACATTCATGGCCCGGAAGACAAGCAGAATCGCAACGGACGTGGGGGGCACATTCACCGATCTGGTGTATTTCGAAACCGATCCCGACACCGGCGCCCAAACGATCCGCACGGCCAAATCCGATACCACGCCGCCCAATTTCGCCAATGGCGTGCTCAATGTGGTGGCCAGGGCCGGGGTGGCGCTGGAGGAGGTGGATTTCTTCGCCCATGGCACCACCGTGGTGATCAATGCGCTTACCGAGCGCAAGGGCGCGCGCACCGCGCTCATCACCACCACCGGTTTTCGCGATGTGCTGGAGATCGCCCGCGGCAACCGGCCGGATTTCTTCAACCTGCGCTACGAGAAGCCGGAATGTTTCGTGCCGCGTTATCTGCGCCGCGAAGTGCCCGGCCGGATCGATTACAAGGGCGCCGAGAGCCAGCCGCTGGATCTGGCCGGCCTGCCCGACATCCTGGCCGATTTCCGCGCCGATGGGGTGGAGGCGATCGCCGTCTGCCTGATCCACGCCTATGCCAACCCGGCGCATGAGCAGGCGGTGATCGCCCGCATCGCCCAGCTGTGGCCCGAGGTGGCCACGGTCGCCTCGCACCAGATCACGCGGGAGTGGCGCGAATATGAGCGGTCCAGCACGGCGGTGCTGTCGGCCTATGTGCAGCCGGTGGCGGAAAAATATCTCAGCCGGCTGGACGAGGGGCTGCACGAGAAGGGCTATGGCGGCTCGCTTTATATCATGCAGTCGAACTGCGGGGTGGATTCGCTGCAATCGGCCAAGGCCACGCCGATCACCATGGTGGAATCGGGCCCGGCCTCGGGCTTCTGGGGGGCGGCGGAACTGGGCCGGCTGATCGGCGAGCCCAATGTGCTGGCGCTGGATATCGGCGGCACCACGGCCAAATGCTCGCTGATCGAGAAGGGCGAGGTGCGCATCAAGACCGACTACTGGATCGAGCGCAGCAACAAGACGGCCGGCTATCCGATCATGGTGCCGGTGGTCGATCTGGTGGAGATCGGCAATGGCGGTGGCTCGATCGCCTGGGTGGATGGCTTTGGCAAGCTGCATGTGGGGCCGCAATCGGCCGGATCGACGCCGGGCCCGGCCGCCTATGGCCGCGGCGGCACGGGCGCTACCACCACCGATGCCAATCTGGCGCTGGGCCGCATCAACGCCGATTATTTCTGCGGCGGCACGGTGGTGGCCGATATGCCGGCGGTGGCGCGCGCGCTGGGGGCGCTGGCGGCCGAGCTGGGCATGAGCGAGGCCGAGGTGGCGCGCGGCATCCTGCGCATTGCCAATGCCAATATGGTCAATGCGCTCAAGCTGGTGTCGCTCAACCGGGGCTATGATCCGCGCGATTTCACGCTGGTGGCCTTTGGCGGCGGGGGCGCCATGCATGCCGCCGCGCTGGGCCAGGAACTGGGCGTGAAGAAGGTGGTGGTGCCGCGCGGCGCGCCGGTGTTCTCGGCCTGGGGCATGATGATGAGCGACCTGCGCCGCGACTATTTCATCACCCGCCTGATCGACGGGGCAGACAGCGCCGCCCTTTCCGCGCTGATCGGCGAGGTGTGCGCCCATGCCATCGCCCGCTTTGCCGCAGAAGGGGTGGGCGAGGACAGGCTGCGCCTCGCGCCGCTGGTCAAGCTGCGCTATCGCAACCAGGAACATGCGGTGGAAGTGCCGGTGGCGGCCGGCGTTGTGGATGCCGCCGGCATGGCCGCGATGATCGATGCCTTCCACCAGACCTATGAACGCGAATACACCTACCGCCTCGATGCCGCGGTCGAGATCGTCGGCGTGCATCTCATCGCCTCGGCCGCGGTGGGCAAGCTGGAGATGAGCCGCCTGCCGACCACCGGCGCGAGCCTGGAAGCGGCGATCAAGGGCCAGCGCGAAGTGGATTATGCCACCGATGGCATCCACCTGGCGACGATCTACGATGCCGAAAGGCTGGAGCCGGGCATGGCCTTCAGCGGCCCGGCGGTGATCGAGGACCCGGGCACCACCATCGTCGTGCACCCCGGCAACCGGGTCAGCATCGATGCTTTCGGCAACACCCACATCGCCTTCGGAGGCTGATCATGGCCACTTCCCCCCACGACGCCTTTACCTTCGACATCATCCAGAACGGCCTGCAGGCCGCCGCCGACGAGATGTTCGCCGTGCAGCGCAAGACCTCGATGAGCGCGGTGATCTACGAGGTGCTGGACCTTGGCACCGGCATCTGCGACGCGCAGGGCCAGATCGCCGCTTCGGGCGCCGGCATTCCCGCTTTCGTCGGCGTGCTCGACAAGGCGGTGCTGCGCATCGTCGAGAAGCATCCGGCCGAAACGCTGCGGCCCGGCGATGTGTTTGCCTCCAACGATCCCTATTGCGGCGGCGTCACCCATCTCAACGACATGATCATCGCCATGCCGGTGTTCGCCGAGGGGCGGTTGATCGCCTGGTCGGCCAATATCGCCCATTACAATGATGTGGGCGGCTCGGTGCCCGGCTCGATGTCCACCGAGGCGACCGAGATCTTCCAGGAGGGCCTGCGCGTGCCGGCGGTGAAGCTGATCGCCGGCGGTGTGCCCAACCAGGCGGTGTTCGACATTCTGGAGACCAACACCCGCCTGCCCGCCTTCCTGCGCGGGGATCTGTGGGCGGGCATTGCCGGCGTCCGCATCGGCGAGCGGCGGCTGCTGGAAATGGCCACGAAATATGGCGTGGACACTTTCATGGCGGCGATGGCCTCGTTCATGGAGCTGGGCGAGCGGCGCGCGCGCGCGGCGCTGGCGCGCATCCCCAAGGGCCGCTTCACCTTCGCCGAGGAGCAGGACAACGGCGCCATCCACAAGATCGCCATCGAGATCACCGATGAGGCCTTCATCATCGATGTGCGCGACAATCCCGATCAGGCCGGCTCCAGCAATTCCAGCCGCGAGGGCACCGAGATCGCCGCCCAGCTGGCCTTCAAGGCGGTGACCGATACCGAGGCGCCGGGCAATGCCGGCTTCTTCCGCCCGCTGCAGGTGCTCACCCGGCCAGGCTCTGTCTATCATGTGCAGGAACCGGGCGCGCTGGGCTATTATGCCGAGGTGGAGATCCGCCTGTTCGACCTGATCCTGCGCTGCCTTGCCGCGCAGTTTCCGCATCTGGTGCCGGCGGGCAATTTCTCCTCGATCTGCGGCACCAACATCGGCGGCAAACATGCCGAGACGGGCGAGCATTATACGGTGGTGGAGCCGCAGCTGGGCGGCTGGGGCGCGGAGGACGGGCGCGATGGCAACAACGCCATCTTCTCCGGCTTTCATGGCGAAACCTTCAACTGCCCGGCCGAAGTGGCCGAGGCCCGCTATGGGCTGGGGGTGGAGGAGATGGCGCTCAACATCACCCAGGCGGGCGCTGGCCAGTGGCGCGGGGGCAAGGGGCTCTCGCTGCGCTATCGCGTGCGGGCCGACGAGAACTTCCTCAGCGTCGGCTACACCCGCTCGCGCATTCCGCCCTGGGGCATCAATGGCGGCGCGGATGGCTCGCCCAATTATGTCGAGGTGCTGCGCGCCGGCAAGGCGCCCGAACGCCACGCCTTTGGCACCAACATTCCCCTGGGCAAGGGCGATGTGGTGCATGTGGTGACAGGCGTTGGCGGCGGCTGCGGCGACCCACACGCGCGTGATCCCGAAGCGGTGCGCCGCGATATCCGCGATGGCTATCTGACCGCCGAAGAGGCCCGGGCGATCTACGGCTACGCCGGCTGATGGCGGGGGTGAACGATCTGGCGGGGCTGAAGGCGCGGCTGGAGGAGGCCACCGCCGCCGCCCTGCCGCGCCAGACCGCCTGGCTGGCCGATCTGGTGCGCTTTGCCAGCACGCGCGGGCAGGAGGGCGATTGCCAGCGCTGGCTGGCCGGCCAGTTTGCCGGGCGGGGCTGGCAGGTGGATCTGTTCAGCCTGGCTGATGTGGCGCTGGCAGGGGCGGCCGGTGCCTCGCCGGCGGTGGAGGTGGATCTGGCAGAGGCGCTGCAGGTGGTGGCAAAGGTGCCCGCGCGCGTGACAGAAGGGCGCAGCCTGATCCTCCAGGGCCATATCGATGTGGTGCCCCCGGGCCCGCGCGAGCTGTGGCGCCACGATCCCTTCGATCCGCAGATCGCCGATGGCCGCATTCATGGCCGCGGCACTGCCGACATGAAGGTGGGCGTGGCGGCGATGGTGTTCGCGCTGGAGGCACTGGCGGCGATCGGGCTGGAGCCGACGGCGGATATCTTCGTCGAGACGGTGTCGGAAGAGGAATGCACCGGCAATGGCGCGCTGGGCACGCTGCTGCGCGGCCATGTG
>Ga0207806_1000374_pt1 | contig 11285 bp, 11 predicted proteins | sample LuqExpMetageno72_FD_187829 | JGI IMG/M metagenome (GOLD analysis project Ga0207806, IMG submission 187829) | Tropical forest soil microbial communities from Luquillo Experimental Forest, Puerto Rico - Sample 72 (SPAdes) | ecosystem: Environmental > Terrestrial > Soil > Tropical forest ...
CTTCCTGTCGTCCCAGATGGCAAGCTTCGTGACAGGCCATACTCTGGCTGTCGATGGTGGCTACACCGCCCAGACGATCCTGCCGGAATAGACTTTCAGCCCGTTTGCCCCCGCAAGGAGATGTGGATGACCGATTTGACAGAAATCGAGAAAAAGCTCGATGAATTGATGTCACGCGAGCAGATCCGGGACGTCCTTTACAGATACACGCGCTATATTGACCGCTTTGACGTCGACGAGCTCCGCAAATGTTATCACGCCGATGCTGACGATATCCACTGGAACAGCTTCATCGGCAACGCTCATGCCTTTGCGGGGCATATAATCAAGGAAATGCAGAATCTGAAATTCCTCGTGCACGAGGTGACCAATCCGCTGATAGAACTCGACGGCGAACGCGCCTTTGTGGAAGCTCGCTACACCAGCCGGGTGCGGATTGACTTCGCAGGCGCAGCGGAAGGCGAATGGGTCGAATCCATCGCTCACGGCCGCTATCTCGATATCTTCGAGCGCCGTGCCGGAGTCTGGAAAATTGCCCATCGACGCCTCGCCCAGGATGGCGGCAGAATCTCGGTCGTGACCGACATCGCCAAATACAATCCTGATGCCGCCGGCAAACGGGTACCCGACGATATGGTTTACAAGAAATTCGATATCGCCAAATTCGCTCCCCCTCACACGGAACCGAAATATGGCCGCTTCGAAGCCCTGCGCCAGTTTGGAGAGCGGCTTGTTAAAGCCGGCGAATAAGGCCCCTGCAAAAACCCGGAAGATCGCCAACATCAGCGATCCGACAGGATCTGGGGGGCAAGGGAAGCGATTAAGCTGATGTGCAATCAGGCCCGCCAGCCACCATATGGCAACTGGCGGGCCTATACCTCACCGTGTGCCATGCCCCCGAAAACCTCAATGCGGGCGCCAGAGGCTGACTGTGCGTGCCCAGTCCTCTACGCCGCTCATCGACAGACTTTGGCCCTGTCAGCCCAAAGGCAGGCTGATCGCTCCACTGGAAGGTCCAGAAACCATCACGACAGGCTCATCCGGGTCGATCTCGGCCCCTCGGATTGCCCTTCAGATCTTGCTGGCATTCACTTGTGAACCGCGGCCGGAACGATAGATCGAATGTCCACAGCGCAAGGTAAGTTGCCCATGGACAGGCAGATGATGGAACCACCCCTGACAGATCACGGTCCATCTGAGACTTGCCTGCTTCAGGCTATTGTCGAGGCCAAGACGTAAAACAAAAACACAGGTTCTGTTCAAAATTGCGTAATCACTGAACGGGCAATCCCGCCCTTCTTGAGGTCTGCGTAGGCCTCATTGATTTGATCAAGGCGAATTGTCCGAGAAACAAGATCATCAAAGTTGAGGCGCTTTTGCAAATACAAATCCGCGTAAAACGGAATGTCATGTTTGAAGTTCGTTCCGCCCATGAACACACCCTTCAGGGACGTCTTGCCATACAGCAACTGGGCCGGATGCAGGTCCATGACCGCATCGCCGTTCTGGGCGCCCACCACATAGGCCGTCCCGCCCGGCGCAAGCATATTCACCGCCTGCTCCAGCAGCTGCTTCACGGTTCCGACCACCTCGAAAGCATGGTCAACGCCGCCGCCTGTGAGCTCGCGCACTGCCTCGACCGGATCGACCTCCTTGGGGTTGACCACATGCGTCGCGCCAAAGCGGCGCGCAAGCTCCAGCTTCATCGGATCGAGATCGATCGCTATGATCCGGCGCGCACCTACCACCGCGGCTCCCTGCAGAACGTTGAGACCAACGCCGCCGCAACCGATCACCGCAACATTCTCACCAGCTCTGATCGAGGCGGAATTGATCGCTGCACCGACCCCGGTGGTGACCGAGCAACCGATGATGGACGCCTGCGGGAAGGGAACGCTGGCAGGGATCCCCACAGCATTGTTCTCGTGCAGGAGGACCTGTTCGGCAAAGCCCGATATCTCCGAGAATTGCATGATGGGCTCTCCCCCCAAGCGCATACGAGGGGGCATGTCGGCACTTCGCTGCGTTGCGGAGGGATAGCCCCGGCAAAGGTTCGGCTTTCCCACCTCGCAGCGGTCGCAGTGACCACAAAAGCCAGCCAGGCATGCGACGATATGGTCACCAACCTTGAATTGAGTGACGTCGGGCCCAATTTCCCTGACGATCCCGGCAACTTCATGGCCAAGGACCAGCGGCAAGGGCATACCAAGATCGTGGGTGGCGACATAGAGGTCGCTGTGACACAGGCCGCTTGCCTTGGCATCGACAAGAATTTCCCGCCCGAGCGGCTTGTCCAGCGTCAGATCATCGCGAATGACAAAGGGCTTACCGATTTCGGTAAGGACTGCTGCTCTCATCGCCTGAAACTCCGAATGCTTGAGTGCTTTGCGGATCTGGCCAGCCTATGGCGCCAGATATGTCTTGATGTTTGCGAAGTGATCCATGCCCGTGCGCCCCAGTTCGCGCCCAACTCCTGAGGATTTGGTCCCGCCGAAAGGGATCTCGATCGGCGCACCAACGAAAGCATTGATCCCGACAGACCCGGTATCGAGTGCGGCAGCGACCCTGCGCGCTTCCTCCAGGTCCTCGCCAAAGACACTGCCGCCAAGGCCATATTTGGAGTCATTTGCAACCGCGATCGCGGCATCAGCGTCCGGCACACGAAAAATCAGCGCCAGTGGCCCGAAGGCCTCCTCCTCATGCAGCCGCATGCCCGGCTTGATGTCGGTAAGGATGGCCGGTTTGAAATAGGCACCTTGCGAGCCGGTTCGCCCCCCCGGAACCAGAATGGTCGCTCCCTTGGCAACCGCATCGTCATATTGGTCCTGCAGCAACTGCGCGGCACGCTCACTCGACATTGGGCCTAGCGTCGTGCCTGCTTCGAGCGGATCGCCCATGGTCTGATGACAAAAGACCTGCTTGAAGCTCTCGATGAAGGCCTCCGCCGACGCCTCCGTGACGATGATACGCTTGGGCAGGGCGCAAGCCTGCCCACTGATGATCAGCCGGCAGGTCGCAGCTGTAGCCGCTGCCAGGTCAATGTTCGCACTATCCAGCACCACGAAGGCGTCAGAACCACCAAGCTCGAGAATGACCGGCTTGATCGCGCGGCCGGCCTGCTCACCAACGCTGGAACCTGCCCGATCCGATCCGGTCAACGCCACACCGCGCACACGGGCATCGGAGATGATCGCCGAAACCTGCTCGACCGACGCCAGAATCGTCTGGTAGCACCCCGCAGGAAAGCCTGCCTCTGCGAAAACCTCGTCGATCATCAAGCTCGAACCCGCTGTGATCTCCGCGGGTTTGACGATCACCGTATTGCCGAGCATCAGATTTGGCGCGGCAACCCGCATAGCCTGATAGATCGGGGCATTGAACGGCTCGATGCCGAGAATGACACCGGTCGGCTCCTTGCAGATCGTGGCAGTCCCCTGCCCGACGACTGCAATCGTCTCGGGCTCAAGCAATCGCCCTGCATGCTCGGCGTAATACCGGAAGATCGAGGCAACCAGCGCCAGCTCCCCTTTCGAATGAGGAAGGATCTTCCCCATTTCGACGGTGATCTGCCTCCCGATACGATCCGCATGCTTCTCGAAAAGATCCGCGATCCTGTAGAACAAGGCAGCGCGCTCATCGAGCGGAAAGGCTCGCCAGATGTGGAATGCTGCGTGGGCTTTGGAAAGGCCCGCTTCGACCTGGCTGTCCGCCAAGCGAGGCCATTCGTGGAGAATGTCTCCGTTGACCGGATTCTGGGTCAGATACCCGCTACGGCTGATGACCGTTTCTGAAAGGGCCTGCATCGTTCTACTCCAGCCATTGGGGCAGCCATCACGACCGCGCACCATCAATCTTCATCACCTTCCCTGTCGATCTCTGCGAAACGGGAGGATACATTCTCCAACACCTCGAAAGGCGCGTGGTGAGCCAGGGCCGTCAAGATATCCGCCGCACGCTGCAGATCCTCCTCGGAGTATCTGGCAAGCACCGGCTCATACTGCTCGATAAAGCCGTGATAGATGGCCAGAACCTCGTCGGCCTTGCCGCGCACCGGTTCGACAAAGGTGCCCCGCCGATCGTGGGGATTGGGCACTCTTCGGACATAGCCCTTTCGTTCGATCCGATCGATTGCCCCCGTTGTCGCGCCAGAACTCAGACCAAGATGCTCTGCAATTCGATTGGGATTGACCGGCTCGCTGGATGAGAAAATGAAATCGAGGGTGCTCAGGTCAGTGTTGTGAAGCCCAAGACGCTTCGCCAGCGCGGTGTCCGAGCGAGCGGCCGCGTTGAGAAACTGTCTAACGGCTCTGACGAACGATAGCCGTGATGGCATTCGTACGGTCCTCTCCCTTCGGCTGTGATCCAGCGCTTGCCTCTTTTATCTCTCTCGAAAAGTATCTTATCAAGAGAGATAAATTGAGTCGGCACATTTTTTTGAGCGCCCAGCAATTTCCGTTGCACAGCAGCGACTTGCCCCTGCGACCACAAGCCGTTCGCCCCGATGCCCAGTCAGCCCACGCTTCAGGCGGCTGGCCTCCTCTCGGTATCGGCGGCACCCGAACGCGCCTGCGCCGCCGAACTTTTTGCTCAGCTGCCGTTCCGCTGTTCACCGGCAGGCAAAGACGAAAACCCGACGTTGGTTGGGGAGGCACAGCCGGCCCGACGAGCAAAGCTCCAGAGCCGGCACCTCCCCACCTCCCCCGGCAGTCTTCAAAGGCAGGTCAGACCGCCATCGAGGACAAATTCGCCGCCGTTAGCCACGCTCATTTCGTCAGAAGCCAGGAGAAGGGCCATGTTGGCAACCTCGCTAGCCTCTCCGAGCCGGCCCAAAGGAATTTGATTGATCTTTTCGTTCACAACCTCATGCAGGCGCCCATCAGGGTAGCGGATCATGGGCGTGTCAAAGACGCCGGGGTGAATGGAATTCACGCGAATGTTGAGCGGGCCGAATTCGAGAGCCGCAACCTTGGTCATCCCGCGGACCGCAAACTTCGACGCAGCATAGGCGATCGCGTTTTTGGCCCCGCGCAGACCCGCGATCGATGAAAGATTGATGATGGAGCCGCCACCTGCCCGCTGCATGCTTGGCAGCACCGATTTCATGCCAAGGAAGACACCGACCTGATTGACGTCAATGACGTCACGAAATTTCTGCTCGGGAAACTCCGCAATAGGGCCCAGCCCGCCAACACCGGCATTGTTGACCAGAACCGAGACGGGACCAAACTCCTCTTCGGTCCTGGCGATGACCGACTGCCAGCTTTCCTCCCGCCTGACGTCAAGGTGCTCGTAACGCGCGCCAGGCAGTGATCCGGCGAGCTTTGTCCCTTCCTCGTCGAGCACATCGGCGACAATGACCTTGCCACCTTCCTGCGCGAAACGGGTCACGATCGCCGCGCCAAGGCCACGAGCCGCACCAGTTACGATTGCTACTTTGCCATCAAGTCGACCTGCCACTCTGGACCTCCTTAGTGATCGTTCATTCGTAAATCATGATCTGATTTGCTGTGCGAAAACGGATTGAAATCGATGGCCAGGCGCCACAGAAATCGACACCCCTGCGCAAATTAATATGCCCGTTTCCGAAAACCATAAATCACCATGCCATTTTCCAGATCGAATAAACCCGGAAAAATATGCATAAGTTCATCGCCTTCAGAGCAATGCGCGCTCCGCTTAATGCTTTCGATGCGGCCAGCACATCAAGATATGTCAAATGCGATTGGCGTTCGATCGCCGACGCTTCTCAACGCCGCTCGAACGCCAAATTGGATCCTCTCTTCGGCGTCTCTCAGGAAACACTCAATGCGAACGATTGTTAGTTTTTTCCAAGCGCCAAGTCAATGATCACAATCGGCAATGGGCTGTCGTTCACGAAAAAAGCGGCAGATCATCCTGCCGGGCAGCCTTCCTCTAGCGAGCCCCCGAATCCTGCATGGCGGCAAAAGCGGCGCGGTAGTTTGTCCGGCAAACCACTATTTTCCCTGGTAAGCAGGCGCCCGTTTGTTCAGGAACGCGGCGACAGCTTCTGCACAATCCCGCGAGGCTCCAGCAATACGCTGAGCATTGGCTTCATTGCGCAGCGCGGCATCGAAATTCCCCTCCATCGCAGCCAAAACGGTCTGTCGGGCCAATCCAAAAGCCAGCGTCGGCCCTCCGGCCAGCCGGTGGGCCACAGACTGAGCTTCAGCCAGCAGGGATGTGTCAGGTGCAACCCGATAGATCATCCCCCATTCCAGGGCCTTGGCTGCGGTGATGCGTTCTGCAAAAAGCAGCATTTCCATCGCGCGTGCCCGGCCGACGAGACGCGGCAGGATCCAGCTGGCGCCTGCATCGGGAGCAAGCCCGAAGCTGGCAAAAGCCGGCTGGAAAAACGCGCTTTCACCCGCGATCACAACATCGGCGATCAGCGCAAGCGGGGTGCCGGCGCCGACTGCCGCCCCGTTAACGGCCGCGATCACCGGAATGCGCAACAGGGCGAGCTTGCGCATCATCGGGTTGATTGCCGTGACAATGCCATCCTGCATCACGTCTCCGAAGGTCTGCCATCGAGCGGCTGGAGACCCTAGATCATCGCCCGAGCAGAATGCGGCCCCAGCCCCCGTAATCACAAGCGCACGCACACGCGAAAGCTGGTTCATTGCGTGGGACAATTCATCCGCCATCGCCCAGGACAACGCATTGCGGGTTTCGGGATGGTCAAGCGTGATCGTCGCCACATCGCCTTCGATGCAAAACCGGATCCGCTCATAGACACGAGGCTTCGTCATGGCTGGACCGCCCGCTCCATCTCCATCGCCATGCCTTGGCCACCACCGATGCACATGGTGCTCAGCCCATAGCTGCCTGAGATGCGCGCCCGCTCATAATTCGACATGCTTTCGGCCCCGCAGCCGCACAACCTGGCCACTGTCAGAGCAGGCGTTGCCATCGGGATTTCAGCGTTGATCGCGCAAGCCCGCGCCAGATAGGCATCCTTGCCGCTCGTCAGGCAGACCTGTCCAAACACGACATGCCCGACGTCGGAGGGCGCAGCGCCAGTTCGCGCGATCGCCTCGGCCGCCACCCTACTACCGAGGTGCGAGATGGCCGTGCGCATGCCGCTCACGGTGTACATGTCTTCCATTGGATGCCTGTCCTCTTCGGTGCGTTTAGTCGGCGCGGAATGCGTAAGCTTCGCCGCAGGGAGGTGCGGCGCGCCTTCAACGAGAAGCCGATCTATCGAGCGATAATGGAGAGCGCCCTGATGAGATGCGGCCGGTCGATCATCTTGCCATCCAGTGTCAGGACACCCGCCTCAGGGTTGGATGCGAAGGCATCGATAACCGCCTGCGCATGTTCGAGGGCCTGGGCCGACGGCGTAAAGGCTTTGTTGATAATGGGGATCTGGTCGGGATGGACGGCCATCATGCCGATAAACCCATCCCTCGCGGCTTCTTGCGCATAGGCGGCCAGCCCATCAAGGTCTCGAATGGCAGGATAAACGGTGTCGATAGGGGCAACCTGAGCGGCTGCAGCGGCAAAGAGCGTGAGGGCACGAGCAATTTCAAAGGGACGGGTGTAGCTGCCATCGGCAAGTCGAGCCGTCAGTGCGCCGATCGCAGCGGGAAGATCCTCCGCCCCCCAGGTCAGGCCCACCAGCCGCTCGGCGACCTCACCGTATTCGCCCAGCCGGAACAGGCCATTAGGGGTCTCGCAGGCGATGGGCAGGATTTTGGACTGCGTATCGCCCTGTGCGCGCAAAAGCGCGTCAAGCTTGCGGATGGCCGCCGCCCCTTCGGCCTTGGGCAACACGATTCCGCTTGGAACGCAGGGAATTATTGCCGCGAGATCCGCGTCGATCAAATGGCTGTCGAGCTGATTGATCCGCACGAACAAAGAAATCTCGCGGCCGGCTTCCTTGAGAAAGCCTGCAACCTCACGCCGGGCGGTTTCCTTTGCGGCGAGAGCCACGGAGTCTTCCAGATCGAGGATCAACGCATCCGCGCCGAGGCTCAACGCCTTGCGCATTCGATCTGGCCGATCACCGGGCACAAAGAGAAGGGAACGCAGGCGCATCAGACGCGCTCAAAGACGGCAGTGAGCCCCTGCCCGCCCCCGATGCACATGGTCTCGATGCCATATCGAACCTCTCGGCGTGCCATTTCACGCAACAGCGTGGCGAGGATCCGCCCCCCCGTCGCCCCGACAGGATGGCCCAGCGAAATGCCCGAACCATGAACATTCAGGCGGGCATAGTCGTCCGCGCCGAACTTCCATTCTCTCAGGCAAGCGATGACCTGTGCGGCGAAAGCCTCGTTCAGCTCGATCAGATCGATATCCTTGAGCGCCAGGCCGGCTCGATCAAGCGCCTTGGCCGTGGAAGGAACCGGGCCGATCCCCATGGTGCGCGGTGCGCAGCCTGCCACCGCCCAGCTCTTGAGCGTCGAAATGGGTTTGAGGCCGTATTTTTCCGCAGCTTCGCGCGTGGCCACGATGCAGGCCGAGCCACCATCGTTCTGGCCGCTCGCATTGCCTGCAGTCACGGTCGAGGCAGGATCGCGCTCTCCATAGATGGGCCTGAGCTTTTCGAGCGCTGCACTTGTCAGCCCGGGACGGGGATGCTCGTCAGTTTCGATGACCGTGACCTGCCCCTTCCGATCCTTGAGTGCCACCGGGATTATTTCTTCGGCAAAAATACCTGACTTCTGCGCCTCGACCGCTTTCGCATGGCTGCCAAGGGCAAACTCGTCCTGCTCCTCGCGGGAGATATCGTACTGTTTGGCGAGGTTCTCGGCCGTCTCGATCATGCCTCCAGGCACTGGCCAGTTCTTCCCTCCTGCCGTCACCCGGCCACGCGCCAGACTGTCGTGCAGCATCATGCCGTCCCCGCTCGCACCATAGCGCGCCTGATGCGTGAAGAAGGCGGCGTTGGACATGGACTCAGCGCCGCCTGCCACGACAAGGTCGGCCGCACCGGTCTGCACCTGCATCATGGCATAGATCACGCCCTGGAGGCCCGAGCCACAGCGCCGGTCGATCTGGAGCCCCGGCGTTTCAATCGGCAACCCGGCATCCAGAGCCACGACGCGCCCCAAGGCAGGGGCTTCCATCGTGGGATAGCATTGCGCGAAAATCACATCCTCGACCGCGTCATGAGGCAGTCCGGTGCGCTCGAGCAGACCCGTCAATACGGCAACGCCCAGATCGACGGCGCTCTGGCTTTTGAACACTCCGCCCTGACGGCCGACTGCGGTGCGGACGGGTTCGCAAATTACGGCCTCACGCATAGATAAATCCCTTCTCATTTCAGTTCTGACGGCCGAGGAGGCCGCGGCCGATGACATGGGCCTGGATTTCTGCTGCGCCTTCGAAAATGCTCAGAATGCGGGCATCGCAAAGGATGCGGCTCGCCTCGTATTCGAGCGCGTAACCGTTCCCGCCGTGGATCTGCACGCAAAGGTCGGCGTTCGACCAGGCAACGCGGGCGCCAAGAAGCTTGGCCATCCCTGCCTCAATGTCGCAGCGCTTGCCTTCATCCTTGTGACGTGCCGAAGCGTAGGTCAGCTCACGAGCCATAACGAGTTCAGCGACCATGAGGGCAAGCTTATCAGTGACGCGGGGGAAATCAGCGAGTTGCTTGCCGAACTGACGGCGCTCCGTCGCATAGCGTAAAGCCACATCGAATGCATTCCAGCCCACGCCGATCGCGCGCGCCGCAGTCTGGATGCGCGCACCTTCGAAGGTGCGCATCAACTGCTTGAAGCCCTGCCCTTCGGCCCCGCCCAACAGCCCCTCTTCCGCAACCTTGAAGTCCTCGAAGCTCAGGGCATATTCCCGCATCCCGCGGTAACCCAACACCCCGATCTCGCTGCCGAAAATGCCATCGTCCGGAAAATCGACCTCGCCTTTTTTGCGGGTCTTGGCAGCGAGCAGCATTGAAAGCCCGCCATACCCGGGAACGTCTGGATTGGTGCGACACAGGACCGTCATCAGGTCCGTACGGGCAGCATGGGTAATCCAGCTCTTTGCGCCCTGGATCGACCAGCTCCCATTCTCGCCCCGCACGGCTTTGGTGCGGACAGATGCGAGATCAGAGCCGACATCCGGTTCGGTGAAGACCGCCGTTGGCAGCACCTCACCCGTGGCGATGCGAGGCAGCCACCGGGCCTTTTGCTCGGGCGTTCCGTTGGCACCAATCAACTCGCCCGCGATCTCTGATCGCGTCCCCAGAGAGCCCGCGCAGATCCACCCACGCGAGAGCTCTTCCGACACGAGGCACATGGCAAGCTTGCCCAGGCCCAGACCGCCGAATGCCTCGTCGATGCAAACACCAAAAACGCCAAGGTCGGCCATTTCCTTGATGATTTCATCCGGGATCAGGGCATCCTCGAGATGCCAGCCATGGGCATTTGGCGAAATCCGCTTGCGCGCAAAATCGCGAAACTGATCACGGATGAGGTCCATCGTCTCATCGTCGAGTGCTTCGTCAGGCAATTCACCCAGACGCAGCTTCGCACTGAGGGCCAGCCGCGTCTGGGCAGTGTTGCCCTGCGCCAGCAAATGCGCGACGCCTGCATCACCTGCGAGAGCCGCAGCAGCCCCGGCCAGACCCAATTCGTGCGGGCGGGCAAACTCGCTCTGGCTCATAGGCACGCCGCCGATCAACTGCGCGACATACTCCCCGATCCCGATGCGCAACGTCAGCTCGTCGATCTCCTGATAGCGCCCGGCCGCCTTGCCGCGCTCCGCCCAGTCCACGAGGGCAGCCATCGCCTCGACAGTCGTGGTGATCCAGGCGAAGCCGTGCAGGAGGCGCTGCTCCCGATCGGCCAACGTGTTATCGACCTTGCCGGCAGGCGCGATCGCCAGCCATGTGCGATCCTGAGCAGCCTGCGCATAGGCGCGCGCGGCTTGAACGGCAGCTTTCGCCGAAGAAATCCAGTCGGTCATGCGTACCCCACCGTTGCGACCATTGCCGTCACACCATCACAGCGCACCGCCCGCACTTCATTCCGGTCGGCCTGCAACCGGATGGGCTGGCCCTGGAAGAGGGGTGCTTGTGCCCGAAATTCAAACTTCGTGAGCGCGCCAGCGCGCTCGGCCAATGCTGCCAGTTTTGCTGCGGTGAAGGGGCCATGCACCACGAGCGAGGGATAATTCTCGACCTGCGCGGCGTATGGCGCATCGTAATGGATGCGATGCGCATTGAAAGTGGCCGCGGAGAAGCGAAACAGATGGGTCGTTGTCGGTTCCCAAAGCTCGCCTGACGGGGCCTCGGGACACGGTTGTGGCAGCACTGGCGG
>Ga0207806_1000375_pt1 | contig 11228 bp, 12 predicted proteins | sample LuqExpMetageno72_FD_187829 | JGI IMG/M metagenome (GOLD analysis project Ga0207806, IMG submission 187829) | Tropical forest soil microbial communities from Luquillo Experimental Forest, Puerto Rico - Sample 72 (SPAdes) | ecosystem: Environmental > Terrestrial > Soil > Tropical forest ...
ACCGCCCCTTAGATTGGTCCGCCTCATTCTCGGATCCCATAATGGAAGGGCCTCAGTGCCGATTCCGAAGAGAAGCGCGAGCCCGTGAGCGACACCGATCACTGAAGTGGTGGACAGTTTGAAAGCGCTTGACCCAAAACGGCCGATTAGAGAAGCGGACATCCTCTCGCGCTTCTGCGATGTCTGCTTCTGAGGGTAAAGCGGATATCGCTTACGCCAGCAGGTACATGCGTTTGAGTACACGCCCTAGTCAGCGTCGTGACTGCGGAGCATTTCGAGGTGCGATCCATGCTCGTCGCGGCGATCGGTTTTCTGCTGATGGCCCTCAGCGGACTTCACCTCCTCCGCTGCCCATTCCGGGTAGTGTCGATACGTCATCAGGTGCTCAATCTGATCCTGCGCCATCAGCGCCGCCCCATGCGCTGCCTTCTCCAGCCTGCCCTCCGCAGGGCGGCCCCCTTCTTCGGGAGCCATTCCTTCCAGTGCCGAAGCGCCTTGGCTTCTAGAGCCGCTATGCTCATGCACCTTCTCCTGCATCGGAATGGGCCGCAGCGTAATTCTGCCCAACCGTACATCAAGTGAGGGTGCCATTGCCGATTTCGGCTGACTAGGGCAGCGGTGCTGCTTCAATCCTGTGCATGTGTAGAGTGATGATGAGGATAACGGGCGCGAGCGCCGGCAATACGAGCCAAGCTGCTTCATTCGAGAGTTAAACATCTGCCCTTGCAGAGTGTGAATTGAATCGCTCGGGTGGAGACAGGCCTCCCAGACCGACGCATGAGACAGAGGAGATGCCCTCGAGCCGGACCAGCCCCCACGATCGGGCGCTAGCAGTGATGGAGGTTGCCATGAAGGCCTTTCTGCTCTCGACAACTCTCGTGGTAGTGGTCGGCGGTGCTGTGGCGGACGAGACCCGGCACACGAATGTCATAACAGCCGATACCATCAAATGGACGGAAAACGCGGCATTTCCTAAAGGCGTTCAGATCGCCACGCTGGTGGGTGATCCAACCAAGGCTGGCGAGACCGTTGTTCAGCGCATTAAATTCCCGTCCAACTTCACAATGCCGCCGCACACTCATCCGTTTTCGGAGGTCGTCACCATCATTAGCGGCAACATCGGGACGAACAGTGGCGAAAAGCCAGAGAAAAACGGAGGTCTGCTGCAGCCGGGATCAATGTGGATGTACCCGGCGAACCACTCTCATTACGCCTGGACTGGAGATGGCGAGGGAGTTCTACAAGTCCAGTACATCGGACCTGGAGGCATTACATACGTCAACCCGGCCGATGATCCCCGGAATATTCGGTAGCGCATGCTGTTTTGAGATGTTGCACTATGATGAGATCGAGCTGGCACCCCGTCATTCCGATGCTGGGTCTTGCGTTGCTGACCGCGTCAAACCAATGGGCGTGGGCGGCGGAGCCGCAGAGCCGAGGGCCGGAGCGGATCGAGCACATTGTAGTTATCTACTTGGAGAACCGTAGCTTCGATAACCTGTATGGCCATTTCCCCGGGGCCAACGGATTGCAGGACAGCAGTAAGACGGCGACGCAAACCGATTCCCAAGGGCAGGTTTACTCCACCTTTCCGCCGGTCAAGAGCGATCGCACCAACCCTCCCGAGCCCGACAAGCGCTTTCCCACGAACCTTCCCAACGCGCCGTTTCTCATAGACCAGTACGTGCCGATCCGGGAGAAGTATGCGGATGATCTAGTGCGCAGCTACTATAAGCAGCAACAGCAGATTCACAGTGGAAAGATGGATCGCTTTGTCGCGGTCTCCGGCTCGGGCCTAACCATGGGCCACCACGACATCAGTCAGACGGCCCTATACCGCTATGCTGAGCGCTACACGCTGGCCGATAACTTTTTCCACGCCGCGTTCGGAGGCTCATTGCTGAACCACTTTTGGCTGATCTGCGCTTGCACACCGCGCTTCGACGGCGCGCCATCGGCCATTCGAGCGGTGTTGGATGAGAAGGGTAACCTGGTCAAGGACGGCGCGGTCACGCCGGACGGCCGGGTCGTGTTCACCGTCTTCACGGTGCATGCGCCCCATCCTTCTACGGTGAAAGATTCCAGTCTGCTGATGCCCCCCGAGACCATGCCGACCATCGGGGACCGCCTCACGGAAAAGAGCATCTCCTGGGCCTGGTACTCCGGGGGCTGGAACGATGCCCTGGCGGGCAACCCGGATCCGTTATTTCAGTTCAATCACCAACCCTTTGCGTACTTCAAGCAGTACGCGGACGGCACCGAGGCCAAGCGCGAACACCTGAAGGATGAGGTGGACCTAACCAACGCGATCGAGAACAATAGCCTGCCGGCTGTGGCGTTCTACAAGCCGCTTGGTCCCGAGAACCAGCACCCCGGCTACGCCGACATCGACTCCGGCGACCAGCACGCCGCCAACATAATTTCCAAGATCGAACGAAGCCCATTGTGGTCCAGCACGGTGATCGTCGTGACCTATGACGAGAATGGTGGCTTCTGGGATCATGTGCCGCCTCCGAGCGTGGATCGATGGGGGCCTGGACTGCGCGTGCCGACCCTGATCATTTCTCCGTTCGCTCGGCGAGGCTTCGTGGATCACACGTTCTACGACACCACCTCAATTTTGAAGTTGATCGAGACCCGTTACGGCTTGGCGCCACTGGGCGAGCGCGACGCCCATGCCAATGATCTGCTCAACAGCCTCGACCTGTACGGCCCCGCTCACTGAGCGCTCGGCGCCCCTCAGCCCTCGTCAATTGGCGGAGGCGCGTGACAGCGGCGTTCGAGGTCAATCGGCTACGTCATCAAGCCGGTTTCGCCTATCGAATTGAGTATTCCGGATCGACCGTTTTGCCGATCGCGCATTGAGCCCGTCGGGATGTGGGTTGCTGCGTGTATGGCGCTAAGTGCGCCGCGTAATGCGCCGTCAACGAACTCATACCGAGGACGCGAGCAGTGAGGTCATCGCTTGCTCGGAGCAACATTCGCTACGCGTTCCGAGAAAGCGCGTGCCTCCGAGCGCGTGCATGACATATGCACGCGCTCCGTGGAGGGAGGACGCGCCACGATCGAGATCCCGGGCCGCCATTCTTTGGCCGGCCGGATCGGACGCGGTTCAAAACCTCCACCGCAGTTTGGGCACACATTCAAGAGCACTTGCTGCACGCAATCCGCGCAGAATGTACACTCGAAGCTGCAAATGCGGGCCTCGGTCGAAGACGGGGGCAAGTCCTTATCGCAGCACTCGCAGTTTGGTCGAAGCGTCAACGCCATGTACTCGCTCCAAAGTTGGCCCAGACCCGGTGACACTTAAAGTCGGCTTTTGATTGGTTGTCGATCCGGCGTCGAGTAATCTCCGCGATGCTTAGGTCGGCCGGCTCGGACTAAGGCGCCGTGGGCGGATATGCGCGGCAAGCCGCTCGACTCCGGGGGCCTCGCCAATCTGCTCAAGGAGTACGGCGTTCGCTCGATCACGGTGCGCATGGGCACTATTACTGTGAAGAGCTACCGCCGCGCCGACCTCGTCGATGTGTGGCGGCGCTATCTCCCGGCGCGCACAAATCCTTGCGGATTTCGATCGGCTTGAGAAAGCGATGCGAAGCGATGGTTATCGCGGCTGCCCGTTTATGAACACGGTTGCGGAACTCGCCGACCCCTCTCACGCCGCTCACAAGATTGCCGTTGCCCACAAGGAAAAACGTCGCACGTTGTTTCGCACGCTTCTTAAGAGGCTCCAGGCTCCCGACCCAGACAAGCTTGCTACGCAACTCATGATTCTTGGCGAGGGCGCAGTCGCGCAAGCGCTGGTGCATGGCGACCCAAAGGTGGCGCGCGCGGCGCGCGAGGCCGCACGCGTTTTACTTGTGGCTGCCGGTGTGCACGTTCCGCAATCTCGACGTCGAACTCACTAACGGGCAGATACGTCCGTTTTGTGCAAGCCCTATTTTGAGAAGATCGACCTTGACGGCCAGCGCTCGCGCGACCAACTCCATTTTATGTCGAGCGCAGCATCGGAGCTTTGTGCGATGAGCACCAACATAATGCTGGCATTGCTGATGGTCTGTTCGATCTATCTCGCCGGCCGAATTGCTGAGCGTCGATGACGCTCCTTCAAAATCTGGTCGTGGATTGCTGCGATTATTGGACCGCTTGCGCTTCCACTGGTGTTCTTGTTCCCGAACTTGCACAGCAGGGATGGCGACGGTGCCTAAGCGGCGTTGCACGCCGCGCTGAAGGAACTTCCACGACTTATCGCAGAGCCAAGAAAGCAGAGGGTGCCAGCGCGCTACTCAGGCGCGATGCCGGCGCTCTTGATAGGTTGGACCACTTCGCGGTTTCCGCGGCAACGAAGTCGCGACTCGGCCGGCGCCGAGGGCACTCGATTCCGAGCTGGTGCAAGCACCTCCGAATCCAAGGACAGAAAATGCGCTGCTCAAAGCGCTTGCGCGGGCGCACCGATGGCGCAAGCAGATCGAAGACGGCGAGTACGCCTCAATCACCGAGCTCACCAGGGCAAAAGGCGTGAACGACTCCTATGCCCGCCGGCTGCTGCGCTTGACACTGCTCTCGCCCGAGATCATCGACGCCATTCTCGGCGGCAAGCACCACCCCGATTTCACGCTCGATCGATTAAGTCGGCCATTGCCCCTCAAGTGGGACCTGCAGAGAGCGATTTTACTATTGGCGTCTCGATAGCTTGACGCAAACCTGAGAGGTAGGACACGCGGGACATTGCGTCCCCTACTGTGGCAGAGCGGACATTCGGCGCATGACCAGAGTCAGCTAAGGGCCAAAAGCAAACATCGCGCCCACATTTCTGCATCGCGGCCCAAGAAATCAACGCACAAGTTCAAGCGGTCAGGAGTCCGATGGCACCGATGAGAATCAAGCTAATTGCCCATACGAAGTCGAGATTGAACCAGCCTCTGGAAAGGAATTTCAAACCAAGCCAATCATAGACAAGGAGCGCAATCACGCCACCGGCAGTCACCATCGCGAGCGTATGCGCAAGCGAGACCAGAACCGCGGTCTCCGAGTTCTGCGCCATTAGGATGGACGACGCCTGATGGGCTTTATCGAGCTCTTCGATGGAACATAGGCCAAGGTAGATCGGAAGCAGCATCAGACCTGCGCCGTGGGCCGTCGCGATTGCGAAGGACCACAACGCAAGCTGCGTAGGCCTGATCCGTGCCAGTGCACGCGGGTGTCGCCGGTTGACCAGTCGGAAGACGCCGAAAGCGATTACGGCGGCGCTTGCGCCAATCCGGATTTCGCGCTGCCAGTCCAGCAGTGCAGTCATCAACGCAAAAGGGAGAAGAATGACCAGCATGGACACGATGTGCCCAGCCGCAAGCGGTGCTAACGCCGCCACAACGTCCCGTCGGCCGCGCGCCATCAATCCAGCCGAAACGGCCAATGGCCATCCCATTCCTGGATTGAGGCCGTGATACAAACCGCTGACAACGATGGCCAGCCAAAGGCCGGCCGTAGTCCATTGAATGTGGTCCACGTTCAGACGGACGGATAGCAGAAGGAGTCGGTCGAGCAGTCGCCGCCCTCAAGCCGGATCTGATGCGACCTGTATCCCTTGGGGAACTCGACCCAGAAATTCTTGTCTAAGCTAATGCCGCCACCGGCGCCAATGTCGGCCTTGACCATCGCGCCGGGCACCCCGTCCGGATAAAATTGGTTATCCCAGGTCGAATAGAGCGAATTAGTCCAGTAGACCCGCTTGCCGTCGCGGCTGATCTCGACCATCTGTGGACCCCCACCGAAAGCCTTGCCATTTGGGTGAGCGGTTCGGCGCGCGATGCCGCCTATATGCACCGATCCGGCCAGCTTGGGCGCATGCGGATCGCTGACGTCGTACTGGCGCATCTCGCCGGTGCCCCAGCAAGATACATAGAGGAACCGGTCGTCGAGCGAGAGGTCGATGTCGGTGATCAACGGCGGCACGGCGCCAAACGCCTGAAGCAGCGGCGGAAGCTGGTTCTTTTCCGCCGCCTCGGGTGGAATGACCGCGGTCTTTTTGCACTGGAATTTTGCGCCTTCGCGCCACCACGTCCAGATTGAACCCTCGAGGTTAGTCGAGTCCACCACAACGCCGACGAAGCCGTATTCTTTTATCGGATCGTGCGCCGGCCGGACCTCCAAAGCCATCTGGTGGTTCGCGCCCAAATCGATAGTTTGCACATTGCGTCGCGCACGCAGATCCCAGAAGTGAATCCTGTGGCCATATTTATTGCCGAGCAGATCCTCTGGAACGATGCCTTTCTCGAACTGCGGTGGCAGACCCCATTCGCTCGATACCATGTAGTCGCGCGGCAGATTCCACCAGAAATCGTAGTGCTTGTCCTGCGGTCCTCGGTCCATCTCCCAGCGACCGAGCACCTCGAATGTCTCGCAGTCCATGACGAAGATTCCTGGCGGACCGATTGTCCCGTCTGGTCCACCACCGCCAAGTGTGGAGACATAGATACCTTCCGGCCCACAATGGATCGTGTGAGGCCGTGAGTAGCCCGTCTTGTGGAATACCTCCTCGGGCTCGATGATTTTGTGGATCTTTGCCTTTGTGGGGTCCGGCTTGGTGTCAATCACGTAAATTCGTGAGGACCGAAGACCTGGAATGATCAAGTACCTGCGTTCAAGAAATGCGTGGCCAGACAATGGCGACAGCGCCGACGAACAGGCGTTCCAGCCAAAATGGTGAAATTCGTCACCTTTGTTCGGCATTATGACGGTATGGACGATGTTGCTGCAGTGCGAGGACTTAGGATCAAGGTCAACGATTGCTAGGCCATCCGGACGAGAGAAATCGGGGCTTAACATAAGGCAATAGGCATATCTCTCGGGTGTCGCTTCCATCGCTAGCTTGGCGGTCGGGTGGAAGGTCGGGTCTGGACGAATGGTCATGTTTTCTCTCCACCATTATTTGATGCTTTCGATTATTGGTCCGTAGACGAAGCGGTCACGGACGCCGCCGCGGATTTTTTTAACGCGCGGAATTTTGGAAAAGTCTGACGTATCCCGACATGCGTGGCAACGGGCATAGCGGCCCGCTGTTCTAAGAAAAGCGGCTAATAATGTCCGCTTTGAGTCACAAGCGGAAGTCGATTAACCGGCTGCTTTGAAATCGAAGCGGACCAAAATGAAGCCGAAGCATCGCAATTTGGTATGTAGAGGGTCAGAACGAAAAAGCCCTAGTAAGAATAAACCAGGGCTTTTGCGCGACAGTTTTCAAACGGGTTTAGAGAGCGGCTTACCCTTTTCGACGATGTAGTTGATCATAAGACGCACATTTTCGTCTGATGCTTTTCCGCCAGCGTGCGGCGTTTCCGGCGGAATTTGGAATGCCTGTCCTGCCTTGTGCACTTTGGTCTCTTGTCCCTGCACGGGCACTTCGAGTGCGCCTTCCATAACATAGGTCGATTCTATGCCCGGATGGGTGTGGCGAGGGATGACCGTTCCCTTATCGATCTTCACGTCCATTATTATCGTCTCGTATCCTGCCGCAGGCCCGTCAGTGCGCGACAAAATCTGCCTCGTTACACCATTAGCTGTGATGGGCGCCGAGCCTTGGGCCAAAGCTTCCGTCGCGGAAAATCCTGTCAGGCTGCAAATTGCGCATCCCGCGAAGGTTCCAAAACCTCGTCTAGTAAGCATGTCTTCCTCCTGTTTATACCGGTGACCCGGCGCCGAATTTTCGCAGAGTAGGCACTTATCGGAAAGGGGCTTACCGAGGCTACAACCGACGCCTTTAGGATGTCAGCTTCTGGCCCATCTCGACCTAAGCGCTGCAGCCTTCGCATAATCGGTACAGGCGCGGATTGGGAAGCAAACAACAATGCACCACCTCGCCAAATACAAAATGGATCGGTGAGAGCCGTGCATCAAAAATGAGCGAAAGTCTTTATAGGTCCTTATAAGAAAAAATCATAAAGAAAATCGCGGATCTGATGGCCCTTAACTTCCTTTGAACAGATAGCAGGGCGAACCGTGAATCTAGTAGGCCGCCGCAATCCCGGCAACGACATCCCGGACTCCACAGTGCGGCGTCCGCAGACTCAAAGCACATTGCAAAGGCCGCGCTCCTAATACCGGGCGCGGCTCCGCGACGCTCGGACTTGATTGCGGCCCTAGACATTGACATCAAAATCTGCAATGTGCGTCCGTCCTGATAACTCTTTGGGTATTTACAATGGCAAAGAAAGCTAAGAAGCGGTCATACAAGGTCTGGACACAGACAGACATCAAGGAATTGAAAGGTCACTCTCGCGCAAAGACACCGGTTTCAAGAATCGCCAAAGCGATGAAGCGAAGCGAGGCGACAATTCGGATGAAGGCCTATCAGCTCGGTATGTCGGTGGGTCATCGGCGCCGGAAAGCTGCTTAAGATTAGGTTGAAGACAGATCCGGGCAGCTAGCCCGGATCATTTTTATGCGAGCGGCTCTGCCGCGCTCGGCTCAGCGGAAACGGCAGTGGTTACGATCGGCCTCTAACGAAAGAGGTCGCCAAACTAGGGCGACCTCTTATCTTCTCGGCAGGTTTGATTCTGAGGGCCTATGCAGCCTTCACCTCGATCTTCTTGGCGGGCTTTTGCGCTTCCACCTTTTTCGGTAGCATCAACTTGAGGACACCCTTTGAGAAGTTGGCTTCGATCTTGTCCACCTCGACCGTTTCCGGCACTTCGAAGCTTCGTTCAAAAGCTCCATAGCTCCGTTCGCGGCGATAGTAGTTCTTCTGCTTCTCTTCTTTGTCCTGTTGCTTCTCGCCTTTGATCGTCAGCACGCCATCAGCGAGTTTCACCTCGATGTTTTTCTCATCCATGCCCGGCAGTTCAGTAGTGATCTCATACGACTTGTCATTCTCAACCACGTCGACGGCGGGCGTAAGTAGCGACGGCATTTCAAGAGCAGCTGCGCGCGGCGGGCGTCCCCATGAAGGCCAGAAGCCACGTCCGAAGTCATCGAACATGCGGTCAATTTCGCCACGGAGGGTTTCGAATGGCCGCCATAACTCGGCCGAGCTAGGGGCCCCAGACTTTTCCTGCTTGATCGGTAGGTTGGTTACGTTTTCAGCCATATTAACCTCCTCTTCCGGAGAGAAGGAAGTTCCGATAATACGAGCTTTGCCAAAAACGTATTGTCCTTTGGGGCAGTTTGGACGACATCGTCTCAAGACGCGCGTGATCGCCCCCTACAAGTCCGGCCGTGCGCAACCTGAAGTCGCCGGCGTACATGCGGATCAGCGACGGGACGTTCTGACTTGGAGAAACAAAGAGGCCAGCTAACGAGCTGGCCCCTTAGCCTCAGCTCGCTTGCGATTAATAGCAGACCCGAACTCGCTGAATGTGTCGATGACCAAACCGGTCGAATACGACGCGACGGCGGATGTAGCATTCTGGGCCATAATCGTACGCATAAGACTGATACGCATATGGGCCATAGTAGCCATAGCCGCCCCAGTAGTACGGAGCTGCTACACCGACGCCCCAGCCACGATAGCCTCCCCAATGTCCGCCACCCCAATGTCCGCCACCCCAATGTCCGCCACCCCCATGTCCACCGCCCCCATGCCCACCGCCGTGACCGGCAGCTTGTGCACCACTCATGGAGCCCAAAGCGAGAACGGTAGCGGTAACCGCAGCGACTGTGAGTTTTCGAAGTGAAACCTGCATGTGATTTCTCCACCTAGAACACCTAAAGGGCCTCCGCTCCAATTACACTCAGGCCATGCAGGTTGGAAATTGTACAAAGGTGCAGTAGCCCAGTCTCGCCTTGCCATCACATGCACGCTGTCGGGCACGCCGACGATGGTTGTCGACCTCTTGATGCCACGCATAACGGTTACATAGACAGAGCTTTTGCTTTCTTGATTATTTCAAGAACTTTTGGGTTCGTCCGATATTTTCGACGGAGCTGAATTTCCCCCTCATCGAGCCTTGAGCAACCGGCTTTTACCGCGGTATTTCTGATGAACTCTCCAGCGGAGGGTTCCGCCCTGTTGGCCGGTGTCGGGCGCAACATCAAAGGGAATATCAGCGTAACATGAGGTTATTTGAGACACATCAAGGTCCTTGCCGAGATTTCAACGTAAACAATACCGGGCATTGTTGGAGTCCGACGCACATGCCGACAGCAGCGGTGCTCAACATTCTGCCGAAGGCAGCGGATTGCAAAAAGCGCGTTGCCGAGATTGAAGGGGAAAAGGCTTCGGAGCATGCGCGCGTCGAAGCTGCCAAAGCCGCTGAGAAGCAAGCCCTTCTCGATCAGCTCTCAAAACCGTCAGGCGTTTCCGATGAGGAACGAATGAAACGCGCGGCGGCAATCATCAAACGCGCAGTTGAAAGCGGTCTAAATGAGCTTGAAGTAGGCCGTTTTCCAGTTGAACTTTGCACCGATCATGGACGCGCGATCAATCAGCAAGAAACAGGTTGGGAGAATACACTGACCGGGCTGCCTAAGGAGCTGTATACGTTTTGGAGAACATACCTCCAGCCGCTGGGCTATAAGTTGCGTGCCCAAGTCGTCACCTGGCCGGGAGGTATGCCGGGGCAAATCGGGGTGACTCTTGTATGGGATTAATCCACGCCTCGATTCAAAACAGCAGGTTTTTGTTCGGTTGTGTGCCATATTGTGCAAAATTTGTTTTGCGACGGATTTGGACGGGGCTGAACGGCGATCCGCGCCGTAGCGCGAACTAAACTTGTAGTTCAGCCGACCGAACCCGCGAGGTCTTTAGCGGCTTATGCCGCGAGCTGATCCGCCAAGGCAGCGTCGATCAGACGTTCGCGGTCGCGCTCACCCTGCGCCGCGGCTTTCAAGATGCGCTCGGCCAGAATGCTGCGCGTGATCCTCTCGCGATCCTGAGGTCGTACGCACGCCCAAGCGTCTTCGAGCGCCTCGCGCAGGAGGGCCACGGTGCCCGGGTCGAAGTAGGGCCTCTGGGTTTGCATGCTGATGCGGGTGCCACGGTAGTATGACGCGATCATGACCGGGAGCTTCGCGGGTCTGCTCGCTGGTGCAGAGTTGCGGTCGCAGGCACCCTCACTCACTGCATTTAACGGACCGTTAAGCTCTTCTCACGAATTCTAGCGATGATGCCTAATTCAGCGGAGGATGGAATGAGTCTTGCCGCCGAAGAGCATTGTCCGGTAGCGGAAAGTCTGCTCGGGCAACTTTATCGTTCGAGCCCCGAAGGCGTGGCGGTTCTGATCGAAACCGTACCGCCC
>Ga0207806_1000377_pt1 | contig 11212 bp, 7 predicted proteins | sample LuqExpMetageno72_FD_187829 | JGI IMG/M metagenome (GOLD analysis project Ga0207806, IMG submission 187829) | Tropical forest soil microbial communities from Luquillo Experimental Forest, Puerto Rico - Sample 72 (SPAdes) | ecosystem: Environmental > Terrestrial > Soil > Tropical forest ...
TGAAAAGCCCGCCGCCATAGCCCAGGGCCCCGCCGGCCCGCTGCCCGCCGCCCGCCAGCCCGCCGCCGGCGAGGAAGGCTATGAGATGGTGATGCTGCGCTATGCCGATGTGAGCGAGGTGGTGGGCCTGCTGACCGACGGGCTGACGGTGAAATCGAACGATGTGTTCACCCCGCGCGAGCCGGGCTTTGGCTCCACCAGCCTGACCGGCGGCGCCTATCAGGCCAGCGCCCCCGCCATGGCCGGGGCAGACGACCAGCCGCTCGGCCAGTCGGTTGACAGCGCGGTGGCGGTGGACCGGCGGCTGAACGCGGTGTGGCTGCGCGGCAGCCCGGCCCAGATCGCCCGGATGAAGGCCGAGATCGCCCTCATCGACGTGCCGGTGGACAGCGTGATCCTGGAAACCCAGCTGGTGGAGCTGACCGAAAGCGGGGCGCGATCGGTGGGCATCGATTTCACCAACGCCAACGGCCAGATCGGCCTCGCCACGGTGCAGACGGGCGAATATATCCCCTCCGGCTTCACCGCCAACAGCGGCCAGCGGCTCACCAGCGCGCAATTGCAGGCGGCGGTTTACGCGCAGGTGCAAAAGGGCGAGGGGCGCATCGTCTCGCGCCCGCGCATTTCCGCGCGCAGCGGGGCCAGCGCCAAGATCATCACCGGCGATGCGCTGCCGATCCTCACCTCGATCACGCTGTCGGGCGTCAATGGCGTGTCGCAGCAGGTGCAATATGTGAATGTGGGCGTGACGCTGCAGATCGCCCCGCGCGTCAGCGACGATGGCTTTGTGACGAGCCATGTGTTCTGCGTCGTCTCCAGCGTGACGGGCTATTCCTCGGGCTATCCCACCATCAGCCAGCGCGAGGCGGAAACCTCGGCGACGGTGAAGGATGGCGAGAGCTTCGTCATCGGCGGCCTCACCCAGACCTCGACGATATCGAGCGATGCCAAGGTGCCGATCCTGGGCGATGTGCCGCTGCTGGGCCAGGCCTTCCACAACAAGAAGCTGACCAAGGCGAAGACCGAGCTCTATATTCTGGTAACGCCGCATATCGTGCGCCATGCGGCCCCGCCAGCGCCCCTGCCGGAAGCGCGGCCCTAATCCGCCCGCCCATTTCCTGCCCACCCCTGCGCGCGCAGGAAATGGGCGGCATAGGCATGGGCCCAGTCGCGGTGGCCATCGGCATCGGTGATGGCGCAGCGCACATGGCCCACCAGCCCTTCCACCCAGAAGGCGGCCACCGCCGGCAGATCTTCCAGCCGGCACTGCCAGCGCGCGCAGAAATGGGCGAGATGCCCCTCGGCGGCGGCATGGAAACCGGCGTAGACGGCGCGGCGCGTGGGCTGGGTGCCTGTGGGCTGGGTGCTGGCCGGCTCGGCATTGTCGATCCAGTCGATCAGCCGGTCGAACAGGCGCGCTTCCGGCTCGCTCAGCGCCAGCACCGCGCGGGCGGCCAGATCGGCCAGATGGGCAAGCGGAGAGGGCGCCGGCCCGCCTTCCTCCACCGCGGCCAGAATGCGCCGCAGCCGGCTGGCCAGCACCGCTGCCAGCAAGGGCTGCTTGCCGGCAAAACGGGCGTAGATCGTCTGCTTGCTGGCGCGCGCGCGCAGGGCCAGGGCATCGATGGTGAACGCCTCTGGCCCGACATCGACCAAAAGGCCCCAGGCCGCCTCGATGATGCGATGGCCGATCAGCGCCGCGCGGGCAGCCTGCGGGCGGCCCCGCGCGGGCGGCGGCGGGGCAGGGCTCATGGCCCCTGCCAGCCCAGCCCCAGCGCCTTGGCCAGCTGCGCATAGGCGAGCGTCAGCCGGGCGGCGGCGGCCTGCCGGGCCAGCGTGGCGCTGATCGCCTGCGTTTCGGCGGCCAGTGCCTGGCTGCGGGCGATGGTGCCGCGCGCGGCGCGCAGGGCCTCAAGGCGCGCGGCCTCATGCGCATGGCCCTCGCTGTCAAGCGCGCCGGCATAGGCGCTGCGGGCCGCGCCAAAGCGGGCCAGCGCGCCATCGGCATCCTGCAGGGCGCCCAGCATGGCGGCCTGATAATGGGCCAGCGCGGCGGCATCTTCCGCGCGGGCGGCGTGCACGGCGGCATTCACCCGGCCAAAATCGGGGAAGGCCCAGGTGAGGCGCGGCAGCAGCAGGCCGCCGGCCTGGGCGCTGTCGAAGCCATGGCCGGCCGACAGCCCGCCAATGCCGATGAACCCCAGCAGCGACACCGAGGGATAGCGCTGGGCCAGCGCCATGCCGATGCCGGCATGGGCAGCGGCCAGATTGCGCTCGGCCATGCGCACATCGGGGCGGCGGGCGATCAGCGCGCCGGCATCGCCCACTTCCACCCGGGCAGGGGGCAGCGGCACGGCGGCGATCCGTTCGGCAGGCGCAGCGCCCGGCGCCCGCCCGGCCAGCACCGCCAGCGCGGCCTGCAGGGCGCTTTCCTCGCCGGCGTTGAGGGCGATGTCGGCGCGGGTGGCATCCAGCGTGGCGGCGGCCTGTTCCACCTGCTGGCCGGTGCCGGTGCCGCCGGCCAGGCGCAGGCGGGCCATGTGCAGCAATTGCCCCTCCAGCCCGGCGCGGTGTTCCAGCAGGGTGGCGGCGGCCTGGCGGGCGGCCAGCGCCACATAGGTCTGGGCCAGTTCCGCTGTCAGCCGCACTTCGGCATCGGCCAGGCTGGCGCTGGCCAAGCCGGCGCCGGCGCGGGCCTGTTCCACCGCGCGGCGGCGCGCGCCCCACAGGTCCACCTCCCAGCTGGCATCGAGGCCGGCGGCATAGGCCTCGGCGCGGTCGATGCCGGTGAGCGTGGTGAACTGGCCGGGCAGCTGGGCATGGGCATAGGCGGCGTCCACCGCCATGGCCGGGGCCTGCGCTGCACGGGCCGCGCGCAGGCCGGCGCGGGCGGCTTCCACCCGGGCGCGCGCTTCGGCCAGGGTGGGGGCATGGGCCAGCGCCTCATCCTCCAGCGCATCCAGCCGCGGATCGGCCAGCGCCGGCCACCAGGGCGCCAGCGGCGGCGGCGCCTCGCCGGCATGCAGGCTGGCGGCAGCGCCTGTGGGCAGGGCCGGCCGGGCATAATCGGGCCCCAGCTTGCAGGCCGACAGCGCCAGCGCGCCCAGCACAAGGATCGGCGCGCGCATCAGTGCGCCGCCCCCATCGCGCGGGCCGGGTCTATCGGGCGCAGCAGCAGCACCAGCGGGCTGGCCAGCAGGGTGGCCACCGCCAGCGCCAGAAACACATCGTTGAAAGACATAACCAGCGCATCCATCATCACATGGCTGTCGACAAGGGTGAGCGCCGCGGCCAGCCCGTCGGCGCCGCCGCCATGGGCCGCGGCATCGGCGGCCACCTGCGCCTGCATCGCCGGATCGCTGGCGGCAATGGCGCTGTGGAGGCGCCAGTGGTGAAATTCCAGCCGCTGATCCTGAAAGCTGGCCACCGCCGCAAGGCCGATCGAGGCGCCCAGATTGCGCGCGACGACGAACAGGCTGGAGGCCTCGCCCGCCTCCTCCAGCCGCACGACAGAGACATTGACCTGCTGCAGCGGCACCACCGCCAGCGTAAGGCCCACCCCCAGCAGCATCTGCGAGAGGGCAAAGGCGGTGCCATCGGAAGCGGCGGTGAGGTGGCTGGCCTGCCAGCACGCCAGCGCCTGCACCAGAAAGGCCGCCCCCACCAGCAGCCGCACATCCACCCGCGCGATCACCAGCGGATAGAGCGCGGCGGCAAGAATGGCGCTGCCGCCCGAAATGGCGATCACCGTGCCCGATTGCCAGGCATTGTAGCCGGCGATGGCGGCCAGGAACTGTGGCACCGAGAACAGGCTGGTGAACATCAGCGCGCCGGCCATCAGGCTGAGTACAATGGTGGCCGTCAGCGCCGGATTGCGCAGCAGCGCCAGGCTGACGATCGGCCGCGCGCTGCGCCATTGCCCCCAGCCCACCGCCACGCAGCCCACCACGCAGCCGGCCGCCAGGGTGCGGATGAGGGCGGAATCGAACCACTGCTCGCGGTGCCCCTCTTCCAGCAGGATGGTGATGCTGCCCAGCGCCAGCGCCATGCCGAAAATGCCCGCCCAATCGGCGCGGGCCAGCTCGTGCCAGTCGCCCTTTTTGGCCGGCAGGCCCAGCAGCAGCAGCGCCACCAGCACGCCGCAGATCGGCGCGTTGATGTAGAAGGCATAGCGCCAGCTGTAGGTCTCGGTGATCCAGCCGCCCAGCAAGGGCCCGATGATCGGCCCCAGCAGCGCCGCGCAGGAAAACAGCGCGATGCCGATCGCCTGCTGACGCGGCGGCAGGCGCGTGGCGATGATCGTCAGCGCCGTGGGGATGAGCGAGCCGCCCGCCAGCCCCTGGCCCACCCGGCCGCAGATCATCGTCGGCAAATCGCCGGCAAGGCCGCACAGCATCGAGAACAGGGTGAACAGCACCGCGCTGGCCAGCAGGAAGCGCCTGAGGCCGATCAGCCGGTCAAACCAGGTCGTCAGCGGCATGACGACGATCTCGGCCACCAGATAGGCGGTGGAAATCCACGTGCCTTCCGATTGCGTGGCGCCGATCTCGCCCTGGATCACCGGCATCGCCGAATTGACCACCGACACATCGAGAAAGGCCATGAAACCGCCCAGCGTGCCCGCCGCCACCGCCAGCCAGGCGGCCAGATCCGCGGTTTCGAGCGGCGCCGTGCCAGAGGGGGCCTCGCTCATTGGCCGCGGCGTTCCTGTTCGGCGCGGATGGCGGCCAGCTCTTCCTTGCCCGCGCTGGTATCCACCGAGACCGACAGCGACAGGCCCGGCACCAGCACCCGGCGCGACACTGGCCCTGCATAGATGCGGATGCGCACGGGCACGCGCTGGACGATCTTGGTGAAATTGCCGGTGGCGTTTTGCGGCGGGATGAGGCTGAACTGGGCGCCGGTGCCGGGGCTGGTGCTTTCCACCTCGCCGTGGAACACCACGCCGGGCAGCGCATCCACGCGGATTTCGGCCATCTGGCCCGGGCGCATCAGCCCCAGCTGGGTTTCCTTGAAATTGGCCACCACATAGAGGCTGCCATCGGGCACCAGCGTCATCAGCCGCTGGCCGGGGCTGACAAACTGCCCCACCCGCACGCCAAGGCTGGCCACGCGCCCGTCGATCGGCGCGGTGAGGCGGGTGGCGTCGAGGTCGTTCCGGGCGGCATGGGCGGCGGTGGTGGCGCTTTGCGCGCGGGCGGTGGCGGCCTGGCCATGCGCCTGGGCCAGCGCCACCTGCTGGCGCATGCGGGCCAGCGTGGCGCGGCGCAGGGCCACTTCGGCGCGGGCATGGGCGGTGTTCGAGATCAGCTGGGCCAGCTTTTCGGCCGGCTCTGCCCCGGCGCTGGCCAGCGGGCGATAGCGGCCTTCCTCGCGCTGGGCGCGCTCCAGCTCCACCTGCGCTTCGCCAAGGCCGGCCTCGGCTTCATCGGCGGCGGCGCGGGCTTGGCCGGCCTCGGCGCTGGCGGCGGCCTGGGCGGCGTTGGCGGCGGCGATATCGGCGTTGGCGGCATCCAGCCTGGTGGCATAATCCACCGGGTCGATCTTCACCAGCGGCGCGCGGCGGCTCACCGCGTCATTGTCCACCACCGGCACTTCGCGCACATAGCCGGCCAGCTTGGCGCTGATCGCCACCGAATCCGCGGCGAGCTGCGCGTCGTTGGTTTCCTCGATGTAGCGGCCATGGGTTTCATAGCGCCAGCCAAGGCCCAGCCCCAGCAGCGCCAGGGCGCCCGCGCCCGCCATCATCCATGTCCTGATACCTGTCGGCACGCCCGCCCCTTTCGCCCGGCGCGCATCCCTTGGGGCCGCGCAACCGGCTGTCGCCTTGCGAAAATTAATGGAACGGGCCAGTACCATTCGCTTCCGGTGAAGACAAGGCCGGCCAAAGCCGCATGTTCGCCCATGGACAGGTGGCCGCTTTCGGCGATAGGGGGCGCAGATGATCCGCCTTGCCGACCTTGCCCTGCCGCTCGACCATGCCCCCGAAGCGCTGGAGGCGGCCGCTGCCGCGCGCCTTGGCATCACACCCGATCGGCTGCTGCGCCTGCATGTGGTGCGCCGCGGCAATGATGCGCGCAAGAAGGCCGCCATCCGCCTCGTCTATGTGCTGGATGTGGAAGTGGCCGAGGAGGCCGAGGTGCTGGCGCGCCTGGCCGATGATCCGCATGTGGGCCCCGCGCCCGACACCGCCTACAGCCTGCCCGTGATGGCCCCTGCCGGCTATGCGGGCGAGCGGCCGGTGGTGATCGGCGCCGGCCCTTGCGGGCTGATGGCGGGGCTGATCCTGGCGCAGATGGGGCTGAAGCCGATCATCATCGATCGCGGCAAGGCTGTGCGTGAGCGCACCAAGGACACCTGGGGCCTGTGGCGCCGGCGCGAGCTGACGCCGGAATCGAACGTGCAGTTTGGCGAGGGCGGCGCCGGCACCTTTTCCGATGGCAAGCTCTATTCGCGCATCAAGGATCCGCGCCACCTTTCCCGCAAGGTGCTCACCGAATTCGTGAAAGCCGGCGCGCCCGACGACATCCTCTATGAAGCGCACCCGCATATCGGCACCTTCCGCCTTGTCACCATGGTGATGAGCATCCGCGAGACGATCGAGGCGCTGGGCGGCGAATATCGCTTTGGCACCCGCGTCACCGATTTTATCGTGGAGGGCGAGGGGCGCCAGCTCGCCGGGCTGGAACTGACCGATGTCGCGAGCGGCGCTGTCAGCCAGCTGGCCGCGCGCCATGTGATCATGGCGGTGGGCCATTCTGCGCGCGATACGTTCGAGGTGCTGCACGGGCGCGGCGTGTTCATGGAAGCCAAGCCCTTTGCCATTGGCGTGCGCATCGAACATCCGCAAAGCTGGATCGACAAGGCCCGCTATGGCGTGCACGCCGGCAACAAGGTGCTGGGGCCGGCGGCCTATTCGCTGTCGCATCAGGCGTCGAACGGGCGGGCGGTCTATTCCTTCTGCATGTGCCCGGGCGGGCGGGTGGTGGCGGCCACCAGCGAGGAAGGCCGCGTGGTGACCAATGGCATGAGCCAGTATTCCCGCGCCGAATTCAACGCCAATTCCGGCCTTGTCGTCACCATCGAGCCGGAGAAGGATTATCCCGGCGGGCCGCTGGCCGGCATCGCCTTCCAGCGCCACTGGGAAAGCCTGGCCTTTGTGGCCGGTGGCAGCGATTATTCGGCGCCCGGCCAGAAGGTGGGCGATCTTCTGGCCGGTCGGCCTTCCAGCGGCGATTTCGGCGCGGTGGAGCCCAGCTACCAGCCGGGCGTGAAGCTGACCGACCTTGGCACCTGCCTGCCGCCCTATGTGATGGAAGCGATCCGCGAGGCGCTGCCCGTCTTCGGCCGCAAGATCGCCGGCTATGACCACCCCGATGTAGTGATGACGGGCGTGGAAACGCGCACCTCCTGCCCCTTGCGCATCACCCGCGGCAAGGATCTGCAAAGCCTCAACACGCAAGGTCTCTATCCCGGCGGCGAGGGGGCGGGCTATGCCGGCGGCATCCTTTCGGCGGCGGTGGATGGCATCCGCCTGGCAGAAGCGGTGGGCGCGGCGATCCTGCCGCAGGGGTGAAGGGGGCGGCGCCCCCCGCCGTTAAACCGCCGCGGTAGACACGCCCAGCTCGGGAATGCCGATCGCCCGGCGGCCGCCATAATCGGTCTTCACCACGATCAGCCCGGATTTCTCCAGATGTTCGAGCAGGCGGCGGATGCGCCCGGGCGAGCGCGTGCCATAGGCGCGGGCCAGGGCCTCGTCGTCGGGGCAGGGGGCCTCTTCCATCGCCGCGCGGGCGATGACGAGGAAGGGCGCCAGCAGATCTTCCGGCACGCCGCCCGCCAGCCCCAGCAGCGCTGCCCAGCGCTCTTCCTGGGGGGCATAGATGCCGGCCACGGCCAGCGCGAAGCGGCGGCGGAACTGCGCGGCATCGCCCACATGATTGCCGATGCGGCGCATGCGGCAGCGCACCGAGAAATCCTGGAACAGGCTGGCGGCGGGCTGGAAGGTGCAATCGGGCTCGGTGGCGATATCGGCCATGATCTCGGCCAGGATCGCCTGCACTTCCTCGGGCGGCAGGCTGGGCGGGGCGGGCACGCTGGCCGCGGCAAACAGATCATCGCCGGGGCTGGCGGGCAGCGGCTCCTCGCCGGGGGCAGCGGCCATGGCAAAGCTGGAGATCTGATCGATCAGCGTGCCGGCATCGGCGCGCGGCAGCAGGCGGGCGGGCGCCTCGGCCAGCGCCGCTTCCTCCTCGCTGGGGGCAGCGTGGAGCAGCGCGTGGAGGTCCTCGCCGGTCACTTCGGGCGGCGGCAGCAGGCCGGTGGAGATCGCCTGGCTCTTGGTGCGCACCCCGCCGATCCGCACTGACACCGGCCGCCGCGTGATCGCCGGGCCCAGCGCCAGAAACTGGCCGCGCGCCAGATCGCGGATGGTTTCGGCCTGGCGCCGGTCCATGCCCAGAAGGTCTGCCGCGCGGGCCATGTCGATATCGAGGAAGGTGCGGCCCATGAGGAAATTGCTGGCCTCTGCCGCCACATTCTTGGCCAGCTTGGCCAGCCGCTGGGTGGCGATGATGCCGGCAAGGCCGCGCTTGCGCCCGCGGCACATGAGGTTGGTCATCGCGCTCAGCGACAGGCGGCGCACCTCGTCCGACACATCGCCGGCAGCAGCGGGCGCGAACATCTGCGCCTCGTCCACCACTACCAGCGCGGGATACCATTGCTCGCGCGGGGCATCGAACAGGGTGTTGAGGAAAGTGGCGGCGCAGCGCATCTGCGCCTCGATCTCCAGCCCGTCGAGGGCCAGCACCACGCTGGCGCGATGCTGGCGCACGCGATTGGCCAGGCGCACCAGCTCGGCCGTGGTATAGGCCGCGCCATCCACCACGATATGGCCGAAAGGCTCTGCCAGCGTGACGAAATCGCCTTCCGGATCCACCACCACCTGCTGCACCAGGGCGGCCGATTCCTCCAGCAGCCGGCGCAGCAGATGCGACTTGCCCGAGCCGGAATTGCCCTGCACCAGAAGGCGCGTGGCCAGCAATTCCTCGATATCGATCCGCAAGGGGCTGCCCTTGGAATCCTCGCCAATGATGATGGATGCGCTCACGCCGGCAGGGTTAGCCAGTGGCGGGGGCGCCGGCTAGGGGGCCCCCGCGGGTTTTCCAGAGGTTAGGGCCTCAGCCCCGGCGGCCTTGGCCCTGGCGGCGGGCCGGGGCATCGGTGTTTTCGCGCAGCGGATCGAAATTGCTGCGGGCCGAGGGGCGGGCGCTGCGCTGGTCGGCGCGCTGTTCGCCGGCGCGGCGCTCGGTCTGGCGGCGTTCGGCGCGGGCGCGGTCGTTCTCGCGCTGGCCGGACGAGCGCTGGCCATCACGCACGCGCTCCTCGCGGCCTTCGCCAAAGCGGCGCTTGGCGCGGGCTTCCTCGGGCCGGGCGCCCCGGCCGCCATCACGCTGCCCACCATCACGCTGGCCGCCTTCGCTGCGGCCGCCTTCACTGCGGCCGCCGCCGCCCTGGCCCCGGCCGCCATCGCGCCCGCCATCACGCCCGCCGCGCGCGCCCTCGCCGCGGCCGCCATTGCCTTCGCCACCACGGGCGCGCTTGGCAGGGGCGGGCAGGCGCGAGGCTTCCTTGAGGAAATCCTCGGGCAGGGGCTGCAGGGCCAGCTTCACGCCGGTCAGCCGCTCGATGGCCTTCAGATAGGGCCGCTCGTCCTCAGCCACCAGCGACAGGGCAATGCCATCGGCGCCGGCGCGCGCGGTGCGGCCAATGCGGTGGACATATTGCTCGGCCACATTGGGCAGGTCAAAGTTGAACACATGCGACACGCCGGTCACATCGATGCCGCGCGCGGCAATGTCGGTGGCCACCAGCACGCGCACATTGCCCTCGCGGAAGCCCTTCAGCGCGGCGGTGCGCTGGGCCTGCGACTTGTCGCCATGGATGGCGGCGGCCGGGATGCCGGCGGGCGTGAGGAAGCGCACGATGCGATCGGCGCCATGCTTGGTGCGGCAGAAGACGAGGCAGCGGTCGATCTCGTTCGAGGCCAGGCCGTTGCGCAGGATGATCGTCATCAGCGCCTGCTTTTCCGGCTGGCTGACGAAGATGGCGTTCTGCTCCACCCGCTCGGCGGTGGTGGATTGCGGGGCCACTTCCACCTTCACGGGGTTGTTGATGAACTGCTTGCCCAGTTCCTCGATCGCCTGCGGCATGGTGGCCGAGAAGAACAGGCTCTGGCGCTGCTGCGGCAGCAGGCGGGCCACGCGCTTCAGCGGCACGATGAAGCCCAGGTCCATCATCTGGTCAGCCTCGTCGAGCACGAAGATCTCGACATCGCGCAGGGTCAGCGCGCGGCTGTCGATCAGGTCGAGCAGGCGGCCGGGGGTGGCCACCAGAATGTCGCAGCCGGGCACCAGCGCGCGGGCCTGCTTGGGCGCCGGCACGCCGCCAAACACGCATTGCACGCTCAGCGGCAGGTGCTTGGCATAAAAGCGCATGTTCTCGGCAATCTGCGCGGCCAGCTCACGCGTGGGCGAGAGCACCAGCATGCGGCAGGAAGCCGGCTTCTTCGGCTTGCGATCGGCCGCCAGGCGGTGCAGCGAGGGCAGGGCGAAGGCAGCGGTCTTGCCGGTGCCGGTCTGCGCCAGGCCGAGGATATCGCGGCCCTCGATCAGCGCGGGGATCGCCTGGCGCTGGATCGGGGTGGGATCGGCATAGCCCTTTTCGGCCAGTGCGCGCAGGATCGGTTCGGCAAGGCCAAGATCGGAAAAATAGGACATGAGCGTCTTTCACAGCGGGCGCCGGCACGCGAGGCCGCGCGCCGGAGCGGGGATGGATGAAGGCAACCCCGCGTGAAAGGCGCATTCCGGATATGGCAGAAGGGCCTGTGCAAAGGCCGGGCGGGCATGGCCAAAACCGCGCCCTCACGCTGCCCGGCCCGGCGGTGAACAATTGCCACCACCTTGGCCTTGGCCAGCCATATACACGCTGCGGCGCAGCAAGACAAGCTTTGCCGGCGCCCGGCCGCAGCCGGCCGGCGCTGCGGAAGAGGGGCCGGCCGGCCCGCTCTCCCGCAGCCTGGCTCAGAAGGGCTGGTTCAGCCGGGCCAGCGCCCCTTCCAGCACTTCGGCATGGGCCTGGGGCGAGGCATGATCGAGCTGCAGCTGGCCGATCTTCACGCTCGATTCGATGACATCGCGGCAGCGATCGAAGC
>Ga0207806_1000381_pt1 | contig 11186 bp, 9 predicted proteins | sample LuqExpMetageno72_FD_187829 | JGI IMG/M metagenome (GOLD analysis project Ga0207806, IMG submission 187829) | Tropical forest soil microbial communities from Luquillo Experimental Forest, Puerto Rico - Sample 72 (SPAdes) | ecosystem: Environmental > Terrestrial > Soil > Tropical forest ...
GCGGCCAGCCCCACCACCAGCGAGGCGGCTAGGCTGACGAGATTGCGCAGCGCCGCCAGGGCAAAATCGCCTTCGGCCGCCAGCGCCGCCTGCAGGCGGGCCAAGGTGGCGGCCGGCTGGGGGCGGTGGATGATGCCGCTCACCCGCTCGAAATGGATGTCGTAGCGCGCTTCGGTGGCGTTCAGCAGCGGTTCCCACACGGCGATCTGGCGATCGAGCAGGGCGCTGCCTTCATCCGCCCGGTAGCACAGCGTGTCCGTCTCGCCATAGGGGATCAGCGCGGCCTGCGCGGCGGCGCGGTCGGGCGCGATCACGTCGAGCGCATAATCGGCCATGTCGCGCAAGGGCAGGGCGGCGGCATCGATCTTCTCGCCCTGCGCGGCCCATTCATCGGCCAGCGCTGCGGCCAGCGCCTGGGTGGGGGCAATCTGCGGGGCGCCGCCCACGGTTTTGATCGGCCGGCCATCGAGCAGCACGCGCCAGCCGCCATCGGCCGCGGCCGTGCTCACATCCTTGTAGAAACGCTTCATCATTCTGCCTGTTCGTTGAAGGGGGATCAGCCGGCGCGCAGCATCTCGCCCAGTTCGCGCACGCTGTTGGCCACGCCCACAGCGCCGGCCGCCAGCAATTCGGCCGGCGGGTGATAGCCCCAGGCAACGCCGATGGCGCGCACGCCGGCGGCCTCGGCCATGGCGATGTCGAAAGCGGTGTCGCCGATCATCACCGCCTGATGCGGCTGGGCCAGGCATTCGGCCAGCGCGGCTTCCAGCATGGCGGGGTGGGGCTTGGAAGGGTGGCGGTCGGCTGTCTGCAGGCTGTCGAAATGGCTTTCCAGCCCGTGGGCGGCCAGGCAATGAGCCAGGCCCCTGTCGCTCTTGCCGGTGGCGATGGCCAGTTGCCAGCCTTCCGCCCGCAGTTCATCCACCAGCGCGCGGATGCCGGGGAACAGCGGCTCTGCCAGCCGGCCTTCCTGCCGGGCGCGGCGGAAGGCGGCCTTGTAGGCCTCGACCAGATCGGCCACCAGCTGGGCATCGGCCTCGGGCGCCAGCCGCGCCATGGCGGCCGGCAGGCTGAGGCCGACAATGCGCCGCACCGCTTGTGCCGGGCGTGCCGGCAGGTCGAGGCGGGCAAAGGCCTCGTCCATCGCCGCGATGATATCCGCCTGGCCATCGACCAGCGTGCCATCGCAATCAAAAACGGCGAGGCGCGAGGACGCCATCAGCGCTTGCCCCGGGGGGCGCCGCCGGGCCGGGCCGGGCGGGCCGCGCCCTTGCCGGGATGGCCGGCATGGCCGCCGGGCCTGCCGCTGCGGCTGCTGTCAGGGCGCGCGCTGGCCGGCTTGCCGCCGCTTTTGGGCGCGCCCGGGCGCGGGCCGCCGGGCTTGGGGCTGCCGGGCTTGCGGGGGCCCTTGCGCGCTGCCGGGCCGGCATTCTGCCCACTGCCCTGATGGCCCCCACCATGATGCCCACCACCGTGCGTGGCATCGTTGCGGCTGCGGCCGGTGTCGGCGCGGCCGCGCCGCTCGCCCCGGCGTTCCTTGCGATATTGCTTGGCATGGGCGCGCGCGGCGCTCTTCTGCTCCTCGCGGCTGAAATCGCCGGAGGGATCGGGGATATATTCGCCCTCGCTCTCCTCGAAGCCCAACTGGGCGAGCGAGGCGGCGAAGTGATCGGGCAGGGCGGCGGTCACGTCGAGCGGGGTGCCATCGGGGTGCTCGATGATCAGGCGGCGGGCGTGCAAGTGCAGCTTGCGGCTGATGCTGCCCGACAGGAACGCCTCGGGCCCGCCATATTTGCCATCGCCGATGATCGGGTGGCCAATGGCGGCCATATGCACGCGCAGCTGGTGGGTGCGCCCGGTCAGCGGTTGCAGCTCCACCCAGCAGGCGCGGTTGCCGGCGCGGTCGATCACCCGGTAGCGGCTTTTGGAAGGCTGGCCGTGCTCGCTCTGGTCGACCATCATCTTCTCGCCGCCGCTGCCCGGCTGCTTGGCCAGCGGCAGATCGATCAGCCCTTCATCGATGCTGGGCACGCCGGCCACCAGCGCCCAGTAGATCTTGCGGGCTTGGCGCCCGGAAAAGCGCTTGGAAAAGAAGGCCGCGCTGCCCGGCGTTGCCGCCACCAGCAGCACGCCCGAGGTATCCTTGTCGAGCCGGTGGACGAGGCGGGGGCGGGTGCTGCCGGTGGCGTAGGCATCGAGCAGGCCATCGACATGTTCATAGGTGCCGCTGCCGCCTTGCGTGGCAAGGCCGGGCACCTTGTTCAGCACGATGGCCGCCGGATCGCGGTGGATCACCATGCTGTCGGCCAGCTCGATCTGCGCCTCGGTCAGCGGCTTGCGGGCGCGCGGGGCCTTGCCGGCGCCGCCTGGCGCGTGGGAATCGCCCGGCGGCACGCGCAGGGTCTGGCCCGCCACCAGCCGGTCTTCCGGCGCGGCGCGCTTGCCATCCACGCGGATCTGGCCGGTGCGGGCCCAGCGGCTGATGGTGGCAAAGCCCACCTGGGGCAGGTGGCGCTTGAACCAGCGGTCGAGCCGGATGCCATCATCGTCGCGGCCGACGACGAACTGGCGCACTTTGTGTTCTGTCTCATTCATCGGCCCCTGTTAGCCGAGCATGGGCGCGCTGAACAGGCCGGCATTTCGCCTCCCTTTTGCCAATACGGCGAACTGGCCCGCCGGGCATGGGCGGTTTGGCCCTTGCAAGGGGCGCAGGGGCAATGGCATCGCCCGGCCATCCGATGTTCCGATGCATCCGATGCAAGGGGGAGGGCAGGTTGCGTTCGATCCACACACCGAAAATCGATGCCGCTTATTGGCTGGCGATTGTGCTGGCCAGCATTGCCGGCACCAATCTGGGCGATCTTTACGCCGATCGTAGCGGGCTGGGCATATTTGGCGGGCTGTGGCTGCTGGTGGCGCTGGCCGCGGCGGTGTTCGTGGCCGAGCGGCGCGATCGCCGCGCGCATGAGCTGTGGTTCTGGCTGGTGATCCTGATCATCCGCACCGGCGCCACCAACATCGCCGATGGCACGGCGCATCTGTGGCTGGCGCGGCCGGACCTGTCGGCGCTGACGGCGGTGTTGCTGGCGGTGGCGGCCGGTTTTTCGCGCTGGGCAGAGCCGGGGCGCAGCCTGAAGGCGGATGCGCCCTTCTGGCTGGCGATGCTGGCGGCCGGCGTGTTTGGCACAGCGGCCGGCGATGTGGCGCAGCACCTGCTGGGCGATTGGCAGGCCTGCTGCGTGCTGGGCGCGGCGCTGGCGGGCGCGGTGGCGCTGTGGGTGCGGGTGCGCAGCCTGGCGGCCTATTGGCTGGCGGTGGCGCTGGCGCGCACGGCGGGCACGGCCATTGGCGATGTGCTGGCCGAGGGCGCGGTGGATATCGGCATCATCGCCAGCACGGCGCTGTCGCTGCCGTTATTCGCGCTGGTGGCGGGCTGGGGGCAGCGCCGGCGGGCCCTGGCGGCGGCCGCCTGAGCCCGGTGTTCCGCCTTGCAAAGCCTTGCCTTTGCGGCGCGACTCTGCTAGCGGCGCCCAATCGTGCCGGCCCCCGTGGGATTCGGTGGGTTTCGTATTTCTTCAATCCAGGGTGTTCCCCCGCACCAGGCCTTTAACCGGCCATGCCGCGGGGTTCTCGCCGGCTAGTCTTTCGAGGTGGTTCTTTTATGCAAATTCTCGTCCGCGATAACAATGTCGACCAGGCTCTGCGCGCGCTCAAGAAGAAGCTGCAGCGCGAGGGGGTGTATCGCGAGATGAAGCTGCGCCGCCACTACGAGAAGCCCTCGGAAAAGCGCGCCCGCGAAAAGGCTGCCGCCGTGCGTCGCGCCCGCAAGCTGGAGCGCAAGCGCGCCGAGCGTGACGGCGCCAAGTAAGGCGCTGGTGGGCCTGGCGCCAGGCGGCGGGCCCCACCTGCAATAAAGACAGCCATCGGGCTTGCCCCGCCAGCGCTGTTAGGCCATGAGGGCGCGGAATCATTCCCGCGCCCTTTTTGGTATGCCGGGGCTGGCCGCAGCGCCGGCGGTTCTGTTTCTGTTGTCTTTTTTCAAGGACGAGCACGATGACCGAGATCACCCGCGTTCCCCTCCAGCCGCTGACCAAGGGCTCCATCAAGAAGCTGTGGCTGGGCGTTGTTGCTGCCAGCCTGGCGGGTGCGGCGATTGCCGGTGCGGGCATGCCGCCGCTGGTGTCCGTCAAGACGCTGACCCCCGGCTTCGGCCCCAGCCCCTCGGGCGATGCGCTGGTGCAGATCAACTATGTCGGCAAGCTGGCCAATGGCACCGTGTTCGATCAGGGCAAGGGCGCCGTGCTGCCGCTGCAGGGCACCATTCCCGGCTTTGCCAAGGCGCTGGCGCAAACCCAGAAGGGCGGCAAGTATGTCTTCCGCATTCCGGCGCGCCTGGCCTATGGCCCGATCGCCCAGGGCCCCATTCCCGCCAATTCCGACCTCACCTTCGAGGTGGAAGTGCTCGATTTCCGCAGCCGCGCCGAACTGGAAGCGCAGCAGCGCATGATGGAGCAGATGATGCGCGCCCAGGGTGCCCATCAGCAGGCGCCCCAGGCTGGCGATGCCGCGCCGGCGCCGCAGGCTGCCCCCGCGCAATAAGCACCAGCCTGGCCGGGCGGCCCCGCCGCCCCGGCCAGCCGGCCCCAGCACGGCGGGCGCCCTTTAGGGGGTGGCCCGCTTGCGGCCGTGGCGGCGCGGTGCTAGCGCAGCACCGGCAAGGGGCGGCCCCAAGGGGTGGCCCGGTGCCGCCCGCATCTGCACAAGATCCCATCCGCACAAGATCAGCTGAAGGTTTTCGTATGTCGGTAACGACCGAGGAAGTGGCCCGGATCGCCGCGCTCGCCCGTCTGAAGGTGACGCAAGAGGAGCTGGCCGCCATGGTGCCCGAGCTCAATGGCATTCTCGCCTGGGTGGAACAGCTGGGCGAAGTGGACGTGACCGGCATCGCGCCGATGACCGCTGTCATCCCCAACCATCTGCGCCTGCGCGCGGATGTGGTGAACGCCGACCCGCTGACCGGCGGCGGCATCCGCGATGCCGTGCTGGCCAATGCGCCGGCGGCCGAACATGGCTTCTTCGGCGTGCCCAAGGTGATCGAATAATGACCGAGTTGACCGAACTGACGCTGGCCGGCATCCGCGATGGCGTGGCCGCCGGCACTTTCTCCGCCACTGAAGTGGCCGAGGCTTTCAACACCGCCGTGGCCGATGCGCAGGAAGCGCTGAACGCCTTCATCGTCACCACGCCCGAAGCGGCGCTGGAGGCGGCCAAGAAGGTGGACGCCGACCGCGCCGCCGGCCGCCCGCTGGGCAAGCTGGCCGGCGTGCCGATCGGCATGAAGGACCTGTTTGCCACCAAAGGCGTGCAGACCACCGCTGCCAGCCACATGCTGGAAGGCTTCATCCCGCCCTATGAAAGCACCGTCTCGCAGAAGCTGTGGGATGCGGGCGCGGGCATGCTGGGCAAGCTGAACCTCGACCAGTTCGCCATGGGCTCGTCCAACGAGACCAGCCATTTCGGCAATGTCATCAGCCCCTGGCGCCGCCCGGGCGAGACCACGCCGCTGGCGCCGGGCGGCTCTTCGGGCGGCTCGTCGGCAGCGATTGCCGCGCGGCTGTGCCCGGCCGCCACCGGCACCGACACCGGCGGCTCGATCCGCCAGCCGGCCGCCTTCACCGGCATTTCCGGCATCAAGCCCACCTATGGCCGCTGCTCGCGCTGGGGCATCGTGGCCTTTGCCTCCAGCCTCGATCAGGCAGGCCCCATGGCGCGCACCGTCAGGGACTGCGCGATCATGCTGGAAGCCATGGCCGGCTTCGACCCCAAGGATGCCACCAGCCTTGATCTGCCGGTGCCCGCCTGGGAAGCCGGGCTGAACCCGGACCTGCGCGGCAAGAAGGTGGGCATTCCGCGCGAATATCGCATCGAGGGGCTGAACGCCGAAGTGGCCAAGAGCTGGGACGATGGCATCGCCTGGCTGAAGGATGCCGGCGCCGAGATCGTCGAGATTTCGCTGCCGCACACCAAATTTGCCCTGCCGACCTATTACATCATCGCGCCGGCGGAGGCTTCCTCCAACCTCGCGCGGTATGATGGCGTGCGTTATGGCCTGCGTGATCTGCCCGAGGGGGCAAACCTGCAGGAGATGTATGCGGCCACCCGCGCGGCCGGCTTTGGCGGCGAGGTGAAGCGGCGCATCCTGATCGGCACCTATGTGCTTTCGGCCGGCTTCTACGATGCCTATTACACCCAGGCGCAGAAGGTGCGCGCGCTGATCGCGCAGGATTTCCTGAAGGCCTTCGAGGAGGTGGATGTGATCCTCACGCCCACGGCCCCGTCCACGCCGTTTGCCCTGGGCGAAAAGCGCGCGGATCCTGTGGAAATGTATCTGAACGACGTGTTCTCGGTGCCCGCTTCGCTGGCGGGCCTGCCGGCGATGAGCGTGCCGGCCGGCCTTGCCAGCGATGGCCTGCCGCTGGGCCTGCACCTGATCGGCAAGCCGTTTGACGAGGCCGGCGTGCTGAATGCCGGCCTTGCCATTGAGGCCCGCGCCGGTTTCCACGCCAGCCCCGCAAAGTGGTGGTGAATATGAGCAAGTATCGCATTCAGGGCGCAACGGGCGAATGGGAGGTCGTGATCGGCCTTGAAGTCCATGCGCAGGTCACGTCGGGTTCCAAGCTGTTTTCGGGCGCGGCCACCGCTTTCGGGGCAGAGCCGAACAGCCAGGTCTCCCTTGTCGATGCGGCGATGCCCGGCATGCTGCCGGTGCCCAACCGCGAGTGCATCCGCCAGGCGGTGCGCACCGGCATGGCGATCGAGGCCGAGATCAACAAATGGTCGCGCTTCGATCGCAAGAACTACTTCTATGCCGATCTGCCGCAGGGCTATCAGATCAGCCAGCTCTATCACCCGCTGGTGGGCGAGGGGCAGCTGACCATCGAGGCCGACGAGAAGGCCGGCCTGCCCGAGGCCAAGCAGATCGGCATCGAGCGCATCCATGTCGAGCAGGATGCCGGCAAGCTGATGCATGACCAGCACCCGACGATGTCCTATGTCGATCTCAACCGCTCGGGCGTGGCGCTGATGGAGATCGTCAGCCGGCCGGACATGCGCTCGCCGGCCGAGGCGGGGGCGTATCTGGCCAAGCTGCGGCAGATCCTGCGCTATGTGGGCAGCTGCGACGGCAATATGGACCAGGGCAGCATGCGCGCCGACGTGAACGTGTCTGTGCGCCGCCCGGGCGAGCCGTTTGGCACGCGCACCGAGACGAAGAATGTGAACTCGGTGCGTTTCGTGATGGCCGTGGTCGAATCGGAGGCGCACCGCCAGGTGGCGCTGATCGAGGATGGCGGCACGGTTGCTCAGGAAACCCGCCTTTACGATCCGGACCGGAACGAGACCCGCAGCATGCGCAGCAAGGAAGATGCGCATGACTATCGCTATTTCCCCGACCCGGACCTGCTGCCGCTGGAGCTGGACGATGCCTTCCTTGAGGAATGCCGCGCCAGCCTGCCCGAACTGCCCGATGCCAAGCGCGCCCGCTATGTGGATGGGCTGGGCCTGTCGGCCTACAACGCCCATGTGCTGACCGCCGAGGTCGACACCGCCCGCTGGTTCGAGGCGCTGCTGGCGGCCACCGCCAGGGCGCAGGGCAAGGGCGAGGCGGAAGTGGCCAAGCAGGCCTCCAACTGGCTGACGAGCGAGTTCTTCGGCGCGCTCAACAAGCTGGGCAAGGATCTGGCCACCAGCCCGGTATCGCCCGAGGGCGCGGCCGAACTGCTGGCGCTGGTGGGCGATGGCACGATTTCCGGCTCGATCGCCAAGCAGGTGCTGGAAAAGATGCTGGAGAGCGGCGAGGGCGCCGGCGCCATCGTCGAGCGCGAGGGGCTGAAGCAGACCAGCGATACCGGCGCCATCGAGGCGGTGATCGCCGATGTGCTGGCGAAGAACACCGACAAGGTGGACCAGTATCGCGGCGGCAAGGAAGCCCTGTTCGGCTTCTTCGTTGGCCAGACGATGAAGGCGATGGGCGGCAAGGCCAATCCGCAGCTCGTCAATGAATTGCTGAAGAAGGCGCTGGGCTAGGCGCCTTCACAGGGCGGCAAGCCTGGTTCTGGCAAAGAACAGGCTTGCACTCTGCCGATAGCTGGTAAATCCTCGTAGGTATGAGGATTACCGGGGGCGGTATGGCAATCTGGCGCGGCGGGATGGGGATGCTGGCGGCAACAGCGCTGCTGGGCGCAGGCGTGCCGGCCATGGCCAGCCGCGGCGCGCCAGCTGCCAGTCGCAGCGCGGCCCCCACCAGCGACACGGCCGAGGACGAGGACGCCGATACCGACACCTCTGCCCCGATGAGCGGCGAGGATCTCACCAATGCGCAGGTGGTGGCGCTCAACCGCACGCGGCTGGGCGATCCGGCGCTGGCGCAGATGGTGCGCGTGTGCAAACCCCATTTTGATATATCGACGCGGGCGCTGCTGGCCTTGCGGGCGGCGGGCGTGTCCAGCCGGGTGATCGCGGCGATGATCAAGGTGCAGGCCAAGGCCGATGGCACGCGCGAGGACAATGATTCGCCCGATCCGCATCAGCCCCATGGCGCCGGCCTCTATCTGCTGGCCGGCTGGCTGGAGGCGCCGCGCATGTTCGCCCTTGCGCCGCAGACGACCACCCGCACCACTTCGGGCAGCATATTGGGCTATGCCTTTTCCGGCGGCATCGTCTCTGTCGGCTACAAGGCGATGCTGCCCGGTGCCCATGCGCCGGTCATCGCCGAAGGGGCGCGGCCGGTGTTCTATGTGTTTGGCGCCAAGGCGGGCAATGCCTGGGGGCCGGTGCCCGCGCCCGAGGAAGTGTCGCTGGTGCGCTTCAGCCAGGGGGCGCATGGGCGCGAAGTGCGCATCGGCAGCTTCAACATCCATGGCGCCAGCACCGGCATCCGCGATGCCGACCGTATTGCCTTCCGCATCCGCCAGCTGGGGCAGGGGGCGATCGAGCTGCGCCCGGAGGAGGATCTGGCGCCCGGCGAATATGGCTTTGTGCAGACGGCGGCGGGCGTGGGCATTGGCGCGGCGCGGGCCAGCACCAGCAGCGCGCGGGTGTTTGCCTTTGCCGTGGGCCCCCATGGCAGCCAGCCGGCGCAATTGCCCCAGCCGGGCACCAGCGTGCAGCGCGGCCCCGGGATGGACCGGCTGAACGTGCGCGCCGGCCGGCGCACCGCCGCTGTCAGCGGCATGGAGGGCGGGGCGGGTAACACGGGCCAGCAAAGCAATGCCAGCCAGCCGGGCAATACAGGCCAGCCAGCCAATGCGCGCAAATCCGGCCAGCCGGCCAGCGGGGCCGAATGGGGCGACAGCGGCTGGGCCTATTGAGCGGGGCTTCCGTTCATCTCCTGTTGGGCCTGGCCGGCTAACGGATTAGACAGAGCCGCTGCCCGCCAAGGGGCCAGCCCGGAGTGACCATGCTGTATTCCACGCGCCTGTCGAAGATCGCCCGCCCCGCAGCCCGCTTTTCCTCTGCCAGCCTGATCGCCCTTTGCCTTGCCGGCACCAGTCTGGCCGGAACCGCGCCATCTGCCCCCGCGGCCCCGCCGGCCGCCCCGCTGGCCGATCTGGTGGCGCAGGTGAACATCCCCTTTGAACGCTTCCAGCTGGCCAATGGCCTCACCGTCATCGTCCACACCGATCGCAAGGCGCCGATCGTGGGGGTGACGACCTATTACCGCGTCGGCTCGAAGAACGAGCCCAAGGGCCACACCGGCTTTGCCCATCTCTATGAACATCTGTTCTTCGGCGGCAGCGCCAATGCCCCCAGCTTCGATGAACCGCTGGAGCAGGCCGGCGCCACCGCCACCAACGGCTCCACCAGCTATGACCGCACCAATTACGTGGAAACCGTGCCGAAGGGCGCGCTCGATCTGGCGCTGTTCCTCGAAAGCGACCGGATGGGCCACTTGCTCGCCGCCGTCACCCAGGACAAGCTCGACAAGCAGCGCGGCGTGGTGGAAAACGAGAAGCGGCAGGATGACAACCAGCCCTATGGCCTGCTCTCCTATGCGCTGGCCGAGGGGCTGTTTCCGGTGGGCCACCCCTATCGCCACACGCCGCTGGGATCGATGGCCGATCTGGATGCGGCCACGCTGGGCGATGTGCGCGCCTGGTTCACCCAGCATTATGCGCCGGGCAATGTGGTGCTGGTGCTGACCGGCGATATCGATGCGGCCACCGCCCGCCCGCTGGTGGAGCGCTATTTCGGCGCGATCCCGGCCGGCCCGAAAGTGGAGCCGGTGGCCGCAGGGCCGGTCACGCTGGCCGCCCCCAGGGCGCGGGCGATGACCGACAGGGTGGCCACCACCACGCTCTATCGCGCGTGGAGCGGGCCGGGGGTGAACGACCCTGATGCCGAGGCGCTGGAGATCGGCATGACCGTTCTGGGCGGGCTTGCCTCCTCGCGGCTGGACAATGCGCTGGTGCGCGGCAGGCAGCTGGCCGTGGGCGTGACCGCCAGCGACGAGCAGAACGAGCAGGTCTCGCAGTTGACCGCCAGCCTGTCGATCAAGCCGGGCGTGCCGCGGGCCGAGGCAGAAGCCGCCTTCGATGCCGAGATCGCCCGCTTCCTCGCCGAAGGGCCCACGGCCGATGAATTGCGCCGGGCGGCCACCCGCACGGTGGCCGAGGAGATCGGCGCGCTGGAAGTGATTGGCGGCTTTGGCGGCAAGGGCGCGCAACTGGCCGAGGGGCAGCTCTATTCCGGCGATCCGGCGCATTACCGGGCGGAACTGGCGCGCATTGCGGCGCTCACGCCCGAGGCCGTGCGCGATGCCATGCGCCGCTGGCTGGGCCGGCCGGCCTATAATCTCACCGTCAACCCCGGCGAGCGCACCGAGAAGGGCGATGCGATGGGCGGCTGGGGCGATGAGGCGGCAACGCCCGCGCGCCCGGTGGATGCCAAGAAGCCCGTGCCGCCGATCGCCGCCGGGGCGCCGCGCCCGCAGCCGGCGGTGGCCCCGGTGGGGGCGCTGGCCTTCCCGGCGGTGGAACATGCGCGCCTGTCGAACGGCATGGCGGTGGATCTGGCGCGGCGCACGGCGGTGCCCAAGGTGCTGGTCAGCCTTGGCTTTGATGCCGGCGTGGCCGCCGATGCGGTGGATGCGCCGGGCACGCAGGGGCTGCTGCTGGCGATGCTGCAGG
>Ga0207806_1000382_pt1 | contig 11174 bp, 11 predicted proteins | sample LuqExpMetageno72_FD_187829 | JGI IMG/M metagenome (GOLD analysis project Ga0207806, IMG submission 187829) | Tropical forest soil microbial communities from Luquillo Experimental Forest, Puerto Rico - Sample 72 (SPAdes) | ecosystem: Environmental > Terrestrial > Soil > Tropical forest ...
GCTTGATCCGGCGGACGCAGGAGCGCGCTTCACCAATTTCTTCCCATGATGCCTCGTTCCCTCAAAATCTGATCTTCATCGTCGGCAAATGCCTGGAGCGCGACCCAACGGCCCGTTATCAGACTGCGAAAGAATTGCTGGCTGCCCTGGAAGCTTGGGATGGGAAGCGCGCGGCCGGCGCCATCGCTGCCCCGCGCGCCTCGGCATAAAAGCCCGAGGGCGCGCCATAGCCTGCCGCATAGACGGCATCGATCACCCGCCCGCCATCGGCCAGCGCCGCTTCTGCCCGCTGGCGCCGCAGGGCACGGCCATAGGCGGCCGGGGTCAGGCCGGTGGCGCGTTCCACCAGCCGGCGGATGTGGCCCGCGCTATAGCCGGTGTGGGCGGCCAGATCAGCCAGCGCCGGCGCCGGCCCAGCCGCTGCCAGCAACGCCAGCGCGTGGGCCAGGGCTGCGGCATCGCGCGGGGCCTCGTCGGGCCGGCAGCGCTGGCAGGGCCGGAACCCCGCCGCCCGCGCCGCCGCGCCATCGGCATAGAAACGCACATGCGCGCGCGCGGGCCGCCGCGCCGGGCAGGACGGGCGGCAATATATATAGGTGGTGGCGACAGCGAAGACGAATTGCCCATCGCCCGCGCGATCACGCGCGCAAACCGCCTGCCAGCGCGCCTCGTCATCTGGGGCAACATCTGGGGCGGCGGGGCCATCGGGGCTGGCGCCGGGCCGTGCGGAAAGGGCGGCGGGCATCATCATCGAATCTCCGACTTTAGTATGAACCCCGGATTTACCGGTATTTCCGCCCGGTTTTGCCACAGGAAACGGGCCCGCGCGTCCTGAAAAATGGCTTCAAAATTTTTGCAGAACGGCCCATCTGCGGCAGAAAACCGGGGAAATTCACAGCGCTGCGGCCTATCAGGGGTGCCCCCGCCCGCCCCCTTGTGGCCACATCGCCCCATCAGCCCCCCTTGCCGGCTGCCCACTGCCGCTTTAACCCCCCGACTTGCATCAGCTGCCAATCGTCGCTATGCGCGCCCCCGTCTGAGGGCGGCCGCATTGGTATGTAATTGCGGCGCAAGACCAGTCAGCGTTCCGGCATGGCACCACCCGGTGTCCGTGCCATCCGGTAAGAGGGGACCGACCAGCGTGGAGAATTCCGCCGGCATTACCGCCAGTTTACAAGGCCGCTATGCAGCGGCGCTGTATGATCTGGCCAGCGAGCAGGGCCAAGTCCCCGGCATCGAGGCGGATCTGAACGCCATCGAGGCGGCGCTGGCTGCTTCTGAAGATCTGGCCAAACTGATTCGCAACCCGCTCGTGCGCCGCGATGCGGCCGCTGCTGCGGTGGCAGGCGTGGCCGATGTGCTGGGCCTTGGCGATCTGGCCCGCAAGTTTCTGGGCGTGCTGGCCGGCAACGGCCGCCTGTCGGCCCTGCCCGACATCATCCGCGCCTTTGCCGCCATCGCGGCTGCCGCCCGCGGCGAAGTGACCGCCGAGGTGACCAGCGCCCACCCGCTGAGCGACGAGCAGCTGGCCGATCTGGCCGCCCGCCTCGGCGCCCGCGAAGGCAAGACCGTGAAGATCAAGGCGGGCGTCGATGCCGATCTGCTGGGGGGCCTGGTGGTCCGCATCGGCAGCCGGCAGATCGACAGCTCGATCCGCACCCGTATCAATTCCCTCGCCCAGGCGATGAAGGGCTAAGCCCTTAAAACGGCTTGATGAAAGGCTGAACATGGACATTCGCGCCGCAGAAATCTCGAAGGTCATCAAGGACCAGATCGCCAATTTCGGCACCGAGGCCCAGGTCTCGGAAGTCGGCTCCGTGCTGTCGGTGGGCGACGGTATCGCCCGCATCCACGGCCTCGACAAGGTGCAGGCCGGCGAGATGGTGGAATTCGCCAATGGCGTGCAGGGCATGGCCCTCAACCTCGAGGCCGATAACGTCGGCGTCGTGATCTTCGGCTCGGACAGCGAGATCCGCGAAGGTGACACGGTGAAGCGCACCGGCACCATCGTCGACGTGCCGACCGGCAAGGGCCTGCTGGGCCGCGTGGTTGACGCGCTGGGCAACCCGATCGACGGCAAGGGCCCGATCATGTATACCGAGCGCCGCCGCGTGGAAGTGAAGGCGCCGGGCATCATCCCGCGCAAGAGCGTGCACGAGCCGGTGCAGACCGGCCTCAAGGCGATCGACTGCCTGGTGCCCGTGGGCCGTGGCCAGCGCGAGCTGATCATCGGTGACCGCCAGACCGGCAAGACCGCCGTTGCCATCGACACCTTCATCAACCAGAAGTCGGTGAATGCAGGCGATGACGAGGGCAAGAAGCTCTACTGCATCTACGTGGCCGTGGGCCAGAAGCGCTCCACCGTGGCGCAGATCGTGCGCCAGCTGGAAGAGAACGGCGCCATGGAATATTCCGTGGTGATCGCCGCCACCGCTTCGGAGCCGGCTCCGCTGCAGTATCTGGCGCCCTACACCGGCGCTGCCATCGGCGAGTTCTTCCGCGACAACGGCATGCATGCCGTGATCGTGTATGACGATCTTTCCAAGCAGGCCGTGGCCTATCGTCAGATGTCGCTGCTGCTGCGCCGCCCGCCGGGCCGCGAAGCCTACCCCGGCGACGTGTTCTACCTGCACAGCCGCCTGCTGGAGCGTGCAGCCAAGCTGAACGACGAGAACGGCTCGGGCTCGCTGACCGCGCTGCCGATCATCGAGACCCAGGCGGGCGACGTGTCGGCCTACATCCCGACCAACGTGATCTCGATCACCGACGGCCAGATCTTCCTGGAAACCGGCCTGTTCTACCAGGGCATCCGCCCGGCCATCAACGTCGGTCTGTCGGTGAGCCGCGTGGGCTCCTCGGCCCAGACCAAGGCGATGAAGAAGGTGTCGGGCTCGATCAAGCTGGAGCTGGCCCAGTATCGCGAAATGGCCGCCTTCGCCCAGTTTGGCTCGGACCTCGATGCCTCGACCCAGAAGCTGCTGAACCGCGGTGCGCGCCTGACCGAGCTGCTCAAGCAGCCCCAGTTCTCGCCGCTCGGCTTTGAAGAGCAGACCTGCGTGATCTTCGCCGGCACCAACGGCTACCTCGATGCCATCCCCACCAAGCAGGTGACGGAGTATGAGGCCGAGCTGCTGAGCTTCCTGCGCAACAGCCACGCCGACCTCCTCAAGCTGATCCGCGACACCAAGGATCTGGGCGACGAGGCCAAGGGCAAGCTGAAGGCAGCGCTGGATACGTTCGCCAAGCAGTTCGCCTGAGCCCCGCCATTACCTAAGGAGGTAGTTGGCAATGGCCAGCCTTAAGGAACTCAAGGGCCGGATCAACTCGGTCAAGTCGACCCAGAAGATCACCAAGGCCAAGCAAATGGTGGCCGCCGCGAAGCTGCGCAAGGCGCAGTCCGCGGCGGAGGCCGCGCGCCCCTATGCCCAGGCCCTTACCGAGGTCATGGGCAGCCTCGCCTCGCGGATCGTGATCAGCGAGAGCAGCCCCAGGCTGCTGGCCGGCACCGGCAAGGATCAGGTTCACCTGCTCGTTGTCGCCAATTCCGACCGCGGCCTGTGCGGTGCTTTCAACTCGAACATCGTCAAGGCCGCACGCGCCAAGGCGGCCGAGCTGGAAGCCCAGGGCAAGCAGGTGGCGTTCTATCTCGTCGGCCGCAAGGGGCGCGCGGTGATCCGCCGCGAATACCCCAAGGCGATCATCGGCGGCTTCGACACCACCTCGGTGCGCGAGGCCGGCTATAGCGAGGCCGAAGCGATTGCCGCCGAGCTGCTCGCCCTGTTCGACGAGGGCAAGTTCGACGTGGCGCATCTGTTCTTCAGCAAGTTCCGCAGCGCCCTGCTGCAGGAGCCGACCGAGCAGCAGATCATCCCGGTGCCCGCGCCCAAGGCGCAAGTGGCCACCGGCGGCGCGGCGGTTGAATATGAGCCGGACGAGGAGGAAATCCTCTCGGCCCTGCTGCCGCGCTACCTCAAGACCCAGATCTTCGGCGCGCTGCTGGAGAATGCGGCTTCCGAACAGGGCGCCTCGATGACCGCGATGGACAATGCCACGCGCAACGCCGGCGACCTCATCAGCAAGCTCACCATCCAGTACAATCGCAGCCGCCAGGCCGCGATCACGACCGAACTCATCGAAATCATCGCTGGCGCCGAAGCGCTCTGACGACGAGACGAAAAGGCAAGGAACAACCCATGTCCACCACCTCCACCGGCAAGATTGCCCAAGTCATCGGCGCCGTCGTCGACGTTGCTTTCGAAGGCGCACTGCCCGCGATTCTCACCGCGCTCGAGACCGACAACAACGGCAACCGCCTGGTTCTCGAAGTTGCCCAGCACCTGGGCGAGAACACCGTGCGCACCATCGCCATGGATTCGACCGACGGCCTGACCCGCGGCCAGCCCGTGTCGAACACCGGCGCGCAGATCTCGGTGCCGGTTGGCCCCAAGACACTGGGCCGCATCCTCAACGTGATCGGCGAGCCGATCGACGAGCGCGGCCCCGTGGGCGCCGAGCAGACCGCCCCGATCCACGCCAAGGCGCCGGAATTCATCGACCAGTCGACCGAAGCGGCGATCCTGGTCACCGGCATCAAGGTGATCGACCTGCTCGCGCCCTATGCGCGCGGCGGCAAGATCGGCCTGTTCGGCGGCGCTGGCGTGGGCAAGACCGTGCTCATCCAGGAACTGATCAACAACATCGCCAAGGGCCACGGCGGCGTGTCGGTGTTCGCTGGCGTGGGTGAGCGCACCCGCGAGGGCAACGACCTCTACCACGAATTCCTCGACGCCGGCGTTATCGCCAAGGACGCCGATGGCAATCCGACCTCGGATGGCTCGAAGGTGGCCCTCGTGTTCGGCCAGATGAACGAGCCGCCGGGCGCCCGTGCCCGCGTCGCCCTCTCGGGCCTGACGATGGCCGAATACTTCCGCGACCAGGAAGGCCAGGACGTGCTGTTCTTCGTGGACAACATCTTCCGCTTCACCCAGGCTGGTTCGGAAGTGTCGGCACTGCTGGGCCGCATTCCCTCGGCCGTGGGCTATCAGCCGACGCTGGCCACCGACATGGGCTCGCTGCAGGAGCGCATCACCTCCACCACCAAGGGTTCGATCACCTCGGTGCAGGCGATTTACGTGCCGGCCGACGACTTGACCGACCCGGCGCCGGCCGCCTCGTTCGCGCACTTGGACGCGACGACCACGCTGAACCGCTCGATCGCCGAGCTGGGCATCTACCCGGCCGTTGACCCGCTCGACTCGACCAGCCGCGTGCTGGAGCCGCGCGTGGTGGGTGCCGAGCACTACGAGACCGCTCGCCGCGTTCAGGAAACGCTGCAGAAGTACAAGTCGCTGCAGGACATCATCGCGATCCTGGGCATGGACGAACTGAGCGAGGAAGATAAGCTGGTCGTGCAGCGCGCCCGCAAGATCCAGCGCTTCCTGTCGCAGCCCTTCCACGTGGCCGAAGTGTTCACCGGCATGCCCGGCAAGTTCGTGCAGCTGGAAGACACGGTGAAGTCGTTCAAGGCCGTCGTCGATGGCGAATACGACCACCTGCCCGAAGCGGCCTTCTACATGGTTGGCGGCATCGACGAGGCGGTCGCGAAGGCCAAGAAGCTGGCCGCGGAGGCCTGAGCCCATGGCACTGCACTTTGAACTCGTAACGCCGGCCCGGCTTGTCCTTTCGGAGAACGTCCACATGGTGGTCGTGCCCGGCAGCGAGGGCGAGTTCGGCGTGCTGGAAGGCCATGCCCCGTTCATGGCCACCGTCCGCGATGGCGCTGTCAAGGTCTACAAGACCGAAAACGGCCAGCCGCAGGAAATCATCGTGGCAGGCGGTTTTGCCGAAGTGACGCCCAAGGGGCTGAAGCTTTTGGCGGAGCATGTGGAGGGCTGAACGCCCCCACGCAGCTACGCGCAAACACGAAAGGCCGGCGGGGCAACCTGCCGGCCTTTTGCTGTGCGGGCCCGGCAGGCCCGGCGGGCAGGCCCCTCGCCTTCTGCCGCGCCTCACCGTCTCATTAGCAAATCCTAAGGGTTTCCGCCTTATTCACCATGCCTCTAAGCAGCATGGTAGGCATGCAGCGCGAAGGAACAAACGGTTGATTAAGGGAAGGCTTCTGGCATGAGCTCGTTCGGGCGTCGCATGGGAATTGGCGGGGGCTTTGGCCAGGCTGGTCGCCCCAGTTTTGGCGTGGCGCGCCCCATGCGCGGGCCCGACATGGCCGGTGCCCAGCCCGATCCCGCGCCGGGCGAACACACGCCCGAGCCTGGCGACAGCGCCGCCAAATCCGATGCCATGGCGCGCCTGGCCGACCGGATGAACGCCACCGCCGATGCCGGCCGCGTGACCGAGGGCTTCGAGGCCAGCGTCCACAAGATCAAGGAGCAGGTGCTGCCACGCCTGCTGGAACGCATCGACCCCGAGGCCGCCGCCACCCTCACCAAGGACGAGCTGGCCGAGGAATTCCGCCCGATCATCATGGAGGTGCTCTCGGAGCTGAAGATCACCCTCAACCGGCGCGAGCAGTTCGCGCTGGAAAAGGTGTTGATCGACGAGCTGCTGGGCTTTGGCCCGCTGGAAGAGCTGCTGGGCGACCCGGATGTCTCGGACATCATGGTCAACGGGCCCGACCAGACCTATATCGAGAAGAAGGGCAAGCTGCAGCTTTCCACCATCCGCTTCCGCGACGAGCAGCACCTGTTCCAGATCGCCCAGCGCATCGTCAACCAGGTGGGCCGCCGGGTGGACCAGACGACGCCGCTGGCCGACGCGCGTCTGAAGGATGGTAGCCGCGTCAACGTCATCGTGCCGCCGCTGAGCTTGCGGGGCACGGCGATCTCGATCCGCAAATTCTCCGAAAAGCCGATCACGCTGGATATGCTGCGCGATTTCGGCTCGATGGACGATCGCATGTGCACCGCGCTGAAGATCGCCGGGGCCTGCCGGATGAACATCGTCATCTCGGGCGGCACGGGTTCGGGCAAGACGACGATGCTGAACGCCCTTTCCAAGATGATCGACCCGGGCGAGCGCGTGCTGACGATCGAGGATGCGGCGGAACTGCGCCTTCAGCAGCCCCACTGGCTGCCGCTGGAAACCCGCCCGCCCAATCTGGAAGGCCAGGGCGCGATCACCATTGGCGACCTCGTCAAGAACGCCCTGCGCATGCGGCCCGATCGCATCATCCTGGGCGAAATCCGCGGCGCGGAATGTTTCGACCTGCTGGCGGCGATGAACACCGGCCATGATGGCTCGATGTGCACGCTGCACGCCAATTCCCCGCGCGAATGCCTGGGGCGCATGGAAAACATGATCCTGATGGGCGACATCAAGATCCCCAAGGAAGCGATCAGCCGGCAGATTGCCGAATCGGTCGATATCATCGTGCAGGTGAAGCGCCTGCGCGATGGCAGCCGCCGCACCACCAACATCACCGAGGTGATCGGCATGGAGGGCGATGTGATCGTGACGCAGGAATTGTTCAAGTTCGAATATCTCGACGAAAACGAGGAGGGCAAGATCATCGGCGAGTTCCGCCCCTCCGGCCTCAGGCCCTACACGCTGGAAAAGGCCCGCCAGTTCGGCTTTGATCAGGCCTATCTGGAAGCCTGCCTGTAAAAGCCCGCCTCCAGGCGCTCAGCCCTGGGCCCACAGGCGCAGGGCCGCCCCCCAGGCCAGCAGCGCCGCCACCGTGGCCCAGAAGGCCACATCGCGCCAGACCACCAGCCCCACCCTGTCGAGCTGGCGGCGGCGCATGTGGCGCCTGTCTGCCCACCACGCCCCGAGCGCCAGCGCCGCAGCGCCAGCGCCCGATAGCGCGCAGATCTGCGCCCATCCCCATCCCATACCCAGGCGCCTAGGCGGCGTCTGCCTGCCACACGAGGCGGGGCTTGCGGGCGGCCAGCGTTTCATCCACCCGGCGGCGGGGGGCGAAATGCGGGGCCGATTGCAGCGTCTCGTCACCGGCACGGGCGCGGGTGGCCAGGCTGCGCAGGCTGGCGATGAAGCGGTCGAGCCCGGCCTTGCTCTCGGTCTCGGTCGGCTCCACCAGCATGGCGCCATGCACCACCAGCGGGAAATAGACCGTCATCGGGTGGAAGCCCTCGTCGATCAGCCCCTTGGCGATGTCGAGGGTGGAGAAACCCTCGGGCAGGCCGTTGTCGCTGAACAGCGCCTCGTGCATGCAGGGGCCGGCCGCGGCAAAGGGCGCGTCCAGCACGTCTTCCAGGCTGCGCAGCACGTAATTGGCGTTCAGCACGGCATCCTCGGCCACCTGCCGCAGGCCATCGGCGCCATGGCTGAGGATATAGGCCAGCGCGCGGGTGAACATGCCCATCTGCCCGTGGAAGGCGGCCATGCGGCCAAAGCTGGCGGGATGATCGGCCGGCGCTTCCTCCTCCTCGATGAGGTGCACCGCGCCATCTGCGCCGCGCTGGGCGAAGGGCAGCGGCGCAAAAGGCGCCAGCGCCGCCGACAGCACCACCGGGCCAGAGCCCGGCCCGCCGCCGCCATGGGGCGTGGAGAAGGTTTTGTGCAGGTTGATGTGCATGGCATCCACGCCCAGATCCCCCGGGCGCACCTTGCCGACGATGGCGTTGAAATTGGCGCCATCGCAATAGACGAAGCCGCCCACCCCATGCACCGCATCCGAGATCGCCTTCATGTCGCGCTCGAACAGGCCGCAGGTGTTGGGGTTGGTGATCATCACCCCGGCGATATCAGGGCCCAGCCGGGCGGTGAGCGCGGCCAGATCCACCCGGCCATCAGCCGTGGCAGGGATGTTTTCCACCCGGAAGCCGGCAAAGGCGGCGGTGGCCGGGTTGGTGCCATGGGCGCTTTCGGGCACCAGCACCACCTCGCGGTTTTCACCGCGCGCATCAAGCGCGGCGCGGATGCACAGCAGGCCGCACAATTCGCCATGGGCGCCGGCCTTGGGGGTCATGGCAACGGCGGCCATGCCGGTCAGCGCGATCAGCCAGTCGGCCAGCTGGGCGATGGCCTCCAGCGCGCCGGGCACGGTGTGCTTGGGCTGCAGCGGGTGGATATCGGCAAAGCCGGGCAGGCGCGCCACCTTCTCGTTGAGGCGCGGATTGTGCTTCATGGTGCAGCTGCCCAGCGGGAACGGCCCGAGGTCGATCGCGTAATTCTGGCGGCTGAGGCGGGTGTAGTGGCGCACCACTTCGGGTTCGGAGAGGCCCGGCAGGGCAGCGGGCGCCTGGCGCAGGAAGCGTTCCAGCCCGGCCACCGGCGGCAGCGCCGGCGCTTCCATGTCCACGCCGCAGCCACCAGGGCCGGCCAGCTCGAAGATCAGCGCCTCTTCCAGGTTCAGCGCCCTGTCGCCACTGGCGGTGGCGGCGGTGGCGGCTTCGGCGGTGCCCATATGCGGCTTCCAGCCCGATGCGTTGGGCGCGTTCATGCGATAACTCCCTTGATGGCGGCCACCAGCGCGGCAATGTCCTCGTCGCTGGTCAATTCGCTGGCGGCCACGACAAGGCCGTTCTCCAGCCCGGCCGCGCCCGGATAAAGCCGGCCCAGCGCCACGCCCCCCAGCACGCCCCTGTCGGCCATGGCGCGCACGGCGCTGCGCGCTTCGGTTGGCAGGCGCACGGCAAATTCATGCACATAGGCATCGTTCACCACCTCCACGCCGGGGATCGCGGCCAGCGCCTCGGCGGTGGCGCGGGCGCGGGCGTGGTTCAGCGCGGCAAGCCGGGCCAGCCCCTCGCCGCCCAGCAGGCTCATGTGGATGGAAAAGGCCAGCGCGCACAGGCCGGCATTGGTGCAGATGTTGCTGGTGGCCTTTTCGCGGCGGATATGCTGCTCGCGGGTAGACAGCGTCAGCACGAAGGCGCGCTTGCCCTCGGCATCCACCGTCTCGCCGCACAGGCGGCCGGGCATCTGCCGCACGAATTTGGCGCGGGCGCCGAACAGGCCCAGATAGGGCCCGCCGAAATTGAGCCCCACGCCCAGCGACTGCCCCTCGCCCACCACGATATCGGCGCCCAGATGGCCCGGCGCCTCGATCAGCCCCAGCGCCACCGGCTCTGTCACCACCGCCACCAGCAGCGCGCCCCGGGCATGGGCAGCCTCGGCAATGGCGGCCAGATCAGGGATGCGGCCGAGGATATCGGGATATTGCACCACCACGGCCGCCGTCTCGCCATCGATCGCGGCGATGGTGGCGGCATCGCCGGCATCGGCTGCCAACAGGGGCGTTGCAGCCAGAATGGCATCGCCGGTGAAGCGCGCCATCGTCTGCGCGGTGGAGACATAATGCGGGTGCAACCCGGCTGCCAGCACCGCCTTCTTGCGCCGGGTGACGCGGCCGGCCATGGCAATCGCCTCCCAGCAAGCGGTCGAGCCGTCATACATCGAGGCATTGGCGATATCGGTGCCGAACAGGCGGGCCACCTGCGTCTGGAATTCGAACAGCACCTGCAGCGTGCCCTGGGCGATTTCCGGCTGATAGGGCGTGTAGGCGGTGAGGAATTCGCCGCGCTGGATCAGGTGATCAACGCTGGCGGGAATATGGTGGCGATAGGCCCCCGCCCCCAGGAAGAAGGGCACCGCGCCCGCTGTCAGGTTCTGCCCGGCCAGGCGCGCCATGTGCCGCTCCACCGCCATTTCGCTGGCATGGGGGGCAAGGCCGGCCACCGGCCCTGCCAGCAGCGCTGTGGCCGGCACATCGGCAAACAGCGCATCGATATCATCGGCCCCGATCCGCGCCAGCATGGCGGCGCGGTCGGCCGGGGTAAGCGGCAAATAGCGCATGTCTGTCTTACAGTCCCGCGATATGGGCCTTGTAGGCCGCCTCATCCATCAGCGCGGCCAGATCCGCGCCCTCGGCCACATCCATGCGCCACAGCCAGCCTTCCAGCTCGGCCGAGGTGTTGACGAGCTCGGGCTCGTCTTCCAGCGCGCCGTTGACTTCCGTCACCGTGCCGGCGAGCGGCGCATAGACGTCGGAAGCCGCCTTCACGCTTTCCACCACGGCCACGCTATCGCCCTTGGCCAGCGCCCGGCCGGCATCGGGCAGTTCCACAAAGGTGATATCGCCCAGCGCTTCCTGCGCGTAATCGGTAATCCCCACCGTGGCGTGGGCGCCGTCCAGCTCGATCCATTCATGGTCTGCGGTGAAATAGCGGGTCATCACTTGGCTCCGTTCTGGGCGG
>Ga0207806_1000384_pt1 | contig 11105 bp, 10 predicted proteins | sample LuqExpMetageno72_FD_187829 | JGI IMG/M metagenome (GOLD analysis project Ga0207806, IMG submission 187829) | Tropical forest soil microbial communities from Luquillo Experimental Forest, Puerto Rico - Sample 72 (SPAdes) | ecosystem: Environmental > Terrestrial > Soil > Tropical forest ...
CGGGGTCATCCCCTTGCCGTCGTCGAAGGCGAAGCCCCAGCGCGCCAGATCAAAACGGTGAAGCCGATTTTCGAAACGGCGGTGGAGGCGGTGTCGGGCAAGCGCCGGCAATGCCTGCGGGCGGTGGTGGCGAGGCGCCGCATGCGGCTGGTGGCGGCCGCGGTGACGAAGGCAGCGATGGCGACCATCTTCACTGAGCACTGAACAACGGCGTGCCGCCCACAAGTTGCACGGACGGCAGGCTTGACCCTTAGCCTTTTGCACCGCAAATACACGGCCTCCCACGCGGCCGTTCGCGCGATTCTTACAGCCGTTCGCGGTCCGTCGGATCAACCCGCGGCGGACCATGCACGACAAAATCCTCATCGTCGATTTCGGCTCCCAGGTCACCCAGCTCATCGCGCGCCGGGTGCGCGAGGAGAAGGTCTATTCCGAGATCGCCCCGTTCCAGAAGGCGGAGCAAGCGTTCCGCGAGATGAAGCCGAAGGCGGTGATTCTCTCCGGCGGACCTGCCTCGGTGCACGAGGCGAACGCGCCGCTCGCGCCGCGGGCGATTTATGATTCAGGCGTGCCGGTGCTCGGCATCTGCTACGGCGAGCAGGCGATGGCGCATCAACTCGGCGGCAAGGTCGAGGGCGGGCATCACCGCGAATTCGGCCGCGCCGAAGTGGAAGTCTCGGCCGATAGTCCGCTGTTCGACGGCGTCTGGGAGAAGGGGCAGAAATATCCGGTGTGGATGAGCCACGGCGACCGCGTCACGCAACTGCCAAAAGGTTTTCGCGTGCTCGGCACCTCACCGAACGCGCCGATCGCGATTATCGGCGACGACGAACGCAAATTCTACGCGACGCAATTCCATCTCGAGGTCATGCACACGCCGCACGGCGCGGCGCTGATCCGCAATTTCGTGCGCAGAATCGCCGGCTGCACCGGCGACTGGACCATGCGCGCCTTCCGGCAGGAGGCGATCGAGAAAATCAGGCGCCAAGTCGGCAAGGGGCGCGTGATCTGCGGGCTCTCCGGCGGCGTCGACTCGGCGGTCGCCGCGGTGCTGATCCACGAGGCGCTCGGCGAGCAGCTCACCTGCGTCTTCGTCGACCACGGCCTCTTACGCCTCGGCGAGGCGCAGAAGGTCGTCGCGCTGTTCCGCGACTCCTACAACATCCCGCTGGTGCACGTGAACGCCGAGGAGACGTTTTTAAAAGCGCTCGCCGGCGTCGAGGATCCCGAGCAGAAGCGCAAGATCATCGGCAAACTGTTCATCGACGTGTTCGACGAGGAGGCGAAGAAGATCGGCGGAGCCGATTTCCTCGCGCAGGGCACGCTCTATCCCGACGTAATCGAGAGCGTCTCGTTCACCGGCGGGCCGTCGGTGACGATCAAATCGCATCACAATGTCGGCGGACTGCCTGAGCGCATGCGCATGCAGCTCGTCGAGCCGTTGCGCGAACTGTTTAAGGACGAGGTGCGCGCGCTCGGCCGCGAGCTCGGGCTGCCGGAGGCCTTCGTCGGGCGCCATCCGTTCCCGGGTCCCGGCCTGGCGATCCGCTGCCCCGGCGCGATCACCAAGGAGAAATTGGACATCCTCCGGCTCGCCGACGAAATTTATATCGAGGAGATTCGCCGCTCCGGCCAGTACGACGACATCTGGCAGGCTTTTGCGGTGCTGCTGCCGGTGAAGACCGTCGGCGTGATGGGCGACTTCCGCACCTACGAATACGTCGTGGGCCTGCGCGCCGTGACCTCGACCGACGGCATGACTGCCGATTTCTATCCCTTCGACATGAAGTTTCTGGGCCACGTCGCCACCCGCGTCATCAACGAGGTGAAGGGCGTCAACCGCGTGGTTTACGATGTGACCTCGAAGCCGCCAGGGACGATCGAGTGGGAGTGAGACGATGTCCATCAGCCTCTACGGCATCAAAAACTGCGACACGATGAAGAAGGCGCGCGCGTGGCTAGACAAGCACGGCGTCGCGTACGATTTCCATGATTACAAATCGCGCGGAATTGACGAAGGGCGCCTGGAGAGCTGGGCGAAGAAGGCCGGCTGGGAGACGCTCCTGAACCGCGCCGGCACGACGTTCAAGAAGTTGCCCGCCGAGGACAAGGACGGGATCACCGAGGCAAAGGCGATCAAATTGATGTTGGCGCAGCCCTCGATGATCAAGCGCCCGGTGCTCGAACTCGCGCGCGGCAAATTGCTCGTCGGCTTCAAGCCGGAGGCGTACGAAGAGGCCTTCTCGCAAAACTGAATTGCCGTCGTCCTGCGGAGGCGGGGAACCATACGCCGCAGGCTCTCTCCACCTCCTGGTGAGGAGGCGCGAAGCGCCGTCTCGAACCACGGGGCCGCCCATCCTTCGAGACGCATGGCTGCGCGATGCTCCTCTGGATGAGGCGGATTAAGGCTGCGGCGTACGGCGCCTGGGTCTCGCTCCGTTCGCCCGGAACAGGCGGGACAAACCCGGCCATGACACGGTGAGGCAACCTCGGCGTGCCGCCGCCTCTTGATCCGGCGGGGTTTCCCTGCCACATGCGGCTCACATGAACAGGCCCCTCGCCCCGTCCGATTCCATCCCGCAGTCGCCGCTCGCCGCCGAGGTCGAGCGGCGCCGCACGTTTGCGATCATCTCGCATCCGGACGCTGGCAAGACCACGCTCACCGAAAAGCTGCTGCTGTTCGGGGGGGCGATCAATCTCGCGGGGCAGGTGAAAGCGAAGCGCGACCGGCGCTCGACGCGTTCAGACTGGATGGCGATCGAGCGCGAACGTGGCATCTCGGTCGTCACCTCGGTGATGACCTTCGATTACGACGGGCGCGTGTTCAATCTGCTCGACACTCCGGGCCACGAGGACTTCTCGGAAGACACCTACCGAACTTTGACCGCGGTCGATTCGGCCGTGATGGTGATCGACGCGGCGAAGGGCATCGAGGCGCGAACGCGCAAGCTGTTCGAGGTCTGCCGGCTGCGCGACATCCCGATCGTCACCTTCATCAACAAGATGGACCGGGAGGCCCGCGATCCGTTCGAGATCTTGGACGAGATCGAGAAGACGCTTGCGCTCGATACGACGCCGATGACCTGGCCGATCGGCATGGGCCGCGATTTCGCGGGCACCTACGAAGTCGCGACCGGAGAGATGCGGCTCGTCTCCGAGGACGGCAGGACGGTCGAACGCCAGCCGCTCGATCTGAAATCGCTGGTGGCGAAGAACCCGATGCTCGACGCCGATGCGATCGCGCATGAATCGGAACTCGTTAAGGAAGCCTGCCGGCCGTTCGAGTTCACCTCGTTCCGCGAAGGTCATCTGACGCCGGTGTTCTTCGGCTCGGCATTGAAGAATTTCGGCGTGAAGGACCTCTTGGACGCGCTCGCCGCGCTTGCACCGCCGCCGCGCGCGCAGGAGTCGAACAAGCGCCGGATCGACGCGCACGAGCCGACGATGACGGCCTTCGTGTTCAAGATCCAGGCGAACATGGATCCGAACCATCGGGACCGCATCGCGTTTGCACGGCTCTGCTCGGGCAAGCTCACGCGCGGCATGAAGGCGCGCCTGACGCGCACCGGCAAACCGGTGACGTTATCGGCGCCGCAGTTCTTCTTCGCGCAGGACCGCTCGGTGGCGGACGAGGCCTTCGCCGGCGACGTCGTCGGCATTCCGAACCACGGCACCTTGCGCATTGGCGACACCTTTACCGAGGGTGAGGAACTGGCCTTCCTCGGTGTGCCGAACTTCGCGCCGGAAATCCTCCGCCGCGTCAAGCTCGGCGATCCGATGAAGGCGAAGAAATTGAAAGAGGCGCTGCAGCAGATGGCGGAGGAGGGCGTCGTGCAGGTATTCCGCCCGCTCGACGGCGCGCCGGCGCTCGTCGGCGTCGTGGGGCCGTTGCAGCTCGACGTGTTGAAGGTGCGGCTGGCGGAAGAGTACGGGCTCGAGATCGGTTTCGAGCAGCCGGAATTCCAATTGGCGCGCTGGCTCTCGGCGGAAGACGGCAAGGCGCTCGATGAATTCGTGCAGGCGAATTATTCGAGCTGCGCCGAAGACCTCGACGGCGACCGTGTGTTCATGGCGCGCAATCAGTTCATCCTTGACTACACGCGCGAACGCGCGCCCGGCATCGTGTTCACGGACATCAAGGACGTGAAGCGGGCCGGTTAGGGGCCCCGTGCCCCGGATGCGGCGCCGCGCTCGAGACAAGTACCATCAATTCAGCTTCACATCTGCTGCCTTGATCACCGGCGCCCAGCGATCGATCTCGCCGTTCATCCTCGCGCGCAACTCGTCCGGCGTGGAGCCGACCGGCTCCATTAATTGCGCCCCGAGCTTGTCCCGCAAGGCCGGCGACTTCAACATCTCGACAGTATCCTTGTTGATCCGTTCGACCGATTCTTTCGGCAGTCCGCTAGGCCCGATCAGCCCGACCCAGGCATCGGCTTCGACGTCGAGCCCGCTTTCCTTCAGCGTCGGCACGTCGGGAAGGTAAGGCGAGCGCTTCGCCGTCGACACGGCGAGCAGTTTCAATTTTCCGGCCTTGACCTGCGGCACGACGGACGCCGCCGGCAGCATGCCCATCTGCACGTCGCCCCGCAACACCGCGAGCATCGCCTCCGGCGAGCCGGGGTAGGGCACGTGCACCATCTTGCCCTTCGCCTTCTCCGCGATCGCCTCCATCGCGAGATGCGACAGCGAGCCGTTGCCGATCGACGCGTAGGAGTACTTGCCGGGATTGATCTTCAGCAGCTTGATTAGATCTTCGACATTGTCGATTTTCATATTCGGATTGACCACCAGCGCGCTCGGCTGGGTGACGAGCTGCGTGATCGGCGTAATGTCCTTCCGCGGATCGTAGGAGAGATTTGAAAACAGCAGCGTGTTGATCGCGAGCGGGCCGCCGATCGATACGCCGATGGTCGATCCGTCCGGCGCGGCCTTGGCGATCGCGTCCGTGCCGATATTGCCGCTCGCACCGGGGCGGTCCTCGACGACGAAGGTCGCATCGGGATATTTCTTGCGGAGGCCGTCGCCGATGATGCGCGCGACCGCATCCGGTGTGGAGCCGGCGGCGAACGGCACGATGATGTGCACCGTCTTCGGCGGCCAGGAGCTGAAGGGCGCGGATGTGCTCTGCGCCGCGGGTTCGGTACTCTGGCTCTGCGCCAGACCTGGGATCGCGGACGCCGCCACCAGCAGCAGTGCCAAAGCGAACCGTTTCATGTGCTCTTCCCGCTTTTGTTGTTCAGGACGCGGGCGGATCATTTGCGAGAAACGCGCCGCCGCGGCGCAGCAGAGTCTGTAGCTCCGCAATCGAAATATCCGGACAGCGCGCGCCCTCGGCAAGCGAAAGATGCGCCGCTGTCCCGGCCGCTTCGCCCATCACAAAGCACGCGCCGGAGACGCGCGCGGCGGATTGGCCTTCGTGCGTCATCGAGGCGCAGCGGCCGGCGACGAGCAGGTTGTCAAACGCGCGCCCGTCCGGTTTGAGCGGCGTGAGCATGCGGTAGGGAAGCTGGTTGTAGCCGCGCGAGGCGGGGATCTCCGGCCAGCGCCAGACGACGTCGCCGGCGACATGCAGTTCGAGCGGCCAGCCGTTGACGCCGATCGTGTCGCCGAAGTCGGCGCAACCGAGCACGTCTTGGGCGGTAAGTTGGTAAGCGCCGGCGATGCGGCGCGTCTCGCGAATGCCGAGCTGCGGCGGGATGTCGACGATATAGGCCTCGGCGAAGCCCGGCGCTTGGCGCTTGAGGAATTGGAAAAAGGCGTGCACTTGGGCGCGGCCTTGCGTCTCGCCGAACGAGAGCTCCCGGGCGTCGGTGCCGTCGACGGCACGCCCGTCCAGATGTTTGACCTGCGTGACATTGGCGCGCCACTCGCTCGTGTGCAGCTGCGGCCGCACGATCGCGCCCTTGCGCGGGAATGTGACGCCGCGCGCTTCCGCCTCGCGCATCAGCTCAGGGATAGTGCGCCAGGCTTCACCGGCCTTTGTCGCATCGACATTGGCGATGCGGAACATCATTGTCGGATACAGCATCTCGCCTTTCTCGAACGCGGCGCCGGAGAAGGTGGCGAGGTCGCCGTCGCCGGAGCAGTCGATGAAGACGCTGCCGCGCATCGCCATGCGGCCGGATTTTGTCTCGACCAGCAGGGCGCCGATGCGCGTCTCGTTCTCCATCGCCGCGCCGACCGCGAGCGCGTGGAACAGGAGATCGGCTTTCACGTCCGCGAGCAGATTGTCGGCGGCGAGCTTGTAGGCGGCGGTGTCGTAAGCCTGCGCATAGGTCTTGCCGAGCACGAGGTGCGGCTTGTTCAGCCCGCCGAGCGCATCGATGCGCGCGAGCAGGTCGTCGGCGATGCCGTGCACGACCTGCCTGATCTCGCCGAACACGTTGGCATGCAGGCCGCAGAAATTGGTCACGCCCGCGGCCGTCCCCATGCCGCCGAGAAAGCCGTAGCGCTCGATCAGCAGCACGCTGCGGCCGTGCCGCGCGGCGCTCGCCGCGGCCGCGATGCCGGCCGGCCCGCCGCCGAGGACGATGACGTCGTACGCGCCGCCGACCGGGGTTTCGCGGGCGGGTTCAGTAAGAAAACTCATGCCTGCTCCGAAGGCCTCGCAGCTTGCATCGGCCACGCCTATCCTCTAATGCGGCAGCCAAAGCGGCAAATTGGCGGTTATCTCACATGGGTTTGCCCATCCTCATCATCGGGCTGGCGCTGTTTATCGCAAACCATATGCTGATCACCTTCCGTGAGCAGCGCGCCGCGCTGATGACGCGGCTCGGCCGCCCGCTCTACCACACGCTGTTCGGCCTCATGTCGATCGTCAGCGTCGCGCTGATCGTCTGGGGCTATGCCGAGTATCGCGCCACCGGATGGGTGCAGATCTGGCTGCCGCCGCCGTACATGCGCCACGTCACGATCGGGCTGATGCTGATCGCCTCACTCCTAATCGCGGCCTATGTCATCCCGAGCCACATCAAGGCGCGCGTGAAGTACCCGGCGCTCGCGGCGACGAAAACGTGGGCCTTCGCGCATCTCCTGGCGAACGGCGATCTCGGCTCGATCATCATGTTCGGCTCGCTGCTTGTGTGGTCGGTGTACGCCTTCATGACCGCCAAGCACCGCAAGGACGTGGTGCTGCCGTCGGCGCCGGTCGGCTGGATGAACGACATCTTCGTCGTGGTCGTCGGCGTCGCGCTCTTCCTCGCGCTCGGCTATTGGTTCCATCCTTACGTGATCGGCGTTCCCGTACTCGGCGAGTAAAATGTCGGTGCAGAGTGACATCAAACGGTTGACCGCGCCCGACATCCGGGCCCGCAAGGGCGGCGAGCCGATCGTCGTGCTCACCTCGTATCACGCGCACACCGCGGCGCTCGCTGACAAATACTGCGATGCGATCCTGGTCGGCGACTCGCTCGGCATGGTGATGCACGGGCTGGAATCGACCGTGCCGGTCACGCTCGAGATGATGATCCTGCAGGGGCGCGCGGTGATGCGCGGATCGAAGCGCGCGCTCATCGTCGTCGACATGCCGTTCGGCAGTTACGAAGCCTCGCGCGAGCAGGCCTTCATGAGCGCCGCGCGCGTGTTGAAAGAGACCGGCTGCGGCGCGGTGAAGCTCGAAGGGGGTCGGCGCATGGCCGAGACGATCGCGTTCTTGACCGAGCGCGGCGTGCCGGTGATGGGCCATGTTGGCCTGACGCCGCAGTCGATCAACGCGCTCGGCTCGTTCCGCGCGCAGGGTCGCGACGAAGCCGACTGGGCCGCGATCGAGGACGACGCACTCGCGGTCGCGCAGGCGGGCGCGTTCTCGGTGGTGATCGAGGCGGTGGCCGAACCGCTCGCACGCAAGATCACGCAAGTGGTCGAGATCCCAACCATCGGTATCGGCGCAAGCGCGGCCTGCGACGGGCAGGTGCTGGTTATGGAGGACATGCTGGGCCTCTCGCCGCGCGTGCCGAAATTCGTGAAGCGCTACGGCGATCTCGGCCCCGGCATCGAGAAGGCGATTGCGACCTACGCCGCGGAAGTCCGCTCCCGCGCCTTCCCGGGGCCGGAGCATATCTATCCAATGAAGAAGAAGGGCTGACGGTCCTTTCCGTCCGGCGTCGTCCTGCCGGCCGGTGGAGGAGGGAGCCGGAACGGGGTAGTGCTCGAATTAAAAGAGTCCCCCACTCCGAACCCCTCCCCACAAGCGGGAGAGGAACGCGCCGGAAGGTGCTTCCGATCTAAATCCCTGAATCGTAAAAGCATTCGTGCCTTCCCCTTGCCTTGCCTCCGCCATAACATTGCGGTACGGGAACGCGCGGCCGGATACCGGGGGAGGCCGCCTGCAACGACATTTTGGAGCCGCCGTGGCCGATATCTTTCAGGAAGTCGACGAGGAAGTACGCCGAGAAAAGCTCAAGCAGTTTTGGGACCGGTACAGCCTCGCGATCATCGCGGTCTGCGTGCTCATCGTTGCCGCGATCGGCGGCTGGCGCGGCTACGAGTGGTACGTCGCGCGCGAGGCGGCGAAGGCCGGCGCGCGCTTCGAGGCCGCCATCAGCCTGATGGAGCAGAACAAGACGAAGGAGGCGGAAGCCGCCTTCGCCGACATCGCCAAGACCGCGCCTGGCGGCTATCCGATCCTCGCGCGCTTCCGCGAGGCGAACACACTCGCCGCGACCAACAAGGACGCGTCGGTGAAAGCCTATGACGCGCTCGCCGCCGACGGCGGCGTACCGCCTGCGTTCCAGGATCTCGCGGCTGTGCGCGCGGGCCTGTTGCTCGTCGACACGGCGCAGTTGTCCGAGATGCAGCGCCGGCTCGATCCGCTCGCGCAGTCCGACCGGTCATTCCGGCACAGTGCGCGCGAACTCTTGGCGCTGTCGGCCTGGCGCAACAACGACGTGACCGCGGCGAAGAAATATCTCGATATGATCGCGGGGGACGCTGAGACGCCAGGAGGCGTGCGGGCCCGTGCCGACGTGCTCGCTGCGCTAATTGCGTCTACGGGGAGGGGGTAAGTGATGCGGATCCACAATGCAATCGTGCTCACGCTGCTGATCGCCGCCGCGCCCGCGCTCAGCGGCTGCGCCGATTTCGATATGGACAAGCTCGACGTGCTCGGGCTGAACAAGAAGAAGCCGCTGCCCGGCGAGCGGCACGATGTATTTCCAGAAGGCGTGCCAGGTGTGGCGCGAGGCATTCCCGCGGAATTGATGAAAGGCCAAGCGCAATCGCAGCCCGGCGCCGCCGTGCCGCTCGACAGTGTCGCGCAGCAGCCGGCGGAAGGCGAACAGAAGACCGCTGCGGCCGCGCCTGATGAGGAGAAGCCGAAGGTCAAGCCGAAACCGAAGCCGAAGCAGGTCGTCTCGCGTCCGACGCGCATCGAGATGAAGCCGCAGGAACAGCAGCCGGCTTCAGCACAGGCGGCGTCGGCGCAACCCGCGCCGGCCCAGACCGCCCAGCCTACGCAGTCCGCTCAAGCCCCCGGCGGATGGCCGCCGCCAGAAAACAATGCTTCCTCGCCCTGGCCCGCGCCGGTCCCGGCCGGAACGTTCTCGAAGCAATAAACTCGGGTAGAGGGCGTGACGGGGCGGAGCTAAATTGCCACTTATTCCGCTCGTCCCCGTGGAAGCGGGGACCCAATCCGGCTTTGCCGAATGGAAAGGTGCAACTGGATTCCCGCTTGCGCGGGAATGAGCGGAGTTTGTGGCTCGTACGCGCGGCCTCAATGACAACAATGCCCTTCACTCTCGCCATCGTCGGCCGTCCGAATGTCGGCAAATCGACGCTGTTCAACCGGCTAGTCGGCAAGCGCCTCGCGCTGGTCGATGACCGGCCCGGCGTCACGCGCGACCGCCGCGAGGGGCAGGGCCGGCTCGGCGATCTCGACTTCACGGTGATCGACACCGCAGGCCTCGAGCGGGCCGCGCCGGAATCACTCTCCGGCCGTATGCGCGCACAGACGGAGTCCGCGATCGCGCAGGCCGACGCCATCCTATTCATGATCGACGCGCGCGAAGGGCCGATCCCTGCCGACCGCGAATTCGCGCAGCTCGCGCGCAAGTCCGGCAAGCCGTGCGTGCTGATCGCCAACAAGAGCGAAGGCCGTGCGGCGGATGCCGGCGCGATGGAGGCCTATTCGCTCGGCCTGGGCGACCCGGTGCAAATCTCGGCCGAGCACAACGAAGGCATGAGCGATCTCTACGAGGCGATCGTCACCGCGTTACCCGACGACGCCGTCGCGCGCGAGGAGGACACGCAGAATGCCGGCCCGCACCCGATCAAAGTCGCGATCGTCGGACGGCCGAACGCGGGCAAGTCGACACTCATCAACCGGCTGATCGGGGAGGAGCGCCTCCTCACAGGCCCGGAGGCGGGCATCACGCGCGATTCGATCAGTGTCGATCTCGATTGGGCCGGCAGGCCCTTCCGCCTCTACGACACGGCCGGCTTGCGGCGCAAATCGCGCGTCGATGAAAAATTGGAAAAACTGTCTGTTGCGGATGCGCTCAACGCGATCCGCTTCGCCGAGGTGGTCGTCGTGCTGCTTGACGTCGAGAACGCGTTCGAGGAGCAGGACCAGCGCATCGCCGATCTCGTCGAGCGCGAGGGCCGCGCCATCGTCATCGCGGTGAACAAATGGGATCTCGCCGAGCACGGGCCCGGAGCGATCTCAAAATTGCGCCGACAGGCGGAAGAGAAACTGACGCAATTAAAAGGCGTGCCGCTGGTCGCGGTGTCGGGACTCACCGGGGAGGGCCTCGACCGGCTGATGCAGGCGGTCGGCGACGCCTACGAGATTTGGAACAAGCGCGTGCCAACCTCGGCGCTGAACCGGTGGTTCGAAGAGGCGGTCTCGGCGCATCCGCCGCCGGCTGTCTCCGGGCGGCGGCTGAAGCTCAATTACATCACGCAGGCGAAGACCCGACCGCCGAGCTTCGTCTTGTTCTGCACGCGCGCAGACGCGGTGCCGGATGCGTACAAGCGCTATCTCGTCAATTCGCTGCGCGACGTGTTCGACCTGCCTGGCACGCCGGTGCGGCTGACGCTGCGGGAGAAAGACAATCCATTCAAAGGCCGGGCCAAGCAAAAAAGATGATCCGACTAAGATCGACGCA
>Ga0207806_1000385_pt1 | contig 11095 bp, 7 predicted proteins | sample LuqExpMetageno72_FD_187829 | JGI IMG/M metagenome (GOLD analysis project Ga0207806, IMG submission 187829) | Tropical forest soil microbial communities from Luquillo Experimental Forest, Puerto Rico - Sample 72 (SPAdes) | ecosystem: Environmental > Terrestrial > Soil > Tropical forest ...
TCCTGCCGATCGTGCTCGTCACTGCGCTCGACCCCGCGAAGGAGCGCGCCAAGGGCCTCGACGCCGGCGCCGACGACTTCCTCAGCAAGCCGGTGAGCCAGCACGAGCTGCTGGGCCGGCTGGCTGTGGCCCTGGCGCAGCAGGCGGATTTGCGCCTGGTGCTGGCCGAGGGCGGCGATGGGGGCGCGGATCTGGCGCAATGGCGGGCAGCGGGCGGGCAGGTGGCGCCGGCCGCGGCAGAGGCCGGGGATGTGGCGCTGATCTGCTATTCCTCGGGCACCACGGGCTTTCCCAAGGGGGTTATGCTCAGCCACCGCAACCTGCGCGAAGGGGGGCTGGCAACGGCGGTGCCCTGCGGTTTCACGCCCGACGACCGGGTGCTGATTTCCGCGCCGCTGGCCTACACATGGGGCGCGGTGCAATATCTGCGCGAGGCGCTGGCTACGGGCGCCACGGCCGTGCTGGTCGATCCGGCGATCGGGGTGGAAGAGCTGCTCGATGTGCTGACGGGCGAGCGGATCAGCCTGTGGTCGGGCGTGCCGATCCTGTTCGAGCGGGTGGCGGCCAGCCCCCGTTTTGCCGGCACCGCCTTTCCCCATCTGCGCCATGCCGTCAGCGGCGGCACATCGCTGGATCTGCTGCGCCAGTGGCAGGCCAAGGGGGTGCGTCTGACCCAGGCCTATGGCCTGACCGAGACGGCCGGCCATGTGGCGCTGCTGTTCGGCGAACATGCCGAGGGGCGGCTGGGTTCGGCCGGGCGGGCGCTGCTGGGCGTGGATCTGGCCATTGCCGATGAGGAGGGCGGCTTTCTGCCCGCCGGGCACAGCGGCGAGATTCTCGTGCGCGGGGCCATGGTGATGCAGGGCTATCTTAACAATCCGGAGGAAACCGCGCGGGCCATGCGGGGCGATTGGCTGTGCACCGGCGATATCGGCACGATCGATGCCGAGGGCTTCCTCACCGTGACCGGCCGCAAGAAGGACATGCTGCGCTCGGGCGGGCTCAACATCTATCCGGCCGAACTGGAGCGCGTGCTGGCGGGCATTGCCGGCATGGCCGAATGCGCGGTGATCGGCGTGGCCGACGAGACCTGGGGCGAGGTGCCGATGCTGATCGTGCATGGCGAGGGGGAACTGGATGTGGAGGCCTTGCGCGCGCGCTGCCTGACGCAGCTGGCCGGCTACAAGCGCCCGCGCTACCTGCTGGATTATGGCGCGCCGCTGCCGCGCACCTTTTCCGGCAAGATCATGAAACATGCGCTGCGGGCCGAATTTGCCGTGGCCCCCGAACAGGCCCGGCGCCTCACCTACAGCGCCTGAGCCCCCTTCATTTTGCGGAGAAGGCCGATGGCTGGCTATGATTTCCTGAAGACTGTCACCGTGCTGGAAGTGGCGCAGCTGGGCATGGATGCGCTGGGCGGCCATCTGGCCGACATGGGCGCGCGGGTGATCAAGGTGGAGGCCTTGCCCGGCGGCGATCCGGTGCGCTTCACGGGCGAACATGCGCTGGGCGGGCCCGATGGCGTGGGGCTGCTGCATCTGCGCTGGAACCGGGGCAAGCAGAGCCTGGGCCTCGATCTGAAAACACCCCAGGGGCAGGCGCTGTTCCGCGATCTGGCCAGCCGGGCCGATGTGGTGATCGAGGGGCTGAAGGGCGGCGCGCTCGAGCGGTTGGGGCTGGGCTACGAGGTTTTGCGGCAGCGGCGGCCGGCGCTGGTGTTCTGCGCGATTTCGGGGCTGGGGCGCACCGGGCCCTATCATGCGCTGCGTTCCCATGCGGTGGCCTATGATGCCTATGCCGGCCTGGTGCCTGCCGATGTGGACAGCCCGCCGCCCGCCGCCCATGCCTTCCGGCCGCCGTCCATCGGCATGCAGGCGCCCGGCCTGTTTGCCGCGGTGGGGGTGCTGGCCGCGCTGCTGCGCGCCCACACCACCGGAGAGGGCGCGCAGATCGAGGTGGCCGCGGTGGATGCGGCGGCCCATTGGGTGCCCGATGGCGTGGATGCGGCGGCCAATCCGGATGTCTGCCAGGCGCGCGCGGGCTTTCTCGATGAGACCGGGCGGATGCGCCATTGGCCGCGCCTGGCCCAATATGTCACGCGCGGCGGCGAGGTGCTGCTGCTGGAGGCCTTTGCCCGGCCGACCTGGGAGAAATTCTGCCACCTTGTCGGGCGCGCGGATCTGCTGGAGCTGGACCGGCTCGGGCTGGATGATGCCACCTACCATGCCCGCCTGCGCCAGGAGATCGCCGCCATCCTCATCCAGCGCACGCGGGCGGAATGGATGGCCGCCTTCATCGCCGCCGATATCTCGGCCATGCCGGTGAACGATCCGGCCGCCCTTGCCCGCGATCCGCATTATCTTGCCCGCGGCAACTGGTATGAGGTGGATCTGCCGGATGTGGGCCCGGTGCGGCTGAACGGCACGCCGATCCGCCTGGCGGGGGCCACCTTCGCGCCCGCGCCCGCGCCCGGGCTGGGCGAGCATGGCCCAGCGATCCTGGGCGAGGTGCTGGGCCTGGCAGACGGCGAGATCGCGGCCCTGCGCGCCTGCGGCGTGGTGGGTTGAGCGATGGCGCAGGACCCCTGCCAGCAAGCCGCCATGGCCGATATCTCGCCCGTTTTCGCGCGGGCGGCGATGTTGATCGATGGCGAATGGGTGGCCGCCGCCAGCGGCCGCAGCCAGCTGCATCACGATCCCTCCACGGGCCTGCCGCTGGGCGCATTCGCGCTGGCAGGGGCGGTGGATATCGATCGGGCGATCGCCTCGTGCCAGCGGGCCTTTCCGGCCTGGCGCGATGCACAGCCCGCCTTCCGCCGCGATGTGCTGCTGCGCGCGGCCGCCGCGATCCGCGCGCGCGGGGCCCAATTCGCCGCCATTGCCGCGCGGGAAAGCGGCGCTGTCTATGCCCCGCAGGCCGCCGGCCAGGCCGCCGAACACCTCGTCTATTACGCCGGCTGGGCCGACAAGATCGAGGGCAGCACGGTGGCCCTGGGGCCGGGCGCCTTCAATTATGGCCTGCTGGAGCCCTATGGCGTGGTGGCCGCGATCAATGCCTGGAACGGGCCGCTGGCGACGGCGCTGATGAAGCTGGGCGCGATTCTGGCCGCGGGCAATTGCGTGGTGCTGAAGGCGCCCGATCTGGGGCCCTTCGCCACGCTTTTGCTGGGCGAGGTGATGCTGGAGGCGGGCCTGCCGCCGGGCGTGCTCAATGTCGTCACCGGGCTGGCGGAGGCGGGGGCCGCCCTGGTGGCCGATCCGCGCATTGGCAAGATTTCCTTCACCGGCGGCTTGCCTACCGCGCGCAAGGTGATGGCGGCGGCAGCCGTGCATGCAACGCCGGTGGTATCGGAACTGGGGGGCAAATCGGCCAATCTCGTGTTTGCCGATGCCGATCTTGACCGGGCCGCCGGGATGGCGGCGCGGATGGGCTGCCTCACCCATGCCGGGCAGGGCTGCGTGCTGCCCACCCGCCTGCTGGTGGAAGAGGCGGTCTATGATGTCTTTGTCGAGAAGGTGCTGGCGATCGTCAGGGCCGCGCGGGTGGGGCACCCGTGCACGCCGGGTGTGGCCTATGGGCCGCTGATCAACGCGGCGGCGCTGGAGCGGGTGCTGGCGGTGGTGGCCCGGGCGCAGCAACAGGGCCATGGGCGGCTGCTGGCTGGCGGCCATCGGCTGGGCGGCGAACTGGCGCAGGGCTATTTCATGGCGCCCACCGTGTTCGGCGATGTCGATAACCGCAGCCCGCTGGCGCAGGAGGAGATCTTCGGCCCGGTGCTGTCGATCATCCGCTTCAGCGGCGAGGCGCAGGGCCTGGCGCTGGCCAATGACACGCCTTTTGGCCTGGCCGGCTATATCCACACCACCGACCTGGAACGCGCGCATCGCGTGGCCGCGCGGCTGGAGGCGGGCTACATCAGCATCAACGGCTTTGCACCGCTGCCCGCGCCCGCTCCTTTCGGCGGCTACAAGCAAAGCGGGTTCGGTCGGGAAGGCGGGCGCGAGGGCCTCGCTGAATTCCTGCGCCACAAGAATGTCTATCTGGAGCTGCAGCGCTGATGGCGCTGCCTTCCAGCCCGCTTTGCCGGCGGGCCTGACGAGGCGTGGGGCAGGCGCGCCTGCGCCGGCAGACCGCGCGCGCCCACCCGCTGGCCGCAATGGCGCGGTGGCATGGCCGACACGGATCGGGGCTTTCGCGCAAAAATGCCGCCGCAGGGCACGCAGCGTGATTGACACGCTTCGGCGGAGGTATATAGATTTGGGCTAACAACGAACGGATGAGCGATTATCGCTCACATTTGGGAGAGGGGGCCATGGCCGTCTACACGAATTTGTCTCGTTCCATTGCGGGCACCCGCCTTGCGCTGCAGCTGGGTGTGGGCCTGGCTGCGGTTGCGTTTGGCGGCAGCGCGCAGGCGCAGAACCAGCCCGCGGCAACCGGCGCGGCCACGCCCGCCCCGGCCGGCAGCAATCAGGAAATCATCGTCACCGCGCAGAAGCGGTCTGAAAAGCTGCAGAACGTGCCGATCTCGATCGCCGCGGTCAGCGGCCCGCAGCTGGCCAAGTCGGGCATCACCGAAGTGGCCCAGCTGCAGCAATCGGTGCCGGCGCTGCGCCTCAACTATTCCGGCAACACCGTGCAGCCCTCCATTCGCGGGATCGGCAGTTCGGTGGCGGGCCCGGGCCTCTATTCGAACATCCCGGTCTATGTGGATGGCTATTACATCTCCAGCCCCACCTCTTCCGACATCGACCTGATCGATGTGGACAGCGTGAGCGTGCTGAAGGGCCCGCAGGGCACGCTGTTCGGCCGCAATGCCACGGGCGGCGCGATCCAGATCACCACCCGCGCGCCGCAGCACGAGACGCAGGCCACCTTCAAGCTGGGCTACGAATCGTTCAGCCATTCGACCGCGGCCTTCTATGGCACCACCGGCCTCACCGATACGCTGGCCATCAGCCTTGCCGCCGATTACGAACACAGCAACGGCTACATCACCAACATCCTCAACGGCAACGACCACGCCGGCGAATATCGCAAATGGACCGTGCGCCCCAAGCTGCTGTGGACACCCACCAGCAATCTCAGCTTCACGCTGGGCTATGCCCACACCTATTCCGACGATCCGCTGCTCAACAGCACCAATGTGCGCGTGGATGGCAGCGGCAAGCCGATGACCGCCGGCAATGTCGTTCCCGGCCTCACCATCGCCACCGCGCCCAACCAGATCTCGCCGGGCGCCACCAATGCGAACAAGATCATCACCGATGCCGTCACGCTGACCAGCGTGCTGAAGATGAGCTGGGCGGATCTCACATCCTATACCGGCTATCGCAAGGACTATGTCGCCCAGGCGCTGGAATATGACGACACCACCGCCGCCATCGACGCGGCCGCCTGGACCATCCCCGACAAGAGCTTCACCCAGGAATTCAACCTGACTTCCAAGCCCGGCGGGCGCCTGTCGTGGGTGCTGGGCGCCTTCTATTACTGGGCCTCCGACGTCTACGACTACAATCTGGCGACGACAGCGGCCGGCGCGCCCTATTTCCACCTGTTCACATCGAAGAACACCACCAATTCCTATGCCGTCTTCGCCGATGTGACCTACCAGCTGCTCGACAAGCTCTTCCTCACCGCCGGCGGGCGCTACAGCAAGGATGACCTTGGCCTGTGGTTCAACCTGCTGGGCACCACTGCCTCGGGCAGCACCTCCTTCAACAATTTCTCGCCGCGCGGCGTGATCCGCTACCAGCTGACGCCCAAGTCGAACATCTATGCATCCTATACCCGCGGCTATAAATCGGGCGCGCTGCCGGGCTCGGCCTTTTCCTTCACGCCTGTGAAGCCTGAAAAGATTGATGCGTTCGAACTGGGCTACAAGGTGGCCAGCGGGCCGCTGCGCTTCAACCTGGCCACCTATTACTACAATTACCGCGATGTGCAGGTGGCCTCGTTCTTTGCCTCGGGCGTCAGCGTGGTGCGCAATGCCGCTTCGGAGCATATCTATGGTGTCGATGGCGATCTCTCCTATGCCATCACGCCCGATTTCCACGTTACGCTCAGCGGCGCCTACACCCATGCCGTTTATGGCCGGTTCGAGAATGCCATCGGCTATCAGCAGGATCTGAACACCAGCAGCGCCACCTATTCGCTGTTCGAGCCCTATAATGTGAATGCCACCGGCTATCCGGTGCAGAACACGCCGCGCTTTGCCGGATCGATCGGCGCGGATTATGGCTTTGATCTGCCCAAGGGGCGGTTGGTGCTGAATGGCAACCTGTTCTATTCCGATGGTTTCTATTTCGACCAGGCGATGCAGCTGCCGCAAACCTCCTACACGCTGCTCAACCTGCGCGCGACATGGACGGATCCGTCGAAGAAGCTGGATCTGTCGGTCTATGCCAACAATGTCACCAACCAGATGTATCGCATCGCCAATTTCACCGACACTTTCGCCAGCCGGCAGGTGTGGGGGGCGCCGCGCACGATCGGCGGTTCGCTGACCTATCGTTACTGATCCTGTCCATCGGGGGGGAGGCTGCGCCCTTGCTCCCGAGGAAAGGCGCTGCTGGCCGGTCCTCCCTCCGGCTGGTGGCGCCTTTCGCCTGTGGGCCTGCAGGCAGGGCCCGTCACCCATCCGCCCTGTCGATGCGAGCCATCCACACGACGGCCATGCCCTTGCCCGCCAAGCTTCTGCATAAGGCCGCAGAGCGAAAGCAAGGGAGAGAATGATGAAAAAGCTGATGCTACTGGGCGCCTCTTTGCTGTCGGCGGTGGTGCTGGCAGGTGGGGCCCGGGCTGCCGGCACAGACGCTTGCGGCAAGCCGATAACGCCGACCAAACAGATCCAGCGCCTGTCGGATATTGCCGAGATCACCAATGTGTCGTCCAGCCACGAATATTACCACGGCGCGCTGATGCATCAGGCCGAGATCGAGAATGCCTGGTCGAAGCGCGAGGACATCACCTGGACGAACGGCACCGACAAATACGCCAATCGCACCTCGCTGTGGAAGTTCTACGTCGATAACCTCAAGAACTTCCCGCACAAGGGCGCCTTGTGGTATCACATGCTGACCACCCCCTACATCGAAGTGGCCGCCGATGGCAAAACCGCCAAGGGCATCTTCATGTCCTTCGGCAATGTCTCGGGCGAGATGCATGCCGGCCAGCCGATGTCGCAGTGGACGGAAGAGAAATACGGCATGGACTTCATCAAGGAGGACGGCCACTGGAAGATCTGGCACTTGCGCACCTATGTCGAATTCTATGTCGATGTGAACAAGCTGTGGACGGATTCGCGCAACAATCTGGCCGCTGTCGACACGCTGGCGCTGGAAGGCAAGAATCCGGATGGCTCGCTGCGCGCCGGGGTGCAGGAAGAGGCCGGATCGACCTTCTATGGCGTGAAGCCCGACGAGAAGAAGATCTTCTATCCCGGCTATACCACCAGCCGCGATCCGCAATACAACCCGGCCATTCCCAAGCCCTATTGCACCTTCAGCCAGGTTGAGGCCTATTGAGGCGGGCGCGTGCCGGCAGCGGGCAAGCCTGCCGGCGCGCTGGCCGGGTGAGAACAGGCCGGATAAGGCCTTGTCGGATGAGGAGTGGGCATGACCACATCTGCTGACGCGATCCGCTACACGCGCATGGCTGTGCTGCTGCATTGGGCCATCGCCCTGATGATCGGCTGCAACCTCACGCTGGGCTGGTTCATGGAAGGCTTTGCGCCGCCGCTCAAGGGCGTGGTGCTGCCGCTGCATATCTCCTGCGGGCTCAGCGTGCTGGCGCTCAGCGTGGTGCGGATCGTCTGGCGGTTGCTGCATGTGCCGCCGCCGGCCCCGGTTGGCCGGCTGGAGCAGGGGGCGGCGCATATCGTCCATTTCCTGCTCTATGCCGGCATGGTGGTGCTGCCGCTCACCGGCTGGGCGATCCTGTCGGCCCATCCGGCCCCGGGCAGTCAGGGCTTTGCGGCCGAGCAGGCGCGCATGGCGGCGCAGGCCGGGCCTGCGGTGCACCGGCTGCGGCCAAAGCCGGGCATCACCGCCTGGTGGGTGATCCCGGTGCCGGCGATCGGCCTTGTGCAGGCGGTGGGCGATACGCCCGGCGGGCTGCCCGCGCAAAAGCGCCTGCACGACAGTTTCGTTGATTGGCACGAGGCGGGCGGTTGGGCGATGATCGCGCTGCTGGCGCTGCACATTGCCGGCGCGCTGAAGCACCAGTGGGTGGATCGCCAGCCCTTCCTCCAGCGAATGAGCTGGCAGCGGATGAGCTGGCGCCGCCGCTGAGGCGCCCGGCCACCACAGGCACACAACACACCGGACGCGACCGGCGCGGGCGGCCCCTGCCACAGGGGCGGCAGCGGACAGGCGCGCGCCCTTTTTCGGAGAATGCACAAGCATGGCCGCCGCTCACAACCGCGCCCGCACCCACAGACCGGGGTTCCTCACGGGCCTGTCGCTGCTGATACCCATCACCCTTTCCACCATGGCGATCGTGCTGCTGGCGCCCATTCTGCCGCGCATGATGGAAGAATTCCGCCAGGGGCCCCATGCCGATTACTGGGTGCCGCTGGTGCTCACCTTCCCGGCGATCTGCATTGCCCTGCTCTCGCCGGTGGCGGGCATGCTGGGCGATTATTTCGGCCGGCGGCGCCTGCTGCTGTGCTCGTTCCTGGGCTATGCGGTGGTGGGCATCGCGCCGCTCTTCCTTGTCAGCCTGCCGGCCATCCTGGCCTCGCGCGTGCTGGTGGGGGTGTTCGAGGCGCTGATCATGGTGCTGACGACGACGATGATCGGCGATTATTTCGACGGCCCCGCGCGGGATAAATGGCTGGCCGCGCAGGCTGCCACCGCCTCGCTTTCGGCGCTGCTGTTCTTCAACATCGGCGGGCAGCTGGGGGCGTTTGGCTGGCGCACGCCGTTCTGGATCTATCTGTCGGCGCTGGCGATGTTTGCCATGGTGCTGCGCTTCACCTGGGAGCCGGCCGAGGAAAATGCCGCCAGCGAGGCCGACCATGCCCCCCATCATGCCAGCTGGGCGCATTTTCCGCTGGCGCGCTTCGTGCCGGTGCTGCTGGTCACGATCTACAGCTCGGTGTTCTTCTACACCGTGCAGATCCAGGCCAGCGTGGGCCTGGCCCAGCTGGGCCTCACGGATCCGGCGCGGATCGGCTTCCTCACTTCCATCGCCAGCGTGGGCGTGCCGCTGGGCACGGTGGTCTATTCCAGAAGCGGCCTCAAGGATCCGCGCTGGCTGCTGCTGATCGAGATGGTGATGCTGTGCACGGGCTTTCTCGTCATGGCCCGGGCGCAGGGGCCCACGCCTTTCCTCGTCGGCTGCTTCATCAACCAGCTGGGCGCCGGCATGCTGCTGCCCACGTTGCTGGTGTGGGCGATGGGGCTGCTGGCCTTCGAGGTGCGCGGGCGCGGCTCGGGCCTGTGGCAGGGGGCGCTGGCGGTGGGCCAGTTCCTTTGTCCGGTGGTGGTGACCTATCTGGCCAACCGCTTTGGCGGGCTGTTTGCCGCCTTTGGCTGCCTGGCGGTGGGTGCGGGCGCGGGCGCGGTGGTGGCGCTGGCCACGCTGGCCTGGCAGCGCAAGCCGGCCGCCGCCTGATCCCCCTTGCCCCAGGAAAGGGCCGCGCGTGCGACAGGCGCGGCCCCATCGCCGGGGTTTACCTGTCGCGCACAGGCAGGAGAGAAGCCGATGCCGCAATTTCGTTTTCATCACGGCGCCATCAGCGTGCCGGATCTCGATCGCGCCATCGCCTGGTATGGCGAGACGTTGGGCTACACGCTGGAGAAGCGTTTTTCGGTGCCGCCGGCCCATTCGCGCGCGGCCATGCTGCGCAAGGACGACATGCGGGTGGAAGTGTTCGAGATTGCCGGCGCTGCCCCCCTGCCGCCAGAGCGCCGCAGCGTGCCGGGCGATCTGGGCGTGCATGGCAACAAGCATGTCGCCTATCGGGTGGCGGATTTCGAGGCGGCGCTGGCGCAGTTCGAGGCGGGCGGCGTGGAGATCGTGTTTGTCGTGCGCGAGGCGTTCGGCAAGGGCTTCTTCATTCGCGATTGCGCCGGCAACCTCATCGAATTCGTCGAGGAACAGGCGGGTTGAGGGCGGCTTGCCGGCCCCCGGCGGCCCGGCTATCACAACACTGGCAACAAGAGGCAGGGCAGCAGCCCCTGCGCATGGGGAATGAGGCGGCGGATAACCGGGCATGCGCTTTCATCGGCTGGATCTGAACCTGTTGATTGCCCTGCGCGCGCTGCTGGAAGAGCAAAGCGTGCGGCTGGCATCGGAGCGGCTGAACCTCAGCCAGTCTGCCACCAGCAGCGCGCTGGGCCGCCTGCGCGACTATTTCGAGGATGACCTGCTGGAGCTGAAGGGGCGCAATCTGGTGCTCACCGCGCGCGGGCAGGAGCTGCTCGATCCGGTGCGCGCCATCCTCGACCAGATCCAGGCGACGATGGCGGTGAAGCAGCCCTTCGATCCGGGCGTGTCGGACCGGCGGCTGTCTGTGCTGGCGTCCGATTATGCCATCGAGGTGATGCTGGGCCCGGCGATGGCCGCCTTCGAGGAAGAGGCGCCGCACATGGTCTTCGAGGTGAAGGCGCTGGGCGATGAGGTGGTGGAGGAATTGCGGCGCGGCAGGGCCGATCTGCTGCTGGCGCTGGACAGCGTGATTTCCACCGACATGCCCTTTACCGAGCTGTGGACGGATGATTTCGTGGTGGTGTGCTGGTCGGGCAACCGGGCGCTGCGCCAGGGCATCAGCCGGGCCGAATATGAAGAGATGCACCATGTGGTGACCCGCTTTGGCTGGACGCGGGTGCCCTCTTTCGAGGAATGGGCGCTCAAGAGCCAGTCGGTGAAGCGGCAGGTGGAAGTGGTGGCGCCCAGCTTCACCGCGGTGCCCAGCTTCCTTGTCGGCACGCAGCGGATCGCCACCATGCACCGCAAGCTGGCCGAGCGCATGGCCCGGTCGCTGCCGCTGCGGATACTGGAATGCCCGATGGACATCCCCGGCATCCGCGTTACCGCCCAGTGGACGCCGAACGGCAGCAATGATCCGGCGCTGATGTGGCTGGTGGGG
>Ga0207806_1000386_pt1 | contig 11045 bp, 8 predicted proteins | sample LuqExpMetageno72_FD_187829 | JGI IMG/M metagenome (GOLD analysis project Ga0207806, IMG submission 187829) | Tropical forest soil microbial communities from Luquillo Experimental Forest, Puerto Rico - Sample 72 (SPAdes) | ecosystem: Environmental > Terrestrial > Soil > Tropical forest ...
GCGGCGTGCGCGGCCTGCCGCTGGCCGACGCCCGCCGCCAGGTGGCCGCCCTGGGGCCAGCTGCCGTGCCGCGCCAGTGGGCTGGCGCCCATGCCTATGTGCAGCGGGCGATAGACCTGCTGGCGCCCGCCACCGGCCGCCCCCGCTTCGATGCCGCCACGCTGTTCGATCCGCGTTTCGAAACCATTGCCGCCGATGGCATGCAAGAAGGTAACTGATGGCCGCCCTTCCCGTTTCCGCGCCCGCCCCGGCGCCCCCGCCTGCCCGTTCCCCGACCAGTCGTCCAGTCAATCGCGTGGCCGGCCGCCCTGCCGCGCGCAACCGCTTCCTCGCCCCGCGATCGGTGCGCGGTGGCCTGCTGCTGGGGCCGGCGCTGCTCCTGCTCTACTGGTCGGTGCTGTCGGTCAACGGCTGGCTCGATCCGCGCGTGCTGCCCGCGCCATGGACCGCCCTTGACGCAGCGATCGAGCTGATCCGCGATGGCCAGCTGGAACGCCACCTTGCCGTCTCGGCGGGGCGGGCGCTGGCGGGGCTGGCGCTGGGCGCGGTGGCAGGGGTGGTGCTGGCGCTGCTCTCGGGCCTCAGCGAGCTGGGCGGCTATGTGATCGACGGGCTGGTGCAGATGAAGCGCGGCGTGCCCATTCTGGCGCTGATCCCCTTCATGGTGCTGTGGCTGGGCATTGGCGAGGGCATGAAGATCAGCGTCATCGCGCTGGCGGTGTTCTTTCCCATGTATATCCAGGTGCACACCGCGCTGCGGGCGATAGACATCCGCTATGTCGAACTGGCCGAGACGCTGCGCCTGTCGCATGCGGCGTTCCTGCTGCGGATCGTGCTGCCCGGCGCCTTGCCGGGCCTGCTCACGGGGCTGCGCTTTGGCACCACGGCGGCCTGGCTGGCGCTGGTGGTGGTGGAACAGCTCAACGCCACCAGCGGCATCGGCTATATGGTCACGCTGGCGCGCGATTATGCGCAGACGGATGTGATGCTGGTGGGGCTGGTCGTCTATGCGCTGCTGGGCTTCGGCTCGGATCTGCTGGTGCGCGCGCTGGAACGCCATGCCCTGCGCTGGCGGCGGAGCTTTGGCCGGTGAGCGCGCTGGAAACCGCAGCCCAGCTGGCCGCCCCTGCCGTCAGCATCCGCAACCTCAGGCGCACTTTCACGCTGAAAGGCGTGCTCAACGGGGTCGATCTCGATATTGCGCCGGGCGAATTCGTGGCCCTTCTGGGGCGCAGCGGATCGGGCAAATCCACCCTGCTGCGCGCGCTCGCGGGGCTGGATTACGAGGCGGTGGGCTCGGGCGCCTATCAGGTGCCGGAACGCACCTCGGTGATCTTCCAGGATGCCCGCCTGCTGCCCTGGCTCGACATTCTGGGCAACGTAACGCTGGGCCTGGGCCGGGCGGCGCGCGATTCTGCCCGGGCCACCTTGGCCGAAGTGGGCCTTGCCGGGCGCGAACACGCCTGGCCGCACGAGCTTTCCGGCGGCGAGCAACAACGCGTGGCGCTGGCCCGCGCCCTTGTGCGCGCCCCCGAACTGCTGCTGGCCGACGAACCCTTCGGCGCGCTGGATGCGCTGACACGCGGGCGCATGCATGATCTGCTGCGCCGCCTGTCGGACCTGCACGACCCCGCCGTGCTGCTGGTCACCCATGATATCGACGAGGCGATTACCCTGGCCGACCGCATCGTCATGCTGGAAGATGGCCGGATCGCCACAGACATCCGGGTTGATCTGCCCGCAGAGCCCGAGCCCCGCGCCCACCGCACGCTTGCCCTGCGCGCCGCGCTGCTCGCCCGGCTGGGGCCCACGCCTGCCTGAACCTCACACCGGAGCCCTGCGATGACCCAACCTGCCGAACGCCTCGCCGAACGCTATCGCCAGCCGGCAGACCAGCCGCCCGGCTGGAACGCCACGATCGATGCGCTGCTGGCCCACCGTTCGGTGCGCGCCTACCTGCCCGATGCGCTGGCGCCCGGCACGGTGGAACTGCTGGTGGCAGCCGCGCAATCGGCCGCCTCTTCCTCCAACCTCCAGCCGTGGAGCGTGGTGGCGGTGGAGGATCCGGCCCGCAAGGCCCGGTTGGCCGCACTGGCCGGCCACCAGACCCATCTGGAACAGGCGCCGCTGCTGCTGATCTGGCTGGTCGATCTCAACCGGCTCGATACCATCGGCCAGCAGCGTGGTGAGCCCACAGAAGCGCTGGCCTATCTCGAAACCTTCCTGCTGGGCGCGGTAGACACTGCGCTGGCGGCGCAAAATGCCGTGGTTGCGGCAGAATCGCTGGGGCTGGGCACGGTCTATGTCGGCGCCATCCGCAACCGGCCGGTGGAAGTGGCGGCAGAGCTGGCCCTGGCGCCGCAGGTGTTTGCCCTGTTTGGCCTGGCCGTGGGCCATCCCGATCCGGCGCGGCCGGCCGCGGTGAAACCCCGCCTGCCGCAGGCCGCAGTCCTCTCGCGCGAGGCCTATGGGAACCCGCAGGCGCCCGCGGCCATCGCCGCCTATGACGCCCACCTCGAAGCCTTCCAGCGCGAGCAGGGCCTGCCCCCGCGCGGCTGGAGCGCGCAGGCCACCCAGCGCGTGGGCGGGCCAGAAGCCATGGCCGGCCGCGACCGGCTGCGCGAAGCCCTGGCGACGCTGGGCTTCGCGCTCAGATAACGCCCAATCAGGCCTTCAGGGCCTTCAGCGCGGCGATATGTTCCGGGCCAATGCCGCAGCACCCGCCCAGAATGCTGGCCCCTGCCCCCGCCCAGGCGCTGGCAAAGGCGGCATAGCCGGCCGGCGTGAGATCGGCGCGGATCTCGTCGAGGCCGGAATTGGCTTCCGCCTCGGCGTTCTGCGGCGGGAAGGCATTGGCATAAACGCCGATGCGGATGGCATCATCGCCCAGCTCTGCCCGCGCGGCGGCAACCGCTGCGGCCATCACCTCGGGCTGGCTGCAATTGAACAGCAGCGCTGCGGCCCCCAGCCGGCGGGCGGCAGCGGCGGCCTCGGCCACCGTCTCGCCCGAACGCAGGGTGGGCACCGCGCCGGGTGCCTCATCCTCCAGCGTGAAGGACAGCCACAGCGGCAGGCCGGTGGGGCGCACCAGTTCGGCCACCAGCTCCGCCTCGGCCAGCGCCGAGAGGGTTTCGGCCTGCCAGTGGTCCACATAGGGCGCCAGCGCCGCCACCAGCCTGGCCAGCACCGGCCGCGCCCTTGCTATATCCACCAGATCGGGCCGATAGGAACCGCACACCGGCGGCAACGATCCGGCCACGGCCACTTTGCCGCCGGCCTTATCCGCCTCGGCCCGGGCCAGCTGGCCGGCCAGCGCGGCCAGCTGCGCGCCCTGTTCGGCAAAGCGCACCTCGCCGATGTGGAAGGGCACCAGCGCATAGCTGTTGGTGGTGATGATATCGGCGCCGGCCGCGATATAGGCGCGGTGCACCTGGCTCACATAATCCGGCCCCTCGATCAGCGCCAGCGCCGACCATTCAGGCTGGCGGAAGGGCGCGCCGATGCGGGCCAGCTCGCGCCCGGTGCCGCCATCGAGGATCAGCACGCCGCTCACAGGCTCACCGTCAGGCGCAGATAGTAGCTGCCGCCGTTGATGCCGAAAGGCGAGAGGTGGGAATACTGGTCGTAGTTCACGTTCTGATAGACCTCGGGGCCAAAGCGGCGGGGATAGATGTTGAAGAGGTTGTTGGCCCCTGCCCCCACACGCACCCGCGCCGACAACTGATAACCCACATCGAGATCGGTGATCACCCGGTTGCCGGTGGTGTAGATGTAGTAGGGCGAGGCATAGCCCTGATATTGCGTGGAATTGCTGTAATAGGTGTTGCGCAGGGTCACCGCCCAGGGGCCGCGCTGCCAGTTGGCCGCCAGCGACAGCTTGGTGTGCGGCGTGGCGGTGGTGATGTTGCTGATCTCCACCGCATCCTCCAGCGACAGGCCGGCCGCCTGCAGGGCGGCGGGCGCGGCGTGGAAGCGGCGGATCGCGGTGTCCACATAACCAAAGCCCGCGTTCCAGCCGATCGTGCCCCAATCGCCCAGATCGGTGCGCCAGGTCGCCGTCACGTCCACGCCCTGGGTGCGGGTGTCAACGCCATTGGTGAAGAACTGGGCGGCCACATTATCCGGATCCAGCCCCGCGGGAATGGCCGAGCCATTGGCCGCCACGGCCGCCTGCGCCAGCGCGCCATAAAGATATTCGGTCTCGATGATGCGGTTGTCGATGTCGATGCGATAGACATCGACCGACAGATGCAGCCCCTTCACCGGCTCTACCACCAGGCCGATGCTGTAGTTGCGCGAGGTTTCCGGCTTCAGCGCCGGCGCCCCCAGCAGCCGCGCGCCTGCCGAATTGACCGGCAGCTGGATGGAGGCATAGCCGGTGGTGACGGTGGTGGCCGAATAATATTCCTGCGCCAGGCTGGGCGCGTGGAAGCCGGTGCTGGCGCTGCCGCGCAGGGCCAGGCGCGGGCTGATGTCGTAGCGGGTGGCCACCTTGCCGTTCACCCGGCTGCCCACGCTGTCGTAATGTTCCACGCGGCCGGCCAGGCTCAGCTCCCAGCCCTTCAGCGGGTGGGCCGTGGCATCCACATAGCCGGCGATGGAATTGCGATGGGCCTGCGTGGCATCGCTGGGCCGATAGCCGGGGAAGGCAGACGCCCCGCCCAGATAATAGCTGTTCGCCTCGCCCGCGCGGATCTCATAGGTTTCGTAGCGGTTCTCCGCGCCGAAGGCCAGGGTCAGCGGGCCAGCCAGGCCAATGTCGAAGCTGCGGCGGATGTCGAGGTTGCTGGTCCATTCGCTGCTGGCATAGCCGCCGACATAGAACACGCTCTGCGCATTGCCGGTATCGGCCAGCAGATCCGGGTTCACCGTGTGCACATTGTGCAGGATGGAACTGTTGCGGCCATAGGTGGTGGAGAGGTCGAACGCCCAGGCGGTGCCGCCCTTCAGCCCGGCCGTCACGCTGAAATCATGCTCGTTGACTGTCTCGCGCGGGGTGAAGCCATTGGGATAGAGCGCATCCACCGCATCGGAAATGCTGCCCGGCTCGCGCGGGTTCTCGTTGGCGCGGGCCTGGCGCGAGGCCCAGGTGCCAAAGCTGTAGAGCGTGAGGTGATCAGCCAGGGGCTGGGTATAATCGTAGGCGCCGGTGAACAGGATCGAGCGCGGATCGCCCTGCACCTGCGCCGGCTGGGCGCCGCCGGAATCGCCGCTGCGGTTGGAAAAATCATGCAGGCGATAGCCGGCCGAGAGATGCAGCGCCCCTTCGGCGCCAATCTTGACGCCATGATCGACATTGATCGCCACATTGGCGCCATCGCCCTTGTAGTAGGTGCCGCCCTGCACGCCCAGCTCGCCGCCCGCAGCGCCGTTCTTGAGGATGACATTGACGACGCCGGCAATCGCATCCGATCCATATTGCGCCGCCGCGCCATCGCGCAGCACTTCCACATGGTCGATCGCATTGGCCGGGATAAGATCGAGATCGACCACATTCGAGCCCTGCGCCGGATCACTGTCGGCATAGATGCTGGCCGATGTGTGGCGCCGCTTGCCGTTCACCAGCACCAGCGTCTGATCGGGGCTGAGGCCGCGCAGCTGGAAGGTGCGGGCCAGCGCCCCCACGTCATAGCCCACCGCGGGCGCGTTCACCGAGGGCAGGATATCCTTCAGCGCATCCAGCAGGTTCACCCGCCCGGTGGCATTCAGCGCCTTGGCGCCCACCACATCGATTGGCGTTGCGCTGTTGCGGGCGCGGGTGCCGGTCTCGCGCGTGCCGGTAACGATGATTTCAGACGCGGGATTGTCGGCCTGAGGCGCCGGCGCTTCTTCGGCCCGCGCCACCAGCGGCGCCCCAAGGCTCAGGGCAACACCGGCCAGCAAGCAGGAACGGCCACGCAGGCGCGGCAGCGAAAGGGTAGAGATGGTGAACAAGCGGCCCCCTGAAAAGGTCTAAACTCTAGTGTTTTTATGGACTATAAAACGCAGGCCATTCGCGCCATGCAGTTTTTCTAGGGCGCCCGATAGCGTGGCTGGCCCGCAGATCAACCCCGCCGCCGGTGTTTTGCCCTCTTGCACGCCACCCTGCCCGCCTGATAGCCACGCCGTTTCCCCTCGCACCCGGAAGACCAGCCCCCACCGTGACCCACCCTTCCGCCACGCCGCGCCGCCATCTGGGCGTGGGCCAGGCCAGCTTGCTGGCGCTGGGCATGATCCTGTCTACCGACACGCTGAAAACCGCCTCCACCGTGGCGCTGAATGTGGGCCACTGGCATTTCTATGGCCTGTGGGTGCTGGGCGGGCTGATCTCGATGGCAGGCGCGCTGTGCTATGTGGAAATGGCCGCCGCCTTCCCCGATGCCGGCGGCGAATACAGCTTCCTGCGCCGCGCCTGGGGGCCGCAGGTGGGCGCGCTGTTCGCCTGGTCGCGCTTTGCCATCATGCACACCGGCTGGATCGCGCTGATGGCCTATATGTTTGCCGATTATGCCAGCGCCCTGCTGCATATGGGCCATACAGGGCAGGTCTTGTTCGCCATGGGCACGGTGGCGGCGCTGACGGCGCTGAACCTCGCCGATGTGCGGCTGGGCTTTCTCACCCAGGCGCTGCTGGTGGTGCTGGTGGCAGCCGGCTTTGCCAGCGTGGTGGCCGCCGGGCTGGTGGTGGCGCCTGCCCCCGCCCTGCCCGATGCCGGCCCGCGCCCGCCGCTGGGCGATATTTCGGCCGCGCTGATCTACATCTTCCTGGCCTATGGCGGCTGGAGCGATGCCGCCACCCTTTCGGCCGAGGTGCGCGCCAGGCGCCATGGCATGCTGGTGGCCAGCATCGGCTCGATCGCCATGCTGATCGCCATCTATGTGGCGATCAACTGGGCGCTGATGCGCGGGCTGGGCGCCAACGCGCTGGCCCATAGCGCGGCGCCCGCGGCGCAATTGTGCGCCCGCGCCTTTGGCCCGGCGGGCGCGGCGCTGATCGTTGGCGTGGTGGGCATTTCGGCCATCGCCAGCATCAATTCCACGCTGATCGTTGGCGCGCGCACCACCTATGCCGCCGCGCGCGATATGCCCGGCCTTGGCTTTCTGGGCCAGTGGCACCCCACGCGCGGCACGCCGGCCCGCGCGGTGCTGGCAGAAGGCGGCTTTGCCCTGCTGCTGACGGCCGCCGCCAGCCTCACCGAAAGCGGCTTCAACACCATGGTGAACTACATGACGCCGGTCTACTGGCTGTTCATCCTGCTTTCCATGGCGGCGATGATCCGCCTGCGCCTGGCCCACCCTGAAGTGGAACGGCCGGTGCGCACGCCGCTGTTTCCGCTGTTTCCGCTGGGGTTCATGGCGATGGCCGGGTGGATGCTCTATGCCGCCTTCACCCAGCTGGGCGCCGGCGCGCTGTTTGGTGCCGGCGTGCTGGCGCTGGGCATCGTGCCCAACTGGCTGATGCAGCGCCGCCATCCCTTGCGCACCGCCAGCGGCCACGCAGGGGATGGCGATCGCCAGCCCGCTCAGTAGCGCAGGCGCACCGAGCCCAGCACCGTGCGCGGATTGCCCAGCGTGTAGCCATAGCTGCTATAGCTGTAGGGCAGCACCTGCGTGGTGTAGGTGGCGCCGGCCACATTGTTGACCGCCAGCGTGAAGGTCACCCTGTCCTCATGGGTGGCATAGCTGACCCGCACATTGCCCACCGCCACCGGCGCCTGCTGCAGGGCGGGCGATTTCTCGTCGGTGATGATGTAGTAGTAGCGGCTGGTATAGTGCCAGTCGGTGCCAAGGGTCAGGCTGTCGTGGCCCAGCGGGATGCGGTAATCGGCGTTGACGAAGCCGGTGACATGCGGCGCGCGGGCAAATTCATTGCCGTTGATGTTGGCCGTGGCGTTCGAGATGGTGAACTGGGTGAAGCGCGTGCGCAACAGGCCCAGATTGCCGCTCAACGTCAGCCGCGAGACGGGCTGGGCGCGCAATTCGGCCTCGAAGCCTTCCGAAAAGCCAGCGCCGGCATTGGCCAGCTGGGCGTTGATGCCGGTGACGGTGGATTGCACCACCGAGACCTGGATGGCGTTGTAGTCGGCATGGAAGACATCGGCGTTGAACACCAGCTTGCCGCCCAGCCACTGCGTCTTCACGCCGGCCTCGTAGGAGGTCAGCGTTTCCGGGTTCACCAGCCCCGGCGGCGTGGTGGCCGCCACCTGCCCCTGGAAATTGCCCGCCCGATAGCCATTGGCAATGCGGCCATAAAGCGAGATGTTGCGGGTGGCCTCCCAGCGCAGCGCCACATCCCAGGTCAGCTTGTTCCAGTGGGCGCTCTGGTTCTGGCGGGCGATGTCGGTCAGCGTCTGGCCGGTGCTGCCCGGCAGATACCAGGCCGAAGTGCCGCTGAAGCTGACCGGCGAAGTGGCCTTCTGGCTGACCAGGTGGATCGAGGTATCGTCCGAGGTCCAGCGCAGGCCGCCCTGCAGGTGCAGCTTCTTGGTCAGATCGAAGCGGGTGGTGCCGAAGACGGCGGCGCTGTTCGTATATTGGGTGAACTGGGTGTAATAATAGCCGGGCGTGCCGCCGCTGGCATTGCTGAGGGTGGCCGTGGCGGCGAAGGAATTGAGCCGCTCGTGGAAGTAATAACCGCCCAGGATCCACGAGAACCAGCCATCGGGCGAGATCAGGCGGATCTCCTGCGTCAGCTGCTCGGGCTTGGTGCGGCCATAGGAGCGCGACAGTTCGCGCGTGCTGTAGTCGCCATCGAGGAATTCGGTGCGGTCGCCCTCGTCGTAGGACGTGATCGAGGTCAGCTTGAGCGAGGCGGGCAGATGCGCATCGACGCGGATAAAGCCGCCGCTGGAATCGAGCTTCTGGGTATCGTCGAGGTTGCTGTCGTCATAATTGCGGTTGCCGATGCCCAGCGGCGCCGACTGGCCCTGAATGGCCGCATAGAAGGGCGTGTGGGTGGCATCGAGGTGGCGATAATGGCCGCTGGCCAGCACATCCACCGCGCCATCGGCAAGGCGCGCGCGCAATTGCAGGCGCGCGGCAATATCGGTGAAATCGCCCACCTGCGTATCGTCATAGCGGTTGAGCGCAAGGCCACCCTGCCGCTCGATGCGGGCCGCCGCGCGCCAGGCGAAGCGATCATCGATCCTGCCGCCGGCCGCGGTTTCCAGCTGGCGCTGGCCATAATCGCCCCACGACAGGTTGGCGTAGCCGTTAGTGTCGACGAATTCGGGCTTGCGCGAGATGAAGTTGATGGCGCCGGCGGTGGAATTCTTGCCCTGCAGCGTGCCCTGCGGCCCGCTCAGCACTTCCACCCGCTCCAGATCCAGCAGCGGGAAGCCCTGCAGCGCCAGGCTGTTGAGATAGACCTCATCCTGCGACACGCTGATCGCGCCCACCGCATTGTTGGCCACATTGCCGTTGCCGATGCCGCGGATATAGTAGCGCGGGCGAGTGCGGCCATCATTGTTCCAGGCGTTCACATTGGGCGCGAATTTGGCGACATCGACGGCGCTGTCGATGGTCTGCTGCTGCAGCGTGTCGCCGCTGATGGCGGTGATTGCCAGCGGCACTTTCTGCGCGCTTTCATTGCGGCGCTGGGCCGAGACGACGATATCGCCAGCGGGCGCATCGGCGGTGGCGGGCGCGGCCGGCGCCTCTTCGGCAGCGGCCACACCGGCCAGCAGCCCCGTGCCCAGCGCCAGCGAGGACACCAGCAAACGAACAGTATTCATGATAAAAACCCCCTGAACAGGCATAAAACGGCCCCCGCCGGAGAAGCGATGTCTCCGGCATCGGGCATGGAAAAAGGGATGGGTGGGTGCGGGCGGGCCGGCCCGCACCCTGTGTCAGCCGGCCGAAACCATCAGCCGGCGGAAACCAGCGGCTGGCTGGCTGCCTGCCGGCGCGAGGCATAGAGCGCGCGCGCCTCTTCCAGCAGGCTGGTGTCGATATGCTCGGCCAGATCGATATCGCGGTCGATCAGCCCGTGTTCGAGCAGGAAATCCTTCTGCACCGCCAGTGCCTCCAGCCGCTTGGCATCGAAGCCCAGCTGGATGCCCTCGGCCAGGCTCTCATAGGTGGCCGCCAGGCGCTCCGGCGGCAGGTCGAAATCCTCGGCGATCAGGCGGATCGCTTCCAGCGGATGGGCCAGCGCCCAATCGGCCGCTTCCAGCAGCCGCGCCAGAATGCGCACCACCAGATCGCGCCTTTCGGCAATCAGCGCTTCCGACACCACCAGCCCGCGCAGCACGGAAGGGTTCACCCGTTCGCGCGGATCGGGATGCTGGCGGGTGTCGTAGAGGATGTTGAGCGCGGGGATATGGCCGGCATCGGGCGGGATGGCGGCCGTGGCGGCATCCACCGTGCCCGCTTCCAGCAGGGCGAGGCGGCTGCGGAAGAGGTGGCTGAAGAAATCGGGCTTGCCAGAGGCGGGCACCGGCGGCGGGCTCTGGTCCAGCTCCACCAGCGTCACATCCTCCAGTGTGAGGCCGGCCGTGGCCAGCGCCGTGCGATAGATCTTCAGCTGCTGGTTCACCATCAGGTCAAAGGCGGCATCGCGCCGGCCCACCAGCGCCAGCCGCTTGCCCTTCAGATCCGCCACCGAGCCGATCCCCGAGGAAGCCAGCGCCAGCACCGGATAGCGCCCTTCGAGGAAGGAGAGGCCGACGAATTTGGCCTTCACCCCCTTGGCGAATTTCCACAGGGCCGGGGCATGGCCGGCATTGCGCAGCCAGAAGCGGTCGTCGTGGCCATAATCCACCTTGGGCGAGAAACCCACCGAGGCGAAAGCCGCCTCGATGCCGGGCTCGCCGCGCAATTCCTCCTCGATCAGCCCCAGCCGGTGGGCCAGCGCCGAAACGGTGGGCACCGCCGGGCAGCGGGTATAGGTCAATGCGGTCATGGGATCAGATCCTTTTTCAGGCCAGCGCCGGCTGGGGCGCGGCATCGAGGCCCGGAATGGCAAAGCGGGCGAGCAACTGGCGGGCATTGCCGGCAAACACGGCATGGGCCTCCTCGGCGCTGGTCACGGCCGCCTCGATATTGGCGATGACGGGGGGAATGGCG
>Ga0207806_1000388_pt1 | contig 10990 bp, 6 predicted proteins | sample LuqExpMetageno72_FD_187829 | JGI IMG/M metagenome (GOLD analysis project Ga0207806, IMG submission 187829) | Tropical forest soil microbial communities from Luquillo Experimental Forest, Puerto Rico - Sample 72 (SPAdes) | ecosystem: Environmental > Terrestrial > Soil > Tropical forest ...
CAACTGTGTCCCGGCAAGGAAGCGGCCAGCGGCCAGTGGACCGAAGTGGCGCCACAGGCCGGCGCCATCACCTGCAACATCGGCGATATGCTGATGCGCTGGAGCGATGACCGCCTGCAATCCACCCTGCACCGGGTGCGCATGCCGCGCGCGGGCGAATATATGGGCCAGCGCGTGTCGATGCCGTTCTTCTGCCAGGCCAACCGCGATGTGCTGATCGAATGCCCGGCCGGCACCTATCCGCCGATCACCGCGGCAGACTATCTGAAGCAGCGCATCGCCGCCAATTTCGCCGGCACGCGCTGAGGCGATTGGCGCGAGGCCAAGAAGGGGGCGCCAGCCAGCGCCCCCTTTGTCCTTTGCGCTTACAGCTGCCCGCCGCCGCGCAGCACCTTCAGCGCGGCGGCCGTGGTGCCGGCAAAGCGGCGCCAGTCGCCGGGCAGGTCATGCTCGGCCACGCGCAGCGGCACGCCGGCCTCGCCGGCCAGCGCCCACAGGCGGTTCCAGTCCACCACCCCGGTGCCCAGATCGGCAAAGCCCATCTGGTCGAGGTTCTGGCCGGGGGCGGCCACATCCTTCACATGGATCGCCGGCACGCGCCCGGCATAGCGCTGCAACCACTTGCCCGGATCCTCGCCGCCAACATGGATCCAGGCGAGGTCCATCGCAAAGTCGATATCCTCGTCCAGCAGATATTCGATGCCATAGGAGCCATCGGCATAGCGCTGGAATTCGAAATCATGGTTGTGCCAGGCAAAGCCAAGGCCGGCCCCCTCGATCACCTCCTTCATCGCCTTCAGCCGCTTGTGCAGCGCCTTCCAGCCCTCGGCCTCGGTGGGGCGGTCTTCCGGGTCCAGCCAGGGAGCCACAACCAGCTGCATGCCCAGCTGGCGGGCGGCATCGATCACCAGCTTGGCATCGCCCTCGAACATCGAGAGGTTGAAATGGCCGCTGACCGCCGTCAGCCCGGCCTTGTCGAGCGCGGCCTTCAGCGCGGGCACATCGTCATACTGGTCGTGATAGGGCTGCACATCGGTGTAGCCCATGGCGGCAAGGGCGGCGAACTGCTCGTCGAGCGGGTCTTCGCCCCTGGTCGACCACAGCTGGATGGAAAGGGGGCCGATGGCCTCGGTCATATGCGCTTGTCCTCAGGTCTGTCGGGAAAGGGTCAGTCGTGGGTGTCGGCCAGCTGGTGGTGATCGGGGCGCGAGGCCCACACCAGCAGGAAGGCGATGGTGATGGCAGCAGCCGGCAGGCCCATGAAGCCCAGCTTCAGCCAACCCACCAGCTGGGCCGAAGGGGCGGCCAGATCGGGGCGATAATGGCCCTGCGCCAGGAAAGTGGCGATGGCAAAGCCGGCAACGCCAGTGGCCACCTTGGAAATCAGCGTGTTGCTGGAAAAGGCCAGGCCCGCCGCGGCAATGCCGGTGCGCGCGCGCCCCTCGTCCACCGCTTCCGACAGCATCGCCAGGCACAGCGGCGAGACCGGGCCATTGGCCAGATATTGCAGCGCCATGAAAGTGGCGAACAGGGTGAAATTCGACCCCGCCAGCGCCATGCCGGCCAGGCAGCCCATTTCCCACAGCAACAGGCCCAGATAGGTGTGGCGGATGCCAAAGCGGCGAGTGACGGCGGGGATCACCAGCACCCCTGCAAAGGCCGACACGGTGGCCAGCGTCAACAGCAGCGAGGCATCGCGCGCGGGGTGGCCCAGCACGAAGCGGGTGTAGTGGATCGTCAGCCCGCCCTCGGAGCAGAAGACGGTGAAGTTGAGATAGGTGAGCACATTGCTGAGATGCCAGCGGCGGTTGCCGATCAGCGTGCGCAGCAGGGTGACCGGCCCGTGCACTTCCAGCGGCAGCGCCCGGCGCACGCGGCAGCTGCGCCACGTCACCAGCCACAGCGCCGCCGCCCCCGCCCCCAGCAGCGCCGCCAGCCAGGTGATGCCATGCTGCTGCTGGGCAAGGCTGCCGCCGCCGCCCAGAAAGGCGATCGCCGGCAGGGTGAGGCTGGCAACGATAATCTGCCCCAGCTGGCAGCCGGCCAGGCGGAAGGCATTGAGGCTGACCCGTTCCTGCGGGCGGATCGCCATCATGTTGCTGAGCACCCCATAAGGCGTGTTGACCGCCGAATAGACCCCGCCCAGCAGCAGATAGGAACCAAACGCCCAGGCCAGCTTGCCCTGCGGCCCCAGCGGCAGCGGCAGGAAGCACAGGAAAGTGGCCAGGCCAAACGGCACCGCCAGCAGGCCCATCAGCCGCGTCACATGCCGCCCGCCCGAGCGATCCACCAGATAGCCCACCATCGGATCGGCAAAGGCATCGAACACCCGCGGCACCAGCAGCAGCCAGGCCACCGTTGCCGCCGGGATCACATAGATGTCGGTGTAGTAATACATCAGGTAGGAGAGCATCAGCCCCCACACCAGATTGCTGGAGAGGTCTCCGCAGCCATAGGCCAGCTTCTGCCCCAGCCCCAGCGGCGCCAGGGGCGGTGCCTTGTGGCCGGGGGCAGGCATGGCGGCATCTTGCACCAGCGTCGATGTCATAGGTAGCGCTTCCCGATGGGGCCGGCCAGGGCGGGCGGCCAGAGGCAGATGCTAGAACTCAGGCGGCGCGTTCGCCAAGCGGTTCGCCCGCCCGCAAGGCCTGCGCCAGATGGGCCGAGGCGCGCATGGCCAGCGCCATCACCGTCAGCGTGGTGCCCATGGTGCCGCTGGAGACAAAGGCGCTGGCATCGGTGACGACCAGGTTGGGCGCATCCCAGCACTGGTTCCAGCCGTTGAGCACCGAGCGCTGCGGATCATCGCCCATGCGCGCGCCGCCCGTCTCGTGGATGGCCGCGCCCATGGTGAAGCTTTTGGGCAGCATCTGCCGCATGAACCAGCGCGAGACCGGGTTGAGATCGCGGTAGACGCCCTCGCCCCGCTCGGTCAGGCCCAGCGGCGAGATCCAGCCGGTCACGGTGCCGCCGGCATCTTCCACCATGTCGGCGATATCCTCGGCCTGGGCGGGCAGTTCGGCCCGCTCCACCCGGCCCAGCCGGCAGGTGATCACCGGCAGCGGCACGCCCCAGCGGTCCTTCGCGGCAGGATCGAGGGTGATGCGGTTATCCGCCTGCGGCTGCATTTCGCTAAAGCACATGAAATTGGCATCGCGCCGGTCGCCCGCCGGGCTCACATGGGGCGTGCGCCCGATCGAGCCCTGATAGGCATAGCCCAGCTGCGCGCCGGATGCGGCCGCGCTCGCCGGATAGCGCGGCAGGAACACACCCCCGGTCTTGCCATAGACCGGATCGAGCGGCAGATCGTCGGCCGGATCATCGCTGGCGCCGGGGAAATGGGCGAGCAGGATGGTGGCCGGCTGATCCATGAAATAGCGGCCCAGTTGGCCCTTGCTGTTGCCGATGCCATCGGGATGGCGGGCCGAGCGCGAGGCCAGCATCAGCCGCACCGTTTCCACAGGCGAGGCACCCAGCACCACCGCGCGGGCCTGCACCACATGCGCGGCCCGGCCGGCGCGATCGCGATAGCGCACGCCGGTGGCAAGGCCGGTGGCCGGGTCTGTCAGCACCTCGCACACCACCGCATCGGCGCGCAGCGTTACGCGGCCGGTGGCCAGCGCCGCTTCCAGCGCCGTGGGCCGCGGCGTGGGATCAGGCGGGGCAAAGCGCCACGAAACCACCCGCCGCCCCGGCCAGCGCCCTTCCACCCGGGCCTTGAAGCCCTGCTCCTCCAGCGTCAGCTTACCGGGGCCGGCAAAGGCGCCATCGGGCAGGGTTTCGGCCCCGTCGGCATTGCCCTGCACGGCCAGCAGCCGCTCGGCTTTTTCGTAGTAGGGGGCCAGATCGGCGTGGCGGATCGGCCAGGCCTCGCCCTTGCTGCCGGGATGGGCGGCAAATTCCGCATCCGACCAACGGTGCAGCACGCGGCCGAAGATATGCAGCCGCCCGCCCACCTGCCGCCCGCGAAACCACAGGAACGGCGCGCCGGCCGCCGCGCGATAGGGATGCAGCAGATCATTCACCAGAAAGCGCACCATGCGGCTGTTGAAGAAGGCCACCCGCGCCTGCACCCATTGCCCGCTGAGCGTGGCCTTGATGCGGCCGGCCAGGTTGGGCCCGCGCGTGGCCCGCCCCATGGCGCCCAGCATGTCGGCCGGGCCCACATCGCGGCCCGCTTCCAGCACCAGCACCGAAAGGCCCTGTTCGGCCAGTTCCAGCGCGGCAAAGCTGCCCGCCGCGCCAGAGCCCACCACCACCACATCGAAACGCTCGCCCAAGTCGGTCATATCTGTCCTGTTGCTTTCGTCTTTGCCGGCCTGCCCGCGCCAAAAGGGGTGCCGCCGGCCCCTTGCGCGCCCGAACGCACGCAAGCAGCCGGCGGCGGGGGAAGGCTTATTTCCAGTTGTATTGAATGCGCAGGCCATAGGTGCGCGGCGGATAGAACTCATAGGCATAGGCCGCGGCATACTGGCTCTGCTCGGCATCGCTGAGAACGGTGCGGTTCTCCAGATTCTTCACATAGGCCGTCACCGACCAGCCGCTGTCGCCCGGGCGGAAGGTGAGGAAGGCATCCGACATGGTGTAGGGCGCCTGCCGGGTGTCGGCGAAATTGTAGAAGGAGAAGTTGGAGGAGGACTGGTACTTCGTCTGGATGCGGCCGGTCAGCGTGCCGCCAAAGGCGTCCCAGTCATGCGTCAACCCGGCGGCCAGGCTCCAGGTGGGCGATTGCGGCGGCGTGTTGCCGGCCAGCTGCACATTGCCGCTGGCCGCAGGATCGCTGGGATCGGCCACCGAGAGGAAGTTAGTATAACGCGCATGCAGCCAGTTGGCGGTGAGGTTCAGCGTGCCGATCACCGGGATCTTGTAGATCAGCTCGCTCTCGATGCCGTAGATGTGGCTGGTGCCGGCGTTCTGCGTCAGCTGCACCGGCTGGCCATTGCCCAGATAGGCGTAGTTCGAGACCTGCTGGTTGGCATAATCATTGTAGAAGGCGGCCAGGTTCAGCTGCAGGCTGTCGCCCAGGAAGCGGTTCTTGCTGCCGATCTCGAAGGCCTTCACGCTTTCCGGCTTGTAGGAGGAGCCACCGAAGTTGAAGCCGCCCGCCTTGTAGCCGGTGTCGAACTTGGCATAGACGAGGTTGTGGCGGGTCAGCTGATCGTCCAGCCCGATATGGAAAGTGGGCCGCGAGGAGGATGTGGCGCCCGACTGATAGGCATAGACAACGCCGGTGGTGAGATTGCCGTAATAGCCCCATTCGGCCTTGTAGTCATGCGTGTAGCGCACGCCGGCCGACAGTTTCAGCTGATGCGTCAGCTGATAGGAGGCCTGGGCATAGCCGGCTTCCGACGAGGTCTTGGTGCCATAGGCAAAGCCGAAGTAATAGTCATAGCCCGAGGACAGCGGCGTCGCATCGGCGCTGACGAGGTGCGAATTCTCCTGGAAGAAGAAGCCGCCGACCTGCCACTGGAAGGGCCCCGCCTTCTTCGAGGCGATGCGCAGTTCCGCGTTCCAGGTCTTGGGGAACTGGTTTTCCTGGAACTGGTAGGGGTCGCTCGAACCATTCTGCGACGACTGATCGACCGAATGGTGCCAGGCGGTTTCGTCATAGCCGCCCAGCGCGGTGATCTCGATGCCGGCGATATCGTAGACAAGGTTGCCGCGCACCTGCTTTTCGGTGCTGTCGAGATAGGGCTTGGTCAGCAGGTTGAAGGCGCTGGAATTGATGCCCGAGGGCATGGCGTGGATCAGCGCGCCGGTGGTGCTGTTATAGGCAAAGGGGATGTTCTGCATGACATCGCCGATGCCGCCCATCTTGGTGTATTCGGCGGTGATCAGGCCGTGCAGATTATCCGCCGGCTTGAAGGCGATCTGGATGCGGCCAGACTTGTTGTCCTCGTCATCGCCATAACCGGCCACGCCATTGTTGCGATAGCCATCATGCGAGGAAGTGTAGAACGAGCCGCGCACCTGCACCGCATCGCTGAGCGGGATGTTGATGGCGCCCTGCGCCACCAGCGTGTTGTAATTGCCATATTCGAGGCTGGCATAGCCTTCGTAATGGTCGGTGGGGTGGGCGGTGATGATGTTGATCGCGCCGCCCACCGAATTGCGCCCGTTGAGCGTGCCCTGCGGCCCGCGCAGGATTTCCACGCGGTCGATGTCATACATCGTGGCGTTCAGCGAATAGGGGCGGTTGAGATAGAAGCCATCGGTGCTGACGGTGACCGCCGGATCGCCCACTTCGGTGGTGTCGCGGCTGGAAATGCCGCGGATGGTGATCATCGGCTTGCCCTCGGTCTGGGCAAAGCCCAGATCGGGCGCCATCGCCGACAGGGCGGACAGATCGGCAATGCCGGCCGCCTTCAGATCATCGCCCTTGATGACCGACAGCGCGATGGCGGTGGTCTGGGCGTTGTTCTTCACATGCTCGGCGGTGACGACGATATCGCCCAGCCCGTCGGCGGGCGCAGGCGCGGTGGCGGTGGCTGCAGTGTCGGCCAGGGCGGCAGAGCCGCAGCCCAGCGCCGCCAGCGCCATCAGCGCGCTCGAACAGCGCAGAACGCCCGCCGCCCACGGCGCACGGGCCAGGGCGGAATGGGCACGTCGATTGTCAATCCTGTCAGCAAACATGGCGAGACCCCCATTGGGCAAACGGGATATTTGCCCATCTTGTTTGGTGTGTTCCTGAAGCGTCTTTGTTATTGGCCGGGCGATCCGGCAGGCTTGGGTTATGCGGCAGGCCAGTCAGGCGGGCGGTGAGGCCCGGCCGGCGCCCCGGCACTTCCCGCCGCCGCTGGCCTGTGGGGCCAGGCGGAAGGAAAGCGTTGCGCATGATCGATCCGCTGCGCCTCCAGGGAATCGCGGCCCGACTGGTATATTTCGGTTAAATTCAGCAGAAATCGGCGAAATTCAGTGACATTTCGCGGATGGCAAACGTTATCCGCAAAGCCAAGCTATCGCCATTGCCGCGCCCTTGCCATGACAAATTTGAGGTATTAGCGTTCAACTAATTAGAACGCAAAAAGCCCTCAAATGCCGTAATTGGGACGGGCGCGCGGAATTTTCCCGGAAATCCCGCAGGATGGCCGCGCCCGCCGCGGCGAAAGGCAGCACCACCACCTTGCCCAGCCCAACGAAAAGGCCTTCCGTGTAGAAGAAATTGAGGCAACCGTGCACTCACCCACCCGCTGCCGGAAAATCAGGCTGGAATCGTTTTCCACGCCCATTCCCGTCGCCCTCGCTTGCCGGCAGGGGCCCTTGCGCATGGCGTTTACCACGCCCGCCAGCGCCGTTTTCCAGCAAAGCGGCTTGACCGGGCCCCGCCATTGGCGCAGGCACCCGGCAGGGGCGCGCCGATCTGCAACATGGCTGCCATCTGCGCCTGCCCTCGCCCGCGATCTGCCGCCCGGCTGCCATGCGCTCTCCAGCAGAGCGCAAGGGGCCCCGCCCAGGGCGCCGGCCAGTTGGAGACGAGATTTGGCAGACACAGACGACGCCCCCGCCCCGCCCCTGTCGGCCGCCCGGCTGGTGGATGTGGCCGAAGCGGCCGGCGTTGCCATCGCCACCGTCAGCCGCGCGCTCAACAATCCCGGCCGGGTCAACGCCGAAACCCGCAGCAAGGTGATCGCCGCGGCCGAACGGCTGGGCTATGCCTCGAACATGGCGGCGCGCAAGCTGCGCTCGGGCCAGTCGCGCATCATCATGGCGGTGATGCCGCCCTGGGGCCGCGGCAGCGTGCTGAAGGAGATCCTCAGCGGGGTCGACATGGAGCTGGCCCGCTCGCGCTACAGCCTGATCGTCGGCACGCTGAACACCGATCGCAGCGCCTCGCCGCGGGTGGTGGAAATGGCGCGCGGCGGGCTGGTCGACGGGCTGATCGCCATCACCAACGAGCCGCCCGCCGATGGCGATCTGGCGGTGCTGTCAGCCCGGCTGCCGGCGGTGGGGGTGATGATCGACCTCAGCGAGCACGGCATTCCCAGCGTCATCACCGACGAGGCGGCCGCGATCGCCGAACTCACCGCCTCGATGGTGGCCGAGGGGCGCTCTTATCTCGCCTATCTATCGGGCCCGGGCAGCGCCTTTCCCGCCCGCGGCCCCAACTATCACGAAGAGCAGCGCTATGCCGGCTTCCTGCAGGCCGCACAGCGCGTGCGCCACTGCCGGATCGAGGGCGATTTCACCCATGCCGCGGGCGAGCGCGCCGCCCAATGGTTCCTGGCCCAGGAAGACCCGCCCAATGGCATCGTCTGCGCCAATGATCACATGGCCGTGGCGCTGATCGACGCCCTGCGCCGGCGCGGCGTGCGCATCCCCGAACAGGTGGCGATCACCGGCTTCGACGATGAAGACATCGCCCGCTACTGCTACCCCTCGCTGACGACGGTGCGCCCGGCGCTGAAGGAAATGGGCGCCACCAGCGTGCGCCTGCTGATGCAATTGCTGAGCGGGGCGATCAGCCCGCCGATCCCGCCGCGAGTGATTTCCGCCACTATCGTGCGGCGCGAATCCTTTTAATCCGCCGCCCGGCGATAGGTGGAAGCCAGCTTTTCGGCCAGATAGGCATCGAAACGGATCGGCGCATGGGCCGCCGGGCGCCCGGCGCTGACGCAGCTGGGCAGGCAGCTGATCCAGGCATCGGGGTTGGGATCGAAGAAAAAGGCCAGCGAATAGCGATCGCGCGCGGCCGGGCTGATCACCCGGTGCGGGGTGGAGACATAGATGTCGTTGCTCCAGCGCATCAGGCAATCGCCGATGTTGCACAGGAAAGCGCCGGGCACAGGCGCGGCGGCGATCCAGGCGCCATCACGCGTCTGCACTTCCAGCCCGCCCACATCATCCTGGGCCAGCAGGGTGATATTGCCATAATCGCAATGGGCGCCGGCCCCCAGCCGGCCATCGGCCGCCTGCCCCAGCGGCGGATAATGCAGCAGCCGCAAGGTGGCCGCCGGCCGATCCACCAGCGGGGCGAAATACTCCGCCGCCTGCCCCAGATCGAGCGCGAAGGCCCGGTGCAGATCGCAGGACAGCTGGCGCAGCGCCGCATAAAGCTGGCTCATCGCCGCGCGAAAGCCCGGCAGATCCGGCCAGGGCGTGGGCGCGGCGGCATCGCCCGGGGTGCTTTCCCGGCCGATGTTGAAGGCCTCCTTCACATCATGCGGGGCATCGGGATCGAGGTTCTCGCTTTCCATGCCCACATAGCCGCGGTTGTTGCCGGCCTGCTCTATCGCCAGCGCCGCCTTGGCCGCCAGCGGCAGGGCGAAGAAGCGGCGCTGCAGGGCAAACACCGCCTCCAGCAGGCGCGGCTCTATGCCATGGCCCACCACATAGAAGAAACCGGTGGTGCGGCAGGCATGGCCAATGGCCTCTGCCACGCGGGCGGCGCCATCGGGGCTGCCATCCAGCAGGCCGGCAAGGTCGATCAGCGGCAGCAGGGCGCTGCCTTGGGGGGGGATCTGCGTCATGAGGGGATATCCGGGTTCGGCCCCTGCCCGACATGGCTGACAGGCAGGGCTGACAGGCAGGGCTGGCGGGCAGGGGCGCGGGGGGAATACAAACGGGATCAGAGATGCACGGTGATCTTCAGCATCGCCGTGCGCCCTTCGCCGGGCATGGCGGTGCCTTCCGTCTCGGTGCTGCGCTGGGGGATATAGTAGCGGGTATCGAGGATGTTGTTCACATAGGCCGAGAGGCGATAGCGGCCGAAATCATAATGCACCGAGCCGCGCAGCAGGTAATAATCGGGGAACACAACCGCGCCCGGCAGCTGGCCGCTGGTCTTGTCCACCCAGTTGCCGCCCAGCGTGGCGCCAAAGCCATGGCCGCTCTCGTAATTGACGAAAAGCCCCAGCACATAGCGCGGCTGGGTATGATCGACATAACCGCTCTGATAGCCCGCATAGGAGCAGGTGGAGACCTCATAGACCTCGCCCCAGCCATCGACATTGGCCAGCCCCAGTTCCGATGGCGTGGCAAACAGGTAGGAACAGCCATGCACATAGCTCTTCTGATGCGTGGCGGTGGCGGAAATGCCGATATTGCGGTTCACCGCCCAGCGCAGCTCTGCCTCCTGCCCGTTGGTGACAACGCCGGTGAAGCTGTTCGAAAGCAGCTGTGTCTGCATGCGCTTCTGGTGATAGGCTGAAAAGGCGAAGAACAGCTTGTTGTGGAACAAAGAGCCCTTCACCCCGCCCTCGGTAAGATCGGTAGGCGAGAGCCATTCGTTATAGGCGACATAGCCGGCCGCCACCGCCCCGCCCTGCTGGGTTTCCAGCGCATAGGCGCGGCTGCGGGTGAAATAGGGGGCAATCCCCCAGGGCGTTTCCACCGACACGCTGCCCGACCAGCTGAACACGCCCCGGCTGGCCCGATAGACCTTGTTAAGCTGGGCGGAATAATCGAGCAGGCCGGTGTTGCTGGCCGCCACCTTATAGGCATCGTAGCGCCCGCCGCCGGTCAGCCGCAGCAGGCCGAACAGCTTGAGCGAGCCATCGAAGAAGGTGCCCATCTCGTCCACGGTGGAATTATAGACCTGATCGAAAGCCCCGCCCGAGACATAGAGCGGGTTGACGATGCTGTCGGGCGTGGCGCCAACGGTGAGATCCTGCCGATCGAGGATGAGATAGCCCAGCGCATAGGCATAGCCTTCATGCGCCTCGTAATAGCGATAGTTGGCGCCGGCGGCATAGGTGCCGGAAATCTGCGGGCCCAGATCCAGCTTGCCGTTCAGCGTCAGCCGCAGCTCCTCGGCCCGGTCGCGCAGGCGCTTGGCAAAGCCATAGCCATTGTAGGTATCGGCGTTGAGATCATCGATGAACCCCTCGAACTTCAGCTTGCCCGAACCCACCGCATGGGCGAGGCTAAAGCCGCCGGTGTTCGTCTCGACATTGCCGAAATCGTAGGAGGAGGAGAGCACCGTGCGCCGGTTGAGCTGCACCTGGCTGATCGAGGCCGGATCCAGCTTCGAATAATTATTCGAGGTGGCGTA
>Ga0207806_1000389_pt1 | contig 10972 bp, 9 predicted proteins | sample LuqExpMetageno72_FD_187829 | JGI IMG/M metagenome (GOLD analysis project Ga0207806, IMG submission 187829) | Tropical forest soil microbial communities from Luquillo Experimental Forest, Puerto Rico - Sample 72 (SPAdes) | ecosystem: Environmental > Terrestrial > Soil > Tropical forest ...
TAGATGGGCGGCGCCAGGGGGAGGGCGGAAAGGCGGCATGCCGGACCAGTGCCGCCTGCCGCTCTATCCTTCGCGTGGCGCGCTTTCCGCAGTGCCTGAGCGGGCTTGCCCTAGTGCATGACGTTTGGTGTTGCTTGATCCGCATAAGGTGTCGATGAAAACGGGGGTGGGCGATGGCTGACATATCGATAAGTCTTGATCGCGAGAGCGGGATTGCCACGGCGCAACTGTGCCGCCCGCCGCATAATTTCCTCGATGCATTCCTGCTGCGGGACTTTTGCGACGGGATCGAAGAAATGGATGCGGATCCTGACTGTCGCTGCATCCTTTTGTCATCTCAAGGCCGCAATTTTTCGGCGGGTCGTGATTTTGGAGGCGAGCGCCGGGAAGGCGACACCTCGGAAGCTGTCTATGCTCAGGCGGTGCGGCTGATGGCCGTGGGGGTGCCGATGATCGCCATCGTGCAGGGCGCTGCCGTGGGAGCCGGTATGGGCCTGGCCATGGTGGCCGATTTTCGCCTCTGCAGCGAACGCGCCTATTTTTCGGCCAATTTTGTCGCACATGGGCTGCATCATGGTTTTGGGCTCACGACGACCCTGCCGGCGGCGATCGGGCGATCTGCGGCGACCCGGATGCTGCTGACCGGCCGGAAATATGGGGCCGAAGAAGCCTGCAAGATCGGTCTGGTTTCGAGCGTTGTCGAGGAAGCCCACCTTGTCGACAGGGCAACAGAGTTGGCTCAATCGGTCGCGAGCAATCCGCGAGCGGCCGTGCGCTCTATCCGGCAGACGATGCGCGAGGGGCTTTTGGAAGCATTTCGCAGCAGCGTCGAGCATGAAGGTTTCCGCCAGGCTGCGCTGCGCGAGGGCGCGAAGACATGATGGTAGCCAGACATTTGATATTGCGCTAGTGAAGGATCGTTCGTGTGGGGCGCGTCACGCCAGATTAAGGGATTTCAATGTCGACCAAACCGGATAATCCCGAGCGGCTCGGGGGGCGCGTTTCAGAGATTCGTGTCGCCGCCGTGCAGTTGTTCTACGAGCAGGGCTATAACGCGACAAGCCTGAGAGATATTGCCAAGGTGATGGGGCTGCGCGCACCCAGTCTTTACAATCATATCTCCTCAAAGCAGCAGTTGCTGCAGGACATCATGTTCGACAACACGTTCTCTCTGCGTGGTCTGATCGACGCTGCGACCGAACGTGGTGGTGAGACGGTTGTCCAGCTCAAGCTCGCTGCGGAATCCCTGATGCGCTATGCAGCCCAGCATCGCTTCCAGGTCCATGTCAGCATGTCCGAATTGCCCAATGTGGATGAGCCGGCGAAGGGCCAATTGGTACGGCTCCGCCTGGAGAATTTCGACCGTTGGCGCAATCTGATCCGGCGCGGCTGCAAGGAGGGCGTTTTTACGACGAAGCATCCGGGCCTGTCGGCGCAAGCCATTCTCGATCTGGGGGCGGGAGTGTCCTACTGGTATCGTCCGGGCGGCCTGTACGATGAAGACAAGTTTGCCACCTACTACAGCGAAATCGCCTTGCGGATCGTTGGCGCGTCGATCGTCGAGACCTGATCGAAATGCATGGTGCCCGCGCTTGGCGCGGGCACCATGCATTTACTTGCGGAAGCCCTCCTTGATGAAGGGGCCATCGCGCCATTCTAGCGCTGCCTTGAGCCCCTGCTCTTCCGCGATTCTATGGAAATCGCCACCACCAGGTCGCAGGTTGCGGCTCAGAACATGCCACTTCCAGGCATGTTGCATAGCTTCGCGCATTCCCATAAGCTCATAGGCCTCATTGATCGCCCCCTTGTTCGCCGCCAGCTGGGCAGGGTGGATCGAGGTCATGGGGCGAAGCTCTCGCATGACTTCTTCGTCGAGCTTGTCGGGCGCGAAGCTTTTGGCAATCCACCCCATCTGCGCGGCCTCGCGCCCGGAAACCGAATTGCCGGTCAACTGCAGGTATTTTGCCTGGGCCATCGACATCTTCCAGGGGAAATAGACGAGGTCCGGGGTCGCCTGCGCGCGCACCGGAGGATAGCCGATCACGGCATCATCTGCTGCAAACACGATATCGCAGAGGGACATGAGCTCGGATCCACCGGCGAGACAATAGCCGTGGACCTTGGCGACCACCGGTTTCATGAGATCCCAGATTGTCATCCAGTCGCGAAAGCAGCTCTTTGCGAACTGACCGGACCAGGTTTCAAAGGTCTTGCCCTCGACCCAGCCTGCGGGCAGATCCTTGCGTTCGCCCGTTGCATTGTCATAGTGACCGATATCATAGCCGGCGCAGAAGGAACTGCCCGATCCCGAAATCAGGATGACGGATACGGCATCGTCGGCTTCGGCGGTCTTGAGGACCTCGACAAGCTCCCGGCGCAATTGCGGGCTCAGCGCATTGCGCTTTTCCGGGCGGTTCAGCGTGAGATGCGCGATCTTGTCGCGAACCTCATAGGTGATGGCTTCGAACTGCATGTCGGTCCTCTCGTCTAACGATTGATCGTTTGTATTTCTGCGCTCGGAAGGTGCAAATCGGAAATCCTTCGCAGGAGCGTCTGCTGGCGGATGCGCAGGCTATTCGACGGGTGTGCTGCCGATGTTGATCGATACGGTCTTCAGCCTGGTATAGCCGTTCAAGGCTTCGAAGCCTTTTTCGCGCCCCCAACCGCTCGCCTTGTAACCGCCAAAGGGCGTGTCGACGCCAGTGCGACCGCCGTTCACGATAACCTGTCCGGCACGGATCTGGCTGGCACAGCGCAAGGCTCGCCCCAGATCCCGCGTCCAGACTGCCGACACCAGCCCGAACTCACTGTCATTGGCGATCTCGATTGCTTCGGCTTCGCTCGTAAAAGATGTTACAGCGAGTACGGGGCCGAAGATCTCTTCGCGAAAAATCCGCATCTCGGGCGTCACATCGGCGTAGATCGTCGGATAGACGTACCGCCCCTTTGCGAGTTCTCCTTCGATCGCGGCCTTTCCGCCCATAACGCACCGCGCGCCGTCGGCTTTGGCGATCTCGAAATATTCCTGGACCTTTTCATATTGGCCGGCCGTTGTCATCGGCGCAAGGCCAGAACCCGGCTGAGATTTCTCAAGGATCGCCTTTACGCGCTCGATCATCTCGGCCTCGACATCCTTGTGGACAATAAGGCGCGAGAGGGCCGCACATTGCTGCCCGCTGCTTGCCCGGATTGTGGCGGCGTGCAGGGCCGCGCGTTCGAGATCGGCATCGGGAAAGACCACGGTGGGCGACTTCCCGCCCAGTTCCAGCAACGTCGGAATGAACCGCTCGGCCGCCTTTTGGGCGACCGTCCGGCCAACGCCTTCGGATCCCGTAAAGGCGATGAGCGAAACCAAGGGATGTTCGAGCAGGGCGTTGCCGACTTCCTGGCCCGTTCCGGTGACCACATTGAACACGCCGGGCGGCAGGCCGCATTCCTCGCAGAGGCGAGCCAGCATGATCGAGGTGGACGGCGTGACTTCGGCAGGCTTGAGCACCACGCTGTTGCCTGCCGCCAACGCTGCTGCAACGCCCCGCGAAGCTTGGGTCAATGGTCCGTTCCATGGGGTAATCATGGCGACCACGCCAAAGGGTTCGCGCTGGGTGAAGGCGTGATGATCGGCCCCCAGATTGAGCGTATCGCCAAAAAAGGCGCGAATGATGCCGCCGTAATATTCGAAATAATCCGCCGCAACGCCGAGCGACCCCTTCATCTCGCCGACGAGCTTGCCGGTTTCCGAGACTTCGGTTTCGACAAACGCATCTCCCTGGGCGCGAAGGGCCTGGGAGATGCGTTCGAGTATCTGCCCGCGCTCGGAAACTGGCCGCCTGGCCCATGCGGCACCGGCGCTTGCGGCAACGCGCACGGCCTGGTCGACCACGACAGCCGAGGCCCGGGCGGCGCTGGTAACGACGCTGCCGTCGATCGGGCTGGTGATGTCCACACGACGGGTGCCGGAGACCGTCGCTCCATCAATCCAACTGTCTGCATTTCTCATGAGTTCGTTCCCGTCATGCAAAATTTGATATCGTCGGGGCTGGCCGTAAATCAGGCACGGCGGTGGATGTTCGCTTCAGATGGCCGTCGGAGCGATTTCAGCGAGCACCACATCCTGATGTTCACCCAGTTCCGGCGGCGCCAGGCGGACGGTAGCGGGTGTGTCGGACATCCGGATGGGGGAGGCTGGAAATCTCAATGTTCCCAAACGGGCATGCTCGACTGACGCGATCATCCCGCGGGCCTCGGTCTGGGGGTCGTTGAGGACGTCCTCAACGCTGTTGATTTTGCTGTTAGGCACGCCCATCTTCGTCAGGTGTTCTACCCAATGTGCGCTGGTTTGCTCCTGAAAACGCGGGAACAGGATGTCATTGAGCGCTTCGCGGTTGGCCACGCGATCGGCATTGGTCGCAAAGCGCGGATCATCAACCAGCCCGTTCACCTCCATGGCCTCGGCCATTCTGCGGTATAACTTGTCATTGAGAGCGCCTGCGATGATATGCCCGTCCGCGGTCGGATAGGCCTGATAGGGCACGACGTGCGGCGCAGCCGATCCCATCTTTTTGGCAGGTGCCGAACCGGTGGCGAAATATCCGACAGCCCGATAGAGCAGCCACGCGACCTGAGAGTCGAACATCGAGGCTTCCACAAGCTGGCCACGCCCCGTCTTTTCGCGAGCGGCCAGGGCCAGCAGGACCGCCTGATTGGCGTACATGGCAGCGCCAATGTCGCAGATCGATGTGTTGACCCGAACCGGTTCTCCGCCCGGAGTGCCCGTGCTGGCCATCATGCCGACAAAGGCCTGCATAATGGCATCATAGGCCGGTTCACTGCTGCGCGGACCAGTGCGACCAAAGCCCGAGATCGAGCACATGATGAGACGGGGATTGATCGCACTGAGCGCGTCATAGGAAATGCCAAGCCTGTCGGTCACGCCGGAGCGGTAGTTCTCGACGACGACATCGGCAGTGCGGCACAAATCGAGAAACTGCTGATGTTGCCGCTTATCCTTGAGATCCAGCACGATCGACCGCTTGTTTCGGTTGAGCGCGATAAATTCGCAGCTGTCACGCCCCCAGAAAGGGGGGCCCATGCGGCGGGCAGAATCGCCTTCCGGCGGCTCCACCTTGATCACGTCGGCGCCGGCATCAGCCAGCATCATCGTGCAGAAAGGGCCGGACAGAACAGTTGTGAGGTCGAGGACCCGGATGCCTTCGAGAGGTTGAGTCATGGTTCAGCTCGCCACTTCGGGCTTGGCGCGCTCACCGCCCTGGGCAATGCGGACGTCGAAATCCTTGCGCAGCCGTACGATTACCCGAACCTCCTTGGCATAGGTCATGGCTTCGCGGTAATTCATACCACTCGTCGTGCGCGCGATCTCCTTGGTCTGGCGCATGGCGTGAGGGTCGTTCTTGCCCATCTCGGCCGCAAGCTCCCGAGCGAGGGCCAACGCCGTTCCGGCCGGTGCGACGCGGTTGATAAGCCCGATGCGCTCGGCTTCGGGCGCAGGAATGGTCGTGCCGAGCAGGGTCAGCTCGAGCATCCTGCGGCGGCCGACAAGACGTTGCAGGGTCGGAATGACTGTTGCTGAAGGAACGCCTGCCTTGACTTCGGGGTATCCGATCTTGGCGGTTTCGTCAGCGACCACAAGATCGCACCAGGACATGAGATTGGCGCCTGCTCCAAGGGCGAAGCCATGGACTGCGGCGATCGTCGGCTTGGGATAATCCCAGAGCATCTCGTTGAGCACGAGAATGCGGTCGTATTCGTCGCGGTCTTCGAGCGGTGTTGCGGTCCGCATCCGGCTGAGGTCGGCGCCTGCGCAAAAGCCGGCCCCGGCGCCGTTGAGAATGACGACCCGCACGAGATCGTTCGACTTGAGTGCCTGCAGGGTCTCGATCAACCCCTCGATGATCGCCGGGCTCATCGGATTGCGGCGGTGAGGTTCGTTGAGCGTGACGAGCGCCACGGGACCATCGATGGCACACAGGACGTTGTTGGTATCCATTTTCTTCTAGCCCTTCGTTGTTTCTGTCAGGGGGCGCAGCATGTCCGGGGGCAGCATGATCTCGCGCTTGAGGAGTTTGCCGCTCGCTGTTCGGGGCAAGGGGCGTTCGACGAAGAGGACATGCGCGGGCACCTTGAAGGCGGCGAGGCGGCTGGCCACAAAGCTGCGCAGCTCCTGCGCCTCGATGGTATGTCCGTCATGCAGCCGAACGACGGCCACCAGTTCTTCGCCCAGGCCGGGGTGAGGCGTGCCGACAGCCGCGACCTCGGCCACAGCCGGGTGATCGACGATGCAGCTCTCGACCTGACCGCAATTGATGTTCTCGCCCCCGCGGATGACGATGTCTTTCAAGCGGCCAACAAGGCGTATCAATCCGTCATCGCCGCGCGACGCGAGGTCTCCTGTGTGAAACCAGCCGTCGGTGATCGCCTCTCTCGTGATCGCCTCATCTCGGTAGTAACCGTTCATCAACTGCGGTGCCCGGATGGCGAGTTCGCCAGACTGGCCGGCCGGCAGCGGGGCCCCATCATCGCCGAGAATCTTGATCTCTACCGTGGGAAGCGGACGCCCGATGCTATCGGGATGGGCAATGAAATCAGCGCCGCTGATGGCGATGACGCCGCCGGTGGTCTCGGTCAGGCCGTAGCCGGTCGTCGGGCTGACGCGCCCTTGGAAGACTTCGGCAATGTCGGCCAGAAGGGTGGCGGGGAGGGAAGCTCCCCCGGCGCCCAGCAGGCGCAGGCTCCCGAGTTGTTGGGGAAGCCTGCGCCCCGCTTCCACGATCTGTTGCGCGATCAGTGGCGGACCGGTGAGTTCCGAAATCTGTTCATTCGCGACGATCGCCACCGCTTTAGCGACATCCCACTTGTACATGGTTACAAGCGCATGGCCGTTGAAGGTGGCGGCACACAGCGTGCCAATGCCCGCGATATGAAACAGTGGATAGACCACCAGTTTTGTCTGGCAGGGCAGGTCGCCGCGTGAAGGCTCGAAGATCTCCCCTCTCGCGCTACAGGCCGCTGCCACCACGCGAATGTATCGATTGAGAAGCGAAGCGGTGTGGGCGAAGTGGCTCGCCACGACGCCTTTGGGCCGCCCCGTTGTTCCTGACGTGTAGATGATCGTGGCAATGTCATCGGGAGACACATGGCAGTCGGGTGGCTCTCGATGGGTGACAGCCCCCATCAGCTCCTCGATCGGAACGGCGGTGGCATGTTCGCGGGAGCGGACACTGATGAGCGCCAGCGGCTCGCCGGCAATCTCGCCGATCCGATCGAGACGCTCCTGATCTGCAAACACAAGTTTTGGCGCGCAATGGTCGAGCAGTTCTGCAAGTTCCGGTCCTGTTGCCCAGGCGTTAAGCGGAACGACCACTGCACCAAGCAACTGGATCGCCCAGAACGCGAAGGCCCATTCAGGGTAGTTGCGCATGGCGATTGCAACGCGATCCCCTTGTTCGATCCCGAACCGATCCTTCAGCGACCAGGCAAGATTGACGACCAGCACCCGCTGCTGTGCGAAGGTCCAGCGTTGGCTCTCGTAGATGGCCGCCGTCCGGTCCTGGAAGAGGTCACTTGAGAGAAACACGTCCCGCAGCGTGCGCGGATCACGATCATAGACTTGCATCGGGATCCCGTGAACCGATCGCTCCTTGAGGGGGAACGGTCCGTCAGGTCCTGTAAGTTCGTTCAGCATGGTTGGGCCATTCATCGTCAAAGCTCCAATGAGAACGGCGTTCTGAGACCTTGTGGGTTGGCCTGGGGCGGGCATGGCCGAGCCTGGGCAGGCCCGCCCGGCGCGTGCCCATGGCGCCTCATTCCAGTCGACGGCTGTCTGTTGCCCAAACATGGCTCGGCTCCCAATCCCGGCCCACTTCCGCCTGAAACGGCCAATTCATGAGGCTAACGAACAATCATTAGCACGGCAAATACGACAAAAGTCAACCCTTCGCGGGCTGCAGCGCGCCTTCTATCGCCACAGCCAGTTCAACAGGGGCATCCAGCGGTATGTGATGATAAGCGCCTGGAATGCTCGTCGCAGCGACCGCCCGTTGGGCGATATCGCCGATGTAACAGGCCGTGGTTTCATCCACATAGGGGCTGAATTCTCCGTAGATACAGGAGGTCGGGCACGCGATCTGAGCAAGTTGCGCGGCAACCCCTTCGACCGTGAAACACTGGCTGGCGGCAGGATCGTATTTCCATGCCCAGCCATTATCCACCTGCTTCAGGCCCTGCCTGGCGATAGCCAGGAGGACCTGCTGGCTCGCCTTTGTCTCGGGCGGCCGCAAGCGGAAGCGGGCGAGGGCGTCTTCCGGGCTATTGTAAATTTTCGTCCGAAGCGGGGTATCGCGAGCTTTGACATGAAGCACCGGTGGATCGACGAGAATGAGATTGCTCACCACTTCAGGAAAGCGTGCCGCCGTGTAGATGCCGACAAGCCCGCCCAGGCTATGACCGACGATGGTCACCGGAGCGCCCGAACTTGTCTGTCGTGCGACCGCTGCCACTTCGGCCGCCCAATCTTCGGGGCTGTATTTCACCCGGCGCCCGCTGTCTCCATGACCGCTCAGGTCCATGGTGACGATCTGGAGGTTCTGCGGCAGCGAGGGAAGGAGTTCAGACCACCACCCCGAATGCCCTCCGCCACAATGGACAAGCAAAATCGTCTCGCCGGCCATGTCACCATGGTGTTCAAATGATACGTCGATCCCGGCGACGGTTAGCGTTTCCTGCGCCACAGGTCCTCCCATTTTTATAACTAGCGAACGTTCGTAATTGTATGGGCCGAGCGCTTCGAGTCAAGCGTCGATCCGGAGGAAGGACGCTTTGCGTGACGATGTCGGCGTTTCTGGCCGATAAGCGGAGGAAATGGGGCGTGGGGTGAAGGTTTCGGGGATAAGGGTGGAATTCTTGGGCCTGCCGTTCTGCTCCCTGACAGAGGATCCGGCGATCCTCGTGCAAAATAGGTTGCATCACTCAAAATTAACGACCATTAGCTAGTAATCTGCTCGGGAGATCGGTCGATGCATGTTGTTCGATCCGGCGATCTGGCTTCGCGTCCCCAGGGGTACGCTCGCTACAGGCCTGGCTTTCTTGAGCGCTCGAGCCCGAAGATAGGCTATTGTGCCGAGAGTATGACGAAGCCCAGCAAGGGCTCACGATGAGAATGGATGGTGCTTGGATGAGTGGCAACGGTTTACGCGCCCTGGGAGGCATCAAGGTTCTGGACCTTTCGCGAGTCCTCGCCGGTCCCTGGTGCACCCAGATCCTCGCCGATTTCGGCGCCGATGTTCTCAAGATCGAGGAGCCAACCCGCGGTGACGATACCCGCGGATGGGGGCCGCCGTTCTTGCCGGCCTACGAAAGTGCGACCAGCCCTTCGGGTGAGAGCGCTTATTTCGCTAGCTGCAATCGCAACAAGCGATCGATCGCTCTGAATTTTTCGGACCCCAGAGGGGCGGACGTCGTGCGGCGGCTGGCAGCGCAAGCCGATGTCTTTGTGGAAAATTTCAAGCCCGGCGGCCTTTGCAAATACGGGCTCGATTATGCCAGCATCGCGGCCATCAATCCGCGTATCGTCTACACCTCGATCACCGGTTTTGGTCAGGATAGCTGCTATTCCTCACGCGCCGGATACGATTATGTCGCGCAGGCGATGAGCGGCCTGATGAGCGTCACCGGTAATCCCGATAGTCAGCCCTTGAAGGTTGGCGTGCCCATCAGCGATCTCTCCACCGGGCTCTATGCGGCCTTGAGCACCTTGCTGGCGTTGCGCCATGCCGAACAAACGGGGGAGGGGCAGCATGTCGATTGCTCGCTTCTCGACAGCCAGATCAGCATGCTCGGCAATCTCGCGCTTACGCATCTCGTTGGCGGCGTCATTCCCCAGCGATATGGCAATTCCCATCCCACCGTCGTGCCTTCCGGTGTTTTTGACACCTCCGACGGCGTCGCGGTGATCGCCCCGGGCAATGATCGCCAATTTGTCGCCATGTGCGCTGTCTTGGGCGATCCGGAGATGGCGAGCGATGAGCGGTTTGTGCGGAACCGGGATCGCGCGATTAACCGTGTTGCCCTGGAGGCGCGGATCTCCGGGCTCTCCCGGAATTTCACTGGGAACGACCTTGTCGAGCGCCTCGTCGCGGTTGGGGTGCCGGCTTCGAGAGTGAACAACATCGAGGATATTTTCAGCGATCAGTTCGTGCGTGACCGCGGCACTGTTCATTATTTTGAGGAAGACGGGGTCAAGGTTCCCAGCGTTGCCTATCCAGGGCGGCTGTCCAGGACGCCGGCCCGGTTCGACCGCCCGCCGCCGCAACTCGGACGGCACACGGCGTCTGCGCTAAAGGACTGGATCGGCATTCCCGACGATGAGCTTGAGGATCTTTTCGCCGCCTCCGTGCTGCGCGACGGGGCCGCTGCTTCAGGCGAGAAGGTTTAAGGCACGGTCTCTGGAGCACCGGACGCTGTTTGCCACGGTATTCCAGACACGACCTTATCGTAAAAGCACTGTCACGGTTGCCCGAACTGGCCGTGATGCGATCAAGAGGGAGGCAACGTGCACAACCCGTTCGAAAAAAATCCCGATCTCGAGTCCATGCTGGAAGTTGTCCGCGAATTCTGCGCTGATCAGGCGGGGGAGCCCGTGGTTCGTCGGATTATGGAAAATCCGGAAGGTTTCGACCGGTCACTCTGGCAGCGCCTGGGCCAGGAGCTGGGGATCCTCGGGCTGGGTGCGCCTGAACGTCTGGGTGGCTTGGGCCTGGGCGTTGCCGATCAGGCTGCCTTGATGGAGGCGCTCGGCGCAGCGCTGATGCCCGGTCCCTTGATCGGCACTCTTGCTCTCGCGATGCCGGCGCTGGGGGCGGTGCAGGATCATTCGGTTCAGTCACGCTACCTGCCATCCCTGATCAGCGGGGATATGACGGCGGCGTTTGCGGTGCCCGATCACGGCGGCCGCTTTTTT
>Ga0207806_1000394_pt1 | contig 10877 bp, 7 predicted proteins | sample LuqExpMetageno72_FD_187829 | JGI IMG/M metagenome (GOLD analysis project Ga0207806, IMG submission 187829) | Tropical forest soil microbial communities from Luquillo Experimental Forest, Puerto Rico - Sample 72 (SPAdes) | ecosystem: Environmental > Terrestrial > Soil > Tropical forest ...
CGATGCGCCATGGCAGCCTGCTGCTGTGCGGCGATGCCGCCCATATCGTGCCGCCCACCGGCGCCAAGGGCCTGAACCTAGCCGCATCCGACGTGCATTATGCCGCAGAAGCGCTCACTGCCTTCTTCCGCCGGGCTGATGCCGACGCCATCCCCGGCTATTCCGCCAAGGCGCTGGCCCGCGTGTGGAAGGCCGAACGCTTCAGCTGGAGCCTTACCAAGCTGATGCACCGCTTCCCCGAGGATGGCCCCTTCGAACGCGCCATGCAGGTGGCAGAGCTGGATTATATCGCCAGCAGCGTGGCCGCGCGCACCAGCATCGCCGAAAATTACGTGGGCCTGCCGGTGTAAAGGCTGCCGGAAAGGCGAGGGGGATGCGTGGGGCCAGCCTGCGCATCCCCCTCGAGGATCAGAACTTGAACTCGCTCATCAGGCCGAAATAATTGCTGTTCTTAACGCCATGCGCCTGTGCGCCGTCGCTGGCGAGCAGATAGGTCTCGAACAGCCGGAACGATAGCCGGCGGGAGGTCTGCCAGTTGGCCTCGAGGTTGAGATCGGTGCCGATCGCGCGGCCGCCGGCATAGGGCGTAAACGAGGCCCCCGCAGGGCCGACATAGATCCCGTCGGCAGTATGCTGACGCCACAGAAAGTCAGGACCGGCCGAGATGGCAAGGTTCTTGGCCGGCTTCACCGTCACGCTGGGATAAATATCCATCAGGTTGGAGAGGCCGAAAAAGGCGGCTTCGGAAATCAGCGGCAGGCGCGGATTGGCGGCAACGAAGGTGGAGGCCTTGTTGTCGTGGATATTGCCATCGCCGCTGAACAGGTTGGCGCGCAGCCCCAGGCGCGGGGTCATGGGCATGTCGTTGAAAGTGTAGCCGCTTTCGAAAAGGAGCGCATAGGCGTTGATGGCCTGGGCGGCCAGATGCCCACGCTGCATGTTGCCCTCAAGATCGAAGTCGAAGTTCCTCGTCTTCTTCCACAGGCGCATGCCCCAGTTCTGGCGATGATCGACCCCGACCTGCTCGTAGGTGGTCATCTTCAACTTGTCGAACTCGTAGAAATATCCATCGACGCCGAAACCGGCCAGCACATGGGGAGAGCTGACATAAATGCCGCGCAGCAGCTGGCCATGGTTTGGTCCATCGTCAAACGTGCCGGGTTTGATGTTGACGGGCCGCACATCGAACAGGTCGATCGAGATATGGCCGGGCAGCAGATAGCTGGCCCGCACCCCCTGATAGGTGTAGCGCATGTTCAGCCCTTCGCGCACGCCCAGCAGCTTGCCGTTGCCGACCGGCATTTCATAGCGGCCGGGGCGCACGGTAACGCGGCCATATTGGCCCAGCGGCACCGTCACATCGACAAAGGCCTGATAGATATCGAACTGGTCCTGGTTGGGGCCAGTGACGAGATGGTTGCCCCACTCGCGGTTGTCGCCCAGTTCGAAATAGGCGCGGACGTAATTTGTCACGTGAAGGTCGGCATAAAGACGCGCGCGTGACTGCACTGGGCGGTTCTGGTCGCCGGCGGTGCGGCCGGCCACCGTGTGCGACCAGTCGGTGAAGTAGATGCGCTCGCTGCCGCCCAGCGTCAGATAGACGGTGGGGTCGTCAACAAACGAGATGTGCTTGATGCGATCGAGCAGCGGCGCATTGGCGGCGGGTTGCTCCGTCCAGTTTTCGGTCCAGCGCTGGGTCTGGAACAGGCCGGGCGGGCCAAGGCGGCCACCGGGCAGGGATTCGGCGGTGCCGGCGGCGGGCTTCGGGCTGGACTGGCCGATCGGCTGATCGGCGGCAGCGGCCGGCGGCAACGGCGCCTGAGGCGCAGCGAGGGACTGTGCCGCCACCTGATCGGTGGTTGCGGCATGGGCGGTGTGGGCTGCCAGCAGGGTGCCGGCCAGCGCGAGCAGGCTGGTGGTTTTCAAGGGTCCTCCCATCGGTCGTTTTCGTTGTTTGAGAAAGATGCAGAGGGGCGTCGTCATCGCCGCCCCCCGGCTTTGAAGTCAGGCGATCTCGGCTTCGCGATAGCGCAGCAGGGCAATGACGATGGCCCCGGTCAGCGTGCCGCAACCCATGATCATGGCAACGAACTGCAACGGGATATGCGCCTGGAACAGGGCACCGGCCGTGATCGGGCCCAGCGCCGCGCCGATGCGGCCAATGCCGATCACCAGCCCGGTGCCGCCGCCGCGCAGTTCGGCCGGATAGCTCTGGGCGATCATCGCATAGAGGCCCCCATTCCCGGCGTTGGTGAAGAAGCCGCCCAGGCAGGCAAGCAGCGAAAGCGCCGCGAGCGTGTGGACGCCCGATCCGAAGAAGGCGACCGCCACGGCACCGCAGATCATCGTGCCGATGAGAAGCGTGCGCACGCTGAAGCGCTGGGTCAGAAAGCTGAGCGTGATCGAGCCGAGCGCCCCGCCGATATTCGCCCAGACCAGCACGCCACCGGCCAGAGGCGCGGCAAAGCCCATGTCAACGACGATCTTGGGGATCCACTTCATCAGGAAGTAAAAGGTCATCATGTGCAGGCCATAGGCCAGCATCAGCATCAGGCTGATGCCCGCCACGCCCGGCGCGAAGAGCTGCGAGAGCGCGATGCCCTTTTTGGGGGCCGGGCGCGGAGGCAGTGCAGCCAGCGGCGCACGGCCCTGGCGCACCATTGTACGGTTGATCTTGGCCAGCGCATGGGCGGGCTGCTTCTGGACCAGAAAAGCGATCGTCTCGGGCACGAAGAACCAGACCAGCGGCAGGAACAGCACGGTCATGCCGGCACCGAAAACGAAAACCGACTGCCAATGCCCGGTCACCCCCAGCAGCGCCGAGGCAATGAAACCGCCCACCACCGCGCCGATCGGATAACCGCTCACCATGATCGCCACCGACAGGTTGCGCTTTTGCGCATTGGCGCATTCGGCAACGATCGCATTGGTCGCAGCCAGCATGCCGCCGATGCCCAGCCCCGTGTAGAGACGGAACAGCGAGAGCGTGTGCACATCGTGGGCATTGGCAGCCAGCGCCATGCCCGAGGCCATCACCACCAGGCAGGCCAGAGCTGTCGGGCGGCGGCCGATGCGGTCGCACAGCATGCCCAGCAGGAAGGCGCCGATGCCCATGCCGATGAGTTCCATCGAGAGCACCACGCCCAGCGCCTGCCTGGTGACATTCCAGTCCTTGGCGATGCCGGGCGAGGCGAAGCTGATCGACAGCACGTCGAAACCGTCAAGCGCGTTGAGCGCCGTGGCAATGCCGATCGCCACTTTCTGGCGAAAGTGCATGGGCTCGCGCGCGATGATGGCGCGTGGATCTTCCATGGGAATCCTCTCTCTGGCCGAATATGCTCGTTTCTGCACACCCAGGCGCGAAGGTGCTGACAGGAGAGGGCATGCCGGTTTTCGCGGCGGCAGGCCTTTCGGCCGCTTGTCTCTCCCTGTCGCGCCTTGTCTTGTCGGGGCGGTCTTGGCAGATTAGCGTGGCGGTGGGTGCATTGCGCCTAGACGTTCGTCGAGCCGGTCTGGCCCGGCAGGAAGAGAAGACGCGCCATGGACAGCATCGGGCTTGCCCCGCGTGTATTGCTGATCGACGATCACCCGCTGTTTCGCCAGGCCCTGGCCGCCACGGTGCGGCAGGCCCGGGCCGATGCGAGGATCGAGGAATATGTGACCCTGGCCGAGGCACGGGCGGCGCTGGGCGAGGCGGCAGCCTTTGTCTTCCTTGACCTGCGCCTGCCCGACGCCCAGGGATTGACAGGGCTGCTTGCACTCAAGGCGCAGGCGCCCGATGCCGCAATCGCCATCGTCTCGGCCACGGACGATGCGCTGACCGTGCAGGGCGCGATGGCTTGCGGAGCCAGTGGCTTCATTTCCAAGGCCGCCGGCGTCGATGAACTGACCGCGGCGATCGAGACGCTGTTTGCCGGCCAGGCATTCGTTCCCGAAGCTGCCGCCCCGGATGCCTCCGACCCGCTGACCCCGGCCCAGACCCGCATTCTCGAGGCGATCCATCGCGGGCTGATGAGTAAGCAGATCGCCTGGGAAATGGGGATCAGTGAGGCCACGGTGAAATATCATCTGACCGGCATTTTCCGCAAGCTGGGCGTGCAGACGCGCGCCCAGCTGCTGACCCTTGCGCGGCCCGGCGGCTAGGGCGCGCCGCGCCGGGCGCTCAACAAGGCCTGCAAGGCCAGCGGCGCGATCGGCTTGGCCAGCAGGGCGATGCCCTCGGCTGGCAGGCTTTCGGCCCAGCCCGAGGCGGGGGTCGCGGTGATCAGGATGCGCGTTTGGCACCGCGTGGCAAGCCCGCGCAACAGGCTCAGCCCGTCGCCATCGCCCAGGCAGTAATCGGCAATCACCACATCCCACGCGCCCCCTGCAGGAACAGAGCGTACCCCCTCGCAGGCCGTGACCACGCCTCCCCAGCGGCCGATCAGGGCGCTCGTGGCGATGCGCACATCCTCGTCATCCTCAACGCACAGAACCCTCAGCCCGGCCAGATCGACCGGAGCGAAGAAGGGCACCGGGCGGGCCGCAACCGCCGCGGCCACCGGCACGGTAACGGCAAAGGTGCTGCCCGCCCCCTCGCGCGAGCGCACCGAGAGCCGGTGCCCCAGCGCCTCGGCAATCCGCGCGACGATCGCCAGCCCCAGTCCTGCGCCCTCCGACAGCGCCTCTGCCCCGGCCAGGCGCGTGAACGCGCCAAAGGCCTGGGGCAAGCGGGCCGCATCTATGCCAACGCCGCTGTCGCGCACCTCGATGCGTATGGCCGGGCCCTCGTGCCGCGCGCAGAGCACCACGCGCCCGCGCGGCGTATAGCGCAGCGCATTGACGATCAGGTTCTGCAGGAGCGAGCGGAGCAGATCGCGGTCGCTGTGCAACCAGAACCGCGTCGGCATCACCACCAGCGACAATCCCCTTCCCCGGGCCATCGGCTCGAACTCTCCGGCCAGAGAGGCAAACAGCGCCCTGGCATCGACCGGCCCCGGATGCGGAGTGAGCGCCCCGACCTCGATCTGCGACAGTTTGAGCAAGGCGCCGAGCAGCCGGTTGGCGCCCTCCACCGCCTCGTCGGCCTTGCGCAGCAATTCGGCCTGCATGGCATCGGCCGGGGTCAACCGGGCATTGCCGATAAACAGCCGCGCGGCATGCAGCGGCTGGACAAGATCGTGGCTGGCCGCCGCGACAAAGCGCTGCTGGGCATTGGTGGCCAGCTCGGCCAGATGCCGCGCGGCATCGAGTTCGACATTGGCGCGGGTCAGTTCGGCGGTGCGCTGGGCCACGCGGGCCTCCAGCACTTCCTGGTTCTGCGCCAGCACTTGCTGGGCATGCTTGATTTCGGTGATGTCCGCCATGGTCATCAGAAAATCGCCCGAGACGAGCGGCCGCCCCCGCAGCAGAAGAACCTGCTCTGCCGCCCAGTTCAGTTCGGCATCGAAGGCCAGGCCGTGGCGCCATCCATCGGGCCAGGCCGGTGGCAAGGCCAGCGTATCGGCAAAGCCCTTGCCCACATACACCGCATCCGGCCCCAGCCCCAGAAATCCCAGCCAGGGGCCATTCCACGCGATCATCTCGCCCTGGCGGCCGAGCACGCACACGCCCTGCGGCAGGCTTTCCAGCGTGGTCTGAAGCAGTTCCCGGCTGAAGTGGACAGCATGGCCCGCCTCGTCGAGCAGGTGCGTGATCTCGGCCGGGGCATAGCGCCCCGCCGCCAGCGTCAACGCGATCACATTGCGCGCCGAAGATGCGCCGATGACCCCGGCGAGCAACCTTTCGGCCCGGCGCACAAGGTGAGGCGAGACCCGCGCCGCCTCGCTATCATCGCCCTGGCCGGCGGCCGCGCGCATCTCTGCCAGCGCCCGATCCGCCTCGGCAGCCCCCAGAAAGGTGGCCAGCAGGCGGCGCAAGTCGGCCACGGTCGTGTCGAGATCGGGCAGCAGCCTGGCGGGCGCATCGGCGCTCACCACAAAGGCCTCGGCCTGGATGGTGTCGATCAGCCGCGGCGCGGTGCGCCACGAAACGCCGACAAAGGCCAGGGTATTGGCCACCAGGCTGGCCGCAATCGCCAGCTCTTTCCAGCTTGTGTCCGGCAAGGCGCCGGACCATCCGCCCGCGCTGCCCTGGCCGCTCACAAAGGCCGGGGCCGCCACCGCCACCGCCCAGACCGCAAAGCCCACCGCGATCCCCGCGATCGCACCGCGGGCATGGCCGCCCCGCCACCACAGCCCGCCAAACAGCGGGGGGGCAAACTGGGCGAAGGCCGCCAGCGCCGTCATGCCCAGCTGAACAGGGGCGTGCTGCCCGCGCATGCCGGCATCGTAGAGCCAGGCGAGGGCGGCAATGGCAATCACGGTCGCGCGGCGCACGCGGACGATCCGCTCGGCCACATTGCTATGCCCGCCATGCGTCAGCGGGCGCAACAAAGGCAGCACGATCTCGTTGGAGACCATCCCTGAAATGGCGGTCAGCTCGACGATCACCATCGCCGCGCCTGCCGACAGACCGCCCAGCCAGGCCAGGAGCGCCACAGCGCCTGCCCCATGCGCGAGCGGGATGGCCAGCACCTGCATGACCGGATCGACTCCGGGCACAGCCAGCCCCGCGCGCATTGCCGTGCCAATGATCAGCGTCGCTGTGACCCACAGGCCGAAGTAAAACGGCAGGATCGCGCTGGCCGGGGTGATGTCTTCGACAGCCTCGATGGCGACAAAACCGAGGTGAAACTGGCGCGGCACGGTGAAAGCGGTGACCGTGCACAGGAATGTCAGCATGAGAAAGCTGGCCAGCGGGGTTGCCCCGGGCGAAGGCAGCGCCGCCCACAGCCGCGCGGGCAGGCTGGCTGATGGGCCAACCGGTGCCGCCATGAGCAACACGAGGCACAACCCCGCCACTGCCAGCAATCCGGAAATTTTCACTACGGATTCAAGGGATATGATGCTCACCAGCCCGCGATTGTTCTGCGTGAGGCTGGGGCGCTGTGTGCCAAAGCCGATGGCCATGGCGGCCAATGCCGCAACAAGCGCGGCGGCTGCGCCAGCATGGGCGCCCTGCGATGGCGTGTGGCTGCCGGTGGCCAGAACAGCGGCATCGACCAGCACCTCGAACTGCAGCGCGAAATAGGGCAAGGTGCCCAGCATGGCCACGGCGGCGACGACAACGCCCAATGTCCGGCTCTTGCCGAAACGCGCGGCGAGAAAATCGGCCAGTGAACCGACATTTTCCTGCTTGGCAAGCACGGCAATACGCCGCCAGATCGGCCGCAGCAGCGTGATCGCCATCACCGAGCCAAGGGCGTTGGCCAGGAACAGCCAACTGCCCTCTCCAGCACCGCCCACCCCGGCAAAATAGGTCCAGGCCGTGCAGATCGTTGCCAGCGACAGGCCATAGCGCATGGCCCGGTGGCGCGGGGAGGCCGCGCGTCCGGCCCGCCAGCCGACAAACGCCAGCAGCGCCAGATAAAACATCACCGCGACAACGAGAATATGGATGGCGGTCATGGCAGGGGCGATCGATAAAGCGGCGATGGCAGGCCATGCGCGCGGCCCGGACCCGACGGATTGGTTCGCTGTGTTTCGGTTTCCGTGATGAGACGGGACATGAACGACCTTTGTTGGCTGACGGACTGAACCGCACCGCGTTTGCCGGAGGCTACTTGGTTCAAGTTAGGCAGCCATGGAGGCGTCGTCCAGCCACACGCGCAGCGCCCGGGCCTGGGCTTCGGGCGCAAACGTGTTCCCGGTCTTGCTCATGACGAAAGCGCCTTCCCACAAACCGGAACCTCCGGGCAAGCCGGGGCGATTGAGGCCCGTACTCATCATCGAGGGCAGGGGCGGGCTGCAAGTCCGGGGCATCATGTCCCGCCTCCGTCTCCCTATCCCGCCAACCTGCGCTCCCTTGTTACATCCCCTTCGCATCCTCCAGCATCAGTTCTGCCGCCCTTGCGCCAATCGCCATCGCCGGCCCGTTGGTGTTGCCCGAAACGGTGGTCGGCATGATCGAGCAATCGACCACGCGCAGCCCGGCAATCCCATGCACCCGCGCGCGCCCGTCCACCACGCTGGTGGCGCTGTCATGGCCCATCTGGCAGGTGCCGGTGCCGTGCAGCCCCGCGCTCAGCATCCATTGCAGCTCCTCGGCAATCGCCTCGTCGCTTTGTGCTGCGGCGCCCGGCACGCGCTCTGCCCCCACGAAAGGCGCCAGTTCCGGCGCTGCCGCCCAGCGCCGCAGCGCGCGCAGCAGCTCGATCTGGCGCGCCTTGTCGGCCGGCGCGCTCCACCAGCCGGCATCCACCAGCGGCGGTTTGGCAGGGTCGATGTCGGTGATGGCAACGCTGCCCCGGCTGTCGGGCCGCAGGAAGAAGCCCGAGAAGGTGATGCCCGGCCGGGCGGTGATCGGCCCGCGCCCGGGCTCGGTCTTCATCTCCTTGCTGGAGCGCATGGCAAAGGGGGCGGCGGCCAGCTGGAAATCGGGCCAGCTGGCATCCCCTTGGCTCGACCACAACACGGTGAGCGGCATGCCCACCCGCGCCAGCGGCCCCTTGCCGGTGAGGAAATAGCGCAAGGCGTTCCTGTAGAGCCGCCAGCCGACATATTCGCGGTTGATGCCGGGGTGGTTCTTCAGGTCAAAGCTGATCGTCACCATCTGGTGGTCGCACAGATTGCGGCCCACGGCGGGCAGATGGTGCAGCGGGGCAATGCCAAGGCCGGCCAGCATATCCGCATCGCCAATGCCCGATCGCTGGAGGATCGCCGGCGACTGGAACACGCCGGCCGACAGCACCACCTCGCGCCTTGCGTGGAACACCACTTCGGCGCCATCCCGCCGGCAGGCAACGCCCGTGGCCCGGCCCCCTGCCACCACCACCCGGTCGATCAGCGTGTCGGTGAGGATGGTGAGGTTGGGCCGCTGCCGGCGCACCGGCGCCAGAAACGCCTCATAGGCCGAAGCGCGCCGCCCGCGCCGGTCCACCGTATACTGGCTGCGGCCGATGCCTTGCGCGTTGGGCGTGTTGATATCGTCCAGCCAGCCAAGGCCAAAATGCCGCGCGCCCGCCACCAGCGCGGCAAACACCGGCGAGCGATGCTCCGAAGGGGTGATCTGCAGCGGCCCCTGCCGCCCGCGGGAAGGGTGGGCGCCGGGCGCGGTGTAGCTTTCCATGGCGGCCAGGCAGCGCTGCATCTCCTCCCAGCGCCAGGCATCGAAGCCCATTTGCGCCCAGCCGTCATAATCGCGCGGCATGCCCCGCAGATACCAGGTGCCGTTCACCGCGCTCGATCCGCCCAGCCCCTTGCCATACACCTGCATGTCGTTCTGCCGGCCCAGCTGCGCGCGCACCGGAAAGGCCCAGAAATAGCGCGGGTTGCCCATCATCTTGATGAAGCCGCCGGCCATCTTGATGAACAGGTGCTGGTTGTCGCCGCCCGCTTCCAGCAGCAGCACGCGGATGGCCGGGTCGGCGCTCAGCCGCTCGGCCAGCACGCAGCCGGCAGAACCGGCGCCGGCGATGATATAGTCGTAGTCTTCCATGATGCGGGCGATCCTCTCGCGGGCCAATGGGGGTTGCGCAGGGTCTTTCTCCCCCGGCTTGGCGTGGCCCGGTGAGGGGCCTGGCCGGTGCCGGCGTTATCGCCACTCAAATAGAATCATAATTCTGATATGTCGAGGCGTGTTGACGGCGCCCCGAAGATTTCTAATAGATGAACCGATGAAACCCGATATCGGCCTGGCCACGGCCTTGCGCGCGCCCATGCAGGGCCGCTCCAAGGCGTCGTATGAACGCATGCTGGCGGCGGCAGAGGCGCTGCTGGTGGCGCATGGATCGGATGAGTTCACCCTCGCCGAAGTCAGCCGCAAGGGGCGGGTGTCGATCGGCTCGATCTACAATCGCTTCGAAAGCAAGGATGCGCTGCTGCATGCGGTGCAGCTGCGCATCATGGAACGGGTGGATGCGCAGATGCACGCGCGCATTGCCGCCGCGCGCCAGTCTGCCGCCAGCCTTGGCGCGCTGGTGCCCGCGCTGATCGAGGCGATCGCCGAGACATTGCGCGAATGCGCCGATCTGATGCGCCCGCTGATGCAGCGCGCCAGCAGTGATCCGCTGGTGGCGGCCACCGGCAAGGCCTCTTATGCGGCCACCGCCAATGCCTTCAAGGAAGCGCTGCTGGTGCATGCCGGCGAGATTGCCTATCCGGATCGGCTGCGGGCGGTGGATGCCGCTTTTCGCGTGCTCTATGCCTCGATCGCCCGCTATCTCGGCTTCGGTTCTTCCACCACCGCGGCGTGGGAGGGGGACTGGACGCTGCTGAAGGAAGATCTCGGCTACATGATTTCCGCTTTCCTGGCGACAGCACCGGCGGCCTGACCGCTTTCGGCCGGCCCTTGCGCAGGGCCGGCTTGACAGCCTGCGCCTGCTGCCCATATTCAGAAGCATTGTTCTGATTCAAAACAGGCCGCAGGTCAGCGGCGGGAGAGAGAGCATGCGCCACACCCCATCACAGCACCCCTGTGCCCTGCGCGGCCAGCCCCCGTCTGGAGAGCGGGTCAGAGAGCGGGCCGGAGAGCGGGCATGAACGCCATGGCCCTTGAACGGCGCGATTTTCTCGGCGGCGCGGCGCTGCTGGCGCTGGCGCTGGGCGTGCCGCTGGCGGCCCTGCGCCTCAGCGATCTGCCGGCCGACGAATGGCCCACCACCGGCCAGCGCCGGCTGCTGAAAACCGTCAGCCAGATGGTTATTCCCGCCTCGGGCACGGCAGGCGCCGGCGATGTCGGCGTAGCGCTTGACGAACTTGGGCGTGAAGGCCTGGAAGGTGCCGAGCACGTCGCTGACGATGAGCAGCTGACCGTCGACGTCCTCGCCGGCTCCGATGCCCAACACCGGGATGGGCAAC
>Ga0207806_1000395_pt1 | contig 10875 bp, 10 predicted proteins | sample LuqExpMetageno72_FD_187829 | JGI IMG/M metagenome (GOLD analysis project Ga0207806, IMG submission 187829) | Tropical forest soil microbial communities from Luquillo Experimental Forest, Puerto Rico - Sample 72 (SPAdes) | ecosystem: Environmental > Terrestrial > Soil > Tropical forest ...
AGCGCGTCAAACTTATAACGCCAACACATTTTCCATCTCGGACCAGCGGAACGCCAAGCATTGTGCGGAATCCGCCGAGCCTGCGGCCCTCATGGTAAGTGTATTCGGGATCAGCAAGCGCATCGGTTATTTGGACTGGGACCACACCCAAAGCCGTCCGCCCCACCAGTGTGCCTCGGCCGGGTTTGATTGGGTGCTCTCTCACATACTGCTGGTACTCTGGTGAACAGCCGTTATCCGCAGCGAGTCGGTAATATTCACCATCGCGCAGAACGATTTGGACATTTTCGGCTTGGCATAATTTGCCCGCCGACTGGACCAAGGTGGCGAGCACCGCGTGCAAGTCAAATGTTGAGCGGCTAATCACTTTCAACACGTCGGTGGTTGCCGCCAGTTGCTCTAGCGCATCGTCACGTTCGCGTCTTAGTCGATTGTTTTGCTCTTGCGGGTCCGTAGTGGACGCCCGTGCGGTTTTGCGAGCCCTCGACCCACCGCCGCGCCCCACCCTTGCCGGCTGTCCGCTCCCACTTTCTCGCGCCACATCGCCCTCTCTGACGGTCCACGACGACGCTCAATTGTATTCAAATATTACGATCCGCGCCATGTCCGGTTAGGGTGACGAGAGTCAGTTTAGCGATGTCGGCAGCTAGCCCGTTTGCCCCTAAGTGCTGATGTTGCGTTCCGGCGTGCTAATGACAGGGATGGACCAATTCGCATTTCATTCGGCTCATCATTTTGTGTAAACGCCACACCGAGGGTGCGCACGATGGGTGTCAGCGTGCGCCATGCTAACCATAACGATCAATCCTTTGTGACGCCGCGCAGAAGTCGGCGGGCCGTGGTGTTCTCAATTCAGTCAATACACACAAGGGAGTGTCGAATGCGCAGGCTTCTAATCGCCTTAGCAATTATAGTGCTGCCCTCGTTGGCTCTGGCGCTTGGTCATGGCGGTGGTGGCGGCCATGGTGGCTTCGGTGGCGGCCATGCTGGTTTTGCTGGCGGCCATGGTGGCTTCGGTGGCTGGCATGGCAATGCCTTGATTGCCCGCGGCCCCCGCTTGGCCGCATGGTCCGGTCATATGGCGGCCTGGAATGGTCATGTCGCCAATTGGAACCACTTTAACCACGGCCATTTCATTCATCACCACGGCCATTTCGTGCATCACCACGGCCGGGTCTTCTTCGTTGGCGGGCCATGGTGGTGGGACGAGTGGGGCGGCTACGGCTACTATGATGACGGTTGCTGGCAATGGGCCCCGACGCCATCGGGACTCCGCCACGTTTGGGTGTGCAGCGATTATTACTAACCTTAAGGCCCCCGCTTTAGCGGGGGCTGACGTGCCTCGGCGTCCACTAATTGACCGCTTCGGTTCATAAGCGGAGAGAGTGGTAGCCTTTTTCCCCTTGAGCACTTGGTACATTTACGAGTGAGAACATTCGCTATATTGCCTCAGCGTAAAAACGAAAACTCATCCCTAGCTCGATCTGTGTGTCAGCGTCACCATTGCAAATCAACGACTAGTCACATTGTCGCTGGTTAGCGACGCTGTTATGGTTGAACAGCGACGCTTCTGGGGGATGCCATGCCACTGTGGCAGAGATTGCTGGTCACACTGGTGACCATGGTTCTCACAAGTTTCCTTGCCGGACCGCTGTGGCATGCGTTATTCAATTCCGACATACCGAGCTATTTCAGCGGTCTTGTTGGCGGCTTAACAGCAGTGCCAATGTGGGAGTTCCTCAAAAGAGTAAGTCCCGCGCGGCCAGCTTTAAGAAGCGGCGGCACCGGAGCGTGCAATCAGCTGCGCGCAAAATCCGCGCCTGAGTTCTGTGATCGTTTATCGGCGCAGTGGAGGCTTGCATGTCCCGACTTACTATCTTCCTCGCACGACTACTGGGCCTTTTTACCGTCTTAGTCGTACTCGCTTTGCTGTTTCGTGGGAGCGCAATGGTTGAGATGGCGATTCCGAACCAGCCAGTCATGCTGATCTACGCCATCATCAGTCTCGCAATCGGTCTCGCTATGGTACTTGGGCACAATGTCTGGTCGAATGGATTGTTGCCTGCCGTGGTCTCCCTGGTCGGATGGTTGATACTCGCGAAAGGACTGCTGCTCCTTTTTATGACGCCCGAAATGCTGACGGGTTTTTTCGAGCAGATGCACTATGACGAGCACATTTATCTATATGTTGGCCCGTCTCTCGTAATCGGTCTGTATCTAATCTGGGCTGGCTTTAGCGCACAAAAATCGCGCGGATAGTCCTACAGATTGGAAAAACGCAGAAACAATTGGTTTCGCCGCGCTCACCCTATTATTTTGGCAAAGTAAAACAACTCGGCATGGAAGCGCCTCGCCTCATTATTGTCTGCGGCGTCCCTGGTTCAGGGAAATCCACATTGGCGCATCATGTGGTTGATCGATGGGGAGCGGTCAGCTTTGCGTCAGAAACGTTCGCAGACAGACTTGGCGTCGCGGCGCGGACATCTTCGGGGGATCTGACACAAGAGGCAATAACACATGCGTACTCGGCAATGGGTGCCGCAGTAACCGCCGCCCTTGGGTCTAGTAAGCTGGTCCTTGCTATCGGGTCGTTCAGAGCCGTACGTCAACGTACATGCTTTCGCAACATCGCAAGCAATATCGGCGCGAGCGTGACAGCTCTTCGGATTGCTTGCCCCGTAGCGATAGCCGCAAAGCGCGTGCGGTTGCGAATTGCTGAAGGCGAACGCGGCCCCACCGCTAGAGCGATTCGCCAAATCGATGTCGAATTGAATCGAGCAACGGACATCGACGTCACGCTGACCAATGATACATCAATTGAAGCCTTCTACCGACGAATTGATGCCTTAATAGAATCCTTTGGAAGTGCTACAAGGACTAGTTGAGCGAAAACATGTCAAAGCCGACTCTGCAAACAATCCGACGAGGTTAACCGTTAGCACGATTGAAGGGCGATATATCTCCAGCGATTTGATTGGACCTCGGCTCGGCGAGTGCTACTCTAAGCGGCAAGCGGATGAACAAAACTGGCTTCGAGTGCTGATTGCCGTGTCGAGGGCGGTCAAATGAGGCGGTTCGCGCTTGTTTCACTCATCGCTGCTGTGGCGCTCAATTTGCCCCTGCCGTTAAGGGCGCAGCAGCCAGCGATGCCGGTCATAGGATTCCTTACTACTGCTTCAGCATCGGCGCGGAGTGGAGATCAACTAGCTGCATTCCATCTCGGGCTGCAAGAGGCCGGCTATGTCGAAAACCGGAATGTCCTGATTGAGTATCGCTGGGCTGAGGATGATTACTCTCGGCTGCCTGTGTTCGCTGCAGAGCTGACGCGTCTTCGGGTTGCGGTGATCGTCGCGGCGGGCGGTCACGTTAGCGCACTGGCGGCACATAAGGCGACAAAGGATATCCCGATCGTTTTCACGACTGTGACGGATCCGGTCAAGGAAGGCCTTGTCGTCAGTCTCAACAAGCCGGGCGGAAATGCGACCGGGACCGCCGGGCTAACCTCGGAGCTTGACCCGAAACGGCTCGAGCTGTTGCACGAAGTCAAACCAACAGCCAAACTGGTTGGTGTGCTCGTCAACCCAAATCGTCCCGGAGTCGATAGCGAATCGCGGGAACTGCAGGCGGCCGCCGACAAGCTGAACCTGAAGCTTGAGTTCGGCAAAGCTACCACCGAGCGCGAGATCGATACCGCGTTCGCGACGTTAGCTTCACAACGAGTGGAAACACTTCTTGTCACGGCCGATCCATTCTTTAACAACCGGCGCGCACAAGTGGTCTTGAATGCAGCAAGCCTTTCGATTCCGGCGGTTTACCAATGGCGCGAGTTCGTATTGGCGGGAGGCCTGATGAGCTACGGACCAAGCATAACGGAAGCGTATCACCAGGCAGGCATCAACACAGGCCGCATCCTGAAGGGCGAGAAGCCCGCCGATATCCCGGTCGTGCAGCCTACGAGGTTCCAACTGGTCATAAACCGCTGGACCGCTAGGCATCTCGGCCTAACCCTGTCGCCAAACTTACTTAGCCGTGTCGATGAGGTGATCGAATAGGTTGACTTGTGTTCGCTGCTGGTTCTGAGCGGACGTAACTAGCTTGAGGCGGAGGAGTTTCTTATCGGTTGGCGCTACCATAAGTCCGACAGCAAACGACGATCATCTAATCTAGAAACTATTACAATCGAAGGGGTCATCACCATGCCAAAGAAGACCATACCAACAAAGAGGATTGGAATTCTGCACAGCGGTACGAGTGGGAAGCATGACAAGGAGTATAATAAATTCATTCAAAGCCTAAAATCGGCTGGCTACGCCCAACCAAAAAACCTCCAGATTACTGGGCCTCTTTGGGCGAAGGATGATCTCAACACGCTGCAGCAGCATGCCAAGACTTTGGCCACGACCACTCCTCGATTGGATTTGATTGTCGCGGCCGGTGGCTCCGCTTCTGCTATGGCGGCAACGAAAGAAACCAACGCTGCAGACCCCGTCAGCCCTATACCAGTCGTTTTCACGACGTACTTTGAACTAAACCGTCCTACTGCAAATAGCACTGGGGTCTGCGCGCGCACCTCCGAGCTCGACCCAACAAGGTTGTATCTGCTGAACCAGAGCTTTCCTGCTCAAGAAGTCGGTGCGCTCGTAAACTCGACTCGTCCCCAGTACAACACCCAAAAGGTCGAGCTGGACAAGGAGGCGGACAGGCTAGGGCTTCAACTCAAGCCCGAGGATGTAAATCGCAACCTCGGTGACCCAGCCACACTCATCAAACAGGCATTCGCGAACTGGCGCAAAGCGAGTATCACAACAGCGATCGTCACCGCAGACCCGATCTTCAACGATTATCGTCAGGACGTAGTCAAAGCCGCGCAAAGCAATAATATTAAAGCGATCTACCAATGGCACGAGTTCGTTGATGACGGGGGCGACCTGAGCTATGGGACAAGCCTAATGGAGGCCTATCAACTGGCGGGCACGATTGCGGGTCAAGTTCTCGACGGCGCCGACGCCGCGAGCATACCGGTTCAGCCGCTGTCCAATATCGTGCTGGTCATTAACCGCACAACCGCCAAGCTAATCCCCAAGGCGCTGCTCGCCGGCGCCCGTCTGGCCCGGGGCAAGTGAAATAAGATTCCGTCCTGAACCATGAGACCGCTAAAGCGCTTGGCGGAGCGCGCTGGTACTTATTTGACGACAGTGCTGTGGTAGTCACAGGCTATTACATTTCGCAAGTGTCACGCTTGCATTGCGGCTGAAGAAGCACAAGCATCCGGTTATCGGTCACCAATGGCGCAAGTTGTGCGCGACTCGTCAGAGGATCGAAACGGGAGCCAAATTTGCAAACGACCGAATGGAACAGTTCCCGTGCACTTGCGGTGGTCGTGGCCGCCACACTGTCGTTCGCACTGATCCCTGGCGGCTCGGCTTGGGGACAAGCGTCCATGGACAACTCCGGCGGCACAATAAATCTTGGCGGCCGTGGCTGGTCTGCGCCAGAAGGCAGGCCCGATGTATCGGAACGCTCGACCAACCAGTTTCAATTCGAAGTCCGTGGTGGGTTTGCGACCGACTACATCTATCGCGGGACGACATTGTCCGATCACAAGCCGGCCGTTGGCGCCGCCGCCGAAGCGACATTCGCTCAGTTCTACGCCGGCGTTGCAATAGCGAGCGTCAAGCTGCCAACCCAACCCGCCGCCGAAATCACGATGAGCGGAGGTGTGCGCCAGAAGATAGCAGATATCAATTTCGATCTCGGCGTAACCTACTTCCTCTATCCCGGCGAGACATCAGTTAGCGCGACCCAGGGCGTTGATTATTGGGAAGCGGCGATCCGTGCCGACAAGCGAATAGCCGAGTACGTCCGCGTTGCCGGTGGATTTGCTTATTCGCCAAACGTCTCCAACACCGGCGCCTGGAGCTGGTATGCGGCCGGCGGCGTGGGCCTCGAGGTGCCGAGCCGGCTACTTCCACCGGACATCGCAGTATCGTTTACCGGCGGTGCCGGCTATTCCTGGTTCGGCAATCAGTCGCAAGAGTTCGGCGGCTTTGCATTGCCCGCCTATCTCAATTGGCAGGCTGGCGTGACTTTCACCCGCAAGATCTTCAATCTCGACCTCCGCTATTACGACACCAATCTCTCGAGAGAGAATTGTTTTGTTCTAACCGGCGATCCGAACGCAAGGCCCGGCGGAGTCATCAATCCCGTCACGAATCCCGAGGGCCTGACTTCGAGTTGGTGTAGCACCACCTTTGTAGCGAAGATCTGGTTTGCCCTAAACTAGCCTCTCGAGGAGAGCCATGTACGATGCGTGTGTCAAAATCGATACGCGCGAATTTCATCCGCCGAGGGCTATCGCAATACCTACCTGTGCAATGCCGATGGCCACCATGATGACGCCTGTTGCCCATGGCCGAAGCCCGGCATAGCGCGCGAAAAGAAATCCACAGGTGAATAACAATATGACGGCGATTGCATTGGAGGTTCTCAGCGCCAATCTGGGATCTTCAATAACAATAAATGGAATAACAACCGGAAAGGTTGACAGGACGACAATCATGCAAATGCCCAATGCACCTAGGTAGTCGCGCCCCATCAGCTTTTGGTGCATTTCAGAGGAGGACATCTGGACAATTCTTTCGCGTATCAATTCAAGTTGCATTGGCTGAAAAATTGACGCGAGCAGCGTCGGTAGTTCGTTTGCAATTATCCGATGAGCGTCTTTAGGATCCGGTGTCTCACGTACGGCCTTCATTGCCAAGGCGTTGCGCCCGCGTTCGCCAATCCGGGTCATCAGGTACATTCCGGCATCGATGATCCCCCACGCTAGATTGCACCCGAGCGCAGCGATCACCATGGTGCGGATCTGAAAACGGTCCGCCGTAGCGACGCTAACTGCGCCAGTTATGGTTAGCGCCATGATCAACCCAAAAAGGATTTCAGAGAGACGCTCAACAGGTTCGAGTATGCGGTCCGTCGATCTCATGAAAATCTCCAATGACACGAATACTTTGATAAGATTTGTATCGGTTGGGACTGGCCAAACCGATGTACTGCCAAACAAGCCAAAAGAAAGTTCGCTTTATTCCGACGAATTGGGAAGGGAGATTTTGTATTTGATCGGCCTTCGAGCCCTCTGGTAGTGCTACTGGTAGCGAAGGCACGAGGTTTTTCTATGATGAAGAAGGGGGCGAATGGGAGTGAATGGGGAGGAAGACATGAAGCGCGAGAAGTGGCTATTAGCATTAGGACTGGCCGTCGCCGTCGACCTTGGTCCGTCCACGTTGCATGCGGCTTCGATCATCGATGAATGGGCGAGCGTGCAAGTGCCCCCGGCACCAGCGCTGAAGCCGGTAACGGTCGATGCGAAAACGACCGCGCTGCTAATCTTCGACCTCGTCAAACCATTCTGCAACCCGGAACGCTATACCCGCTGTCCGTCAATGCTTCCGGCTGTTAATAAACTGGCCACCGAGGCCCGTGCGAAGGGTGTGATGGTCATCTACACTAGCATTCCCTCTGTGCCGAAGACCGCTATTGTCGACGAACTCACTCCCACTGCAAACGACATGTTCATGCAGTCGGGGACTGATAAGTTTCTCAATACTGATCTGGAAAAAATCCTCAAAGATCGCGGCATTACAACCATCATCGTGACCGGACTGGCTTCAAATGGCGCTGTTCTGGAGACGTCGAGCGAGGCGGCGTTGAAGGGCTTTAAGGTTATCGTGCCGCTTGATCTGACCACTGCGGTTACCACTTATGCGGAGCAATTCACGGCTTGGCAGTTAGCCACTGGGCCGATTATTTCTCCGAACATCACAGTGACCACATCCGATATGATCAAGTTCTGAAAGCCGATCATCCTGCGGCAGCCGTAGACTGTGATGGTCCAAGCGATGACCCATCACTCATCGTTCCAGCCCCCGAGCTGTTCCTTTTCAAGCATCTTGCATACCTCCATCGGGGCCGGATCAAGGTTAAAGACCTTGTCGTTGGCGCCGGGCCTGAGCCAGGTTCCGGTCGTCGTGTCGCAGTCGCCGCCGAAGGCGATACCGCGGACGTTAAGGCTGATCGACAGACCGTCGCTGCTCGACGATCTGTCGATCGTAACACCGCCGCGGTCGCAATCGACCGAGCAGTCTATGGTCTTCTCCCCAAGGCAATCGCCGCTGGTCGCCAGCGTGCGCTTGTCGCCGCGGCGTTTTAGCGAAAGGGCGAAATTGTAGTAAATGTGGTCCGGGTTTTTGAAGACATAGGCGCCGCCAGCATCATAGCCCGAAACACGCAGGAAAAATGTCAGCTGCGTGACCTTCTGCCGCGGATGGGTGGCGAGATGTTTTGCATCGTAGACGCGGCGCCAGCAGGCTTTGCGGCCGGGCTCAGCGGGCAGGATTTTTTCGGCCGGCCAGTGCTGCATCTGCGCAGCGGCTGGTTTCTCGGCGCGGACGTCAGCCGAGCCAAGGAGTGCGGCGGCGAGCAGAGAGCAGCAGACAATTCGTCTTTCCGCACCGAACAGCATAATCAATTCTCACTGTTCAGCCGACATTTGCCAGATGGATATCTAATTTATGTGGTTAGTTACGACGGTACGTGTAAACACGCGTCGTGCGGTTCTTTTCATACGGCAATTTGCGTACCAATCTCCACTACGCGGCCAGTGGGAATACGGAAATAGTCGGTGGCGTCGTTAGCTGTGCGCGTAAGCATGATGAAGAGATGGTCCTGCCAGCGCGGCATCCCCGAGCGTTCTGCAGGCTTGAGAGATCGGCGCGATAGGAAAAAGGAAGTGGACATAATGTCAAACTGCCAACCGAGGCCGCGGGCAATCGCCAATGCCTTCGGAATGTTTGGCGTTTCCATAAATCCGAAGCGCAATCGAACCTTAGAAAAAGTGTCGCTGATTTTCTCGATTTGAACACGCTCCTCTACAGGAATGCGCGGAGTGTCGGCAGATTGCACGGTCAAGATGACGTTTTTCTCATGCAGAACCTTATAATGCTTGAGGCTATGTAGAAGTGCTGTCGGGCAACTCTCCGGGTCGCTAGTAAGAAACACGGCCGTCCCGGGTATTCGGATCGGTGGCTTAGCTTCTAAAGCTTTCACCAAACCTTCGAGAGGAAGCTCTAGCCTTCGAGTTTTATTAAACAGAACGCGTGATCCTCGACGCCAGGTGTACATAACAGTGATTGCGACACACGCGAATGCAAGAGGTACCCATCCTCCTGAAAGGATCTTCATTGAATTTGCTACGAAGAAGGTGCTGTCAATAATCACGAATGGGACGATCATAAAAACGGCAGCTGCCAAAGACCAATGCAAACCCCGCCAAATAACGATAAAGGCCATTAACGCGGTTACAACCATTGTTCCGGACACAGCAATTCCGTAGGCTGAGGCAAGAGCATCCGATGATCGGAAAAGGCCGACCAAAAGAATGACTGCAAATGCCAAGAAGGCATTCACACGAGGCACATAAATCTGTCCTTCAAGAGATTCCGAGGTGTGACGGATTTCCAAGCGTGGTAACAGCCCAAGTTGAATTGCCTGGCGGCTTATTGAGTAAGCCCCTGTTATCACAGCTTGGCTGGCGATAATCGTTGCGGCAGTTGCAAGCGCGACCATGGGCAAAAGTGCCCAACTCGGGTACATAAGAAAAAAAGGATTTTCGATAGCCGCTGAATTTGTGAGCACCATCGCGCCTTGGCCGAGGTAATTGAGGGCTAGCGATGGCAGAACGAGTGCTAGCCAAGCAGATTGTATTGGCCGCTTACCAAAGTGGCCAAGGTCCGCATAAAGAGCCTCGGCGCCCGTGACCGCTAGAAATACCGCACCTAGTGTCAGAAATCCGATCTTACCGTGGGTGAGAAGAAAGTTGACTCCGTAGACCGGATTAATTGCCGCCAGAATGCCTGGATCATTTGCGATGTGAAAAATTCCTGGCAGCGCAATAAAAACGAACCAAAGGGTCATAATGGGACCAAACAACGCCGCAACTTTGGCGGTACCCTTAGATTGTGCTATAAATAAAATGGTGAGGATAACGATTGTCAGCAGTACGATGTACGGCTCTACTGTCGGCGTCGCCAGCTTCAATCCTTCAATTGCCGAGAGAACGGAGATTGCTGGCGTGATGACAGCATCGCCGTAAAACAATGATGCGCTTATCACACCAAACAAGAAGACAATGCCGGCTCCCCGTCCAAGCGCACGCTGCGCAAGAGCCATCAGCGCTAGCGTTCCCCCCTCACCATTGTTGTCGGCACGCAGCAGGATCAACACGTATTTGACTGTGACAATTAATATTAACGCCCACAAGATTAGTGATACGACACTCAAAACGGCATCTGAGGTTACTGCTTGGGTAGAGCCGCCGGCCGCTGTAATCGCTTCGCGAAAGGCGTAGAGTGGGCTCGTCCCGATGTCCCCGTAGACCACGCCCAGGCTGCCGACAGTAAGCGCCCAGAACCCGGCTTGGGCGCCCCCTTTTTGCACGCCACGAAGTGATGGAATGGCGCTCTCAGCCGGAGTAGCCATTTCTTTCGACATAATGTTTTTCCTTAGGTTGGCGGCGTGGAGCCAACGACCACAGAGTACCGTCATTGTCGAATGTGGCAATACGTTGCGGTACCGCAACGAAACCTGAACACCTCCAACTTTTCGTCAAGAGGTACTTGGTTCTAGTAGCGAAGCCCTTACTTTTTCGAAATGAAGAAGGGGTCGAGAATAGCGAGGAAGACATGAAGCGCGATAAATGGCTATTAGCGTTAGGACTGGCCGTCGCTGTCGGCGCTGGCGCGTCCACGTCGCATGCGGCTTCGATCATCGATGAATGGGCGAGCGTGAAGGCGCCGCCGGCGCCCACGCTCAAGCCGG
>Ga0207806_1000397_pt1 | contig 10862 bp, 8 predicted proteins | sample LuqExpMetageno72_FD_187829 | JGI IMG/M metagenome (GOLD analysis project Ga0207806, IMG submission 187829) | Tropical forest soil microbial communities from Luquillo Experimental Forest, Puerto Rico - Sample 72 (SPAdes) | ecosystem: Environmental > Terrestrial > Soil > Tropical forest ...
CCACGATTTCATGCTGGATTACAAGCGCTACAAGGGCCGCGAAATGCCCTTTGACGAGCAGGTCGCCAGCGTGAAGAAGGACGTCGATTTTGGCGCGGCGCTGGGCATGAAATACATCCGCGCGCTGGTCTCGATCGCGCCCGAGGTGCTGGTGGCGGCCGCGCCCTATGCCGAGGAAAAGGGCATCAAGATCCTGATTGAGGTGCACGCGCCGCTGCATTTCGACCACCCCTGGATCATCCGCCATGCCGAGGCTTTCGAGAAATCGGGTTCGGACGCGCTGGGCTTCCTGCCCGACATGGGCATGTTCCTGTTCGGCTTTCCGCCGGTGTGGAAAGAGAAATTCATGCGCATCGGCGTGCCGGCGCATATCGCCGACTATATCGAGAAGGCCTATGCCGACCGCGTGCTGTCGGAATATGTCATCCTGAACGTGCGCGAGATGGGCGGCGTGGGGCCGGCCCTCGCCATGGCCGAAACGCTGCGCCACAATGCCGCTTTCGAGCCCAGGCGCATGCTCGACTACATGCCGCGCATCCACAATGTGCACGGCAAGTTCTACGAGATGACCGAGGATTATGTCGAACCCTCGATCCCCTATGACGAGATCGTCAAGGTGCTGCAGCAGGGCGGTTACACCGGCTATATCTGCTCGGAATATGAGGGGAACCGCTGGATCGAGGACGCGCGCGAACCTGACTCGGTCGAGCAGGTGCGCCGCCAGCAGGTGATGCTCGCCCGCCTTCTGGGCGAGGCCGAGGTGCCTGCCCTGAAAACCCCCGTGGCCGCATAAGGGAGACAGGCGCCATGATGGACAACAAGATGATCGTCGAAGGCAGCCTCGCGCAGGTCGAGGGCGGCTTTTCGTTTCTGGGGCGGCTGCCCTATTACCGCGGCCTTGGCCTCTCGATGATCGAGGACATTGCGGTCAGCGTGGATGGCGAGGCAATGCCGCGCGAGGCGATCCGCTTTTCGGTGCGGGGCAGCACCTACACGCTCGACGAGATGGAGACGGTCTACGACAATCGCTGGAATTTTGGCGAGAAGGCGCAGATTATCGTGCTGAAAGAGGGCGGGCTGGCGCCGGGCGCGCATGCCGTTGAATTTGCCGTGCGGATGCGGGTGTCCTACCTGCCTTTCGTGCCCACGACAAAGGATGCCAAGCAGCTGCAACTGGCCGCCTGAGCGGGCCGGCTGCTTTGGCCAGACATGCATATTGGAATGGTGATTGCCGGGCAGAATCCAGCTTGCCCGGCATTTTTTGCCACAGGAAAGCGCCGTATGAGCCAATTTTGGAATTGACGTTTCTGTCAATTTCGGATGCGGTGGCGCGCTATGCCTGACCAAATGCCGCAAGACGATACGCCCCGCAGCGACCCCGCGCCCGCCCGCCGCCGGGCCGGCTCTGCGCGCCAGCCCAAGCAGCCGCGCTCGCAGGCCTCGCTCGAGCGGATGCTGCAGGCCACGCAAGCGCTCATGCTCGAGCGGGGCAACGAGGATTTCACCCTGCAGGATGTGGGCAATCTGGGGCAGGTGTCGATCGGCTCGATCTATCTGCGCTTTGCCGGCAAGGACAATCTGGTGCGCGCCGTCATCGCGCAGGAGTTCGAGCGTATCGAGCATGACGAGCGCGAGATGCTGATCCGCGCCATCGGGGAATCGGCTTGCCTTGCCGATTTTATCCCGCGCTATGTGACCGCCTATGCCGAAATGCTGCGCCAGCACGCGCCCTTGCTGCGCCTCATCATGGAGCGCGCGCAGCACGACCCGCTGGTGTCGGAGCCGGGCAAGCGCATCGCCCGCAGCTCGGACGAGGCCAGCACGCAGGCGATGCTGCGCTATCGCCACGAATTTGGCGGGCAGGACCACGAGCTGAAGGCCAATGCGGCCTATCAGATCATCTTCTCGACGCTGGCGCGCTATCTCAGCCTGGGTTCGGTGGCCGAGACGCGCGAAGAGGCGGATTGGGCCTCGCTCAAGATCGAGCTGGGGCGCATGACGCTGGCCTATCTCTCGACCGATCCGTGAAGCGCGGGGGCGCGGGCCTGGCAGGCGCGCAGGGCCGCGACAAAGGCGGGCACTTGCGAGGCATCGAGCCCGGCAATGTTGATCCGCCCCGATTCCGGCACATAGATCGCATGGTCGCGCCGCAGCGCCTGCGCCAGCCCCCGGGGCAGGTCGAGCAGGCTGAACATGCCGCTTTGCGCCGGGATGGCGCTCAGGTCGACCGCGCCCGCCACGCCTGCCGCCCCCAGCGCCGCGCGCGTTTCGCGCAGGCGCAGGGCCATGCCGGCCAGCTCGTCGCGCCACTGCGCCTCAAGCTGCGGATCGTGCAGAATGGCGGCGACAATGGCCGCCCCATGCGCTGGCGGCATCGAGTAATTGGCGCGGGCCAGCGCCTGCAGGTTGCCCGCCATCAGCGCGCGCTGCGGGGCATGGGTGCTGTGGGCCAACAGCGCGCCCACCCGCTCGCGGTACAGGCCGAAATTCTTGCTGCAGGAATAGGCCACCAGCGCCTCGGGCAACTGGTCGAGCAACAGCGCCAGTAGCGCGGCATCCTCGGCCAGCGCGCCGCCAAAGCCGTGATAGGCCACATCGACCAGCGCCACCAGGCCGCGCGCGGCGATCATCTGGCCCGCCGCCACGATTTGCGCGGGCGAGAGGCCAGCGCCCGTGGGGTTGTGGCAGAAAGGCTGCAGCAGCACCGCATCGCCCGGCGCTGCCTGCGCGATCGCCTCGAGCAGCGCCTCGGGCAGCAGTTTTTGCCGGGCCACATCGAATTGCGCGAAGCAGCGCGTGTGCAGGCCGGCCGCCGCCATGACCGGCACATGGTTCGACCAGCTGGGCGTGCCGATCCAGATCTGGCGATCGGCCTTGCCCGCCTTCAGCAGGTCGGCCGCCAGGCGCAGCGCGCCGGTGCCGCCCGGCGTTTGCATGGCCAGCAGGTCGGGCTGCGGCCTGCCCAGCGCCAGCGCGCCTATCGCCTCGAGAAAGGCCGGGTCGCCCTCGACGCCCAGATAGGCCTTGCTGGCCTGTTCGCGCCACAGCGCCAGTTCGGCCGCCTTTACCGCCTGCATGACCGGCGTGTGCCCGCTGGCGGCGCGATAGACGCCCACGCTCAGGTCGAGGCGCGCGGGGCGGGTGTCCTGCCGCGCGGAGCGGGCCAGGGCAAGCAGGGGGTCGGCAGGCTGGGGCAACAGGTCGGGAAAGGGCACTGGCAGGTCCGTGTGAGAGAAGGGCCGGCGATGGTGCCGAGCCTTTTCAACCTATCGCAGCGGGCGGGAATGCGGCTTGCATTCTTGGCGGGTTTGTGCCGATAATTGAGGATATTTTGCATGTTTTGCCCATAATGCGCACACAGCTTGCGCAGGGCTATCCGCATCAGGAGGCGCTTTTCATGACCATTGCCGGCCGGCTCGACCAGTTCGACCGCAGGATACTGGCCTGCCTGCAAGAGCAGGGCGACATTGGCCCGAGCGAGCTGAGCGGCAAGGTACACTTGTCGGCCTCGCAATGTTCGCGCCGTTTGCAGCGGCTCAAGGACGAGGGGTATATCGAAAACATCGTGGCCGTGCTCGACAAGAGCAAGCTGCGGCTGGGGGTGTCGTCCTATGTGGTGGTCAAGATAAAGGACCATTCGCCTGCGGCCGAAAGGCGGGTAAATGCGCTCATGTCCTCGCTCGACGAAGTGGTGTCGTGCGAATATCTGGCGGGCGAGGCCGATTACATGATCAAGGTCGTCACGCGCGATCTGGAAAGCTACGCCAGCTTCATTTCGGACAAGCTGATGTCGAGCGGGGACATCGAGTCCGTGCGCTCAAGCATTGTCCTCAAATGGATGAAGCGGACCACCGCCCTGCCGCTCGATTTCTGCTGAAGCGGGCAGGGGCGAGCCGAAACAGAATTGCATAATCTGTCCGATGGGCGATTTGCATGCATGAAGCTTGCGCAAAATTGGCAAATTTACCCATATATTTGTGCGCAATGCGAATAAACTGGCACATAATTGCAGATTTATGGCATTCTGCGCATGGTGGTCTTGACGGTCACTGGAGTGGCCGATAGCGTTTTGGCATCGGCGCCGCGCTGGCCATACAGCCAGGCAAACCAGCACCGAAAGAACGGATCGCAACAAGCAGATCCGGCACAGATGCTCGCAGGGGGCGGCACGGACTCGTAGGCAATCGAGCGTGTGCGCCTGTCGCACACGCCCTTAAATGGGGGTTACATAATGGATTTTCGCAGGGTTGCGCGTCATCGGCTGACGCGCCTGTCGTTGCTGTGCGCCTCGGCCATGTGCCAGGCGGCCATGCCCGCCCACGCACAAAGCGCGCCTCAGGCCGCCCCGCAGGATACGGGCGGCGACATCGTCGTGACCGCGCTCAAGCGCGACACCAACCTTCAGGACACGCCCATCTCGATCTCGGCGGTGGCCGGCGACACGCTGGTCAAGTCGGGCGTGCGCGACATTGCCGGGCTGAACGCGCCCAGCCTGAATTTCGTTGATGGCGGCCCGTCGAACCGGCGCGTGGTCATTCGCGGCATCCAGGCCGCGGGCGAACCCACCGTGGGCGTCTATTACGACGAAACCCCCGTAACGGGCGTTGTCGGGTCGAGCAGCGATGCGGGCGGCACCACGCCCGAACTGCGCCTGTTCGACGTGTCGCGCATCGAGGTGCTGCGCGGGCCGCAGGGCACGCTGTATGGCGCCGGGTCGATGGGCGGCACGCTGCGCGTCATCTACAACAAGCCAACCTTCAAGACCGAGGGCGCGGCCGACGCGACCGTTTCCTCGACCGATGGCGGCGGGCTGAATTACACGTTCAACGGCATGGTCAACCTGCCGATCGTGCGCGATCTGGCGGCGTTGCGCGTCTCGGGCTTTTACAGCCACGATGCCGGCTATATCGACAATGTGGCGCTGGGCATCAACAACATCAACCAGACCAAGATCTATGGCGGCCGCGCGCAATTGCGCATCACGCCCGCGCATAACGTCACGATCGACCTGGCCGCCTTCCTCAACCGCACCCGCACCGATACCAACAGCTGGACGCTCGAGGCCGGGCGCTTTGTCAGCGATGCGCTGACCCGCCAGCCCATTACCGACGATTTCAACCTGTATAGCGGCACGGTCAACTGGGACCTGGGCGCGGTCAAGCTGACCGGCATCGTCAGCTATCAGGACCGCTATCTGGCCAGCGGTTCGGATGTGACCAAATATATCCAGACGCTGCGCACCGCTGCCAGCTGCGCGCGCATTTACAACAGCGGCGCGACCTGCGGCTCCTCGACGCTGAGCAACTATTACGCCTTTGTCGACAACCAGATCCCCTCCGCGCTCGACCCGCAGCAGAACATGAAGACGATCTCGTCCGAACTGCGCCTCAGCTCGAACAGGTCCGGCCCGCTCAACTGGACGGTTGGCGGCTTCTTCTCGCGCCGCAAGATCGACGTGGCCAACCCGCAGGTGCACGCCGCCGCCGATGGCACGCTGCAGCCCGACGCCACGCTCATCACCGTGCGCTACATCAACGACCGGCTGAAACAGATCGCCGCCTTTGGCGAGGTCTCGTGGGACATCACCCGCCGCCTCAACCTGACCGGCGGCATGCGCTATTTCCGCTACGACCGCACCATTACCGGGCAAACCCCCATCGGTAACGTGCTGGTCGGCTCCTCGGTGCTGCCCCTTACCACCGTCGCCTCGAGCGAGGATGGCGAGATCTTCAAGGGCAATGCCTCGTACAAGATCACGCGCAACATCATGGTCTATGCCGAGGCCGCGCAAGGCTTCCGCCCGGGCGGCATCAACCAGACCATCGGGCTTGATCCCTCGCTCGCGCCCTACAGGTCGGACTCGCTGTGGAACTACGAGGTGGGCGTCAAGTCGACCCTGTTCGACCGCCTGCTCACGCTTAACGCCGATGTCTACCAGATCGACTGGTCGAACATGCAGATCACCGGGCGCACCACCAATGGCGCCTTCAGCTTCATCACCAATGCGGGCGCGGCGCGCGTGCGCGGCATCGAGGCCGAAGCCACCTTGCGCCCCATGCGCGGCCTGATCCTGCAGGGCAACGGCACCTATACCGACGCGGTGCTGACCACCAACCAGAGCACCACCGCCGTGACCGCCGCCGGCCTCAAGGGCGACCGCATCCCCTATGTGCCCAAGTTTACCGGCGGCGTTTCGGCCGAATACAACTGGGCCATGTCGAGCCGCATTGCCGGCATGGCGCGCATCGACTTGCGCCACGCCAGCGGGTCGTACTCCGACTTCCGCCCCACCGGCACCTATACCCGCTTCATGAAGGGCTACGAGCTGGTCAATCTGCGCGTGGGCGGCACTTTGGATGACGGGCGGCTGGGCGTTTATCTGTTCGTGAACAACCTGTTCGACACCACCGCCATCCTGCGCGCCACATCCAGCGCCATTCTGGTGGGCCGCACCGCCGTTACCAGCGCGCAGCCGCGCACCATTGGCCTGAACCTGCAAACCAAATTCTGATGCGCCACACCCCCAAGGAGTTGCAGCCATGAAATCCCCCCTTCTTCGCTCGACTGTTCTGGCCGCCATGGCCGCCTTTCTGGCCCCAGCGCTGGCCGCCCCCGCCAGCGCCGAGGATATTGTCATCCACGCCGGCCGCCTGATCGATGGCGTAACGGCCGTGCCGCGCACGCAGGTCTCGATCCTTATCCACGATGACCGCATCACCAGCGTCGTGCCCGGCTATCAGACCCCGGCCGGCGCGCGGGTGATCGACCTGTCGCAGCAGACCGTGCTGCCCGGCCTGATCGACGCGCATGTCCACTTGGGGCGCAAGCTGGCGGGCAACCCCATCGTCAACCAGGTCACGCTGAGCGAGGTGGACGCGGCCTATGACACGCTGCCCGGCTATGCGGCCATGCTGCACGCCGGCTTTACCACCGTGCGCAATGTGGGCGCGCCAACGGCGGTGGCCGTGGGCCTGCGCCGCGCCATCGATCTGGGCGATGTGGTTGGCCCGCGCATGATGGTGGCCGGAACCCCGCTTGGCCCCACCGGCGGCCACAGCGACCCGCACAATGGCCTTGCCCCCGACATCGAGGGCGACCACTGGGCCGATGCGGTGATCGACGGGGCCGACAGCGCGGTGGCCGCGGTGCGCCGCCTGCACCGGCAGGGCGCCGATGTCATCAAGATCATGCCCAGCGGCGGCGTGCTCTCGCGCAATGACAACCCCGACCTCACGCTCATGAGCGATGCCGAGATCAGCGCTGTGGTGAACACCGCGCACAGCCTGGGCATGAAGGTGGCCGCCCACGCCCACGGCACCGAGGCGATCCGCCGCGCCGCCGCTCTGGGCGTCGACTCGATCGAGCACGGCTCGTTCATCGATGACGAGGGCATCCGCCAGATGAAGGCGCATGGCACCTATTTCGTGCCCACGCTGCTGGTGGCCGCCAGCTTCCTCAAGGTGGCGCAGGAACACCCCGAGCTGATGAACGCCTCCTCGGTGGCCAAGGCCAAATATGTGGCGCCGCTGGCCACGGGCAATTTCATGCGCGCCTATCGCGCGGGGGTGAAGCTGGCCTTTGGCACCGACACGTCGGTGGGCGAGAACGCCAAGGAATTTGCCCTGCTGGTCAAGGCCGGCGTTACGCCCGCCGACGCCATTCTGGCCGCCACGCGCGAGGCGGCCAACCTGCTGGGCCGCTCGGCCGACATTGGCACCGTGCAGGCCGGGCGCTATGCCGACATCGTGGCCGTGCCGGGCGACCCGCTGGCCGACATCACGCAGATGGAAAAGGTCGACTTCGTGATGAAGGGCGGCAAGCAGTACTGAGCTGCAAGCAGGGGCCGGCAGGCGCGAGCGCCGGCCCCATTCAAGGGTTTCCCCATGATTTTCGGACGTATCAAACCGCTCGAGGCGATGCTCGAGGCGGCGCAGGAGCGTGGCTTGCCGCGCAGCCTGGGGCCGGTGCAGCTCACCCTGCTGGGGGTGGGGGCGATTGTGGGCACGGGCATTTTCGTGCTCACGGCAACGGCGGCGCAAAAGGCGGGGCCGGGCATGTTGCTCAGCTTTGTCATTGCGGGCGCCATCTGCGCCTGCGCGGCGCTGTGCTATGCCGAGATCGCCGGCATGGTGCCGGTGTCAGGCTCGGCCTATACCTACACCTATGCGGTGGTGGGCGAACTGCCGGCGTGGATGGTGGGCTGGGCGCTGATCCTGGAATATGCCGTGGCGGCCAGCGCTGTATCGGTGGGCTGGTCGGGCTATTTCATGGGGCTGCTGGCCAGCGCCACGGGGTTCGAGCTGCCGCCCATGCTCTCGGCCGGGCCGGTGTGGACGCTTCAGGGCTGGGCGGTTCATGTCGATATCAGCCATGGGCTGATCAACATTCCGGCCATGGCGGTGGCGCTTTCCATTACCGCGCTGCTGGTGCTGGGCACGCGCGAGAGCGCGCTAGTCAATGCGCTGCTGGTGGCGGCCAAGGTGGGGGTGCTCACCGTCTTTATCGCGCTTACGCTGCCGGGCATTCATCAGGGCAACTTCACGCCTTTTGCGCCCAACGGCTGGTTTGGCCCGGCGCAGATGGGGGCGGCCAGCGGATTGGGCAGCGGATTGGGCATTGTCGGGGCGGCGGCCTCGATCTTCTTTGCCTATGTGGGCTTTGACGCCGTCTCGACTGCTGCTGAGGAAACGCGCAACCCCCAGCGCAACGTGCCGATCGGCCTGCTGGGCAGCCTGGCGCTGTGCACGCTGTTCTATCTGCTGGTGTCGGCAGGCGAGATTGGCGCTGTGGGCGCGCAGCCGGTGCGCGGGGCCGGCGGGGCCATTCTGGCGCCGGGCACGGCCGCCTTTCGTCAGGCCTGCTCTGCTGCGCTCCACGCCGGCGATCTGGTGTGTTCAAACGAGGCGCTGGCCCATGTGCTGCGCGCGACAGGCTGGCAGGTGATGGGCAACATCACCGGGCTGGCGGCCAATCTGGCGCTGCCCTCGGTCATTTTGATGATGATGTTCGGCCAGACGCGCATCTTTTTCGTGATGGCGCGCGATGGCCTGCTGCCCGGCAGGCTGGCCGCGGTGCATCCGCGCTTTGGCACGCCCCATGTGGTCACCATGGTCACGGGCGGCTTTGTGGCGGTGGTGGCCGCGCTGCTGCCGGTGGGCAAGCTGGTCGACATTTCCAATTCGGGCACCTTGTTCGCCTTCCTGATGGTGGTGGTGTCGGTCATGGCGCTGCGATTGCGCGATCCGGGGCGGGCGCGGCCGTTTCGCACGCCGTGGCTGTGGGTGGTGGGGCCGGGCACGGTGCTGGGCTGCGTGGCGCTTTATCTCAACCTGCCGTGGGATGCGCAGATGGTGCTGCCGGTGTGGGGCGCGCTGGGCCTGCTGGTCTATGCCGGCTATGGGTATCGCCATAGCCGGGTGGGGCGGGGCGCCGGCGGCACGCCGCCCGCCCCGCGCCAGGGGCCTTAGCGCGGCCCGACCGGGCGGGCCATGCCGGCAAACACATGCCAGTTCTCGCCCTCGCGCACCCATGTGTGGGTTGTCTCGTACCACTGGTCGACCGGCTTGCCATCGGCCTGGCGGGTCATGTGGGTGCGGTAATAGATCACCGCCGTATTGCCGTTCATCGAGAAGTCGACAAAGTTCATGGTCAGCTCTTCGTGGCTGACATGCAGCGTGGCGGCGCTGGCCTTGAGCTTGTCCACGCCCATGGGCCCGCCCACATAGGGCGGCCACGACAGGTAGTTTTTGGCCAGATTGTTGGCATAGCTGCGCAGGTCGCCCTTGGCCCGCCCGGCATAGATCGATTGTTCCAGCGTCCAGATCGTATCGCGGGCGGTGTCGATTTCGGCTTTGGTCTGGGCGCTGGCGGGGGTTGCGGGCAGGGCCGCGCCCGCCATCAGGCACAGGGCGCCAAGGGCGGCTGCAACTTTGCGTGTCATGGTCAGTCTCCCAAAAGGGCATGTGTTAGACGTGGATCGCGATAGTCTTTATTTCCAGATATGCCTCTATCGCAGCGCGGCCAAACTCGCGGCCCCAGCCCGATTGCTTGAAGCCGCCAAAGGGCGCGTTGGTGCCCGGATGGGCATGGGCATTGATGCTGACCGTGCCGGCCCTGATGGCTCCCGAGAGCCGGTGCGCCATGGCCAGATCGCGGGTCCACACGCTGGCCAGCAGGCCATAGGGCGTGTCGTTGGCCAGCGCGGCTATGGCCCCCACATCCAGCGTGTCGAAGCTCTGGATGCAGGCGACCGGGCCGAAAATCTCCTCGCGCATGATCTGCATGTCGGCGCGCACATCGGTGAACACGGCCGGCGTCATGAAATGGCCGGCCCGCGCCAGCCTTTGCCCGCCCGTGGCCAGCCTTGCGCCCTGCGCCTGGCCGCTGGCCACATGGGCCAGCACCCGGTCGAGCTGGCGGGCCGAGACCAGTGGGCCGATGGCCGCATCGCTCATGCCCGGCCCCACATCGAGCGCGCAGGCCAGTTCGACCACACGGTCGGTGAAGGCCTGGGCAATGTCGGCATGGGCAAACAGGCGCGTCGCGCTCACGCAGTTCTGCCCCTGATTGCCAAAGGCGGCGCGCACGGCCGCCTGCGCTGCCTTCTCGACATCGGCGTCGGGCAGGACGATGAAGGGCGCCTTGCCGCCCAGCTCGAGGCTGACCTTTTTCATGTTGCCCGATGCCGCCGCTATGATCTGGCGGCCCACAGCGGTCGAGCCGGTGAACGAGATCTTGTCGACATCGCTGTGCGCGGCCAGCGCGGCCCCGGCCACCGCGCCGCGCCCGGGCACAATGCCGAGCACGCCCTCGGGCAGGCCGGCAGCAGCGCAGATGTCGGCCAGCGCCAGCGCGGTCAGCGG
>Ga0207806_1000399_pt1 | contig 10790 bp, 12 predicted proteins | sample LuqExpMetageno72_FD_187829 | JGI IMG/M metagenome (GOLD analysis project Ga0207806, IMG submission 187829) | Tropical forest soil microbial communities from Luquillo Experimental Forest, Puerto Rico - Sample 72 (SPAdes) | ecosystem: Environmental > Terrestrial > Soil > Tropical forest ...
AGAGCTGCCGCCCGCCGCCCTGCCCGCGCCCCGCGCCCGCCGCCTGGCCGCGCCCGCGCCGCCGGCACTGCCCCCGCTGCTGCGCGCCGATGTGGAGAAAGCCATCGCCGATCTGGGCGAGACCTATACCGGCGACCGGCGCTGGCGCATCGAGGAGGCAGAGCCCGTGCTGGAACCTGCCGCCGAAGCCGCCCCCCCCGGCGAGGAGGCCGCCCGCGCACAGGCCGCCGCCAATGCCGAAGCCGCCCGTCGCGCCTTTGCCGAAAGCCGGCTGGGGCGGATTGCCACCGGCCTTTATGCCGATTTCATCCTCACCGGCGGCGATGGCGCGGGTGCTGGCGGCTGGCAGGTGTGGGTCAGCGGCCGGCAGGTCTATGCGGCAGAGCGGCCCGCGGCCTGATCCTCAGGGCAGCGGCATCTCGGGCTCGGCCGGTTCTTCCGGGCCTGCCGAAGCACGCGCGGCCGCCCGCCGCTCGGTAAACCACATGACGACCAGCGTGCCCTCGAACAGGATCAGCAGCGGCACCGCCAGCATCAGCTGCGAGGCGACATCGGGCGGCGTCAACACCGCCGCTGCCGCCACAATGCCAACGATCGCATAGCGCCGCGCCGCCTTCAGCTGCGCCCGGCTGACGATCCCCGCCCGGTTCAGCAGCATCAGCAGCACCGGCAGCAGAAAGCTGACGCCAAAGGCAAAGATGAACTGCATGACAAGATCGAGATAATCGCCGGTGGAGGGCAAGGCCTCCAGCTTCAGCCCGCCCAGCGAGCCGCCAAAGCCCAGCAGCCAGCGAAAGGCATTGGGCATCACCACATAATAGGCCAGCGCCGCGCCCGACAGGAACAGCACCGGCGTGGCAATGAGGAAAGGCAGGAAGGCCCGCTTCTCACGCGCATAGAGCCCGGGCGCGATAAACGCCCACAGCTGGTTGGCGATGACCGGGAAGGCAAGCAAAAGCCCGGCAAACAGCGCCACCTTCAGCTCGACGAAAAAGGCCTCGTAGAGCTTGGTGTAGACCAGCCTGCCCTGGCCATCAGGAAAGGCGGCGGCCAGCGGGCGCACGAGAAAGGCGAAGATCTGCTTCACAAAGGCAAAGCAGACGAGAAAGCCCAGCCCCAGCGCCACCAGGCAGCGGATAAGCCGCGCGCGCAGCTCCATCAGATGCTCCAGCAGGGGGGCCTGCGTGTCGTCGATGTCCTTGATCTCGAATGCCATGGTGCCTGCAGCAGGGGGGCAGAAACGCCCCGAAAAAATGAGGAAATCAGGCCGGAGCGTGGGGCGGCGGCGCATCGCCGCCATGGGCGGGCGCGGGCGTAGATATGGGCGCGGGCGTGGGCGTGGACGCGGGCCCTGCCAGCGCCGCATCGGGCGCCGGGCCGGTCAGCGCGGCAGGCTCTGCCACCGGCGGATGGGCGGCCATGATCGCGGCATTCTGCTCGCGCCACTTGCGCTCCATCTCCTCCATCTCGGCCTCGCGGATCATATTCTCGAGGCCGGCGCGGAAATGGCCAGACACCCGGCGCATCTTGCCAATCCAGCGGCCCGCCGTGCGCAGGGCGCGCGGCATGTCCTTGGGGCCGATCACCACCACCGCCACCGCCAGGGTGAGCAGCATTTCCGAAGGCGCGATATCCAGCAGCACGCAGGCGGGGCCTTGAAGCGGCTCAGCCCTGGCCGGGCTGGCCGGGCTCTGCCGGGGTGGCGGGCGTGGCTGCAGCCTGGGGGGCAACGCCGGGCGCGGGCGCGTTTTGCGCGGCAATCTGCGCGGGCGGCGGGGTTACCGGGCGGTTGGTCGTCTCATCCGCCATGCCTTCCTTGAAGCTTTTGATGCCCTTGCCAAAATCGCCCATCATTTCGGAAATACGGCCGCGGCCGAACAGAACCAGCACGACCACCGCCAGAACGATCAGATGCGGAAGCGACAAACCCATCGAAACATCTCCTCAAAAGAGCGCCGGCCGCGCAACAAGCGACCAGAGCCGGCCCGAAGGCCAACACGCCCCCTTATTTATTCTTCCTTAGGCGCTTTGTTCCCCGGGCGCCAGTGGCATAGGCGCGGCATAGGGTGCACGCCTGCTATGCGCCGGGCGCCGGGCTCTCGGGGCGGCCGGCCAGCGCCTCTTCCAGCGCTTCCTCCACCGGATCGAGCAGGCCGGCCGCGCGCAATTCCTCGATGCCGGGCAGATCCTTGCGGCTGGCCAGGCCAAAATGGGCAAGGAACGCCGGCGTGGTCGCATAGATCACCGGGCGGCCGGGCACCTCGCGCCGGCCGGCAGCGCGCACCCAGCCGGCCTCCATCAGCACATCCAGCGTGCCGCGCGCGGTCTGCACGCCGCGGATCGCCTCGATCTCGGCGCGGCTCACCGGCTCGTGATAGGCGATGATGGCCAGGCATTCGGTGGCCGCGCGCGACAGGCGGCGCGGCTCCTCATGCTCGCGCCGCAGCAGATGGGCAAGGTCCGGCGCGGTCTGGAAGTGCCAGCGGCCGCCGCGCTCCACCAGCTCCACCCCGCGCCCGCGATAATCGGCCGACAGGCGGGCAAGGGCGGCGCGCACATCGCCGCCGCCCAGATGGGTGGCGATCTCGGCCAGGCTCATCGGCTGGGGGGCGGCAAACAGCACCGCTTCCACCGCGCGGGTGATGTCCTCGCTCATGGCGCCCGGCCCATCATGGCACCGCGCTTGTTGGCGCCAGCGGGCGCAGGCGCAGGGGGCCAAAGGGCACCTCCTGCCAGATTTCCGCCCGGCCTTGCTTGGCCAGTTCCAGCGCCGCCACGAAGCTGGAAGCCAGCGCCGAACGCCTGAGCCGCAGATCCGCCCATGCCCCCTCGCCCGCCGGCAGGAAGGCGCTCAGCTCCGTCCAGTCCAGCTCCACTTCCAGCATCGCCGAAACGCGGGCCAGCGCCGCCTCCAGCGTCATCACCGGCCGCTCGCGCACCATGTGGACAACCGGCATCGTGCGCGCCTTCACCCGGCCATAGGCCTGCACCAGATCGAACCAGCTGCATTGCCACAGGGCCCGTTTATCGGCCCGCAGGCCTTCGGGCGCGCCGCGCGCGAACACATCGCGGCCCAGCCGGTCGCGCGCCATCAGCCGGGCGGCGGCCTCGCGCATGGCGCCCAGCCGGGCCAGGCGCAATTGCAGGCGCAGAGCCAGTTCCTCGGGGCTGGGGTCTTCCTGCTCGTCCCTGGGCAGCAGCATCGCCGATTTGAGATAGGCCAGCCAGGCCGCCATCACCAGATAATCGGCCGCCACTTCCAGCTTCAGCGCCTCTGCCCGGGCGATATAGCCGACATATTGATCGACCAGTTCGAGGATCGAGATACTGCGCAGATCCACCTTCTGCCGGCGGGCCAGATCAAGCAGCAGATCGAGCGGCCCCTCCCAGCCCTCCAGCTCCAGATAGAGCGCCTCGCCGCGCTCTGGCTGTGGGGCGGCAGGCGCGTTCACGCCGGCGCCAGCGCCAGCAGCGCATCGCGCGCGGCGCATAATTCGGCCTGCAGCGCCGCATCGCGCGCGGCCGGCACTGCGCCGGGCGCCAGCGCCCGCGCCAGCCTTTCGGGCGCGCCGGCAGGCATGGTGGGGCAGGCCTCGGCGATGCCCTGCATATCGTCCATCTTCGCCCAGCAATTGAGCACCAGATCGCAGCCCGCCGCGATCGCCGCCGCCGCCCTTTCGGGAATGGTGCCCGAAAGCGCCTGCATGTCGATATCATCCGACAGCAGCAGGCCATCAAAGCCGATCTCGCCGCGGATGATCTCGCCGATGATCCGGGCCGACTGGGTGGCCGGGTGCACCGCATCCCAGGCGGGGAAGAGGATATGCCCGGTCATGCCCACCAGCGCCTTTTGCGCCAGCGCGCGGAACGGGGCGAGATCCTGCGCCAGATCGGCCGGCGAAGCGGCAACGGTGGGCAGTTCCTTGTGGCTGTCGGCCCCGGCGCGGCCATGGCCGGGCATGTGCTTCACCACGCCGACAACGCCGGCCGCCGCCAGCCCATCGAGCACCGCGCGGCCCAGTGCGGCCACCCGCACCGGCTCCTCGCCCAGCGCGCGATCGCCGATCACATCATGGGCGCCCGGCACCCGCACATCGAGGCAGGGCCAGCAATCAAGGCTGATCCCGGCTTCTGCCAGATCCATCCCCAGCGCCCGCGCGTTCAGCCGCGCCGCCTCGATCGCGCTGGCGGGCGCGGCCTCCCACAGGGCCGCAAAGGGCGCGCCTGCGGGCCAGGCCGGCCACACCGGCGGCTTCATCCGCGCCACCCGGCCGCCTTCCTGATCGATCGAGATCAGCAGCCGGTCTCGGCCATGCAGGCTGCGCAGATCATCCGTCAGCGCCCGCAGCTGCGCGCGCCCTTCCACATTGCGGCCGAACAGGATGTAGCCGGCCGGATCCGCATCGCGGAAGAAGGCGCGCTCGTTAGCGGTGAGAACGGGGCCGGACAGGCCGAAAATGGCGGGAATCATGCCGGGCACGCTCGCAGCCGGGCGCCCCTCGCGCAAGGGGGGCGCAGCGATGCGGATGTGGAAAGCGGCGAGAAGGCGCCCCCTCAGTGCTTCACTTGGCTCAGTGCTTCACCTGGCAGGCCACGCCCGCGCCGCGCAACTGTTCGCACAGGGCGCCGCCGCCGCCCGCCCCGGTCAACGCCTGCAGGCGGTAGACGGTGCCGATATCGGCCTGCCCTTCCACCACCCGGTGATGCAGGCCCTTGAGCGGCGGATTGAGCGTGGACAGCCGGCCCCAGGCCGCTTCGGCCTGCGCGCGCTGGGAATAGGCGCCCACCTGCACCACGGCGCCCGCCCAGGCGGCCTGGGCATTGTCTGCCCCTTGCGCAGCAACATGGCCCTCGGCGGCATGGCCCGCAGCGGCGCTGGGGCTGGGCTGCGGCTGCAGCTGCGGCGAGGCTGCGCCCTGCGGCACGCCGGCCGGGCCGCCATCGGCCAGCTGGCCCTGGCGCACCTGCCCTTGCGAGACGGCAAAGCTGGTATCGCCGGTGCCGTCATAGGTTTTGCCGCCGGGGTTGGCCGGCGCCACCTTGTAGGGGGCGGTGGGCGCGGCGATCAGGCTGCCATCGCCCTGCGCGGCCTCGGCATCGTGGCGGTGGCTGATCCACCACACCCCGCCGACCACCGCCGCCAGCAGCGCCACGCCCGCCACGGCCGCACCAATCACCCGGCGGGTGTCGAGCGCGGGCTCGTCATCCTCGTAATCCTCGCCGTTTTCCAGCCAGGGCAAGCGGGCGCTGCCGGCCAGATCCAGCTCTTCCTGCCCGCTGGCGGCGTGGCGGTCCTCGCCATGCTCCAGCCAGGCATCGTGATAGGGGGCCGCGTGGCCGTCCTCGGCAAGCGGCGCGCCATGGGCATCACCGCCCGCATGATCTGCGCCGGGATGGCCCGCAAAGGCGCCGCCCGCCGGATAGGGCACCCAGCCCGCCCCGCCGGCATCCGACCCGCCAGAACCCGGCGCCAGCCCCTGGCCTGCCACCGAGGGGGCAAAAGCGCCGGGCGCCTGCCCATATCCTTCGCCCGTTTGCCAACGCCCCCCGTTCATCGCTTCACATTTCCTCTACTGCGGCCACCCCCAGAACAGCGAGGCCGTTACGAATAATCTGCCCGATTTGCGCCCCCAAGAAAAGACGCGCACCGGTTAAGGCCGGGTTATCGCCAAGAATAAAGCGCTTGTCGGGCCGGTCGTTGCCCAGATTCCAGTAGGCGTGGAAGGCGGCGGCCAGATCTTGCAGGAAAAAGGCGATGCGATGCGGCTCGCGCGCCTGCGCTGCGGCTTCCACCAGCCGGGGGAATTGCGCGGCCAGCTTCACCAGCTCCAGCTCTTCTGTGCCCAGCAGCTCCAGCGCGGCGGCGGCCGGCGCAAAGCCTTCCGCCGCCCCCTTGCGCAGCGTGCTGGAAATGCGCGCATGGGCATATTGCACATAGAACACCGGGTTTTCCTTCGACGCCTCGACCACCTTGTCGAAGTCGAAGTCCATCTGCGCCTCGGGCTTGCGAGTGAGCATGGTGAAGCGCACCACATCCTTGCCCACCATTTCCACCACATCGGCCAGCGTGACGAAATTGCCCGCCCGCTTGCTCATCTTGAACGGCGCGCCGCCCTTCAGCAGCGCCACCATCTGCACCAGCTTCACCTCGAAGGGCTTTGGCGCGCCATCGCGGCCGGTCATCGCCGCCACCGCCGCCTTGATGCGCTTCACCGTGCCGGCATGGTCTGCCCCCCAGATGTCCACCAGCGCATCGGCAGTGGCGGCCTTCTGGTAGTGATAGGCCAGGTCCGCGCCGAAATAGGTCCAGTTGCCGTCGCTCTTCTTGATCGGGCGGTCCTGGTCGTCGCCGAATTTGGTGGAGCGGAACAAGGGCAGCGCCACCGGCTCCCAGTCGTCGGGCGTCTTGCCCTTGGGCGCTTCCATCTCGCCATCATAGACCAGATCGACACTGCGCAGCCAGGCCTCGGCCTCCTCGGGCTTGCCGGCGGCCTGCAGCTCTGCTTCCGAGCTGAACAGATCGTGGCGGATGCCCAGCAGCGCCAGATCGGCGCGGATCATCGCCATCATCGCGGCCACCGCCTTCACGCGGAACAGGGCCAGCCATTCCGCCTCGGGCGCCCGGGCATAGCGATCGCCGAACTCCTCGGCCAGCGCGCGGCCCACCGGCACCAGATAATCGCCCGGATAGAGGCCGGCGGGAATCTCGCCCACTGCCTCGCCCAGCGCCTCGCGATAGCGCAGATGGGCCGAACGGGCGAGCACCTGCACCTGCGCGCCGGCATCGTTCACATAATATTCGCGGATCACCTTGTGGCCGGCAAATTCCAGCAGGCTGGCCAGCGCATCGCCCACCACAGCGCCCCGGCAATGGCCCATATGCATGGGGCCGGTGGGGTTGGCGCTGACATATTCGACATTGACCGTGGTGCCGCCGCCCAGCGCGCTGCGGCCATAATCGCCCGCCAGCGCGGCAATCTTGCGGATTTCCTCCACCCAGGCGGCCGGCGCCAGGGTAAGGTTGATGAAGCCCGGCCCGGCGATGGACGCACTGGCAACTTCAAGCAGCTTCTCCAGCTCGGCCACCAGCGCGGTGGCAAGGGCGCGCGGGTTGGTGCCGGCGGGCTTGGCCAGCACCATGGCGGCATTGGTGGCCAGATCGCCATGGGCAGGATCGCGCGGCGGCTCCACCGTGACGGCCGCGCGGCCAAGGCCGGCCGGCAGCGTGCCCGCCGCCTCCAGGCGATCGAGCGCGGCGGCGACATGGCCGGCAAAGGCAGTGAACACGGGCGCGGCGGAAAGGGCTTGGCTATCAGACATGGCAGGGCCGTTAGCCGGTTTCCCCCCGCGAGGGAAGCCGGCAGCGGCCCTGCCCCTGCCTGCCGCGCCTTAACGCGTGGCGTTATAGGTCAGCTGCTCGTCCGACAGCTGGAAGCCCACCAGCACCTCGAAGGTGGCGCGCGCAATGGCATCCTGCACATCCGACTGGGCCAGCGGATCAACCGCGGCATCAGCCTCGCCGGCCACGCGCTTCTTGGTGATTCGGTCGCGGATGTCGCGGCTCAGCGTCGCCTCGTTCTTGTCGATCAGCGCCAGCCCCTCGGCATGGCCGGTGGCGCGCAGCTCGCCCGGGGCGAAGTGGATTGCCACCGTGCCGATGCGCTTGGCGATCACCGCATTGCTGCCGCGCAGCACGGTGATGAAGAAGGGCAGGTTGAGATCGCGCGCGCCGGTGCCATCGGTGCGGCGGGCCAGCACATCGAAGCTGACCGTGGCATGCACCAGCTCGCCCGGGCGCACTTCGGCCTGGCGCGTATCCAGCTTCACGCCATCCTGATCGCACTTCATGCGCACATTGGTCAGCGCGGCCGACACGTCCATATTGGCCGTATCGGTGGCGCCGGGCGCGCGGAAGGTGGTCACATCGCCGGTATAATCGGCAATGCCCACAGAGGGGCACTGGCTGCGGATGGCGGCGATGCCCACGCCCTCGTCCACCACCAGCTCGCCCTTTTGCGAACAACCGGCAAGCAGGGCGCCTGTGGCAAGCGCAAAAACCAGGCGTGAACGAAACTGCATCTGCATGTCCTCAAGAAATCCTTGCCCAACCGCCCTAGCGGCGTGCGAGCGAAAGCGCTAGATGCCCGATTATGAACGCTGGCTTTCCTTCCCCCTCGCTGCCGCCGCTGCGGCTTCTGGTGGCTGCCCCCCGCGGCTTCTGCGCTGGTGTCGACCGCGCGATCGAGATCGTCGAGCGGGCGATTCGCAAATATGGCGCGCCCGTCTATGTGCGGCACGAGATCGTCCACAACCGCTTCGTGGTGGATGGCCTGCGCGAAAAAGGCGCCATTTTCGTGGAAGAGCTGGATGAAGTGCCCGATGGCGCGCCGGTGATCTTCTCGGCCCATGGCGTGCCCAAGAGCATCCCGGCCAAGGCCAACGAGCGCGGGCTGGACTGGCTGGATGCCACCTGCCCGCTGGTTTCCAAGGTGCACCGCCAGGCCGAGCGCCATATCGAGGCCGGCCGCCACATCTTCTTCATCGGCCACAAGGGCCACCCCGAAGTGATCGGCACGCTGGGCCAGGTGCCCGAGGGCCAGATGACGCTGGTGGAAACGCTGGAAGACGTGGCCGCCCTGCCCTTTGAGGACAATGGCAAGCTGGCCTTCCTTACCCAGACCACCCTGTCGGTGGACGATACCGCCGAGATCGTCGCGGCCCTGCGCGCCCGCTATCCGCAGATCGCCGGCCCGCGCGCCGAGGATATCTGCTATGCCACGTCCAACCGCCAGGCAGCGGTGAAGGCCATCGCCGAGGATTGCGATGCCGTTTTCGTGATCGGCGCGCCCAATTCGTCGAACTCGCAGCGGCTGGTGGAAGTGGCCGAACGTTTCGGCACCCGCTCGCGCCTCGTGCAGCGCGCCAGCGAGATCGACGAGAGCTGGCTGGAGGGCGTGAACACGCTGGGCCTCACCGCCGGCGCCTCCGCGCCCGAGGAACTGGTGCGCGAAGTGGTGGACCTTATCTCCACCTGGCGCAGCGTGACCGAGGAGACGATCATCACCGCCGAGGAAAAGATGATCTTCAAGCTGCCCCGCCAGCTGACCGACGCCGAATAAGGCAAGGCACATTGGCGGTTTACACGCATCTGGACGACAGCGCCTTTGCCGCGCTGATCGCCGCCTACGACGTGGGCGCGCCCCTCATGCACAAGGGCATTGCCGAGGGCGTCTCGAACACCAACTTCATTGTCGAGACGACCGGCGGCCCGGCGGGGGGCCCGCGCTTCATCCTCACCATCTATGAAGCGCGCACGGAAGTGGCGGATCTGCCCTTCTTCCTGGGGCTGCTCGATCATCTGGCGGCGCGCGGCTGCCCGGTGCCGCGCACCATCCACGATCGGCAGGGCGCGCTCAGCCATGCCGTGGCCGGTGCCGATGGCGGGCAGAAGCCGGCCGCGCTGATCGAATTCCTGCCTGGCGTCTCGCTCAGCCGGCCCACGCCCGCGCAGGCCCGCGCGGTGGGCCAGGCGCTGGCCCGCGTGCATCTGGCCGCGGCCGATTTTCCCATGGCCCGCGCCAATGGCATGGGCCTTGCCACCTGGCGAGACCTGCTGGACGGCTGCGGCGCGGCTGGCCTTGCCGCCATCGATCCGGCGCTGGGCGATCTGGTGGCGTGCGAATTGCCGGCGCTCGCCGCCCACTGGCCGGATCATCTGCCCACCGGCATCATCCATGCCGATCTCTTCCCCGACAATGTGCTGATGCTGGGCGAGGACGTGACCGGCCTCATCGACTTCTATTTCGCCTGCACCGACACGCTGGCCTATGATGTCGCCGTCACCCATGCGGCCTGGTGCTTCTCGGCCGATGGACGCCAGTTCGATGCCGGCATTTCCGCCGCCCTGCTGGCTGGCTATGAAGCGGTGCGCCCGCTGTCGGCCGAAGAGCGCGCGGCCCTGCCGCTGCTGGCGCGCGGCGCGGCCATGCGCTTTCTGGCCACCCGCGCCTACGACTGGCTGCACACGCCCGCAGATGCCCTTGTTACCCGCAAGGATCCGATGGCCTTTGCCCGCCGGCTGGAATTCTATGCCGACCCTGCCCATGCGGGCCTGTTTGCCGCATGAAGGACGTGGAGATCTTCACCGACGGCGCCTGCAAGGGCAATCCGGGCCCGGGCGGCTGGGCCGCGCTGCTGCGCATGGGCGAGCATGAGAAGGAACTGGTGGGCAGCGAGGCGGAAACCACCAACAACCGCATGGAGATGACCGCGGTGATCCGCGCGCTGGCGGCGCTCAACCAGCCCTGCACCGTGCGCCTGACCACCGACAGCAAATATGTGATCGACGGGATCACCAAATGGGTGTTCGGCTGGCAGAAGAAGGGCTGGGTGAACGCCAAGAAGGAACCTGTGGCCAACGAGGACCTGTGGCGCGAGATGCTGCTGGTGGCCCGCCCCCACAAGGTGGATTGGCAATGGGTGCGCGGCCACAACGGCCATGCCGAGAACGAGCGGGTGGACAAGCTGGCCAGCGACGCGGCCGCCAAGGCCAGCCGCCGCTAATCGACCAGCGCGAATCGGCGGGGGTCGTAAGGCACGGGGTTCACCGCGCCCGGCCCCTCGCCCAGCAGCAGGCGGGCGGCGAGATCGGCGCCAGCGGGCGCGGTCTGTATGCCAAAGCCGCCTTGGCCGGCGCACCAGAAGAAGCCCGGCACGCGGCCATCCCAGCCATAGGCCGGCAGCCGATCCGGCGCGAAGCTGCGCAGGCCCGCCCAGCGGTGCTCCAGCCG